>Ga0307379_10001388_pt1 | contig 38473 bp, 26 predicted proteins | sample UN2MG_FD_202237 | JGI IMG/M metagenome (GOLD analysis project Ga0307379, IMG submission 202237) | Soil microbial communities from Risofladan, Vaasa, Finland - UN-2 | ecosystem: Environmental > Terrestrial > Soil > Coastal area > Acid sulfate soil | place: Finland: Risofladan, Vaasa | collected...
GTCAGGGATGTCAGGTCGAACGGAGCTACTCAGCCGCATGTCCTTTGGTCGCGGCTTTCTTTGTGCGCTTGCTTGGTTGACATCATGTCTGATGAAATCGCTAAGGCCCAGGAGGTCTTTCAGAAGATCGCTGATTCGTATCAGGCTGACATCATCGTATTTGCTGGCCCGGTAGCCATCCAGTCGGAGCGACGGCTTAACGATGCCATCAGAACCGGACAAAGGCGAGACAACGTCCTGCTACTGCTGTCAACGCTGGGCGGCTCGGCCGACGTGGCCTACCAGATAGTTCGTTGCCTGCAAAGGAACTACGACACCTTCGTGCTCTTTGTCGATTCAGCCTGCAAGAGCGCGGGTACACTCATGGCTCTGGGTGCGAACCAGATTATCATGTCGGATACCGCCGAATTGGGTCCCCTTGATATCCAAGTGCAAAGGCCGGGGGAACTAGGGGAGTATATTTCCGGATTGACGCCCATCCAATCGCTGGATACTCTTCGCAGGGAATTCTTCGCTGCATTTGAGGACTACTTCTTGACGCTGCGTTTTCGGAGTGGCCTCCAGATCAGCACGAGAATGGCGGCCGACGTTGCTGCCCAGATGGCCGTCGGCGCTTTCAGCCCGATCTACGGGCAGTTTGATCCATTGCGGCTTGCTGATAATGTTCGTGCAAACATGATCGCCCTTGAATACGGCCAGCGAATCCGGACGACTAACGTAAAAGACGATACAATTGAGAGGTTAATCGCCGGTTACCCGTCCCACAGCTTTGTAATTGACAGAAGCGAAGCCACGCAACTATTTGAGAACGTTCGGGCGCCGACTAAGCTTGAATTCGATCTCGCCAATTTCTTCCATCCAATAGCCGAAACGGCTATCGAGCAAGAAGAAACGGTGATACGACTAATCCCAGAGGCACTTTCAGAATCAGGAGATACTAATGAGGCGGGCCATCGAGAGACTGGAAAAGTACCGCAAACGGCAGATGCGGACAATCGAACGGCTGGCGAACAAACGCTGCAAGCCGGTCAAGACGATTCCGCGCATAGTGTCGATAGGAACAATGGAACGGCGACGGGGGGCGGATCAGAATCGCGCGATACTACAGAAGATCCTGGACCAACCGTAACGGATAGCGACAAGACGGCAGGGGCGGGGGTCGAACCCGCGCCGGGGTGATGCTTTGACGGGCTACCCGGACAATCGATTATAAGTCGGCCGCCTTGCCACTCGGCCACCCTGCCGAACAACAAAGGCCTCATGGCTATTTAGTCATGGGGCCTTTGTTATTTCTTGAGAAAGTCTACGGATCGTCCATACCCTTCCAACTCTTGCCGGGCAACAAGCCTGAGACGCTAATCAAGACGACGCCGGCCGTAGCTGCCGGGCTGGCAGATCGGCCTTGGAGCGTCCGGCAACTCTTGGAGGCCATGGCCCCGCCAACCGGACCGGCAACACAAAATTAGGACACTACCCGGATTCGCAAGAATTCGGGGAATTCCGTGTGAAACCCCCATCCGTCGAGGGGTATCAATGGACTCCCCGAGGGCGCGAGCGGCCGCGAAGAGGGCGCGACGGGCGGGAAACAGGGCGCGACCGGCGGGGATGAGGGCGCGACCGGCGGGAATGAGGGCGCGACCGGCGGGGATGAGGGCGCGACCGGCGGGGAAGAGGGCGCGACCGGCGGGGAAGAGGGCCCGACCGGCGGTCGCGGCTTTGTGCTACTCGACGTGGCGCCAGTGAAGGGGAGTTCCTCGGGCGACGTCCGCGCGGGCCGGCCGGCCGAGGATCTGCTCCAGAAAACGCGGGTGCAGGCCGTCGCCCGGCCGGATCGAACGGACGTTCTCGGCCGTGAATTCTTCTCCCGCCTTGATGTCCTCCACCACGAACAGCGACCGCCGCAGGCGTCGAAGGTCGGTTTCCTGCTCGCTGGGGCCGTAATGCACGCCGCCCAGCGCCGCACGGGCGATACGAACGGCCTGGACCATCTGCTTGAACTCGGCCGGTTCGAGCGAGAACCGGCCGTCCGGACCGCCATCCGCCCGGCTCATGGTCAGGTGCTTCTCGAGGATGGACGCCCCGGCAGCCACCGCGGCCACCGGTACGGCCGGCTCGAGCGTATGGTCCGATAGTCCCGCCACCACGTCGAACGTATCGGCCAGGTGGGCGATGGTTCGCAGGTTCATCTCCTCCGGCGATGCGGGATACGCGCTGGTACACTTCAGCAAGGCCAACTCCGATCCGCCGGCCTCACGAAGCGAGCCGATCGCCTCGTCGATCTCCCCCAGCGTCGCCATCCCGGTCGAGAGAATCACCGGCTTGCCGGTCGCCGCGACCCGTCGCAGCAGCGGCAAGTCGACCAGCTCGAATGAAGCGATTTTATAGGCCGGCACCTGCATCTGCTCGAGAAAATCGACGGAGCCAGAATCGAACGGCGTGGAGAACAGCGCCAGGCCCAGTCCGTCGGCGATCCGCTTCAACTTCGGCTGCCACGCCCGGGGCATGGCGGCTTCCCTGTAGAGATCGTACAACGTGCGGCCCGACCAAATTGTCCCCTCGATGCGGAAGCACGGGCGGTCGCAATCGATCGTCAAGGCGTCGGGCGTGTAGGTCTGGAGCTTGACGGCGTCGGCCCCTGCATCGGCGGCCGCCTCGAGGATCTTGACCGCCTGCTGAAAATCGCCGCGGTGATTGGCCGACATCTCGGCCACGACATAGGGCGGCTCGTCGGGCCCGATCCGTCTGCCGGCGATTTGCAGCGATTTCCCGCTCATCGTGTCGCTCGCTCGAAGAGGTGGCAAGGGCGACCGCGGACTATCCTGGAATCCACCCGCGTGAAGCCGGCTCGCTCGAAGGTCCTTATCGAAGCAACATTCTCCTCGCGGACGATCCCCCGAACGCGGTCGACGCCCAGTTCGTCGCCGGCCGGCCGACGCGTCTGGCCCAGCAGCCACGTGCCGAGTCCCCGCCGGCGAAACGCGGAGGCCACGTGGAAGCTGATTTCCGCCGCGTCCGCCTCGGTGCGATCGTAGCGGATCACCGCCACGATCAGCCCCTGATAATCGAGCACCCAGATGCGGGTCGCCGGATCGGCCAGCTTCCGCCGGAACCAGGCCACGTGCTCGTCCAGCGGGATCGGCTCGGGCGAAAGCGATCGGCCGCGGACCGCCGGGTCATTCGCCAAACGCCAGAGCGGCCGCACGTCCTCAGCGACAGCGAGGCGGAGCTGCATCTCCTCGGCCGGCACCGGGTGGTCCAGCGAGTCCATCAGGGCCACGGCGCGCCGGGCTCCGCGGCCGTCGATCAGCCGGCGGCCGGCCTCGCTTTGACCGGCGCGTCGATTCCGGTCGCGGCAGAGCGCCGAAAGCGCCTCGGCGATCTGCTGCGCGGTGAGTTCTTCAGCTCGGCCAAGGTTAATCGCCGTGCCCGCCTCGGCCGCGTGCTCGGCGATCGGCATCTGGTTGTCGGCCAGGGCGACCACCGCGGCCGGCAGTTGCATCCACGCCATTTCCCAGCAAGTGGTTCCCGCGGCGCTCAGCGCCACGTCGGCCCAGGCCATCAACGCGGCCATGTCGGGCACGCTCCTTAGAATCTCGATGTTTCCCGCGCGAGGCGTCTCCGGCGGCGAAAGGAGTTCCCGCTCTAGCGCGGCGAAATGCGGATTGGCCGCCCCGACGACGACCTTGGTTTCGTACCGCGGAACGTCGAGTCGCTTCACCGCCGCGATCAACGTGCGGGTGACGTTGTCCGGGTCGGACCCGCCGGCGGTGATCAACACCTTTCGCGCGACCTCCGGCGGTTCTCGCCGAAAATCTCGCCACCGATGGAACTCCGGCCGCAACAACACGTAGCGAGGTCCCAGCAGCAGCAACGTGGCCGGATCGCACGAGTAGTCGAGCCGTTGAGCGTGGGGGTTCTGATTCAAGACGACGTCGGCGTGGAAGCGTTCGAGTCGCGCCGGGTCGTCGATCACCAACAACCGGCTGCCCGCATCGCGGATCGAGCGCTGGTACGTCTCGTCGAAGTGGTAGCCGTCGAGCACGACCCAGGGCGGCCCGGCGTCCGCGGCTTCCGATCGGGCCTCGGACAACAGCGCGAGCGTGGCGTGCAGGTCCGCCGGGTCGGGATGCGGCCGCTCGAGCGACACCGGCTCGGCTCCGGACGAGCGGATCCACTCGCGGAATTCCGTCGGGCAGTGGGTGGCGAAGAGCGTCCGTCGTCCGGCGGCTTGCCAAGCGTCGGCCAGCGCCAGGCATCGCATGACGTGGCCGGTGCCCATTCGGGTTCCCGCGTCGGCACGAACCAGCAGCGTTGCGGCCACGGTCATCCCTCCACGAGATGCTTCTGGCGGACGTGCCCGTTGACGTCGGCCAGCGCCGGTTCGCGAGCGAGCAACTGCAATACTTCTTCCCAGGAGAAGGTATCCCCGTCGAACCGCCGATAGATCCCCCGGACGAAATCGAGATCCGCCGGGAGGTCCACCGTCCAACGATGCCGGCTGAAGTCTTCACTGTGGGGCACGTCAACGTGGGGCACGTTTTCAACGTGCCTGGCACGATGGAATCGTGCCCCACTTACCGCCAGGAGTCGGAACCGGTCGGGATGCTGGTAGAGATAGGGCGTGACGTGGACGCGCTGATACGGCTCGGTCGCCTCGCGGTCCGCCCGGGCCAGCGCGGCCGAGTTCGTCACCTCCGTGTCCAGGCCCCGCGGCCAGGTCCGGCGCAGCGTATTGGCGGCGTAATCCGGCCGCTCTTCGAGGAAGGCACGAACGACCAGGTCGATCACGTCCGGATCGATCAGCGGACAGTCGGCCGTGATGCGAACGATCGCGTCGGCTTCATACGCCCGGGCCGCCCGGCAGTAGCGATCGAGCACGTCGTGTTCGCTGCCGCGGAAACAGGCCGCGCCGAGCCGGTCGCACTCGGCCACCACGGCCTCATCCTCGGGTCGAACCGTGGTGGCGACGACGAGCCGATCGACCGTCGCCGCCCGAGCGACCCGACGGCACACTTGGGCCAACATCGACCGGCCGCCGATCTCTGCCAGGACTTTGCCGGGCAGTCGGGTGCTTCCCATGCGGGCCTGGATGACGGCGACGACGTTCATGGGTTCGAGGGTTTTCGTGTTGCGAGGCCGCAAGCGGCTGACAGACATGCGATGACCCAATCGACGTCCCGATCGGTCAGGGCCGGGAAGATGGGCAGCGAGAGGATTTCGTCGTAGGCGGCCTCCGCGACCGGGCAGTCGCCTTCGGCCGTCGCGAAGCGCCGGCGGTAGAACGGGTGCAGGTGGACGGGAATGTAATGCACGCCCACGCCGATTCCCGCCCGGCGCATCCGCTGGAAAACCCGGTCCCGATCTACGCCCAGCGCGTCGCGATCCAATCGAACCACGTACAGATGCCGGCCGTGCGACGCGCCTTGGCGAAGGCCCAGCGGTTCCACGCCGGGCAGTTGGGCGAAGGCCCGATCGTATCGGGCGGCGATTTCCCGGCGTCGCGCGATCCGGGCGTCGAGTTGGGGCAACTGGCTCAAGCCCAAGGCACACTGGAAATCGGTCAATCGGTAGTTGTATCCCAGCTCGGTCATTTCGTAGAACCACGAGCCGGCCCGTGCCCGCTGACGGTGGTCGGCCGTGAAGCCGTGGTTGCGGAACCGCCGCATCCGCTCGGCCAGCACGGGGTCGTTCGTGGTGACCATGCCGCCTTCGCCCGTGGTGATCGGCTTGACCGCGTGCAGGCTGAACGTGCTCAGATCGGCCAGCGAGCCGACCGGCGAGCCACCGTCGCAGGCACCGAGGGAATGCGAGGCGTCGGACACCAGCGCCAGGCCGTGCTCGATCGCCAGCGTGCGAAGCGCCGCGTAGTCGCACGGCTGGCCGGCGTAGTCGACCGCCGCGATCGCCCGGGTTCGCGGCGTGATCCGTGCTTCGGCCTGAGCCGGCCCAAGCAGCAGGGTGTGCGGATCGACGTCGGCGAAGAGGGGCGTGGCTCCCTGGAACACGACGCAGTTGGCCGTGGCCGCGAAGGTCATCGCCGGCACGATCACTTCGTCGCCGGGGCCGATTCCGATGGCGAACATGGCCGCGTGCAGCGCCGCCGTGCCGCTGCTGACGGCCACGGCCTCGGCGGCCCGGGTGTATCGAGCGAAAGCCCTCTCGAAACGCTCGACCGTCGGCCCGGTGGTCAGCCAGTCGCCGCGCAGCACGTCGACCACCGCCTGGATATCCTCTTCGGAAACCGTTTGGCGCCCGTACGGGATTTTCCGAGCGGCCTCTTCTTCAATCTGCAATTTGCAGTTTGCAATTGTCAATTTGCAATTCCTGATCTGTCGTTTGGGTGGCACGCCCTGAGGAACGAAGGGCGTGGTTTGACAGATTTTCCACGCCCTTCGTTCCTCAGGGCGTGCCACCCTCTTCGAAAAATGTACAGGTTATTTCCGCGCGGACCCTACGCAGCCTCTTTCGATTCCAACAACCCGAGCATCTCGCGCAACCGCTGGGCCGACAACCAGTCGCTGTTGGTGTCGCTTGCGTATTGGAAGGCGTCGGCACAGGGCCGGCCGCCTTCCGGATCGGCCTGACGGTGGAACATCAGCGTGTCGGGATTGGGAAGGACGGCGAAGTAATCGTCGTACTCGAGCGTATGCCGGGCGTCGTCTTCGGAGATCATCGTCTCGTGCAGTTTTTCCCCCGGCCGGATGCCCACGGTTTCGGTGCGGCAGTTCGGCGCGACCGCTCGGGCCAGATCCACGATGTTCATGCTGGGGATCTTGGGCACGAAGATCTCGCCGCCGCGCATCCGCCGAAGACTGGCCAGCACGAACTCGACGCCTTGTTGCAGCGTGATCCAGAAGCGGGTCATCCGCGGGTCGGTGATCGGCAGCACGCCACGCCGGCGCATCTCGAGGAAGAAGGGGACCACGCTACCCCGGCTGCCCACCACGTTCCCGTATCGCACGACGGCGAACCGCGTGGGGTGCTCGCCGCAGTAGTTGTTGGCGCCGACGAACAGCTTGTCGGCGCAGAGCTTGGTCGCGCCGTAGAGGTTGATCGGATTGGCCGCCTTGTCGGTGCTCAGGGCGATGACCCGCTCGACGCCGCGGTCCAAGGCCGCATCGATCACGTTGGCCGCCCCCAGGACGTTGGTCTTGACGGCTTCCAGCGGGTTGTACTCGCAACTGGGAACCTGTTTCAGCGCCGCCGCGTGGACGACCACGTCCACGCCGTCGAAGGCCCTGTCCAGCCGCCCGCGATCCCGCACGTCGCCGAGGAAATAGCGCATCGCCCGGTGGACCTTCGGATCGAACCGGCGGGACATCTCCTGCTGCTTCAACTCGTCGCGGCTGAAGACGATCAGCCGGCGAGGGCGATACCGGCGAAGCACGATCTCGACGAATTCTCGGCCGAACGAGCCGGTGCCTCCGGTGACCAGAACCGACTTTCCGTCAAGCATCCCTCGACTCCCCCCGAGCTGGCATCCTGAAAAAGGGGCAACGTCCCTGCGAGCCAAGGGCGTATCGTACGGGGAATCGTCGGCCGGTGTCAAACCCGAGTTGGCTGGGCACCCGGTCTATCAAGGGGCTTCCTTCTATCCGACGCAGTATGCCCGCCTTCACAATTCATTCTATCTTTCCCTTCTAACCCATTGACCGTTTTGGCGAGTTTGCTATGTTTAACAAATAGGTGCAATTTGCTGCATGCGCGGCAAACGAAGAAGACTTGGTAAAAAATGGGGATATAGTCAGGCACAATTTCGGGTCCCAGCATAGCGGTTTTTCAGGGGCGGATGATTCGCGAACGCGACATGGAGGGTGGCCCGACGTTGTGCCAAGCCAACCTGCGTTGTCCTGCCCGAGAAACTTGCCGGTCACGAGGTGACACAAGCTCTTTTCTATAAAGGGCTTATGTCATCACACACGTTGTCCCCCCGTTTTGGCATCCAAAATGCAAATTTTACCGACCCGTCCGTTCGGTCCACTGGTCAGACCTTCCCCTACGCCCTAGCACTTCTGAGGATTGCACCTTGCCGAAAACCAGCATGAAGTCCCCTCGCCGCAAGACCGCCGTCCGCAACCCCTCCTCACGAGGGGCAGTTTCAAGAACACGCCGCAATGGCGAAGCTTCCCCCGCCGCGCATCCGACCGACCACGATGTCCCGGCAGCCGACGAAACGAACGAGTTCGATGACGCGGACGATCAAGACGGCGTGTACGACGTCGAACAGACCGGCGGTGACGATCAAATCGACGATCCGGTGCGGATCTACCTCATGCAAATGGGCGAGATTCCGTTGCTCACTCGCCAGGAGGAGATTTCCGCCGCCCGGCAGATCGAACGCTCTCGCAAGCGTTTCCGCCACTGCATGTTGGCTACCGATTACGTTTTGCACGCAGCGATCGGGCTGTTGGAGAGCATCCGCGACGGCGAACTCCGGTTGGATCGAACGATCGAGGTGTCGGTGATCAACGTCCAGGAGAAACGGCGGTTGCTGAAAGTGCTGGTTCCCAACCTCGCGACGTTGAAGCATCTGGCGGCGTGTAACCGGCACGATTTTGCCGTGGCCATCTGCAAGCACCGGCCGAAGAAGGAACGTCGCGCCGCCTGGCGCCGGTTGGTGGTACGGCGGAGCAAGGCGGTGTGCCTGATCGAGGAACTCAGGCTGCGCACCCAACGCCTGCAACCGGTTTTCACGAAGCTCAGGCAGATCTGCCGCCGGATGAGTGAAATCACGCTTCGATTGGCCGAGCTGCGCGTTCTGGGCGACGTGGGGTTCGAGCGTGCCGAACTTCGCAGGGAACTGTGTTACCTGATGCGAGCCACCCTGGAGAGTCCCGCCACGCTTCGCCGCCGGATTGCCCGGACCACGACCTTGCTGAGAGATTACGAAGCGGCCAAGCGGGGCCTCTCGGCCGGAAACCTCCGGCTGGTCGTCTCGATCGCCAAACGTTATCGAAACCGGGGCCTCAGCTTCCTCGACCTGATCCAGGAAGGCAACACCGGCTTGATGCGCGCCGTGGACAAGTTCGAGTACAAACGGGGCTACAAGTTCTCCACCTACGCCACCTGGTGGATTCGCCAGGCCATCACCCGCGCCATCGCCGATCAGAGCCGGACGATCCGCGTGCCGGTCCACATGATCGAGACGATGAGCCGGGTCCGCAACGTCACGCGGGAACTGTTCCAGCAGAACGGGGTCGAGCCGTCGGTGGAGGACACCGCCCGGGCCGCCGGACTGTCGGTCGACGAGACCCACTGCGTGTTGCGGATCACCCGACAACCCCTCTCGCTCGATCAGCCGATCGGCGAGCACGACGACAGCTACTTCGGCGAGTTCTTGGAGGACTACCGCGAAGACGATCCGCTGTACGACATGAACTACGACCTGCTGAAGTCGCGGATCGCCGACGTGCTGGAGGCCCTGGATTATCGCGAGCGGGAGATCATCCGGCTGCGATACGGCCTGGCCGACGGGTACGCCTATACGCTGGAAGAGGTCGGCAAGATCTTTTCGGTGACCCGCGAACGGGTACGCCAGATCGAGACCAAGGCGGTCCGCGCGCTGCAGCACCCGGTGCGTGCCCGGCAACTTTCCAGTTTTCTCGACCGTCCGATTTCGGCGCCGCTGGAAGCGATTTCCGCCGACGGCAACGCCGCCGGTCCGGCTGCGGTGGAGAACGTTTAGCCAGCCTTCGTGCGGACGTCCGACTCGCACCTGGTATCGTCTCGAATCTTCAGCGTCGCGCCGGGCGGCAGGCGACGGGCGGGCGTAATCCCGCGAGTCGTTGCCGAAATGAAGTGGCCGAAGGCGGCGGCCGGGCCGCGGGAAAACTCTGCCTGAAGTCGCTCGATGATCTCAGCCCACGACAAGCCGCTGCGATAGATCACCCGATAGGCGGCCTTCAGTTGCCGGATCGCTTGCAGGTCGAATCCCGCCCGGCGCAGGCCGACGTGATTCAGTCCGACCACCAGGCTGCTGAGTCCGTCGACGGTGACGAACGGGGGCACGTCCTTGACCAGGTGGGCCTGGCCGCCGACCATCGCCAGCGTTCCGATGCGGCAGAACTGGTGTGCGGCCGCCGCTCCGGACAGATAGGCCCGATCCTCGACGCTCACGTGCCCGGCCAACATCACGTTGTTGGTGATGATCGTGTGGTCCCCGAGGCGACAGTCGTGGGCGACGTGGGCGTTGATCATTAGCAGGTTGTGGTCGCCGATCCGTGTGACCCCCTCCGATTCGAGGGCCCGGTGGACGGTCACGTTCTCGCGGATCGTGTTTCCCGAACCGATGCGTACCGTTCCGGGGTTTTCGGGCATCCGGACGTGTTGCGGGAGTCCGCCCAGGATGGTCCCTTCGAAGACATGGTTGTCGGTACCCAGCGTGGTTCCACTCTTGACGACCACGTGACTTTCCAGGATGCACCCTCGGCCGATCGTGGTATTCGGCTCGACGAAGCAGAAGGGACCGATATGCACGTCCGGGTCGATGCACGCCGCAGGACTAACCACGGCCGAGGGGTGGATACTCACAGGAGCCGCCTCATTGGGGGTCTGCTGAAAAAGGAGTGGGCGTACCTGGAGCGTTTATCGGTCGGTCGAGCCGAAGCCGTAAACACGGATTCTTCCAATCGTGACGGTCTTCCCAGCTTTACCAGTCAACACCCGCAAAACGGGCTGCAAGGCCTCGTGCAACAATTCATCTGCCGCTCTCCCCGCTTCATGGTGAACTCCTCATTCCTAATCCCTCGTTCCTCATTCCTAATTCATCATTCATCCTCCCACCCCGTCCCCTGGTCGAGGGTGGCCGAGGCGTGTAAACTTCGCTTAGGGGCCCGCGCAGAAACAAAACTTGTTCAATGGGGTGGCACGCCCTGAGGAACGAAGGGCGTGGAAAAGCCGCTAGATCACGCCCTTCGTTCCTCAGGGCGTGCCACCATCACCATGTTTTCCCCACTTTCGTCACGGAAAAGAGGTTGATATGCCAGGCCCGGACGAATTGTATGATGAGGCCATCGAATTGAAGGAAGCCGGCAAGTTGGAATCGGCGGTCGGCAAATTGGAGGAGCTGATCGAAGCGCATCCCGACTTCGCCCTGGGGCACTCCGGGCTGGGTGTCTTCTACGGGAAGCTGGACCGCCACGACGACGCGGTCGAACACGCCCAACGGGTTTGCGAATTGGAGCCGGACGATCCGTTCAGCTACATTTCCATGAGTATCATCTATCAGAAGGCCGGCCGCACCGCGGAGGCCGAACAAGCGATGAAACTAGCCATGGAAAAGCAATGGGCCGCCACGAAGGATGCTTCGCCTTAGGGTCTTACGTCGCAACTTTTGCGCATGTTTGTAGCCATCTTGCTCCGCAAGATGAAGCCACGTCTCGCGGAGCGAGACGGCTACTTTGGTTGCGGCCCCGCCAAACCGCCCCGCTCGAATTCACTCATCCGTCTGCGGCACGGGCATCAGGGCGCAGGACGCGAAGACCGGGTAATTGCACGCGCAGCCGTGCGAGAAATCGGGGGCGTTGATCAGGCCGCCGGCCGGGATCAGGCTGTTCGTGCAGCCGACGCGCACGCCGCGGAAAAACGTCTGGCGGCCGGAGGCGAAATCGAGATACGACGCCTGGCCGTGGCGGATGTTCACCTGGTGTTCGCCGCCGATGATCCGGGTGCAGCCGCGCTTCTGGATGTCCCAAAGCCGCGGCAATGGGGCGCCGGTCAGCGGATCGAGGACTTCCCCGACCTGGGTGATCAACCGCTCGCGATGCAGGATGGGCTGATAGCCGCCCTCGACGTTCTTGCCGCTCCAGAGCGAGCTGCCGTCCTTGCCGGCGCAGGCGCTGATCGATCCGTACACGGTCAGCAACACGTCGTTGGCGTCGCAGTAGACCAGTCGCAACGGAGGTTGTTTCGCCGCGGTCAGCTTCACTTCCGTGTGCCACAGGTTCTTGCCGCTTTGGGCATCCAGGGCCATGAGTCGGCCTTCCAGTTGCGTTTGATCATCCCGGCGGCTGGGCATCGAGACGTCGGCACAGAACACTTGCTCATCGCCCACGGCAAACGCCCCCAGCATGTCTTGGGCGCGGTATTCCCACTTCGTTTCGCCGTTTTGCCGGTCCAGGCACACCAGGACGTTTCCGGCCGTCGCGATCAGCCGATCGTTCCAGATGCGGACCTCGCGCCACCCGTCCGCTTCCGGCTCGGTGGGGCAGTCGAACTTCGCCAGCGTGGAGCCGGTCGCCGCGTCGACGCGGTAGCACGTCCGGCCGGAAAGGAAATAGACGGAGTCTTCCGCCGCCGCGTAGGGGACGTTGCGGCGCGAGTTGGCCACGGCCCCGGGCATCGTCACCGTCCACAGGTGGCGGCCGGTGTAGATATCCCGGGCGTGCAGGTACGGCAAGACCTGGAAGAAGATCCGCCCGCCCGCGACCAGAGCGGTCGCCGGGTGGCTGTGCGTGTAGTCCCATTCGGGAAAGACCATGTCGATCGACCCGCCGAACCACAACATGCCGAACGGCGGCTTGACCAACCCGTCGCGTGAAACGAGGCTACTGCCGGCGTCGGCGTCTTCGTGGGTCCAGTCGGCCGAGCCGGATAGGGCGCCTTCGCGCGTAAGAAGAACGAAGTCGTCCGTTCGATCCACCTTCGCGCCGGGCAGCCTGGCTGACTCGATCAGTCCGGCCAACTCGTCCCGCCCGCTTTCCGAGATCCCCAGACAGGCCACGCCACCATAAGGGCGAAGCAGACCGAAGAGGTTCTTTACGAGCTTCTCGTCGCCGGGGGGCGCTTCTGAAATGATCAAGTCGGCGAAGTACGGCGGCAACCGCAGCGACGGCAAATCGCCCGGCAACACGGCGACGCGCTGCCCGTAAAGGCCCGCTTCGTCGAGCGTCCGGCGGAGTTCGGCCGCCTTTTCGGCGTCCGGTTCCACGACGATGACGTGGAATCTCGATTGGCCGATCAAGTCTTTCACCAGCGTCTCGGCTCCTGCACCCAACACCAGGCAGTAGCCTTCGTTCGCTTCAGTGCACTTCAAGGCGGCGGCAGCCATCCGCACCGGATCGCCCGTGCCCGGTACCGGGGTCGGGAGCCTGATCTCGTGAATCCTGCGTTGGACCTTTTCCGGCCCGAACGCGTAGACGGCTCCTTCCCGAGTGATCACGAACAGCTTGTCATCGGCGGCCAGCATCCGGGCGGGCGTGCCGTCCACTTCGGCTTTCCAGGAGGTCTTCGGCGGCCCGTCGGGGTCGGGCAGCTCCACCGCCGCGACGACGCCCTCGGCACCGCCGTAAAGACGCCCGCCCGCTTTGAGGTGGACCTTCAACTCGCTTCTCAGAGACCAAAGCTCCTTGAAGTTCGTGACCGTCCACTTCTTGCCTTGCGAGTCTTGCCGGGTGGTGATTTCCGGCGGCTGGGTGAGGTCCCAGGCCACGATTCCCTCGTGACCCGTGCCGACCGGCCGGTAACCGACCTGCTGGTTGACGGGCCGAGAGAAGTAGAGGGCCTGGTGCGTGAAGATCGGATCGCGGAAGTCGCCGAGTTCCTTGGCGTTGGCCGGATCGATCTGCATCCGCTGGTGAGTGGCCGCGTCGTAGACGTCGCCGCTTTGGAAGAAGTACTTCCCGTTTCCCGAGACGTACCAGCATCCCTTTTGCAGATCGTCGCGCCCGCCCCAGCCGGTGACGTAAGGCTGCAGCTTGCCGGTCTTCGGGTCCAGCACTCCCGGCAGGGCCCGGCCGCTGGGGACGATCAGCTTGCCGCCGATCATGGCGAGATACCCTTGCGGCGAGAGTCCCGTGTCTTGCCGCATCCCGTGATCGACGAGTCCCAGCTCGATGTCGGCGATTTCCCCGTTCGACCAGATCAACTTGCCCGATTTCGCGTCGACGGCGTGGACGTAGACGCCTTCGAACGGCCAGACGCCGGCGGCGAAGTAGATGGTTCCGTCGGCCAGGACCGGCCCGCCACGTGCAGGCCAGAGCGAAATCATCCGATCGTTGCCCAGCACTTTGCGATCCTTTCGGCCGGCGGGAAGCCCGCGGACCTTCCAGAGCAATTTGCCTTCGGCGGCATCCAGGCAATAGAGATGCCCGTCGTCGGAGACGAAACAGACCTTGCCGTCGAAGGCCAGCGGTGCCAGCCGCACGGGTCCGTCGGTGTAGAAGATCCAGCGCCGCTCGCCGGTAGCGGTGTCGAGCGCCGTGACGCTGTCGGTGACCATCGAGGGCACGAACATCGTCTTGCCCAGTACGACCGGTTCATAGCAGCCGTCGAAGCAGAGCCGGGGGTATTTCGGCCACGCCGGCTTCGGCGGCGGCAGGTGGCGAATCCACTGGAGGTGCAGTTCGGCGGCAAGCTCTTGCGGCGAAGCGGCCGTCCGCCCGGCGTCGTAACGCCACGTGGGCCAGTCGGCGGCGGAAGCGGAAATCCCCGTGCCGCAAACCGTGCAAACCAACAAGAAGGCTGTCAGATTCCCTTGAAAACCGGTACGCAATGGTCTGTTCATGCCGGGCCGTCCTTTCGGTTGTCGTTGATTTGGTTCGTGTGTCTCGTAGGATCGAACGGGCCTCAGTATACCGGAAACATCTCCTCGCCGCAAACTCCTCCACGGCATCGCACAAAGCGAAATCGGCGCTATCGGACCATGGAGAGAACGGGTACAATGCGTTTGCGTGGCGGTACACCATCCATACCCGCCGAAAGCCTTCGAACGCCACCAAACCATGTGCGGCATCACCGGCGCAATCTGGAGCGATCCGAAGAAGGAACTGGACGAACCAACGCTCCGGCGGATGACCGACGTGCTGCGCCATCGCGGACCGGACGACGAGGGAACGCACCGGACCGGGTTCGAACTCCATCGCGGCGGCGGGCCGCTGCCGGGCGTGGCCTTGGGACACCGCCGGCTGGCGATTATCGACGTGGCCGGCGGGCACCAGCCGATGGCCAATGAAGACGGCTCCGTGTGGGTCGTCTTCAACGGCGAAATCTACAACTACGGCCCATTGCGGCGACGGCTCGAAGGCGGCGGGCACCGCTTCCGCACGCAAAGCGACACGGAAACGCTCGTCCACCTCTACGAGGACGAAGGGCCCGGGCTGCTGGAGCATCTCAACGGGATGTTCGCCCTGGCGATTTGGGACGCCCGGCGACGACAACTCCTCTTGGCACGCGACCGGCTGGGCCAGAAGCCGCTGGTCTATCGCCACGAGCCCGGCCGGTTGCTCTTCGCCAGCGAGTTGAAGAGCCTGTTGCAGGTGCCCGGCGTCCCGCGGCAGATCGACCCGCAGGCCCTCGACGAATACCTCACCTACCAATACGTGCCGCACCCCCGGACGATCTTCCGCGGCATCTGCAAGCTGCCGCCGGGCCACCTGGCGATCTATCGCGACGGCCGGCTCGAGGTCCGCCCCTACTGGCAGCCGGACTTCAACGCCGAAGAGGACCGGCCGGCCGAAGAGTACGCCCGGGAGCTGCGGACCCGGCTGACTTCCGCCGTCGAACTGCGGCTGCAAAGCGACGTGCCCTTGGGCGCGTTTCTTTCCGGCGGGATCGATTCGACGATCGTGGTCGGCTTGATGAGCAAGCTGGCCGGCGAGCCGGTGCGGACCTTTTCGATCGGGTTCCCCGTGCCGGAATACGACGAGACGCGTTACGCCCGGCTGGTTGCCGAAACGTTCGGCACGGTGCACGAGGAATTCCTGGTGGAGCCCCGCGCGATCGAGATCCTTCCGCGGCTGGTGTGGCATTTCGACGAGCCGTTCGCCGACAGTTCGGCCGTGCCCACCTGGTACGTCTCGCAGCTCACCCGGCGGCACGTCACCGTGGCGCTGACCGGCGACGGGGGCGACGAGTTGTTTGCCGGCTACCCGCGTTATCGGGCGGTGTGGCTGGCCCGGTGGTTCGACCGTCTGCCGGCTCTTGTGCGTCGGGCGGTGGCGGGGCGTTTCTGGCAGAAGCTGCCGGCCAGTGCGCGGCAGAAATCGATCCGCCGGCGATGGAAACGGTTCGTCGAAGCGTTGAACTATCCGGCGGCGCGGCGTTATCTGGACTGGATCGCCATCTTCAACGAAGCCCGCCGCGGGGAGCTGTACACCGAGGAGTTCATCGCCACGCTGCCCGAGGCGGATCCGCTGGAGTTTCTGGCCGCCGCGTTCGCGCGATGCCGCCGCGATCCGGTCACGACCTTCAGCCTGGCCGATCTGGTGACGTATCTGCCGTGCGACCTGATGACCAAGGTGGACATCGCCTCGATGGCCCACGGGCTGGAGTGCCGGCAGCCGTTCCTGGACCATCGGGTGGTCGAGTTGGCCGCACAGATGCCGCGGAAGCTGAAGTTCCGCCGCGGCCGAGGCAAGCGGATCTTGCTCGAAGCGTTCGCCGATCTGCTGCCGAAGCCGATCCGCCGGCGGCCGAAGATGGGATTCGGCGTCCCCTTGGATCACTGGTTCCGCAACGAGCTGAAGGAATTCGCCCGCGAGGTCCTCTTGGATCGCCAAACCCGACAGCGAGGATTCTTCCGCCCGGAGGTCGTCACCCGGCTGCTGGACGATCACCAGCAAGGCCGGTTCGATCACAGCTATCGTTTGTGGGCGCTGCTGATCCTGGAATTATGGCAAAGGGAGTGGGGGGAAGGAGGAATGATGAATTAGGAATGATGAATTAGGAATGAATGACGAATGACGAATGACGAATGACGAAAGAATTGGACGCTGATCCTCGACGCTCGATCCCCAGTCCCGAACCCCCAGTCCCTAATCCCCAGTCCCTAATCCCCAGTCCCTAATCCCCAGTCCCTAATCCCCAGTCCCTAATCCCCAGTCCCTAATCCCCAGTCCCGAACCCCCAGTCCCTAATCCCCAGTCCCTAATCCTCAACCGCCAATCCCTCGATCATTCCGGCGAGAAACTCCGCCAGCCGGTCGGAGGCCACCAGGGCGTTTTCGCGGAGTGCGTACATGTCCTTGATGCTTCCCGGGCGGCGCCAGATCGCGCCGGCGGCGGCGCCGAGTCGGGCGGCCGTGGTCTTCTGCGTCAGGAGCTTCTCCACGTCCTTCGGCAAGGCGTCGTCGACCGCGTCGTTGATTACGCGGACCGACAGGAATCGGACCCCGCGATCACGGCACACTTCGGCCACCGCAAAGGTCTCCATGTCGACGGCCATCGCGTCGTGCTCGCGGCCCAGCGACTGCTTCTCGTCGGGCAGGCGGACGACGTGGTCGGCGGTCAGCAGCCGGCCCACGTGGACGCCCGGGGCCTCGGCCAGCGCGGCCGGATCGCCCGGCAGGTCGATCGCCAGGTGGTGGCCCGAGACGTCGGCCAGGCGGTCGGCCACCAGGATATCGTGACGCTTCAACTGCGAGTTCAATCCGCCGGCGAATCCGGCCGAGATGACCCAAGACGGACGGTGGCCGGAGATCAGGGCGTCGGCGGCTTGGGCGGCCTGCTTGCGGCCGGCGCCGGAGATGGCCAGGGCGACGCGTCGGTCCTTCAACTTGCCTTGGCAGACCGTGAAGGCGGCCGCTTGGATGAGGCTCTTTTGTTCGAGCAGATCTTCCAGGCCGCCGCTTTCGATCCGCAGGGCGAAGACGAGGCCGCAATGGCAAGGTTCGTGCTTGCCCGCGGCCGACTGCACCTGCTCGGCGGTCTCTTCGACGTGACGGCGGGCGGCGTCGACGGCCTTTTCGCGGGCCTTTTTTACCGCCGCGCTGCGGAGCCAGGCTTGGAGGAAGGGGCGCAGGGACATGCAGTGGAGAATAGCGGATGCGGTGCGAAGCCGCAAGCGGCTTAGGTCATCTGCCACACCGCCATCTTGACCAGGTCGCGGAGGCCCTTGTTCGCCCGCAGGACGGCGGCTGGCTCGAAGCCGCAGTGGACCAGGCAATGACGACAGCGGGGATCGCCCGAGGGACCCAGCTTGTCCCAGTCGGTTGCCGCCAGCAGTTCGCGATAGGTCCGATAATGGGCGTCGGCGATCAAGTAACAGGGTCCCCGCCAGCCGCAGACGTTGTAGGTCGGGTTCGCCCAGGCCGCACAGGGCAACTCCCGCCGGCCGCAAAGAAAATCCATATAGATCGGCGAGGCGGTCAATCGGAACCGCCGCAACATCGGCCGGGCGAGGCGAAACTTCTCGTGGACCTCTTCGCGGGTCATGAAGATCCGCTCGGCACCCTCGGGGTCCGTCCGGCGGACCGACTCGTAGCCGTAGGCCGGCGAGATCATCAGCCCGTCGACGCCCAGTTCGGTGAGATACTCCAGCAGCACGGCGATTTCGTGCATGTCGGTCTGTTTGTAGATCGTCGTATTGGTGCAGACGCGAAATCCCGCGGAGCAGGCTGCGCGGATGCCGTCGGTCGCCGCCGCGAAGGCCCCCGGCTTGCCCGCCGCCCGATCGTGCGCGGCTTCCATCCCGTCGACGTGGACGTTGATCAGCAGCCGATCGCTGGGCGGGAATCCGGGGAGTTTCTTCTTCAGCAGCAGGCCGTTGGTGCAGAGATAAACGTGTTTTCGCCGGGCGAGGATCTTTCCGACCAGCTCTTCGACGTCCGGATAGATCAGCGGTTCGCCGCCGCAGACGCTCACGATCGGTGCCCCGCACTCCTCGACCGCGGCCAGACACTGGTCGATCGAGAGCCGGCGGCCGAGCGTGTCGGCATATTCGCGAATCCGTCCGCAGCCGTCGCACGAGAGGTTGCACGCGTGCAGCGGCTCGAGCATCAACACCAAAGGGAACTTCTTCTCGCCGGCCAACCTCTTGCGAAGCAAATAACCGGTCATCGAGCGGGTGAGCGAGAAAGGAAAGCGCATGGCCGGGGCTCGGGATTGGGGGCTCGGGATTGGGGGCTCGGGGCTCGGGGCTCGGGATTGGGGGCTCGGGATTGAGAAGCAGGTCGCCCACTCCCCGAATCCCGAACCCCCAGCCCCTAGCCCCGAAACCGCACGATTCTCAGAGCCATTGGTGTTTCCGTGGTTGCCAGCGTTTGCACTTCGAGTGATTCATGGTTCGGAGTTTCGTCAGTTTTCCACCAATCGTAATTGGGGCTGGTGGTCGTCGGCCGACAGGGGACCGACGCCGACGGTCCATTGGGCCAGGGCGATCAGCGGGAAGTAGATCGGATAGTAGTGGTAGCGGAGGTAGAAGACGCGCGGAAAACCGGTGCCGGTGAACGGCTCTTCGTCCCAGGTGCCGTCTTCGTCCTGGGTGCGGATCAGGAAGCGGACGGCCCGGGCGGCGGCCGGACTCTTTTCCATTCCCGCGGCCAACAACCCCATCAATCCCCAGGCGGTCTGCGACGCGGTCGGTTCTCCCTGGCCCTTCAGGCGCGGCTTTTCGTAGCTGTCGGGCGATTCGCCCCAGCCGCCGCAGGTCTGCTGATGGGCCAGCAGCCATTGGGCGCCGGCCGCGATGGCCGGATCGTCCTTCGGCAGACCCACCGCGGCCAGCCCGGTCAGTGCCTTCCAAGTGCCATAGACGTAGTTGACGCCCCAGCGGCCGAACCAGCTTCCGTCGGGCTCCTGTGTGCGGCGGAGGTAATCGACCGCCCGATCCACCGCCGGATCGCCCACGCGGCGGCCCAGTTCGCCCAGCGTCTCGAGCACGCCGCCGGTCAGATCCGATGTGCTCGGATCGATCATGGCGTTGTGGTCGGCAAAGGGGATGTAACAGAGAAACTTGCGGTTGTTGTTTCGATCGAAGGCCCCCCAACCGCCGTCGTCGTTCTGCATGGCCAACAACCACGCCAGCCCTCGCTGGATCGCGACGGCCGTCTTGTCGACCTTGGAAACCGCCGAGGCGGCCAGCTCGGGCGAGGTCGTCGCCTCGGCCACCAGCCGCAACTCCGGCGGCAGCGCGGCCGGCGATCGCGGCGACTCGGCGAACTGCGTCCGCAAGGCCGTCAGCACGGCCGCCGTGTCGTCCGAATCGGGATAGAAGTCGTTGGCGTGCTCGAAGCACCATCCGCCCGGCTCGACCCGGACCGTCTCGGCCCAGTCGCCGCCACGGGTGACCTGCTTATCGAGCAGCCAATCGACGGCCTTGACGGCGGCCGGGTTGTCCGGCTGGATGCCGCCGGCCGAAAGGGCCCGAAGCGTAATGGCCGTGTCCCAGACCGGCGATTTGCACGGCTGCAACCGGATCGAGCCCTCTTCCTCGTCGTCGAGGATCAGGTCGCGGAGTTGCTTATGACACTCCCGCACCTCCCGACTGCTGTCGCGATAGCCCAGGCAGCGCAGGGCGAGGATGCTCCAGATGATCGGCGGGTAGATGGCGCCCAGCCCGTCGCTGTTCTGGAACCGCCGCACCATCCACTGCTCGGCCTTCTTCAGTGCCCTGCGCCTCAGCGGCAGCAGCCGGCGTCGCCGGCACCACTTCAACATCCGGTCGATGCGGCGGAAGAAACGGTCCCAACTGAAGAAGCCCGTGCCGCCCGGCAGGCCCGGACATCGTAGCGGCGGCCAGTCCTCCGGCGACTTGATGAACAGCTCGCGGATGCCGCGGGCCGGGTCGATCTTTCGCACCGGCTGCACGGCCGAGACGATCGACAGCGGCACGATGATCGTCCGCGTCCAGGAACTGACGGCGTAGAGGTTGACCGGGAACCACTTCGGGAGCAGGACGATCTCCGGCGGCACCGTGGGACATTGGCCGTAGGGAATCTGGCCCAGCAACGCCAGGTAGAAGCGGGTGAAGCTGTTGACCGCGTCGGCCCCGCCGTGGGCGAGGATCGCTTTGCGTGCCCGCTGCATGTACTCGGCGCCCGGGTCGTGGCCGGTGAGCTTCAGGGCGAAGTAGGCCTTCACGCTGCCGCTGATTTCGACGTCGCCGCCGGGATACATGGCCCAGCCGCCGTCGGGAAGCTGGTTTTCGATCAGATACTCGGCGGCCCGTTTGGCCAGTTCGGAATCTTCGCGGCCCAGGAACGCCCAGAGCAGGATGGTTTCGCTCTCGAGGATCGTGTCGCCTTGAAGCTCGGCGCACCAATATCCGTCGGGGTGCTGCTGGCCGAGCAGCCACTGGCGGGTGCGCGAGATGGCGCGCCGCACGGGTGGTCCCAGCCGTTTCATGGCCACCGGGGCCGCCCAGTCGGACGGCGGCAGGTCGTCGTGCTCTTCCGTGAGCGCGACCCGGGCTCCTCGGATCAGGTTCATATCGATGCCCCTCCTTGGCACCTATCAGCTATCATCCGTGACGCTCTGCCCCGAGAACGCACCATATCGAGCGATAACTTATGCGATCGGCCGTGAAATGCCAAGATCAGTTCTCTTGGGGCATGGGCCTGCCGGCACTGCTGGCAGCCAACGGTTTTTCGGCGGTTTGGCAATAAGTTTGGGATGTTACGGTGGGTGGCACGCCCTGAGGAACGAAGGGCGTGGTACGTTGGGAAAACACGCCCTTCGTTCCTCAGGGCGTGCCACCCGCCGGAAAGCTATGCTTGTTTAGCGACCGTTCGGGCCGCTCCGGTTGTGCCCATTCTATCAATCACGCAGGCGGGCAGAAGGACCTCGACACCAATGGCCGGCCAAGGAAAAATCCAAGGAATCTTCACCCCCAACATGGTCCCGCTGGACGGGCAGGGACGCATCCACGAGGCCGAGCTGCGCCGGTACGTCGACTGGCTGATCGATCGCGGCGTACACGGCTTGTATCCCAACGGCTCGACCAGCGAGTTCACCCGGTTCACGCCCGACGAACGGCGGCAGATCGTCCGGATCATCGTCGAGCAGACGGCCGGCCGCGTGCCGATCCTCGCCGGAGCGGCCGAGGCCAACGTCCGCGAGACCCTGGCCGCCTGCGAGTACTATCACGGGCTGGGCGTCCGTGCCGTGGCCATCGTCGCGCCGTTCTACTACCGGCTCAGCCCGGACAACGTCTACGCCTATTTCAAGGAGATCGGCCGCCACACGCCGGTCGACGTGACGCTGTACAACATCCCCATGTTCGCCTCGCCGATCGACGTGCCGACGATCCAACGGCTGAGCGAAGAGTGCGAGCGGATCGTGGCGATCAAGGACTCCTCGGGCGACGTGGCCCAGATGATCCGCATGATCGAGGCGGTGCGCCCCAACCGGCCCGAGTTCAGCTTCCTGACCGGCTGGGACCCGGTGTTGATGCCCATGCTGCTGATCGGCTGCGACGGCGGCACCAACGCCTGCAGCGGCGTTGTTCCCGAGATCACCCGCAGGCTGTATGATCTGACCACGAGCGGACAATTGGACGAAGCTCGGCGATTGCAGGCCTGGTTGACCCGGCTGTTCGACCCGACGCTCTACTCGGCCGATTTTCCGGAAGGGTTCCGCGTGGCGGTGGCGTTGCGGGGATTCCAGATGGGCAGCAGCCGGCAGCCGCTCTCCGAGAAGCACCGCGGCATCCTGAAGGACCTTCAGCGGACGCTCGGCGAGTTGCTGGCCGAACAGGGACTGGCCGCCGCGGGACCTTCCCCGCCGCCGGCCGCCGGACTCGACCCGCGGCAGATCGGCCTGATCGTCGAGGGCGTGGTCGCCGAGCTGCAACGGCGAGGGGTGATTTTACCGTGAGACCTCGAACCGTGAGCGGCGAGTGGAAAATGGGGACAGGCTCCGAGCCGCCGGTAGGAATTGCAAATTGAGAATTGCAGATTGAGAATTGCAGATTGGTGTTGGCGCTGTCTCGATCTTTCAATTTGCAATTTGCAATTTGCAATTCTCAATTAACAATCTGCAATTCCCCCAGAGGCCATTGGTGGGGCTCGCTGCGCTCGACCCACCCTACGAACTTCGTCTCGCGGAGAAGTGGCGCCCCGGGACTCTATCCCGGCGGCGCGGGGATCTGCACTGCACGGGCGGGCTCTTTGGGCTGCAAGACCGGTTGGACCGGCGGGCCTTCGGGCACTCGGGGGGCCGTGCCGGAGTCGATCAGCATGTAGCCGGCCCAGAAGAACGGATGGCTCGCCCGGGGAGCCTCGTCGGTCGTGCGCTTCAGACGGGGCTCCTGGTCGGGTTCGAGCTGCGAGGCGGCCGCCAGAAACACGCTGCGCTGCCAGGCCTCCGACGGGGCGATGTGGGGTAGTTCCTGGGCGAACTCGCGGACCAGATCGAAGCTCGTCCGCCCGCCCGTCCGCCAGCGGCTCAGCAGGATCGTGCGGCAGCCGCTGGCCATCAGCCCGCAGGCGGAAAGGAAAACCTCGTGGCCCGGCGCCGTCCGATCGAGTCGCTTCAGCGAGTCCTCGGCGGTGGTGTGATAGCCGGGCAGGATGATCTCGTTGGGCGCGCCCCACGGCAGCCAGAGCCAGTCGGCCAGGAAGTTGCCCGGCTTGCCGTTGTCCAGCGGCATGGGCGTCCAGCCGTAGGGCTGTTGGGTCGAGAGCGTGAGGTCGTCGAAAACGATCAACCGATCCAAGAGCGATCCGTAAACATTCGACGCCGCCGGCGGGGGCGACTTCAGGGCGACCGTGCCGGGCAGCACGCGGGTGAGCTGGTCGAAGGCGGCTTGGGCCACCGCCTCGTCGTCGCGGGGATACAGCTTCCCGATCACCACGCCCGTGTTGCCCGTCGGACTCCGCCCGCCGCCGGTCCACGTGGCCAGGGAGGTCGTCGGCGCGTAGCGGATGCGGAATCTGGAAATCAGCGGGCGGAGTTTCCCGTCGACGCTGACCTGAAGCGCCTCGAACGGCAGATACCAGAGCACGCCGTCGGGCACGATGACCAGTTCGTCGAAATCCTTGGTGAGGTCGGCCTGAGAGCCTTTGAGCAACAGGTCGAGGGTTTGCGCCGCGGTGGTCTTCCACTGCTGGTCGGCGAGGTCTTCGATCGCCAGCTCGCCGTTGGATTGGAAATGGCCCATCTGGCGCAGCAGCCCGGGAATCTGCCGCAACAAGGTGTCGGGCGAACCGATTTGCCAATACGCGTAGCGTTGGTTGTTCAGCAGGAAGCCGTAGAGGTGGCGGCTGGTGGCGAAGAAGGCCAAGATGGCCTGGCCCGGCTGCAACGATTTCTGCACGTCCTGGGTCGTGCGCAGCGGCGGGAAGACCAGCCCGCCCGGCTCCCGGCGAACGGCCATCTCCCTTAGCAGGGCCTCCTGGTGCAGACTGACGGCCGCCAACTGGGAAAGGCCCTCGCCCTGCCGCCGCAGCAGGTCGGGATCTTCGGTCACCAAGGGAATGGCCTTGAGGTCTTGGGCCAGCGCCCTGGACTGGCGGGAAAGGGCTTCATAGGCCGGATACCGGGCGAGCAGGTCCTGCCGGGTAAGCTGGGCCCGGTTGTCGAGCACCTCGGGCGGCGCTTCGAGGATCCACCGCAACGACAGCAGTCGCCCGCCGAATCCCAGCGACGAGAAGAAGCGGTGCCGCCGTGCCCGATCGGCGACTTCCAGGGCCTTTTCGTTGTCCTTGCGGCTCAGCGCGGCCTCGAACCAGTGTTCAATGGGCAGCGGGTGCGGAATGACCAGCACGGCCATCGATTCCATCGGATCGGCGGCCCAATCGTCCGGCTGGGGGTCCCGCAGGACGTGGTCGTAGAGGTCCACGGCCACGCGCGACGTGATCGTGCCGCTGGTGTAGAGTCCGTCGGCCAGACCGATGTGATACAGCCAGAACGAGCCCCGCCGCATGAAGTTCATGGCGGCGGCCAGCATCGCGTCGCCCTCGGGGATCTTCTTCTGCTGGAAGAGGACCAGCGAGGCGAGGAAGCTCGACCGGGCACCGATCCGGCCGCCGGCCATCTGGCGTCGTCCGATCCCCAGCCGGGCCTCTTCGAGGAACCCGGCGGCCTGGGGTGTTTGCCCCAGCACGGCGTAATTCTCGCACGCCGAGAGCAGCAGCGAGACGTACAAGTGACGCAGGTCTTTCACTTTGGCCCAGCCGATTCCGCCTTCCAGCAAGGGATAAACCCCTTTGCGATTGGCCAGCAGGTGGGTCAGCGCTCCGTAACGAAAGGCCTCTTCCAGGACGCCGAGGTCCGGATAGTGGACAGCCGCGTAGGTGGCTTCCTCGAAGTATCCCGACGCGGAGGCGTAGTCGCCGCGTGCCAGGGCGAGCCGCCCCAGTTCGACCAGCGCGATGCCGGTCATCGGGTGGTCGAACTCCCCGGCGGCCATCACCGCGCGTTGCAAGTACGGCACGCCCTGGGCCTCTCGGCCGCCGGCTATCAGGACCAACCCGAGTTGGACGTCGATCCACGCCTCGGACCAGTGGTTGGGCGGCCCGGGACGACGCGACAGTTTCGCGATCAACTCGGCGAAGAGCGGATCGTGCTGGCTGACCGGCCCGAGCAACTGCGCCCGGCGGCGGATCGCCAGCGTCGTGCAGCGGACGATCTCCTGGACGTTGATCGGGCGGAGGTTCGCCAACATGACGACGCCGCCCTCCCGGAACGGTTGGTTGTTGTCGATTTGTCCGCGCAGGATGGGCATCGAGTCGGGATAGAAACCCAGCCGGGTCCGGCGGGTGCTGGCGCCCCAGGGAACGGCCGTGTAGGTCCCGGTCCCGGCCGGTTGGATCGCCGGCCGGAATTGCACCCGCAACATCCATTCCGAATAGGCCGAGGCGAGTTTCAGCGCGGCCGTGTAATGGCCCAGGGCTTCCTCCAGGTAGCCCATTTGGTAGTAACACTCGCCGACCATGGTTTCATAGCAGATCGAGTCGATCCATCGCACCATGCCGATCTTGATCGCCCCGTTGCCCTCGGAGCGGAATTGCCTCAGGGCATCCTCGTATTGGCCCTCGTAGAAGTCGGCAAACGCCGCCTGATAGCCGAACGAGGGGACGTTTTGCTCCAACTGTGCCCGGGCGGGCGAGACCAGAGGGCCGCCAACCCCCACGCAACCGGCGAGCAAGATCAGCAGCCGGACCGGGATCCGGAACCGACCCCCGAGAGTATCGAAGCGGATAAAGCGGCGGCGCAACATGGTTCGCACTCCTTAGGGGTCGCGCAGAAACAACTTGTCCAATCGGGTGGCACGCCCTGAGGAACGAAGGGCGTGGTTTGGCAGGTTTTCCACGCCCTTCGTTCCTCAGGGCGTGCCACCCTCGCCGAAAAATGTACAGTTATTGATCTGCGCGGACCTTGGGGGGTCAGTGGATACCCAAAGTAAGATACGCCGAGGGAAGCCAATAAGTTCCACACTTACATGATCTTACGGCGCCGGGGCGATATTTTCCAGTTCCGGTCGCTCTCGGGCCGTGCTGGCGCTAAAGTTCGTTTGGCCTCGTTGACGATAACGGTTGCGGTGACTGTATCAGCGGTAATGGTTTTGCTCCCGAGGCTGTTTAGGCAAGATGCAAAACGTGCGAAACTTCCAGCAAACATGGAGGTGGCCCATGAAGGGCTCAAGGAACCGGCGGCACTGGTGGCGGGGCGTCCTGCTCGGGTTGCCCATGCTGTTGCCCGTCGGCCTGACCGGCTGCCAGGTGAGCATTGGCGGTCAAACACTGCCCAGCGGCGACTACATGAAGGACGATGTCCAGTATTTCCCGCCGGGATCGGAATTCAAGCACGCCGAGGAAGCGGCGGCCCAACGGCAATACACCCAGGAACAGGCGTTGCAGCGCTGATCGTCGCGGCAAGGCAGATCGACGGGAGGAGCCATTGCCGAGCGAGGGCCACGCCGGCCTGGAGGTGCGTGGGGAGTGATGTTCCCGACCGGGGACACGATGGGCCGGCGTAGGCAACGTTAGGGGGGACGGCACCCTTCGCTGCTGGCGTCCGAAGTGTGCGACCTCGGGCGTCAGCAGCCGAAGGGATTTTCGCCATGCTCGAATTCGAACTCTCCGAAAGCGCCCAACACTGGGTCAACGTCGTGCTGATCTGGGTCGGTTTCGGGACCCTGGCCGGACTGTTGGCCCTGGTGATCCTTCCCGTCCGCCGCCCGTCGAGCCCCATTGCCGCCATGCTGCTGGGGATCGTCGGCAGCATGGTCGGGCTGTTGATCCTTTCTTTTCTCGTCGGCGGCCAGGATTTCAACCCCATCAGCCCCCTGGGTTTCTTGACGGCCGTGGCCGGGGCGTTCGTCTTGCTGATCCTCTACCGGGTCCTCTGCATGTGCGTCGTTAAGAGCGACAGAGACCCCGGTTGACGACCGCGGCGGGACGCACATTGAGAACCCGCAAAGCGAACGATCAACGGCTGGAGTATCGCATTTCGGTATTCCGCTGAGCGCCGTCAGTGGATTATGATGGCGTCCCGGGCCGACCCTTGGACGATGTCGGCTTTCCGGGAAGACGCTTCTCTCGAGATCGGAGTCTCTATGCTTGTGCTGTCACGCGCGATGGGGCAAACCATTTCCATCGGCGACGCCATCGAACTTGTCGTGCTGGATGTCTCGATTGGACGCTCTCGAATCGCTGGAGCTACCGTTCGACTGGGTGTCACCGCACCGCGGAACGTCTTGGTTCTGCGAGGCAAGGAGTTCGCGAAGGACCTGCACACGTTCGAGAAACCGGTTAGTCCTTTGGAACCGAATCGCGAACTCACTCAGTTGAAAGACGGCGAAGAAGAACGGCGGCTCGTCTTTTCGTGCAAGAAGGATCAGACCGTGACCCTCGACGAGACCATCGCGGTTATGGTGGCGAAGGTGCATCTCGAAGGGTCGGAGATCAACAATGCCACGGTGCGCCTGGGTGTTCGTCATGCGGTCTGACGTCTCACGGCGCGGGGAATTGCGGCGTTCTTGGACGTGGCAAGGCATCACGCCGTCTGGGTCGCGCAGGCCAGGTACCGGGGGCCGTGGAGCCGGTCTTGAAACCACCGTTCGATCCGCAGAAGTTGTGCCCGGGCGATCGAAAGCGGAAAGTGCGTGAAGCGGTAGCTGGTCGCCAGCGACGTTTGCCAGTAACGTTTGCCGTCGAGCGAGCCGGCCCCCATATCGTAGCAACTGTCTTCACGGCGGAAGCCGTCTTCGAGCATCATGTATTGCAGCACCGTACCGGGGCCCGCCGCCGTGTACTGCGGATCGAAACCCCTGCGAAGTCCGCAGACGCGTCCCTGGTAATGATAGTTGTAGACGAAGGCGATCGGTTTCTTGTCGAGCAGCAACAGGTTCAAGTCGATCGAGCCGGCTTGCGATGCGGCCCGATGGGTCTCCCGAAGAAAATCGCGGACGGTGGCGTGACAGAGGGCCTTTCCATCGGTCGAGGAGGCCTGCCAACTCTCCCGGCCGATCTTCACGCAGGCGTCGAACAGATCCCAGCGGGGATCCGCGTCGCCGTTGGCCGCGCCGTCGGGCCGGTAGCGAACGTGGGCGACCTCCCCACGCTCGGCCAAACGACGCCTCAGGCGGAACACGTTGTGTCGCCACTTCTTCGGCCGGCCGTTCCAATACTCGTCCCAGCCGCACGCCATGTCGACCACGGGCGCCTGGTTCCAGCCCTGTCTGCGGGGAGGGAAGCCGATTCGCTGCATGGCGGCCGGCGTGCGTCCGCGGTCGCAGCATTTCAGGTCGACCCAGCGGAGATCGAGCAGGTCCCAGTCGCGCGGCGTTTGGCGGACGTGTCGCAGGGCGGCCGTCAACGTGGCCGTGGGATTCGGGCCGATCGGTCCGTAAAAGGTTCCCCAGTCGTGCAACGGATAGGTCAACACGCGGACCGGTCCCACCCGGGTCGGTTCGGTGCGGACGGCCAGCGGCAGGATACCCACCGGGCGGCCGCCGCTGGTGACGATCAGCACGCGCAGCCGTTGGTCCTGCCCGAAGTGCTTCCAGTAGACCGAAAGCCAGTCGAGCGACTGGAAGAAGGTGGCCTGCCGGGTTTGCGGCAGCAGCGAATTCCAGAGCAGCCGGTAGCTGGTCAACTCGTAGGCGTCGTTGACTTCCTCGACACGAATCATGGTGTCTCTGGGCGAGCGGTGCCGTGGGTGGACAAACCGAGTCGGGCGTCAAGGGGGATACTACCGGTGGGGGTGCAACCGGCATGCCATGTGCCGCCGCCGACGCCGCAGGCCCCGGGCCGAGAAAGCCTATCTCGTTTGGAAAAAGGCAGTTACGACCGGACTCATCGTGGAAGGTCCGCCGGTCCTGGCGGCACGAACGTGGCGAAAACACATCCTGAATAAAGACGCGATGTGCTGGAAAGCCGGCAAACGCGCTTTGGGTGGGAAAAGGGTGTTGACTTCTGAGAAACCGGGGGGCATAATTCAATGTATGTCGAATTATCAAACTAATGACGTGCAGCAACTCGCCGAGGTGTTCAAGGCGCTGTCGAATCCACATCGCCTGAGCATCTTCACGCGCTTGGCCGATTGCTGCACTCCGGCAGCGGTGTGCGGATCGGAAGAGCAAATGAGGGCCTGTGTGGGAGAACTCGGCAAGGATCTCGGGATTGTGGCCTCGACCGTTTCTCACCACATCAAGGAGTTGCGCCGGGCAGGGCTGATCCGGTTGGAAAGAAAAGGGCAAAAGATCGAGTGTTGGGTGGATCCTTCCACGCTCGAAACGCTGCGCGAGTTCTTCATTCAGCCGAAGGGTGATCGGCCGAACCCATGTACGTTCGGAAACGGAAAGGAGATTGCAGATGAGTAACCGTCAAGCGGACGAAATCAGGCAGACGGTCAGACGAGTTTATGGGGAGGTGGCCCGGCGCGGCGGCGGTTGTGGATGCGCGCCGAGTTGCTGCGGTGGTGAGGGCCCGGCTATCCCTGCTGCGATCGAGGCTGCCCGCCTGGGATACTCGCCGCAGGAACTGGCCGAGATTCCAGCGGGTGCCGAAATGGGCTTGGGGTGTGGCAACCCTCAGGCCATCGCCTCCTTGAAGCCGGGCGAGACCGTGCTGGACCTCGGCAGCGGCGGTGGCGTGGATTGTTTCCTGGCGGCCAGGCAGGTTGGCGACACCGGACGCGTGATCGGAGTGGATATGACGGCCGAGATGATCGGCAAGGCCCGAAACAGCGCAGCCGAAGGCGGCTACGCCAACGTCGACTTCCGTCTTGGGGAGATCGAACGACTGCCGGTGGCCGACGGCGCCGTGGACGTCATCCTTTCCAATTGCGTGATCAACCTCTCGCCGGACAAGCCCGGCGTGTATCGCGAGGCGTATCGGGTGTTGAAGCCGGGCGGACGGCTTGCCATCGCCGATGTGGTTGCCACGGCCCCGCTGCCCGAGGAGGTCCGCAACGATCTTGCGTTGCTGTCGGGATGCGTGGCGGGAGCGGCAACGATCGACGAGTTGGAGAAGACGCTCGCCGAGGTGGGGTTCGAGAATATCCGCATTCAACCCAAGGACGAGAGCCGCGAGTTCATCCGCGATTGGGCCGAGGGCCACAACGTGGCAGACTACATCGTCTCGGCGACCATCGAGGCGGTCAAGCCCGGCCTCTGAGCAACTTGCCTTTTTCGAACGAGCGCTGGAAGAGACTTCTCCAGGACGCCTTATTCGAGTCCTTCCAGCAGTTCGAGCCCTTGGGGGCGTTCGCCGCCTTCAGAAGCGTCGCGCCTATCCGGTTCCTCGACCACATCGAGGACGTCGAGATCCTCCAGCCCCTTGACGCCTTCGAGGGCGTCTTCACTGTAGATGGGCATGTGGCGGTAGTAGACCTCGAGCATGCACGTGGCCAAGGCGGTCATGAAGATCCGGCCGCCCTTGTCGGTGGCGAAGCCACCCTCAAGGCCCCCGCCTTGGGGCGCCCAACTGCCGGCGGCGTGGCCCCGGGTTTCCTGCGTGCCCAGCAACGCCCGCTGCATGCTCGCGTTCCATTTTTCCCAGGCGTCGCCGCCGTAGTGGTGCATCACCTGCGTCGCGTAGTACCAGTAGTAGACGTTCGGGTGTCTTGCGTCGGGCAGGTTTTCGAGCAGATAGTCCACGCCCCGCTTCAGGCCGTCGTGGTCCCGCGGCCAGCCCAGGTATTGCCGGCAGAGCAGCGCCTCGGCCGTCATGGCCAGAGCGCTGAGGCCGCCGCGATCATTGGGACCTTGGTAGCCGTAGTGAGCGCCGTCCTTGGTCACGCTATTAAGGAACAGGCCGGCCCGTTCGAAGGTTTTCGACGGGACGCTGAGATAACCCATCTGCCCGCTCTTCAGCGCCATCAATTGCCATCCGACCACGCTCGTATCGCCCGGTTCCCGCGGGACATACCGCCACCCGCCCCCGTTTGGATGCTGCGCCCGGACAATGAAGTTCAAGGCTCGCTGAGCGGGCCCCCGGAGGTCCGGATCGCCGGTGAGCGCGTACGCTTCGCACAGGGCGATGGCAGCCTGGCCGTGGGCGTACATCTTGCCTCTGCCGCACACCTCGCCCTCGTCATTCCTATCTCTCAGATCGCCGTCTTCTCGCTGATGTTCCAAGAGCCACGTGAGCCCTGCACGAATCTGGTCCTTGTAAGGGCCGGTTTTGTGGGTTTGACCCGCGCCAAGAAAAGGCAAGAGTGAAAGGGCTGTGGCAGCCACCCGACTGTCACTGTCTCTGTCTCCGACTTGTCCCGTGCACGTCCTGTCGCAATTGGCCGATTTGTTGAAGTCCGCCAGGCTCCAACTACCATCCTCGTGCTGGTGTCGGGAAAGGAAGATCAGCGCGCGGGCGACGGCGGCCTCGGTGGCGGTCGTTCCCCCGGCTTTCGCGACGGCCTGACGCCGGATCCGCGGGTCGCGGCCGGAGAACATGCGACCCAGCGTCGATGGTGGGATCTCGTTTGTCTGAATGTCGATGCGAGCGGGCAGGCGGCCCGGTATGTTCAGCCGGTCGCTGGGGTCGTCCGGCGGCAGGATCGGCTGATCCAAATCGATCAGCGCGCCGGGATCGTTCAAGTCGCTGATCTGTTCCAGTCCGCCGGCGTCGCCTAAGTCGAAGGTCTCTTCCAGCGGCTCGTCGAGCAGTTCCTGCCCGCCCTCGAGGTCCTCGTAACTGACCGAGGTCGACAGGGTGATCGTCGGCGGTCCCTGGGTTGGATCGGTGCCGAAGAGCAACAACAAGAGCATGGCCACCAGGTGGACCACCAGACTGATCAACCAGGCCGGCAGATCCTTCAGCAGCGAACGCCAGAGGACGGCCACCCGGCCCCTTTCGTAGAGATCGCGAACCAACGCGCGGGTGCCGCGGTGGGCCTCGGAGGCGGACACCCGCCGCGGCGTCGGCTGGCGATGCGGGGCGGTTGCCGGCACGGTGGTCGGCTCGGCAGCCGGTTCGGCGTCCGCCGGTTTCGGCTGCGTCCGGGGCTTGGGCTTGCGGAGCATCGTCGGCGCAATGGCCGCGGCCGCCGCCTGCGAATCTTGCCGTTGGGTCTCCTCCTGCTGCCGCAACAGCCGAAGCGCTTCCTGCTCCTGCTCTTCGGTCAGTTCCAGGCTGGTCCCGCAGCGGAAGCAATCGGCCACCATCAGCCACAGCCGGATCGACATCGGCGCGCCGCACTCGGGACACGAGCACGCCAGCACGTCGCCGTCGAGCCAGAGGGATCGCCCAGAGCCTTCCGCAGAGGCCGGCGCGCCGAGCGGAACGCCCGACCGCTCGAGTTCCGTGCTGGAGTCGTGACTGGCGGTGGACATCCGTAGTGCCTCTGATTCCGCGATTTCTGCCCGATGCCCTTGTGTACGCGAGGCCGGCCGCAGCCGACCGGCTTTTTTGCAGAACTTTCACCCATTTTATAGTTTAACAATCTCGACGGTCCCAAGGCAAGTTGCGCGACACGGTCGATGACACCCAATGAGCGGAGAGGCCATCCCCAGTATACGGGGCTCCCGTTTGCCAGCCGTTGGCAAAGTAGGCCGGAACAAGCGCAGCGCAGTTCCGGCAAGCGGCTTCATGCGGCCTTTCCTCACCAAATGCCGGAACTGCGCTGCGCTTGTTCCGGCCTACACATCTACACATCTCCGCTGGATAAAGCTCTGCGAGATGAAGCTTCGTCTCGCGGAGCGAGACGGCTACTATGGGCGCCGCGTGTCTTCCGATCGAGACGGAACCGCGTTGCGTCGGCAAAAGCAAAACCAGTGGTAAAATCTAACGCTTCTGAGAAAAAGACCGGGAACAACTTACGGGCAACGAATATCGGTCAGTGGTGAGCCTGCACGTCGTGCCGAAGATATCTCCAACGGATTGGATTCACGGCAACTTGTAAGCTACGTTCTTACACGGCAAGACACGCACGTCTTCCGCAACGGGGCCATCCATTCAACCAAGGCGAGGAAGGGGCACCTCTCTTGCGTTTCCGGGGCAGACACACCTCAACGCGGCCGACCACGCCGCGCCGCTCGCTTTTCGACCCGCCGGCCAACACGGCCGTTTCACGCCGGCTCGGGCGAATCTCCGGCCGCCCTCCCCCATCACTTCGCCGTGATTCTGCCGGGGGAGAAACGTCGGCCAACGCGCTGCGCAGCCTGCGACGGCACCAACACCTTTCGCAGGTGATTTCCCTTACTAACATCAACCACAAGACGAGCGCCCGGGCGTGGTACCGTTGGTGCAATGCCGAAGGGCGGTAGGAATCATGACAATCACATGCCAAGAACAAGTCTTGCCGGAGAAGCCGGCAACCACCATCCACAATGCACTGAGACCGCCGGTCGCCGGGCAAGGGATCGAAACGAGCGGCCCCCCGACGGTCCGATCCGTGCCGGGATCTCCCACCACCGCCCGTGAACAGTCGCAAAAGGCCACGTTGATCCTGGTCGTCGACGACGAACCGATCACGCGCAGAACCTTGCGGGAACTGCTCGAATCGGACGGCTATCGGGTGATCGAAGCGGACGAGGGACGCACGGCCATTGCGCGGATTACCGACGAAGTGGCCATCGTGCTGCTGGATTTCCTCATGTCGGACATTCCGGGACTGGATTGTCTCCGCTACATCCGCCGGCAATTCCCCGACATCCAAGTGATCATGCTCTCGGAAGTCGGCCGCATCCGCGACGCCGTAACGGCCATGAAGGAAGGGGCGTTCGAGTATCTCACCAAGCCGTGGGATCGCGAAGAGCTGCTGATCCGGGTCCGCCAGGCGGCCCACGCCTCCCGACTCGCCCGCGACAACCGCGGCCTGAGGCAAGTGGTCCGCTGTCCGATGGCTTCCACGGAACTCGTCGGGCGTTCTCCCGAAATCCAGACCGCGCGGACGCAGATCGAATCCTTCGCCCAACTCGATTCCACCGTGTTGATTACCGGTGCCGCGGGAACCGGAAAAACCACCGCCGCGCAACTGATCCACCGCAAGGGGCCGCGGGCTTCCGGACCGTTCATCTCGGTCAACTGCACGTCGCTGCCTCGCGACCTGATCGAAGCCGAATTGTTCGGACACGTTCGCGGGGCCTTCGCCGAGGCCGCCGTCGACCGCCCGGGTCGCATCGAAATCGCCGACGGGGGAACGCTCCTGCTGGACGAAATCAATCACCTTCCCCTCGAGTTGCAGCCGAAGCTTCTGGACTTCCTCCGGCAACGCGCCGTCGCCCGGATCGGGGCCAAGACGGCCACGCCGGTGAACCTCCGCGTGATCGCCACCTCGCAAGAGAATCTGTCGTCGGCGTGCCGGCAAGGTCGTTTCCGCGAAGGCCTCTTCTTCCGGATCAACGTCTTGTCGCTGAACCTGCCGCCGCTGAAAGAATACCTCTCCGACGTGCCGGAGTTGGCTCGCGAAATGCTGCGGCGGATCGCGCGGCGCCGCAATTGCCCGCCGCTGGTTCTGGACGAACTGGCCGCCGAGGTCCTGCAGGGCTACGACTGGCCGGGCAACGCCCGCGAACTGGAAAACGTGCTGGAGCACGCCGCCACGATCGGCGACGGCCGCATCATCCGGCGAAAAGACCTGCAAGTGAACGAACTCCGCTTGCCGGGGCCCGCCACCGAAGGCTCCCCGCGGCTCGAGCTGGCCGGCATGTCCATGGCGGAAATCGAGCGTCTGGCCGTCATCAACACCTTGCGGGCCTGCGGCGGCAACAAGGCCAAGACCGCCCGACAGTTGGGAGTCAGCGAAAAGACGATCTACAACAAGATCAAACAGTACAACCTCACGGGAAAGATCTAACCGGCTACCCGCGCACGATCGCCAACACTTCTTCCAGCACGCGGCCGTTGGTGGCAATGGCCTGGCCGGAACGGATGGTGCGGCGGCCTTGCCAGTCGCTGAAGGTCCCGCCGGCCTCTTCGATCACCGGCAGCACGGCGGCGAGGTCCCAGACGGCCGCGATCGGATCGACCATCAGTTCGGCCCGGCCCACGGCCACCATCATGTACCCGTAGCAGTCTCCCCACGTTCGGCTCAGACGAGCGGCGGACTGGAGCCGGTCGTAGACGTCTCGGCGGTCGATCCGGTCGAAATTGGAGACTTCGCTGGTCAGGAAGAGCCCTTCGGACAACGCGGCTCGACGAGAGACCCTCGCGGGCCGGGGCGGCTGGTCGTCGACCACGTACCAGGCGCCCTCTCCCTTGGCGGCGTAAATACACTCGTCGGTGCCCGGGATCAGGATCACGCCCAGGATGCTCTCGCCCCGGTGTTCGACGCCGACCAGCGTGCCGTAGAGCGGCACCCCGTGGACGAACGACTTGGTCCCGTCGATCGGGTCGACGATCCAACGGAACTCGCTTTTCCCCTCGGTGTCGGGCATCTCTTCGCCCACAATGGCGTCTTCGGGAAATTCCGCGGTGATTCGCCGCCGCAGGTGTTCCTCGGCGTGCCGATCCGCGATGGTCACCGGGGAATCGTCGCCTTTGCGTTCGACGTCGAGATCCTCGCGGCGGAAATATTCCAGCGTGATGTTGCCGGCCTCGCGGGCCATTTCGACCGCCAGTTGCAGCCGCCCGGCCGTGTCTGGTGCGTCGGATTCGTGCGCGTTCATGCCTTCAGTATAGTCCGCGGAGGCGTTCTTGGAAAGACGCCTCAGCGTTGGCGCAGCATCTCCTTGCGGTAGCGGCCCATCACGTCGGCGCGGAGCAGAAGACCGACCACGCGGCGCGAGGCGCCCTCGCCGGTTTCAACGGGCAGGGTCTCCACGTCGCAGGCGCCGAAATCGCGCATCGCCTCCAGCAGATTGTCGTTGGTGCGCAGGGCGATCGGCGCCGTCATGGCGATGTCTTCGGCGTTGACCAACTGCGGCGGCACGCGGCTGTCCAAGGCCCGTTGCAGGTCCCCCGGCCGGATGATGCCCACCAGTTGTTCCTCGTCGTTCATCACCGGCAGGCTCTCGATGTGGAGATTCTGCCGGGCGACGCGGATGATTTCCGTGAGGTCGTCGGTGTGCCGGACGGTGGGAAAATGGCGAATCATCACGTCGCGGACCATGATGTGCTCCAAATGGTGGACCTGGTGTCCGCGGGCGACCGACTCTTCGCGACGGCTGAGCTTTTTCAGATAGATGCTGTCCGGATCGATGAACCGGGCGACGACGCCCGAGAGCCCGGCCGCGATCATGATCGGCAGAATGATCTGATAGTTGTCGGTCATCTCGTAAACGATCAGGATCGCGCTGAGGGTTCCGTGCGTGGTTCCGGCGACGACGGCTCCCATGCCCACGATGGCGTACACGCCGGGGTGGGCGCTGAGTTCCGGGATCAGCATGTTGCAGAGCAGTCCGAACGATCCCCCCAGCGCAGCCCCGATGAACAACGACGGTGCGAAGATCCCGCCCGATCCTCCGCCGCCGAGCGCGAGGCTGGTCATCAGCGGCTTGAGCAACGCCAAAGGCAGCAGCCAGCAGAGTTGGGCCAGCATTTCCGGGCGGGTCAATTCCAGGATCTTGTCACGTCGGTCCGGTTCTCTCTTTCCGCCGTTGCCGCCGTTCCCGTCGCCGGCGTCCTGCTTCTTATCTTCGTCGTTCTTGGTCCGGCTCTCGAGGTGGACCGCGTGATCGACGACCTCGTATCCCACGCCGAACAGGGCCGGCAACGGCCTGCCAGGGTCCAGGTTGGCTCGTGCGGCAGCGGGCGCGACCTCGGGCGGCTCGGGCGCCAACGCGTAATATACGGTGCCCGATATCCCCACCAACGATCCCAAGACCAGGGCCCGGCACCACCATTTCGGCAAACGCTGCTTCGAAACGTCCTCCACGTAATAAAGCAGTTTCGTAAACACGACGGCGGCCAAACCGCAACACAATCCCAGCACCAAATAGGAGGGCAATTGTCCCCAGCCTCCCGCGTAGGAGTGATATACCTGCGGAAACACGGGATCCATGCCGTGGGCACCCAGGTGGCTTTGGACCACGTTGGCCAGCACGCTGGCCACCACGATCGGCGCGAGACTCTCGACGGCGAAACTGCCGAGGATGATTTCGCTGGCAAACATCACGCCGGCCAGCGGCGCGTTGAACGTAGCGCTGATCCCGGCAGCGGCCCCGGCGGCCACCAGCACCTTGATGTCCTTGGGCGGGAGGCGGAACCACTGCCCGGCCATGCTGCCCAACGCGGAGCCGATCTGCACGATGGGCCCTTCGCGCCCGATCGAACTCCCGGTGCCGATGCAGAAGCCGCTGGCGAGGATCTTCACCACCGCGACCCGGGGACGGATCACCCCGTCGTGTCGGCCGATCGCGAGGATCACCTCGGGCACGCCGTGTCCTTGGGCCTCGGGGGCGAAGCGTCGGGTAAACCAGGACACCAACAGCAGTCCGACCGCCGGCACCATCCACAAGACGGCCAACCACTGCGTCCCGTATTCGTGGCTGGCCCGGAGGATCGGCTCGATGGAATACGTGGTGACCAGATTGATCAAGAAAGTAAAAAACACCGCCCCGTAACCGGCGAGAACGCCGATCAAGCAGGCCAGGATAATCGTCAAGGGGCCCGCCGGGAATCGTCGGCGAGGGAGACGTACTGGCAACGACTTGAGGAGATCACGCAGTGCTCGCACAGTCAAACCGCTTCATCGATTGAAAGCATGCACAAGCGGTTCCGGTCCGCCCTGAGTACTTCACGGGAAGAAAGCCACCGCGTGGCCGGGGGGTGGCGGTTCGGCGACGGTGCCGACTTCGGCAGTCCCTGGGGCGGCCCCGTCAACTCCGCAGCCGCGCGCAGGGAGGAACCATAGTGGAAAGCCGAAGAGGCACCTTAGAAACGATTGAGTGTATCCGCCTGCCGCCCGGCGTGCAAGAGGTCTGGTGGTCCGTCAACGTTGCATTGACGGGTGCCGTACCCATGCTTGCATGGGCATGCTTGTCGGAAGGTTCGGCGTGCCCACCCCCCTCACTTGTTCTTGCGGCCGATCGGCATCAGGTCGGCCAGCTTCACGGCGGCCAGATCGCGCCGCGTGGCTTTGGTGACCTCCGCCAGCGCACTTTTCAGCCTGGATTTCGACTTCGCCGGCATCCCGTCGCAAGTGGGCAACGCCGAAACCAGCGGACCGTCGATGGCCTCGATCACCTCCAGCAGAGAAACGTCGCCCGGTTCGCGTCCCATGCTGTACCCCCCATCGACCCCCCGCGTCGATTCCAGGATCCCATGGGAAACCAGGCTTCGCAGAATCTGCAACAGGAACCGCTCGGGCATCTTTCCCTCCGCCGCCAACCGACTGCACGGGACGGGCGCTTCCGTCTTGGATTGAGCCAGTTGCAGCGTTGCCTGGAGTGCGTATGCCACTGTTCTGGAAAGTTTCATGCGGTCCTCTCT
>Ga0307379_10001389_pt1 | contig 38463 bp, 29 predicted proteins | sample UN2MG_FD_202237 | JGI IMG/M metagenome (GOLD analysis project Ga0307379, IMG submission 202237) | Soil microbial communities from Risofladan, Vaasa, Finland - UN-2 | ecosystem: Environmental > Terrestrial > Soil > Coastal area > Acid sulfate soil | place: Finland: Risofladan, Vaasa | collected...
CAGCTTAGCCTGGGATGCTTTCGGTATAAAGAATGGAGCCCCAACTTATGAAGAAATGAGAAGGCGGATTGTGAAATACCGGGGAGGCCAGGATAATCGCTTTGAGGATTTTCCTATAGGCTGCCTTATTCTGACTCAGCCTTTTTTCTTTAAGGAGCCTCAATGGTTTCCTCCTCCAGAATGGTCGGCAAATATTGTAAGAGGAAAGAGCTATGATGTATCGAGCGAAGCAGGAAAGTTCATTTTGAAGAAGCTAGAATACAGACTTGCCGAAAAGCACAATATGTTTATGGATGAAGAGGGGAGAGGCATTGTTGAAGATCAATTAAGATATGGCAGAGGAACTCTTGTTAAGCCAAGGTTAGGCCAGGGTTCTTTCAGGGTTATGGTTACCGATGCATATAATCGTGCCTGTGCGATCACACATGAAAGGGCGCTTCCGGTCTTGGAAGCATCGCATATCAAATCCTATACTGATGGCGGACCTCATGCTGTAAAGAACGGCCTGCTTATCCGCAGCGATATGCACAGGCTGTTTGATAAAGGATACATGACAATAACTCCGCAGCATCACATCGAAGTGAGCCGCCGCATTAGGGAGGAATTCCATAACGGCGAATACTATTTTACTTTTCATGGCAAGGGAGTCAATCTGCCTTCAAGTAGGGTGGACTACCCCTCTCAGGAATTCCTCACCTGGCATAATGAGAAAGTGTTTAGGGGATAAAGATGCAAAACCAAAATTTATAAAAATAAAGGAAAAATGAAAGAAAAAGAAGAAATGATAAAAACTGGGTCATTGTATGATAAGGATTATATGGATTCAGAATTTAAAGACAGGAGAAAGGACTATTTTATTAAATCGATTGATAAAGATGAGAATGTTCCTGACGGATGGAAAGTAAAAAAAGAATATAAAACAAGGATAAAAATATATAGAAATAAAACAGTTGATGAATTGCTTCAAGATAAAATTTGGAAATTGTTTTATTTAATGGGGCCACAAAAATTGTCAACCAGAAATTTTTCTCTAAGAATTGGAGATATAAATAGTACAGATGTAAATGAACATATTGATGCTCTAGCTGTGTTTGAGGATACAGTATTTGTTGTTAAATGTAAGTCTCTGGATAAACTAGATGAGAAAAGTATGGAAGATGATATAGATGAATTATCCGATAAGATAGGCTATATAAGAAAGTCACTGATAAAATTACTAAAGCAAAAATATTCCATTATTTATATTTTAGCTACTGAAAATATTAAATGGGATGATAATGATAAAATATACGCTGAAGAAAATAATATCATTGTTTGGGACGAGTATGATATTGATGCTCTATTAGAGCTTACAAATCTTGCTGGTGAAGGAGCAAAATATCAAATTTATAATAGGATTTTTTTCGATAAAAAAATAAAAAACTTTGAAATCACAATACCTGCATTAAAGACAAAAATGGGTGGATTTAATTATTATCTGTTTGCTATGAAACCCGAGCATCTCCTTAAAATTTCATACGTCCATTACAGATCGGGTAAAGGGAGTTTCCTAGATATATCCGAAAGTTACCAGAGAATGTTAAATAAAAAACGAATAAGAAAAATAGAAGAATATATTAAAGAAGGCGGATTTTTCCCAGGAAGTATAATTGTTAACTTCAACCGAAATTTCCAAAAAGTGGATAAGTTAGGTGGAACGAAAAGGTTAAAAGATGTTGAACTAGATGCTACGCCAGTTACAGTAACTCTACCACCATATTATGGATGTGCATGGATAATAGATGGCCAACATAGATTATATGGATATGCAGATACTGAAAACAAAAAGAGTGAGACTATACCTGTAGTAGCTTTTGTTAAAGAGACGAGATCTTTACAAACAAAAATGTTTGTAGATATAAATAAAAACCAGAAGGCTATTGGATCTAATCTTTTATGGGATCTTTATGAAGACTTATACGAGGATAGTATTGATGAAATAGAAAAGGAATTATATTGTATTTCAATGATAGCAAAAAAACTTAATAATGACAGAAATTCACCCTTCTATAATTCAATAACAATCCCAAAAGACGAAAATCAAGGAAATATAAGTTTGACTACTATGTGTAATAATATTAAAACCCAAAAATTAGTTTCTGGAAAAGGATGTCCCTTTTTTTATGAGAATTATGAAAAAACGATCAATTATGCTACTGAAAGAATTGCATATTTTTTCAACATTCTAAAGGAAGAGTTCCCTGAAGAATGGAAAAGTGGAGATGAACATTATTTTAAAACAAACGCAGGCATAGTAGTAATAATGGGAATTTTCAGAGATATTATTGATGGATTATCAAGAGAGGAAGAACGGGATATAAAGAAGTTTGAAATAGCGGTTTATAAAAGACTTGACCCTTTACTAATTCGTTTTATGGATTTGGATAGTGAGACAATCCGACAGTATCGTGGAGCTGGGGGGGCTGGTCAAAAAAGTCGTCAAGTAAGAGCTGAGCTAACAAAAGTCATTAGAGATGCAGATGTGGGATTTTATTCTCGTTGGCTTGAGAAATATGAGGATGCGGAAAAAGAAAAAGAGTCATTCGCAAAAATAAAGAGAGGACTTGAGTATTATTTGGAAAAGGAGGAGAGCAAAAATTTAGAATTTAAAGGTTCATTATCAGTAAATTTAAATAGATATTTGTTAGGAGATGGGAAATTAGAAAAGGAAGAAAGTATATTAAAAGAAGGAGTTCTAAAGACAATTGTTGCTTTTCTTAATACTAATGGTGGAGATGTTGTGGTGGGAGTTTTAGAAAAAAATAAATTTGAGAATGCAGATGAAGAAAAGGTGTCAGATTGTACGGAATATAAAAATAAAATAGTTTTCGGTATTGATATTGAATATAGCAAGGATGAATGGGATGGCTATTTACAGTATCTAACAAGTCTCATTGAAAAAAGAATTTCTGGTGAAATAATTGACTCGGAATTAGTAGGGATAAAACAATTGAAATATAAAAACAAAGATATTTGTTCAATAAATATTAGTCCCTCTGATAATAAGCAATTTTTAGACGGTAAAGAATTTTACATTCGGAGAGAGAATAGAACAATTTTATTAGAAGGGCCTGAAATTGATATATATTGGAAATCGAAAAAATAAATTATATTACCTGCAAACAAACGGAGGAGTAATGTCTCAAAGTATAAAAAATGATCTAGACATGACAACCCTAGAAACCTGGCTTTGGGAGGCTGCGTGCAAGATAAGAGGGCCAGTGGATGCACCTAAGTTTAAAGATTACATTCTCCCCCTTATCTTTCTTAAACGTCTCTCTGATGTCTTCGAGGATGAACTTCTCAAACTCTCTGAGGACTTTGGTGGAAAAGAAAACGCAGAGCAATTCCTCATCGAGGACCATGCCCTTGTCCGTTTCTACATCCCAGAGAAATCGCGCTGGAAGAACATTGCTCTCCAAACCACAAACCTCGGCGAGCATCTTACTGACGCTGTCCGCATCATTGCCAGAGAAAACCCAAAGCTCAAAGGAGTCATAGACATAAAGGATTTCAACGAGACCGCTGGAGGACAGAGAGTCCTTAGCGATGAAAAGCTCCGCCTCCTCATAGACATCCTTGGCCGATACCGCTTTGGACTTAAGGATGTAGAACCTGACATACTGGGCCGAGCTTATGAATACCTCCTTAGAAAATTCGCAGAGGGATCAGGACAGAGCGCCGGAGAATTCTATACTCCCAGAGAGATTGCCATATTAATGTCCTACATCCTTAATCCAGAGCCAGGCATTGAAATATATGATCCCTGCTGTGGTTCAGGTGGTCTCCTTATAAAATGTTTCTTAAGATATAAAGAAAAATTTGGGAAAGATACGTCCCTTCCTCCCCTAAAATTCTATGGCCAAGAAATCCTCCACTCGACCTTTGCAATGGCCAAAATGAATGCGTTTATCCATGATATAGAAGCCCAGATTGCTTTAGGTGATACAATGACAAGGCCTTCATTTACATCATCAGGAGGTTCACTCAGAAAATTCGATATAGTTACTGCCAATCCCATGTGGAATCAGGATTTTTCTCAAGACGTTTTTGAAAACGATACATACAACCGCTTTATATTTGGCTATCCTCCTTCAAGCAGTGCAGATTGGGGATGGATCCAACATATGTTCGCCTCTCTCAGCGACCAAGGGAAAATGGCTGTTGTTCTGGATACAGGTGCTGTCTCAAGAGGAAGCGGGAATGTTGGAAAAAATAGAGAGAGGGATATCAGGAAAGAATTTGTAGAAAAGGATTTGGTAGAAGCTGTTATCCTCATGCCTGAAAATCTGTTCTACAACACCACAGCCCCGGGGATTATTTTGGTCATAAACAAAAATAAAAGAAACGCCGACGAAATTCTTCTAATCAATGGCTCAACCCTTTATAAAAAGGGCAGGCCTAAAAACTTTCTTCCAGGTAGTTCAATTGAGCAGATATCAGGGGTTTATTTGAATTGGGAAGAAAAAGAAGGAATTAGCAAGATTGTAAATAAGGAGGAGATCATCAAGAACGATTACAACCTCAGCCCATCCCGATATGTCGCCAAAAAAGGGGAGGATAATACGTTGCTTCTCGAAGATGCAGTTGTGCTTCTTAAAGAAGCAGAGGAGGAGAGGAAGGATACAAATGGGAAGTTAAAGGAAGTCCTAATAAAATTAGGTTTGGAAAAATGAGAGCGAATAAAAGAAAGGCTAATCTCAGTGAATATACAGATACTATTAATGATATTTTGCCTGAAGATTGGGATAGAGTTAGTCTTGAGAAGATTGCAAAAATCCAATATGGGAAGGCAAAACCTAAAAGTAATGGGAATATTAATGTTGTAGGCTCAGGAGGCATTTATGCCACCACAAATATTAGCCTTGTCAATTTTCCAACCTTGGTTATAGGAAGAAAAGGGACGGCTGGAAGCGTGTGGCTATGTCTGGAGAAATGTTATCCCTCTGATACAACTTTCTATTTAGATTGGAAAGAAGATATAGACATTTTTTTCTTATACAATTATATGTTATTCAATCCATTATCTGGGGAACACGCTAAAACTACTCTTCCAAGCTTGCAAAAACCTGATTTAGAACAGTATTTGATCCCTTTCCCTCCTATCCAAGAGCAAAAGAAAATTGCGGGGGTGTTGTCGGCGGTGCAGGAGGCGAAAGAAAAAACCGAAGAGGTCATAAAAGCCGCAAAAGAACTTAAAAAATCCTTGATGAAACATCTTTTCACTTATGGGGCTGTGTCGGTCGAAGAGGCTGAGAAGGTGAAGTTGAAGAAAACAGAGATTGGAATGGCACCAGAGGATTGGCAAGAAGTGGCTTTAGATGATATTATAGAAAAAACAAGTAATAAGGACCCTAGAAAGACGCCATCGTTAGATTTCAAATATATTGATGTTTCAAGTATAAATAGAGAAAATTTAAAAATAGAAGAATATAAAATATATCAAGGGAAAAATTCACCTAGTAGAGCCAGAAAGATTGTAGAAAAAGATGATGTAATTTTTGCAACCATAAGACCAACATTAAAAAGATTAACCTTCATTGATGAAGACTTTGCTGGAGAGATATGTTCAACAGCTTTTTGCGTGCTAAGAACAAATAAAGAAATTATGTATCCAATCTATCTGTTTTATGCTGTACAGAGAGATATCTTCATAGAAGAGCTTGGAATATTTCAAAGTGGTGCAAGTTATCCTGCTGTAACTGATTCAGATGTAAAAAAAAAGAAAATATTTATACCTTCTCTCCCTATCCAACAAAAAATAGCCGGCATCCTTTCTAGCGTTGACAAAAAAATTGAGGCTGAAGAAAACAAAAAGAAGGCTCTTGACGAACTTTTTAAAACGCTTTTAAATAATCTCATGACAGGAAGAATCAGAGTCAATAATTTGGATATAGAGATATGAGCTATAAAATAGGCGGAGAAAAAGGTTCGGTCCAGAACCGAATTATTCAATACGTGCGGGAGCCTCATGCGGAATATGCCGACTCCAGAGGACGAAAAATGCACCTCAAGTTGGGATGGAAATATGTCAACCAGGAAGAGGCTGTTCGGCTAAGAGAAGGAGAAACTGGGTTTTTGTTCCGCGATATCTTCATAGAGCAACTGCACAAGCTGAATTCAAAATTTATGAATGTTAGTCTTGCAAGAGAACTCATAAAATCCATAGAAAGAATACCTTCCACAATAGAGGGAAACCTTACAATATGGGAATATCTCAAAGGATTGCGGACGCTCTTTATTCCAGATGAAAGATGCGAACGGAATGTCCGATTGATCGATACGAAAAAAATCGACAACAATAGATTCCATGTGACTGACGAATTCATCTTCACAAACGGAACAAAAACAATCCGACCAGATATTGTCTTTTTGATAAACGGCTTTCCTGTATTCTTCATAGAAACAAAAGCCTCTCATAAGCTGGGAGGAATGGCCGATGCCTTAGAACAAGTCAAAAGATACCAAAGGGAGTGTCCAGAGCTTTTGGCCATCCTTCAGGTTTTTGCGATCACGCATGTCCTGAAATATTACTACAGTGCCACATGGAACACCTCCTCGAAATTGATATTCAACTGGAAAGACGAACTCGAAGGCAATTTCGAGACACTAGTCAAGACTTTTTTTGACAGAGAACGCGTCGTTAAGATTATCACTGATTACATTCTTTTCACCAGGCAGGATGACGAACTGAAAAAAGTTGTTCTCAGGCCTCATCAGATGTCTGCAATTAATGAGTTGATTAAGAGAGCAGCGTCTGAAGAAAAAAAAAGAGGACTGATCTGGCATACGCAGGGATCCGGAAAGACATTCACTATGATCGTGACGGCTCAAAAGATTATCGAAAACGCCGTCTTTAAAAATCCAACAGTCATCATGCTTGTGGACAGAAATGAACTTGAATCCCAGCTTTTTAGTAATCTTTCGGCTGTTGGGATAGAAGCAGTGGAGATTGCAGAGAGCAAAGCGCATCTTCGAAAACTCCTCTCTATGGATAAAAAAGGGCTGATTGTCTCGATGATCCATAAATTCGATGAGATGCCGGCTAATATCAATACTAGAGAAAACATATTTGTGCTTGTTGATGAGGCCCACAGGACAACAGGAGGAAAGCTCGGGAATTACCTGATGGGTGCTCTTCCCAATGCGACCTACATGGGATTTACGGGAACTCCGATAGATAAGACAGCCTATGGGAAGGGGACGTTTATTGTTTTTGGGAAAGATGATCCTCCGCTGGGATATCTCCATAAATACAGCATTTCAGAATCCATAGAGGACGGGACAACCGTGCCGCTTCATTACTGTCTTGCACCCAATAAGCTGCTGGTAGATAAGGAAATCCTGGACAGGGAATTCCTTGATCTTAAAGAAGCTGAAGGTGTGAGCGATGTCGAAGAGCTCAATAAAGTACTGGAGAAGGCGGTTAATTTGAGGAACATGCTCAAAAATGAGGAACGTGTTAAGGAAGTTACGAAATATGTCGTGAAGCACTTTAAAGAGAATATTGAACCTCTTGGGTATAAGGCATTCCTGGTGGGTGTCGATAGAGAAGCCTGCGCTAGATTTAAGAAGGAATTGGACAAGCATCTTCCAGAGGAATATTCCGCAGTCGTTTATAGTGCGGCTCATAATGATACGGAGGAATTGGCAAAGTACCATTTAAGCGAGCTTGAAGAAAAGAAGGTGAGGAAAGCTTTCAGGAAACCGGATGCACTGCCGAAAATATTGATTGTAACGGAGAAGTTGTTGACTGGATTTGATGCACCCATTCTGTACTGCATGTATCTGGATAAACCGATGCGGGATCATGTGCTGTTGCAGGCCATCGCCAGGGTGAACAGGCCTTATGAAGATGAGAACGAGCGGAAAAAGCCCGGAGGATTGATCGTGGATTTTGTAGGTGTTTTTGGGAATCTGGAGAAGGCTCTGGCGTTCGATTCAAAAGATATCGAGGGAGTTGTCCATGATATTGAGGTTCTGAAGGAAAGATTTAAGGAGATGATGGAGAAAGCAAGGAAGGAGTATCTGAAGATTCTGAAGGGGAAAGGCTGGGATAAGACTGTGGAAGCTATTGTGGAAGATTTTAGGGATGAAAAGCGGCGACATGAATACTACAAATTTTATAAAGAGCTTTCAGATATCTACGACATTCTGTCTCCGGATGCATTTTTACGTACTTTCATTGAGGATTTTGAGACGCTTGCCAGGATATATAGGATCCTGAAGGAGGCTTATGAACCGGGTATTATTATCGACAAGGAATTCTCAAGAAAAATTGCCAAGCTTGTTCAGGAACATACAAAAACAGGTAAGATAAGGCCTGCACTCGAAGTTTACAAAATAGATGTGGAGACGCTAAGAAAGATCGAAGGTAGCCAGGTCACTGAAACAGAGAAAATTTTTAATTTATTGAAGAGCATCAGGGAATTTATCGGAGAGGAAGGGAAGCAATCGCCTTATTTGATATCTATTGGAGAAAAGGCCGAACTGATTGCGAAAATGTATGAGGAAAGACAGAAAAGGACAAGAGAAATCCTGGAAGAGTTGAAACACTTGATTGGAGAAATCAATGCAGCGTGCAAAGAGCAGAAGGCAAAAAATATGACAGCAGAAGTGTTTACAGTTTACTGGTTATTGAAGGATAAAGAGGTTAAGGATCCCGAAGAAAAAGCCAATCAAATGAAAGATGTATTTGAAAAATTCCCGAGTTGGAAATGGAGCGAAGCCCAGGAGAGGGAGGTAAGAACAGAGCTTTATAGAATGCTAATCACGGTAGGGAAAAAACAACCGAAGACGGTCGCTGATGAGGCAAAAAGAATATTGAAAATTTTAAGGGGATAAGAGGCGAAACGAAATGGGAAGAACTGTATTAGCTGTAGATTTTAAAAATGAAGTGAGGCAGTGGGCTGAAGAGATTGGCGTTGATTTCAAAGAGATTCACTTACGAGGGATGAAGCGTAAATGGGCAAGCTGTTCGAGCAAAGGGAGATTGACTTTTGAGAGGGAATTGCTGAAGAAGCCAAAAAAGATGCGTGGAGAGGTTATTATCCACGAGTTGCTGCACCTTAAATACCCGAATCATGGCAGGATGTTTAAGGTTATGGAAAGGCTTTATATGAATAAATTTAAACAATCAAAATAAAAAGAGAGGCTAATTAAATGGATAAGGAACTTTTAAGAAAACATATTAGGGATTATATTAGTTCAATTAAAAAAGACTTTAAATCGTATGAGGAAGATAGAGAAGAACGAAAACAATTAATAAGTTATTATCAAGAATTCACAAAGGAAAGAATTCTTACCATGTCTTCTGATAAATTATATGAATATCTTTCAAAACTTTGGGCAATGCTTATCTGGGGTAATAAACATTATATTGTTGATAAGATCATAGAAGATAATGGGCTTGATAATATAAAAGAAAACTTAGCCAACCTTGTCTGGGGGCATGAAGATATTGAGAAAAGATGGGACAATTTCCGTACAGAAATAAATGGGATGGGGCCAGCAATGATTAGCGAGATTTTATGCAAATCCCATCCAGATAAATACATGCTTTGGAATCGCAGAGCTTATGTAGCGCTAAATTATCTTAATGTAGATAATCTCCCTCGTTATGATTATCAACTTACCGGAAAAGTATATAAGCATTTGTGCGATATAAATAAAGAAATAGCAGTTGAATTAGAAAACCAAGGACTTAAAGATGTCGACCTTTTGATAGTTGATTATTTTATATGGGCTCAACTTCAAGTAGAAGATAATCTTAGTAAGATATATTTAAAAAAGACCGAAAAGAAGCCAGATATAAAAACCCCAGAACAGGATAAGTTTGTTCATGATGATATTCGGGATAAATTAAGAGATATCGGTCAATGGTTAGGTCTTACAGCAAAGATTGAACAGAAGGTATCTGAAGGCTCAAAAGTTGATACAATTTGGGAATCAACGATTGGTAATATGGGCAGGGTGATATATGTTTTTGAGGTTCAAACAAAAGGAAGCATTGATAGCTTGATTTTGAATCTTCTAAAATCATTGATCAATCCAGCAGTTCAAGGAGTTGTTGCTGTTTCTGATGCAAATCAGATTGAAAAAATTAAAAAGCATGTGAGAGATGTTAAAGATTTAAAGGATAAATTAAAATTTTGGGATTATGAGGAAATTTCAAAGGTTCATGAAAGCTTAGAATTTGTAAATGCAAGCATCAATAATCTGGGCTTGGTTCCAGAGGGGTTTTAATTTATTTTGTATGATTTTGTGATTTTATTGGGTTGACTTCGCGGAAGAGAAATACAATTAGTAAGGAGTTTTTATTTTTCAAATATTCTCTCTTGGTATAAAGAACATTTTATGGAGAATTAATTATTTTGATAAGTTAATTAGAGACAAAACTATGAAATGAACAAATCAATATATAAAAAGAGCAAAATCTTATATTTAATTACCTGCTCTAACCACAAACAAAAAGGGGGACATGGGGAATATTATAAATCATCCAGCCTTATTAATTTATTAGACAAGAAAACAGGACAAGACCTACTTGAGTTCCGGGAACTTGTTCTAGCACATATAAAAGACGGCTCATTTAGCAGAGCGGGTAAAAGACTTGTAGATTTACCCTATAATTCTGGTTTAGTAGAAGGGCCTGATTTTGGGGGAAATAAAAACGGGAAATATTTACAGGCTAAAAAAAGATATATAGGCCGACTCTATCGTGAAATATCCGAGGAAAGTTGGATTAAACGCAAACATCATGTGCTTATTTTATCCGGATTGTATGGGGTTTTAACACCTGAAGAGTACATACAGTTATACAGCCTACACACAAAAGATTCTCAAATAATTTTTGACATATGGGAAAATGAGCTTACAGAAATCTTAATTAGGTATATTAAGCTTTTTTCAATTAATATTGTTATTGATTTGACAGCAGAGAATTTATACCGAAGGCTTATTAATTGGTATATTATTAAACAATCCGCAAGAGTCTATCATGCTTTTGGCGATCAAAATGTTGGCTCCTCTTTATTAGAATCTATAGGTAGTTTTTTAGAATTTAAAGGATTGATGGGAGATGAGTCTGAGTTAACTAATTTATTTAGATATGAAGATTTTTTTAAAACCCGGTATGAGAAACTGCTCTTTCTTTCAGATATTTCAGATGTTAGAAAGAAAGGGCTTCCTAAGGAGGAAATAAGCGAACAGGAAAGAAAAAAAGATGATTTTGTGCCAACTCAAAATAATCCACTAGAATTTAAAGAATTATCCGTTTCTGGAAAGCCAGATATAGTGTTTTCATTTAAAACGTTAGGTCAATTTAATGAACTGCCAAAAAAAGTGAAAACTAAAGTTCCGAAAACAATAGTAAAATATATTAAGAATCCAAAGGATCCTGGGCTAGGAACTGAAAAGTTTACAAAAAATGGAGAGACTTTAATAAGATGTAGAATTGATTTAAAGTACCGCATTCATTTTGATCCAGTAGATTCAAAGGAATCCAAGTTAATAATAAGGGCAATTGGACCGCATAAGCTTGAAGGAGTTGGATAGTCAAGCTATAGAGAGAGTTTCCGATTAAGAAAATAGTACTTATATCTTGTGTTAGTAAGAAGCTGGAAGTCAAAGCTAAGGCAGCGGATATTTATACAAGCGCTCTCTTTAAACTTAATTTAAAATATGCTCGCAAACTAAAACCGGATGATATATTTATATTATCTGCAGCGTATGGACTTCTTTCTCTAGATGATGAGATCGAGCCCTATGATGTGACATTAAAAGAGATGAGAGCTAGTCAAAGAATAGCATGGGCTAGTAAGGTAATAGACCAAATTAAGGCAGAGGCTGATTTAGAGCAAGATCATTTCATTATATTAGCAGGAAAGCATTACAGGAAGTACCTAATACCTCACTTAATGTCATGTGAAATTCCTCTTAAAAATTTTACTATTGGAAAGCAGTTACAGTTCCTTAAAAATAGGGTTGGCGATGTGTGAAATCTGTGCTGAATTACATTCAGTTTTCAACAAGCTTGAACGCTTTGTATTTCCGTTTGAAGTGAGCAAAATACCCCGCAACGGGATATATGTTTTGTTTGAATCTGGGGAAAATGCACATGGTGTAGATAGAATAGTAAGAATTGGTACACATACAGGAGAAAATCAACTGCGATCAAGGCTAAAGCAGCATTATATTAATGAGAACAAAGACCGCAGCATTTTTCGTAAAAACATTGGAAGGGCAATTCTGAATCGTGAAAGTGATCAATTCCTTAAACAATGGAATTGGGATTTAACAACACGCAGGGCTAAGGATAGATATGGTCATTTTGTAGACTGGGGCAAGCAGGAGGAGGTTGAGAAAAAGGTCTCAGCCTATATTTAAGGGCATTTTTCATTTGTTGCCTTTGAAGTAGCAGAAAAGAGTATACGTTTAAATCTAGAGTCTAAGATTATCTCAACCGTTTCCTGGTGTGATGAATGTCGACCATCAGATAAATGGCTGGGTTTACACTCCCCAAAGGCTAAAATATGTCAGAGCGGGTTATGGCTTGTTAATGAACTATACAAAGAGCCTTTGAGTGCAAAAGAATTCAGGAAACTAAAAAATTTGGTTTCTTTTATTTGAATGGCTGAGGATTTTATTATAGGGGTGACCAACGTCAACTATTAAAGTAGGGTAAGATTTTATCATGAGGCAACAAGACCGTAAAAACTATTATCACTGATAACCTCCGCTCTAATTTTTTAAAAGCTTTAGGTTACATTATCCGTAAGGCAATAACTTTTTTAAAGTTACATTTAACGTGAGTCAATGCGATATTAAATTAGTTGTGAAAGAGTCATGCGTTTAATGCACATTAGGATGATTTTATATTTTGTTCGGAATTTCTATTAACTGTTTGAGTATAACAGCTTTTTTACATTGTCAATCATAGGCTTAGATCAAGAATCTTTTTTCTAAGAGGACGTTTGAATATTCCTTTACAAAGATAGTTCATAATTTTAATAGCTGCAGAGAGACCTATCTCTATTTTCTTTTTATATTCAGCAATATCTATTTCATCTTCATCTTGTCGTGGATGTGTAATTTTGTCCCGAAGCTTTTTGAGTTCCAGGAGACGAGACCAGCAAGAAGAATGGCTAAAATCGAAATGAGGGGCAAACTTACAAATCAGAAATTTCAATTTATCTTCCATTCTATGATACTCCGTCTGGTTAAGTATTTGGAATGTTCCTCTTGAAGCGTCGAACTTCTTATCAGTTAAAAAGGATATCTCGTACGGCTGAAGGGTTTCGCCTTGGATTAATGTGTCCCCAACATAGTTTATGAATGCCTCAACTGCACTCATTGCGCAAAAGATTGCTACTCGATAATATCGTTTTATTTCCCGTTCGCTACTTTCATTTGATGCTTTAATAGCGAAATAATTTGAATCTTGGAGATACTCTTCAAACATATTATATTCCCTTTAAAGCTCTTTCTGCATCACGCTTAGTCCTCTTAGCTTCGTAAGACTTTATTGCTACATTGGCAAGTTTTTGAGTAATTCCACGTTGTTTTGCTTTTATTGCTTGCAATAAAAAAACTTCAAGCATTCGCCCCAATTCTACATTGTTGATACGTGCACCAAGACCACGATAAGTGTCGGGATCTACACCTTTTAATCGTGCATTTGAAAGTGCTGTTGCGGTGAGTGGATCTCCAGGAGGAGCAAGGTCTCCAAGTGCATAGTGATTTTCTAATGCTCTAGGTTTACGCAGGAGAAAACCAACAGTATATGCCCAACTTGCTGCTACACATGGATGCATGGCCTTATTTGCAAACTCTAAATATTTATGTGTATCTCTGGAAAGCACTCGTCCTCGTTGCAACTTGTGAAGTTGAGCAAACTTTCGACCCATTGTTTGAAGGGCATTGTCGGACCAGTCAATTTTGTCGCGCAAATTTTTATAATGCTCATCTATACCAGGACCTGAAATGCAAACTATAGGAAGATGAAAATCATCTTCTTTTGAGTCTTTACCATGATAAAAATTCACTAATAAAGTCCTTGCTATCCGGACGGTAGGGATTCCTTCAGGGCTTCTTTTATCGGCAAAATTTTGACCTTCGCTAAGCAACTTTATTGTTTGAGACCAATTTCTTAGTTCGGTGCCTAAGAGATCTTCTTGCATTCTGTCCAGTAGATCATTCGATACAGCAATTGAAGTATTGTTTGCCATTGCGATATTAACTTTTTGTTCAATGGATAAACCAAAATAGACTCTGACTCCATGTACAACTAGGACATTCTTTTTAGTAGCCTCCTTTATAGCCATAATTCTGTGTTGCCCACCAAAAACTTTGAGTGGCATATCAGACCTGTAAGAAGTGTCGTATTCCATGACTAAATCTTCAAAGCTTCTTCCCTTTAATGCATCGTCTTTCATCAATCGATATGCATAAGTATCAATATATATTCCTCGGTTAAGTTTGTAATCTTCGCTTTCTGTAGGATCAAGTACAGTATCTAAATCTGTTTTCGATACAAGAACTTTTGAATCGAGGTGACAGTTTATGTAGTAAGCTTCGCTTCTTTTATCAAACATAATTAAGAGTTTTACCCCGTTCTTTTCTTCAAACGTTTGAAAAACTTTAAGAAACTCTTCAATTTTTTCCTTTACATTGGGATCTGGACTAAATCCTTGCGGAATAGTAAAAGATTCTCTGCCACTCTTCATTTTTGCACCTCTCCAAGATATTTTTAACCCAGCTATTGTTTAAACTTGTTTCTGTCTGAAGGATTCCGATAATACTTCATTAAGGAATTACGTTTCATCTTTATATTATTTATTATTTTACCAAAACTATCAATAATTCAAAATCAAATCAATCTCTGTATGAGAAAAAAAGGAATGCAGTTAATACAGATATAAAAAGGATATTATTAGATTACTGAGAATTCAAAAAGTAATTTTAATCCTATATGTTTTTGTTAGCAGATCAACTGCCTCTATAAAGGAGGCTTTATTTTTCCCCTTCTTTTCCGATAAAGATCAGAAATTTCTTGATGTAGTGATAAAGGGCTTTAAACGTGGTGGTAAAACAACAATAATAAAGAAAATAAAAAATACAGCTATGCTAGAGAAATTTGTGAGGAATAGAATTTTACAGTAGAATATGAAAAAGATGGCATATGATTCATTATCACAATTTACAACGAGGCAAAATGGACATGAATGAAAAACTACTAAAGATAAGAAAAGAAATAAAGAGAAAGTTGAAAGATAACTTCTGGCTTTTTTCAGACGACGGTATTCTTTGGGATGGAGAGAGTAAAGTATTTTTCGTTGCTGAAGTCCCAAGTAGGGGGACCAAACCAGGAAACCTTAATACACTGATATATTTATTAAAGAATTACGGACTTGAAGGAGTATATATTACAGATCTGATTAAAAAGAACAACTTGGATTCAATTACAGTTAAGAAACTGGAAAAGAGCTTCTGGGAACTTGATAGTAATATTCACAGAGATATTCTTGAGATGGAAATAAAAGAAGTTAGTCCTCGTCTAATAGTTGCGATTGGGAACAGAGTAGAAAGAGTACTACGAAGTCCTAAGTTTATGCGGGATATCCCAGTAGAAAAGATTAGGCATTATTCCCAAACTAACAGAAAAGAGCTTGAAAAAGAAATAGATAGAATCTCTAGAATTTATTACAGATTGAAGTGATATTATTTTGCAATTGATGTTAATAATAATTCCGAAGGCTCAATATAATTTAACAATTGAGTAAAATGTCAACAGATTTTGCCACGAAAAAGACAAAGCAGAAAATCACCCCTCGATTCACCTTAAGAGGCTATTGAAGTAACCTAGGTATTATTGATACATTTTTATCCTGAACCAAATTTTTAGAGATTTGGGGGGTGTAATAAGACATCAGAAAAAGAGAGTAAAATAATTTAATATTGAATAATTATATCATTAAAAATGTCATCATCATTTAAATGGGTTGATTTTGCGGAGGACGACCGTCAGAAAATGATGGAGATTCTCCATCTATTCAACGAGAAAGAAATTCGGGAAGAGCTGGGTATAGGGACGGTTCGAGATGCCTTTTCGGAAATTTTGTTCCCAGGAACTAGTACGCTTCATACCAGGGCAAAATACATGCTCTTTGTACCATGGATATTTATGAAGCATGAGCGGAAACAGACTCATTCAAAGGATATTGAGGAATATTCCAGGGAAGCTGAAATCAAGCTTATCAGGGAGCTTCTAAAAAGTGGAGAAGAAGATGGAGTTATTGGCAGAGTTGCTCTTGATAATCTCAAAATCCTTCCAAGCTATATGTATTGGTCAGGATTAGGTCGATGGGGAATCCGTAGGTTTAACAGTTCTTTGTATCAGTATTTCCGATCATTAGATAGCTTTTATTTTTACAGGAAAAATATTGTTAAATCTGATGACAATGAGTTAGTTTCATCTGACGCCTATAATTGGGATCCGAATATAGTTTCACCAACTAAGAATTTTCCCGAAGGAGCCGATTTTTCACTTTCTAGACAAGAAGCAGAGTATCTTCATGATAGAATATTAGCAAGTTGTTCTGGCAGCCTATTGGCTTGTCTTGTGGATAAAACTAAAATCACTGATGTTAATTTTGTCTGGCAGCACCCGCAATTTGCTCTATTTTCGAAGGAACATCAAAGGATAATCTGGCATGCCAGGAATTTTTCCGAGTCAATTCACGGAGCCATCTTAGTCTATAATCTAATGCTCTCTGAAAAAGCTAAAAATCAAGAATTGATTGAAAAGTATAGAGAGAAAATTAAAAGATGGGCAGATGAACTAAAAAAGCGTTTTTATGACATAAAAACTTGGGATCTGAATGAATTCTGGGAGATCGTTTTTAGCGAAAACAGCCATATCCCTATTCAAACACGGAGGTTCATAGAATATTGGATTTATTTGGTGAAGGAGAATAAAAATTTGATCCGGCTAAGCGAAAACGAGCAGGCACGTAGTCTTATTTATCGAAGAGAAGTGCGTATAAAAGGAAAGAAATCGAGACTTAAAAATAAGCGCATGCTTGATAACTGGTCCGGAGAATCCGGTGTTTATTATCTTGGTTTCAGATGGGCGGTATCAAAACGGATTATTAATGATATATTACAAGGATTAGGGAGGAGTTGACACTTAATCATGCTTGATCCGAATGATAGACAGTTATATATAAATGCCCTCCGTCCTCCTTTTGGTTTTGAATTCGACCGAGCTGTAGCCACAACTTATACCTTGAACTTGTTGACTCTACTTGCTGTTCCCTTATCTTTTGCCAAGTTCGAGGTCGGGAAAAAGGAAGAAATCTATAAAGATCCGATATCTATTTTAGAAGCCACTCGAAGGATGACCAGTAGGTTTTATGTTTTTTGTCAGAACGGAGCTATAAAAGTGCCTGCTTCGCCTAATCCGCTTTTTAATTATCTTGAAGATATGATAATCGAAGTATTGCCGCCCAATCCTGAAGGTGTTTTTCATCCGAAAATCTGGGTTCTGCGTTTTATTGATAAAAAAGGGGAAAGAGTTTTTTATCGTTTTTTGTGTTTGTCTAGAAATATTACTTTTGATAAATCCTGGGATACTATTTTGACTCTTGAGGGTGAGGTGAAGGACCGTTTATTTGCAAGAAACAGGGCATTATCAGACTTTATAAATGCACTGCCTGGCTTAGCAAAGAAACCGATTAAAAAAAGAATTGTGAAAAATATTGATTCAATAGCTGAGGAAATCAAGCATGTCGATTTTAAGGCACCTTCGTATTATGATGATTTCCGCTTCTGGCCATTGGGAATATCTGGGTATCATAAGTTCCCGATTCGCGAGGATTATTGGCGTATGTTGGTGATTTCTCCATTTGTGACTAATAGTCTTTTGAAGCGATTAGCCCATGATAAATCAGAGAATATCCTTGTTTCTAGAAATGAGGAATTGGATTTGTTAAAGCCTGAGACATTGGAAAAATTCGATAGTAAATATGTTATGGATGAAGCTGCGGGTGAGGAAGAAGATATACAGATAGAAATTTCCAGTGAGGCTGCAAAGAAATCCCCAATTGATGAGGAGAGTGATTTATCTGGATTGCATGCTAAACTTTTTTTGGCTGAATTAGGTTGGAATGCATATCTTTGGACTGGTTCAGCAAATGCCACAAATGCTGCTTTTGACAATTGTAATGTTGAGTTTATGGTTGAGTTAAAAGGGAAAAAAAGTAGGGTAGGGATTAACAAATTTATTTACGAGAAAAATGAAGAAAAGAAAGGGCCCACGACATTTATGGACCTATTAAGAGAATACATCCCACCGGAAAATGTTATTGATGAAGATGAAGCACAAAGAGCGTTGAAAAAGCAACTTGAAAGATTACAGAGAAGTTTTGCTAAATCAGCTTTATTCGTGAAAGTTTCACCATCGAAAATCAGGAATTATTATAATTTAGAACTGCATTTTTCGCCAAGATTGAAATTTCCAGATGCTAGAGACATTGAAGGCCTGGTTTGGCCCATTAGTTTGAGAAAAAGATCTGCATTAAGTCTTAAATTTCCAGGACCATTTTTGCCTTTTATTTTTAATGATGTTTGTGTAGATAAAATTACGGGTCTTTTTGCGATTGAGTTAAATTGTAAACCACTTAAAAAAACTATAAGTTTTGTTCTTAATCTACCTGTGAAGGGGATGCCTCAAAATCGGGATGAAAAAATAATGCAGATGATTGTATCAAATCAGGAGAATTTTCTGCGCTACTTGCTTCTTTTGTTATATGAAGGTGAATATTCTTATTTGACATTGGATATTGCAGCTAAAATAGGAGGTATAGGAAAGATAGGACAAGATTGGAGTTTTTTCGAAGACATGCCTTTATTTGAGGAACTTGTGCGTGCTTATAGCCGTTCTCCAGAGAAGATAAGAAGGATTTCCAAATTAATCACGGATATTTCAAAGACAGAAGAGGGATCAAAGATTATCCCGGATGAATTTAAAGATCTATGGGCATCGTTTCAAGCGGCAAAGGGAAAAATATGAATTCTCAAGAGAAATGCCCTGATACATTCAAGGTTTTAAGCAAACTAAAAGATTTTCAAAAAAAATCGGTTGAGAGAGTTTTCAAACGGTTTTATAAAGACAAAGATTTCACGAATCGATTTCTTATCGCGGACGAGGTTGGTCTTGGCAAGACACTTGTTGCAAGGGGAATAATCGCCAAGAGTGTTGAATATTTGTGGGATAAAGTTCGCCGAATTGATGTGATCTATATCTGTTCGAATCGTGAGATAGCAAGTCAGAATATCAATCGTCTCAATATTACATCGGCAAAACAATTTTCGCTTGTTTCGCGGATGACACTACTACCTTTGAAAATAACCGGATTAAAGAATAGAAGATTGAATTTTATATCCTTTACACCCGGGACTTCGTTTGATCTGCATTCCCGCACTGGTATTATGCTGGAGAGAGCTTTGCTTTATAACATTTTAAAGAAACACTGGAATCTGACTAAAATGGGTCCTATAAATGTATTTCAGGATTGGGCTTCAAGGAAGAATTGGCATGAGCTTCTTAGAGATTTCCCTAAATACTATTCAATTGATGAAGATCTGGCTGAGGAATTTACAAAGGCTCTTGATGCGAAAATTGAAGAAGACAAGAAAGAAGGGAAACCTGACATCAAATCCAGATTTTTAGACCTGTGTCAAAGATTCAAGGTTTATAAAATGAGTAAAAATGTACCTGCCCGAGATCGGCGTGATGTAGCCTCGATCATAGGAGAAATGCGGATGATACTAGCTCATGCCTGCCTGGAAGCCTTGGAGCCAGATATAGTAATTCTGGATGAATTCCAGCGGTTTAAGAATCTTCTAGATGGAAAGGATGCTATGAGCCGCTTGGCCCAACATTTATTCAATTATAAAAATAAGGAAATGCCGACGAAGATTATCCTGCTTTCGGCCACGCCTTACAAGATGTATACAATGCATCAGGAAGAAGATATCGATAACCATTATGAAGATTTTATTCGGACAGTCGGGTTTTTATTTAATTCCGATGAGAAAACAAAAAGATTTGAAGAGAAATTACGGCGATTTCGTAATGAATTATTCAATGTAAAGGTTAATAAGTTCGAGACTCTTAAGGGAATAAAAAATGAAATTGAAGAAGATTTGCAAGCAGTCATGATTCGAACCGAACGCCTCGCCCATACTCTGGATCGGAACGGTATGGTCAAAGAAACAAAAAAAACTTTCTGTAGTGTCCATTTAAAGGATCTTGAAAGTTTTTCGATTCTGGATAAGTTATCTCAAGAACTAGGAACCTGCGATATTGTTGAATACTGGAAGTCAGCTCCATATTTGCTAAATTTCATGGATGAATATGAATTTAAGCGAAGATTTAAAAAGGAAATTAAGGATAATGGAAATCGAACTATCGTAAAGCTTGTAAAGAAGAATATTGATAAAATGCTGAAATGGGGAACCATAGAGTCGTTTGAGCAGATTGAGCCGGCAAATGCAAAATTAAGAATGCTGATTGAAAACGGAATTGATAAAGACAGTTGGAAATTACTCTGGGTGCCGCCTTCATTGCCATATTATAAGCCAAGGAGTGTATATAAAGATAGAAATTTACAGGCTTATACAAAGAGTTTGATTTTTTCCTCGTGGCAGGTTGTGCCAAAAGTTATTGCTATGATTTGTAGTTATGAAGCAGAACGCCGCATGGTCAAAGCCTTTCGTGGTGCAAAAAGTAATTATAGGGAAGAACGAAAGAATCGGAGACCTTTAATAATATTTACCAGCAAAGAAGGACGTTTGGCAGGCATGGCGAATTTGACTTTACTTTATCCTTGCCTAACCTTAGCCAAGGAGATATATCCTCTTAAGATTGCTTTAGAGCTTATGCCCAAGAATGGGCCTCCGTCTTATGTGCGGTTGAAGGTTGAAATCAGGAAAAGGATTGAAGAACTCTTAGAGAAAGTAGTTGGGTTTTCTGAGGAAAGAAGTGGAAGGATTGATGAGAGATGGTATTGGGCTGCACCAGCATTGCTTGACGGCTATTACCATGCTGATGAAATTAAGGAGTGGTTTTCATCTAAAGATAATGGCTGCAGATGGGAGGAAATCATTAAGCCTAGGGGCGAATTGGATAAAGAAACATTATTTAGACAACATGTCTTGCGCTTTAAAGAAATTTTTAATAAACCGGAAAATCTCGAATTAGGTCGCAGGCCGCAGGATTTGGTTGATATATTAACTAAACAGGCGTTAGCATCCCCGGCTATTGTTGCTTTGCGCAGTCTTTTACGTTTGAGGAGTGATGGAAATAGTATTAGTATAGCTCCAGTTTTGCAAAGTGCGGCATCGATCGGTGCTGGATTTCGGATTCTTTATAATCTTCCCGAAAGTATTACATTGATACGGAGCATAAATGATAAAGAACCTTACTGGGAAAGGGTTCTTGAATATGGTATTTCAGGAAATCTTCAATCCGTCATGGATGAGTATGTACATATTTTAAAAGAATCTTTAGGTTTGATTGATCATCCATATGAAGAGGAGGTTATGCTGATTGCCAAAGCTGTTTATTCTGCTGTATCGATTAGAACAGTTAATTTAGATTTTGATGATGTTGAAGTCACACCGAGGCTTTGGAAAGTAAAGCTTAATAAGTGTAGCATTAGGTGTCGATATGCTTTGAGGTTGGGTGAAGGAAAAAGTGAGGGTGAGGAGGAAGTTACAAGGTCGGATCAGGTGAGAGCTTCGTTTAATTCGCCTTTTCGTCCGTTCTTGTTGGCTACGACTTCAATAGGGCAGGAGGGACTGGATTTTCACCAATATTGCCATTCTATTTATCATTGGAACTTGCCTTCGAATCCGGTTGATCTGGAACAGAGGGAGGGGCGTATTCATCGTTATAAAGGACTTGTAATACGCAGGAATTTGGCCAAGCATTTTGGATTGGATATACTGAAGGAAAATTACAGGGATTTTGGTAAGGAAATTAATGATCCATGGGATTTTCTGTTCAGTAAAGGTGTGGCCATTCGTAAAGAGAATGAAGACGATATCGTACCATTCTGGATTTTTGAGACAAAGAATGGTTTAAAGATCGACCGCAATATTCCTTGTATGCCAATGAGTAGAGATATTGAGCGGCTAAGAGATCTAAAAAGAACGCTAGTCATATACCGAATGGTTTTTGGGCAGCCAAGGCAAGAAGATTTGATCGAATTTTTAAAGAAGGTTGCTGATGAGGAAGGTATTTTAAAAGAGATCCAAAATTTTCGTATAGATTTATCGCCGAAGTAACATATTTACAGAGTGAATTAATAATTTTTGTATTTTGCCAGGAGAAAAAGAATAAGGGCTAAGAAATTCTAAGCTTAAGAATGTTCTTAATTTTATATCTTAGGAGATTATGAATGATTGAAAATTATAAAAAATTAATACAGGATACGATAAAAACTATCATCAAACAATTCCAAAGAAAACCAGATAACTTTTTCAATGAGCATGATTTTCACCAGTACTTCTATCATGCTTTTTATAGGCAAAAGGAATTTTCCAAACAGTATGATACTAATGATGGAAAGAAGACAATAGTTTTGCATCCTGAATATCCTACATTAAAAAAATTTAGACGCAACCCTCCCATGGTTGATAAAAATGGTAAGAGAGCCAGATATGATATGGCAATACTTAATCCTGTGTTTATTAAGCAGAATGAATTTGAGGTTGTTCGTTGTCGGGATATTAGTAAAATTAAACCGTGGGAAAAAGGCACATCGAAAAATCTCATCGCAGCAATAGAATTCAAGTTTATAATTAATCACAGCAAAAAACACATTCAAGAAATTCAATTTGATAATCTGAAGCTTGCTAATGCCTTTGAGGCTGAAGAGAAATATCTGCTGATTTTTGCGAATATAAAAGAAAATGAAAAGGAAATTGATTACTTTAAAAAACTAAAAAAGGACAAAGATATCAAGATTTACTGCTCAGCTGTTTTTAATGAGAATGGCAAAAAAATTATAATTAAAATATAAATTCCAAAAGGCTTGATGATTTAAACAATGGCAAAGCAACTGGCGAAATTTCCAGAAATCTATGCGAAATTTGTAAAAGCTTTTAAGGCTTATAATCGTTATGAAAAAATAGAACTTTATTACACGAATGACAAAATATCTCTTGCAATCAGACCGTTCGAATAAAAAAAATGTGTTTGATAAAAATCAGTGAATATGCAGAAGATCAAAGCGGCCCTTAATTGTAATGGCAATGAGTTTTGATAAGGAAGAAGTAAAGGCAATTTTGTGGTGGGTTAAGTGGATAATATTTTGGGCTTCCGTTTGTGTGATTAAAAAGAATCGCTTTTTAAGGAGGGTAGATATGAAGAAAGTCACTTTATTACTTCCTGATAAAATTATTCGTGTCCTGGGAACCTCAAGTATGAGTCGAACCTCAGAAATTGATCTCACGCCAGAAAACATGATAAATGTCTTGGTTGTAGACTCCTATCATGACAGATTCAAATTTAAGAGAGAACAGGTTAAAGTTCTTTCAATTGAATCAGTTGATGATGAGGATTAGAGATAGGGAATTAAATTTTAGGGGGTAAATTAGATACATATCAACAGTTCCAGCCTGGAGGAAAAGGATTCATTGCTTTTCAAGAAGTCAAAGATGCTTTGAAAAATCCGTCATTACTCCAAAAATGTACATGGCAACAAGTTTTGCTATCCATACGCAGTGAACCTAAGTTGGATTGGTTATCGGACGCATTATTTGAAAACCGGCATTTACATTCCTCACAATCTATGATATAAAAAAATTTAGTCAGCTTAATGAGATTTTAAAAGAAGAATATCGTTGTATTAAGGGGAGGATTGATGAAACGCACAAATTTTGTTTTTACTGTTTTTGCATTATTGTTTATTTTTACCTTTGCCCGCCCATCCACAGAACCTGTTAAAATCAAGATAATTGCAGATAAAGCAAATGTCTATTTACAACCTAGTGAGAATAGTCTTGTTATTGCTACCGTGGAGAAGGGTAAAGTTTTAAATATCTTTGGGACTGGGGCAGAAAAAGGAGAATGGTATTACGTATTTTTCACATTGGAAGAAAGAAGAGCAAAAATAGGTGGGTTTGTAAGATCTTCTATGGCTGAAATTATTAGACCGCAGGTAGAAAAAAAGGAAATCACACAAAAAGAAATAGAAGAGAAAGAAAATGAAAAAATGACTGAAGAAGAAAGAAAAGAAGTAGTGAAAGCGGGGGAAAAGACAGTAAAAGAAATAAAAGAAGAAACGAAGAAAACAGAAGAAATTAGTAAGGCAGTAAAATCTGAAGAAAGAAAAGCCCAAATAGCTGTAGAGAAAGCACCAATATCAAGTAAAAAAGATGGAATTAAAGTGGGGCTAGGTTTAATTGGTGGATATGCAATGCCTTCAAAATCCAAATACAGTGAAGGAGTAATATATGGAGGAAATATATACTTATTAATATCAAAAAATTTAGCAATTGCGATAAGCGGACTTAGTTTTCAAAGCGACGTAGAAGAGGATCCAGAAGCATTAAGTGCCGGAAAATTATCAGTAATACCCCTAAGTTTAAGCTTGCAAGGAAGATTGCCGGTAAATGATTTTTTAACCCCTTATATTGAAGTTGGGGGAAGTTATTTCCTAAATGATTTCAGTCTAAATAATAGCATTGTAAGTTCTTGGAATAACGTAGGATTTGATATAAATGAAGAAGTTGAAAAAAGTATAGGTCTTCAGGTTGGTATGGGATTAGATCTTTTTATTAGTAAAAGTTTTATATTTAATATTGATTGTAAATATTTTATTAACAATACAAATGGGAGCTGGGAGCTTATTGATCAAGTTTCAAATGAGAAGATTTCGGGAAACCTGGATGGTCTTGATATGAGCTATATTTATATCGGATTCGGATTAAAATATTTATTTTCGTTTTAAAGGAGGGATAAAAGATGAAGATAAAATTAAACCTTTTATTGTGGATGCTGATTTTATTCTTAGCTACCACAATTGTTCTGTTTTCAAATGTAAATACAATAAAACCACCCGGGCCTCAGAATCTATCAAAATTATCAGATGATTTAAAAGAAGGTAATCCAAAAATGGAATATGTATTATATAAATTAATGAAAACATATTTTGAGCAAGGAATAGAAGAAGCTAAAGAATTTGCAAATCGGCGGAGAATTGATATTCAAGATGGATTTGTTAGAGTAGTAACCGAATCAAATGAAGCAAGATCCATTTCAAATATAAGAGACACTATGAGTGTAAAAAGAACCAATTATTTAATTACTGAACAAATAAAGGCTTTAGGTGGTAAAGTAGAGACTGCATATGGAAATTTAATTCAGAGTATTATTCCTATAGATAGATTAAATGATTTAACATACTTACCCTATGTAAGGTATTTGAGACTTCCTAAAAAACCGATTCCGTGTGTAGTTAGTGAGGGCGTAGAAAAAACTGGTGCAGATCAATGGCAGACTGTAACTCCATACCGAACAAATGAAATAGTAAAAGTATGCATACTCGATCTTGGATTTAAAGGATATGGAAATTTACTAGGCACAGAATTACCCGATAGTGTTGTAACCAGATCATTTAGGTCAGATAGAAATTTACATGCTTCTAACCATGGAACCGCATGTGCTGAAATCGTACATGATATGGCGCCTAATGCTAAGCTATGGTTAGTTAATTTTAATACAGATGTAGAACATCATAATGCAGTTGATTGGATAATAAATCAAGGGATAGATATTGTCTCTTATTCAATAGGATGGATTAATACTGGAGCAGGAGACGGGACGGGGCCTATCTGTGAAGATGTTAAAAAAGCTGACAGCAATGGAATTATTTGGGTTTCTGCAGCTGGGAATGAAGCCGACAAGCATTGGGAAGGCAATTTTAATGACACTGATAATGATAACTGGCATAATTTTTCTGGTGTGGATGAAGAGTTAACTATTTATGTTAATGCGTATACTCCAGTGGAGGTAGATTTAAATTGGAATGATTGGGGATATTGGAACGGGAATATATACAGTGGATCAAACCAAGATTATGATTTATATTTATATTATTGGAATGGTTACTATTGGCAATATGTTGATAGCTCTATGAATTATCAGACAGGTTCCCAGTGGCCTGTTGAATCCATATGGGGTTGGTACTCAACAAAATCTTCATGGTGGTTTATTTCAATTGAAAAATATCACGCTACTAAAAAAGTCAAACTTGAATTATTCATTTATGGAGCATCTGGAGATCTTGAGTACAATGAGAAGTATGGAAGCCTATTAATACCTGCAGATTCTGCTAACTCTATAACAGTAGGAGCAACAGATTTGTCAGATGATTCTTTGCATTGGTATAGTTCCCGAGGACCAACTTCAGATGGAAGAATAAAACCCGATATGTGCGCGCCTGCTGGAGTTTCTAGTTTTACTTACGGAAATTTGGCGTTTTATGGAACATCAGCATCGACTCCTCACGTAGCAGGTGCATTTGCATTATTGAAAGAGAAATTCCCATATACGTTAAATCAAATCAATGCTATCCTTGAAGCTCGAGCAATAGACCTAGGACCTGCTGGTAAGGATAATAGATTTGGTATGGGCAGATTGAAACTTACAAAATAGTTTTATCGAATATCGAGAACCAAAGCTACCGGATAAAAGATTTAAATAAAATGATTCAATAATCACAGAAGGAGGAAAGTTAAACGGCTATGGCTCTAAATATGAGATCTTTAGAGCGCGACAAACTCGTAAAACTATATGCCGATTTACCTCGTAAATCTATGCGCCTCTTGACAACCCAGGAGGTGAAAGGTTTTTTCAAAAGTACATTCTAACATATAGGTAAAGCGAGGTTTTTCTATTTTTTGATGGTGGATTAGGGAAATAGAGTAGTGTCCTAATTTGAAAAAAGGTCAAATTTCTAAAAAAATGCTTGACAAATGCATTATAATGCATTATTTTTAATGTGATTCAATTATTTAATTGATACTTAACAGAAACGGTACGGTTGGAGGTAAGGTAAGGTGAATGAAAAAACTATCACTATTCGTCTCCCTGAAAATGAGTACACTGCTTTTAATGCAGTTTGCGATGAAAAAGGTTATAGTAAAACTGGTAAGATTAGAGAATTCATTAGAACTTTAGTAAAAAATGAAATTGAGGAAGTAAAAATTAGTGCAAAAGAATGGATAAAAATAGAAGCTGGCATGGAAGAAATAGCAAGGGGAGAATCCATTTCTTTTGAGGAGTTGAAACGTGGCTTCGCAGAGAAAAAATTGGCTAATAAGTGAAATTGCTAGAAACGCACAGATAAATATTGAAAATCTTGATTTAAAATCCCACAATGAAGTAATTAAGAAATTTGAGTGTCTTGAGATAAATCCTTTTTTAGGGGATATTAAAAAAGTGGGGGGGAAGAGAAATATCTATAGGGGAAGAATAGGAAAATATCGATTTTATTTTAAAATTATTCCTCAATCAAGACACATTCACATATTGCTGTTTGAATATCGGGGGAGAATTAAAGATAAAATTATTCAAAGGTTAAAATGAAGCCACACCCCAAGCTTAAAAGCCTGGGGTTTTCTGGCATTTCACTGAATTGCGGTTTGGCTGCGCCAGCCTATAGATTGTAAAATAAATGACCCAAAGTTTATCCAAATATTTACGCTTAGACCAGCCATTTTGCCTAAAAATATCTACTTGTAAGAAATTCACTTGTTCTGGTTATAAAGAAGTCATATTACGGCATCGATATTAACATAAGGGGAGTGATATGCCAGCAAATTCCTGAGTCTGGGGTTGAAATCCCAGTATCGAAAGAGGATTTAAATTCATATTTCATAAGGATTTGATATGCTTTTTTGCAGCACTTGGACTCTTATCGATTTTGCCTTTTTCAGCGACTAGCTTTTCGATCTTCTCCCATTCTCTTGCTGTATAAACTGGTTTCTCTATTATATCACATGGAGATAGTATAATACCTCTGTCAGTAACTTTAAACATTACTGTTGATCCAGGCTCCAGCTTGAGGATTTCTCTTATAGCCGAGGGAATGGTCACTTGGCCTTTCGACGTTACTTTTGCTGTTTCTGTATAGTTCATATAGGACTCCTTGATGCCTTGTATTCTTACATTCTTACATTATTAATATAAGTTTTATTGTAGAGCCTGTCAAGACAAAATATAATTGCAGTTTGGCTTTGGGCTATAATATAATCTGGCACGAACCATGTTGTTTAAGAAAATGAATATTTTGGGCTTTTGTGCTCTTGATTTTTGGGATTCCGTTTATGTGATTTAAAAGGTAGCTGATCGAACTCTCACTCCAAGCAGGATGTGAAGGACGATGTCAACCAAACAGGCAAAAAAATAATTGAAGTTGGTCAGACATTATTTTAAAATAGACCCACCAAAATTCAAAAAAGAGTTAAAAGGAGAAGGGAATATGAAAACGATTTGCCGATGTTTGGTACTCATTCTGTCAATAGGCTTATTTATCTCTGTAAATAATCTTGAAGGCTATTCTACTTTTATAAGGTCAGACTATGGAGATGAGAACACCTCCATCAAGAGGCTTTTAGATGAAGTAGTCCGATTTGAGAAAAGTACGGGAGGCTCCCTAGGGGTTGGGGCAGTTCATCTCGAAACAGGCAGATCCTTTTATTACAATAAAGATATCCGTTATCCCATGGCAAGCACTTTTAAGATTCCGATTGCTGTAAAGCTTTTATCCCTAGTTGAAAAAGGAGAAATAACGCTGTCAGACATGATAAAAGTTCAAAAGAGCGACCTCCATCCCGGAAGCGGAACTATAGCCCAGCTGCTGGACGATCCTGGCGTCATCCTGTCTGTCCAAAATCTATTAGAGCTGATGCTGCTGATAAGTGACAACAGCGCTACAGATATTTGCCTAAACTATGTAGGCGGATCAGGATCAGTAACTCAAAAGATGCGGGATATAGGGATCATAGATATCGATATTAACCGCCCCACATATGTGGCTATTGCTAATTACCTGGGAGTCATATCCGTGAAAGAAGGCGAACCCTACTCGGATGATGATGTAGTCAAGGAACTCGGGCAGCTGTCAAAGGAACAGCGCAAGCAAGCCGCAGAGGCTTTCAGTAAAGATAAGCAGGACACAGCGACTCCTGCTGCTATGGCGCAGTTACTGAAAAAAATCTGGAATAAGGAAATCCTCAGTAAAGAAAACTCAGAGTACCTTCTTGATATTATGAAGCGCTGTCAGACCGGTAAAGCCAGGATCAAAGGCATTCTCCCCTCTGATACCACTGTCTATCACAAAACCGGAACCATAGGAAGTTCAACAAATGACGTAGGAATCATTGAACTCCCCGGAGACGCAGGAAATGTCATAGCGGTCATCTTCATAAAAGAAGCAAAAGTTGACAATGAAGAAAGCGAAGAGGTCATCGCCCATATCGCCAGAACATTATACGATTACTTCCTCTTCACAACTGAATAATGCTCAAACGCTCCCATATTTCATAAGGATTTGATATGCTTTTTTGCAGCACTTGGATTCTTATAGATTTTGCCTTTTTCAGCGACTAGCTTTTCGATCTTCTTCCATTCTTTTGCTGTATAAACTAGTTTCTCTATTATATCACATGGAGATAGGATAACACCTCTGTCGGTGACTTTAAACATTACTGTTGATCCAGGCTCCAGCTTGAGGATTTTTCTTATAGTCGAGGGAATTGTCACTTGGCCTTTGGACGTTACTTTTGCTGTTTCTGTATGGTTCATATGGGAACTCCTTGATGCCTTGTATTCTTACATTATTACATTATTAGTATAAGTTTTATTGTAGAGCCTGTCAAGACAAAATATAATTGCAGTTTGGCTGTGGGCTATAATATAATCTGGCACGAACCATGTTGTTTAAGAAGGTGAATACTTTAATTCGCTCCTTAGCTAAATTTTGTGGGGAGCATCTGCTTGATGAGAAAATATTTGTGGTGCCGTCGTATCAGGTGGGGCATCAGATCGGGGAATCGCTTACGAAAGCAGGGCATTCTTGGGTGAATCTTCGCTTTGCGACGCTGCCGTCTCTGGCTCAGGAATACGCAGGACTTGATCTATCACAGGGGGATATGAGTCAGATTTCTGAATCCTCGGCAGTGATTCTGCTGAACAAGGTTTTCGGCGCGCTGCTGGACGATGGAAGGTTGGGTTACTTCGGTGAACTCAAGCCATCACCAGGAATCATACGGGCTCTACACGAGTCGCTCTATGCACTAAGGATGGATGGCATAAGGAGCGACGACTTAGCGCCAGAGAGTTTTATAAACGAAAAGAAAGGACTGGAAATCAGGTTTATCCTGAAAAGCTATGAAGAAGAGTTGGAAAAAAATAAATTCATAGACCTGCCGGGGCTCTATTTCATGGCGCTTGAAAATGCCGAAGAAAGCCCTTCGGATCAAGAGAAATATTTTCTGATTCTTCAAAACAGTTCCTTAAATAAGCTGGAGACAGAATTCTTAACCAAGGTTGCGGGGGGAAACCTGATCCTGGTTCCACAGGATGCGGTGATAGGGATTGAAAGGCCGCGGTACTACATAGAGATTGCTTCGCAGTCTTCGGTGACTCGCAATGACAGTTCAGATCGCAATGACAGGGGTACTTGCAATGACGAGATAGTACCAAAATCTGATATTGAGAGGGCGCCGTGGCTGTTTGCCCCATACAAAGCCCCTCCTCCCATCAAAGACGGCACCTTGGAACTCACAAGAGCCATCGGGCCTTCGAATGAATGCCGGGAAATTCTGAGGCGCATAACAAGCGAAAAGATCCCTCTGGATGATGTCGAAATTGTTTATCCTCCTGGGATAACCTATCCCTCCATTTTCTATGTGCTTTCCATGAAATCCGGGATTCGGGTGACCTTTGGGAACGGCATTCCACCCGGGTTTACTTCCCCGGGCAAGATATTCAGAAACATGCTGAAATGGATAGAGGGAAATTTTCAGACATCGGAGCTCTGCCGCATGATCGAGAGCGGCGACCTGAAACTTCACAGTAAAGGAAAAAAAGAAGACGTCCCCTCTGCACAAAAAACCAGCCGTTATTTGAAAAGTGCCATGATCGGCTGGGGAAGAGAGCGGTATATTCATAGGCTGGAGAATTTGAAGAAGAGCTGCGAAAGCAAAGCCTCGAAGATTCCAGATGATGAGGATGATGACAGGACACCGAAATATGAGGCCTATATCAAGGATATCGACTGGGTCATAAAGCTCATAAAAAATATGCTCGATTGCTTTCCTCTGTGGGAGGAAAAGGAGGAGATCGATTTCAGGGAGCTTTGTCGAGGGATCTCCCGGTTTCTGAAGGAATTCTCACGGATACGGAATGACCTGGACAGGGAAGCCTATGCATCGATAAGGGCGAAGCTGGAAGAGGTAGCTGAGCTTGAAACCGCTTTATTGCCAAGAGAGGATGCCTTCGAGAGGCTTTGCATCCTGTTGGAGAACATCCGGATTGGTGCATCGGGGCCACAGCCTGGCCATCTTCATCTTTCGAGCTATCGCTCAGGCGGCTATTCAGGACGCCCTTTGACCTTTGTCGTGGGGCTCAACCAGGAGCACTTCCCAGGTACCGGATATCAGGATCCCTTTCTTCTGGACGAGGAGAGAGAAAGGATTTCCGGCTCGCTCAAGACGACAGAGAACATGCTGAGGGAGAACCTTTATTCGATGGCTTCGCTCCTTTCGTCGCTTCGGGGCAGGGCTGTGCTGAGCTATTCATCCTATGACATCGTGGATGAGCGGCCGTCTTTTCCCTCGTCTCTGATGCTTCAGGCTTTTCGTCTGGTCGAGGGAGATCCGAGGCTCGACTATTCGGCGCTTTTGGAGAGGCTTCCCGAGCCTCATGGATTCCTGCCTGAGGGCATGGATAAGACCTTTGACACGATCGACTGGTGGCTTCGGAAGCTTTCCTCTGACGGCACACTCTATGACGGGATTGACGTTGTGAAACAATGCTTTCCGGAGCTTGGCCGGGGAATCGATGCTATTGATACCCGGAATGCTTTAAAATTGAGTCTATACGAAGGCATGGTCCATGTGAAGGTCGAAGATGTCCATCCTCTCTTCAACAAAGATGTGGTCATGTCGTCCTCGAGGTTTGAACTTCTGGCCTCGTGTCCTTTTGCCTATTTTCTTAACTACATCCTCGGTCTTTACAAGCCGGAGGAGATCGAATTCGACCCATCGGTGTGGCTGGACCCTCTCCAGAGAGGAAGCCTGATTCATGAGATATTCTATGTGTTTATGTCGGAATTAAAAAAGATAGGTGAGAAGGTGGAGGCGAAAAAACACCTCTCCCTCATGCAAAAGATCGCTGAGGAGACTATTTCTCGCTATAAGGAAGAGATTCCACCGCCTTCTGAAGGGGTGTTTGCCAAAGAAAAAGCCGAGGTAATGCAGGCGATGGGTGTGTTTCTGGCGGCTGAGCAAAAACTGGGAGAGCGGGTGGAGCCGCTGATGTTCGAGGTTGTGTTCGGGATCGAAGAAGAAGAGGGCAAGGGAATCGAAGAGCCGGTGAATGTGGCGCTAACGCCTGAGTCATCTTTCAGGATGAGGGGAAGAATCGACAGGATCGACCGGGTGGGAGGCAATCGTTACCGGGTGATCGATTACAAAACCGGTAGATACTCCCGGTATGACAAACTCCGGTGCTTTGGGGGAGGACGCACTCTCCAGCATGCCCTTTACTCGTTGGCTGCAGAGGAAATATTAAAGAAAACGGGGGTAGACGCAAGCCCCAAGGTTGTGGAGAGTGGATATTATTTCCCGACACGGAGAGGAGAAGGCAAGGAGGTTTTGGTCGAGGAATTCAACCGGGAGGAACTCAAGTGCCTGCTCTGTGAGCTTTTGGACATTCTGAAGAGGGGGCATTTTATCGTTGGGTTGGATGCAAGCTGTGCCTATTGTGATTTTCTGCCCATCTGTGGAGATGGTGCGAAGGATAGGGCCAAAGCAAAAAGGCACAGCAATCCTGTGGAGTTTGGGGTTGTAGACAGACTCAAAGAGTATAAATAGTGATGGATAGCCAGAGACTTATCGACGAGGAAGCAAGGGAGAAGATCGAGACCGCATTGGACACTACTCTGCTTGTCGAGGCAGGGGCAGGTTCAGGGAAGACCCACAGTTTAGTGGTCAGGATACTGGCACTTTTGGCATCGGGTCGGGCCAAGATCAACACCTTTGCGGCTGTGACGTTTACGAGAAAGGCGGCAGCCGAGTTGAGGGGGCGTTTTCAGACAGAGCTGGAGAGGGCGGTTTTGCAGGCCGGAGATAAGGACAAGGAAATTCATGACCGGTTGGCCGAGGCCCTCCATTATCTGGAGCAGAGCTTTATCGGGACCATCCATTCCTTCTGTGCGAAGATTTTGAGGGAGCGGTCAATAGAGATCGCACTGGACCCTGATTTTGCGGAGCTGGAAGAGATCGAAAACAGCATCTTCCGGGAGAACTGCTGGCATGAGTATCTGGTGAAAGCAAGGCTCACAGATGAGGATGCGCTTCTTGAACTCGAGAGGACTGGCATCATTCCTGATGAATTGAAGGAGCCGTTTGTGTCTTTGTCGCTTTATCCGGAGGTCGAGTTTATTGGGGGGAATGATGAGGAGCCGGATTATGGTGAATACAGGAGGGTTCTCGAGGATTTTCTGAGTGATGCCCGGAAGTGCGTGCCTTTTGAGAAGCCTGCAAAAGGGTATGATTCCCTTCAAGGATTGATGCACCGGTGTTTTTTGCGTCAGGCAAACCTCGGTTTTTCCGACCAAGGTGTTTTGATGGAGACATTCGAGCTGATGGACAAAAAGGTTAAGGTCACACAGAACCGGTGGCCGTCTAAAGAAGAGGCACTGGACTTTCAGAGTGCGTTCGATGCGTTTAGTGATGGGATTGTCAAAGAGGCTTTGAGGCAGTGGCGGGAATTAAGGCATTCGAAAATTCTGGCGTTTCTGAGGCCTGCGTTGGATTTCTTCAAGGAAAAAAGGTTGAGTCAATCGAGACTGAACTTCCAGGACCAGTTGATGTTGTCGTCGCAATTGCTCAGGGAAAATCCTGAGGTCAGGCGATATTTCAGCAGGCGGTATTCACATATCCTTGTCGATGAGTTCCAGGACACAGACCCGATTCAAGCAGAGGTTCTCCTTTACTTGACAGGGACCGACACGGAGGAGAAAGACTGGCACAAACTGACGCCGAGGCCCGGGTCGCTGTTTTTGGTGGGTGACCCGAAGCAGTCGATCTTCCGGTTCAGGCGGGCTGATATCGATACCTACAATCTCGTGAAGGGACAGATCGAGAAGGGAGGGGGAGAGGTACTTCATTTGACCACGAATTTCCGATCTCTCGATGCGTTGGCTGAGTGGAACAATGCAGTTTTTCAGAATGTCTTCCCTGAGAAGGCGGATAGATACCAGGCGGCTTTTGCCACTTTGAATACGGTGAGAGAGGTGGAAGGGAGGCTGCACGGGGTGTTTAAGATTTCCATTCCGCAGCAAGAGAGGCATAAGGAAAAGCTGATCGTCGGGATTGATGCCGACAAAATCGCCGATTTTATAAGTTGTGCTTTGAGAGAGGAGGCAAAAGAAAGGAATGGGTGGGAGCCGTCGGATTTTTTGATGCTTTTCCGTTACAAGAAAAACATGACCGTATATGCAAGGGCTCTGGAGAAACGGGGAATTCCTTACGAGATAACGGGAAGTGGTGCATTCTCAGAATCCGAAGAAGCAAAGGAGATTTTGAATCTTGCGAAGGCTTTAAACGACCCTGACAATCCTATTTATACCGTGGCTGTGCTGCGAGGGATCTTTTTCGGGGTGAGCGACAAAGAGCTGTATGAATACAAACAAAAAAGGGGATGGTTCTATTTTTTAAATGTAGAGGATGAGAAGGAGGGGGATGCAAGAGACAAGGTTTCACAGAGCCTTTCCAAACTCAGGCAGTGGTGGGATTGGATAAGGGAGTATCCCGCGACCACGGCTCTGGAGATGATCTTCGAGGATTCGGGAATCGTCAATTTTGCCGCATCTTCTGAGATTGGAAGCAGCCGGGCCGGGAATCTTTTCAAGCTTTTAACGATTCTTCGCAGTCAGGAAAGGGAAGGAGCAGCATCTTTTGCCCAGCTGGTGGATTACTTGGAGGAGCTTGTTTCCGTTTATGAGATAGAGGAAATGAGCCTGACTCCGGGGAGAAAAAATGCTGTGCGGCTGATGAACCTGCATAAAGCAAAAGGATTGGAAGCATCTTTTGTTTTTCTGGCAAATCCTGTGGGACAAAGGGAGCATGCTCAGGATAAACACATCATCCGGAAAGGAAAAACTCCTGAGGGATATTTTCTGTGTAGTAAAAAGATTGGGCATTATCATTGGACGGCCCTTTCCCATCCTGTGGGATGGGAGGAAAAAGTGGAGGAGGAGAGGCTGTATGCAGAGGCCGAGGAGCAGCGGCTGATGTATGTGGCATCGACGAGGGCCAAAGACTGTTTGGTTGTGAGCACATATGAGGGGAAGCTTGGGGAAAGACGTGCGTGGAGTTCTCTGGACGATTGTATACAGGGTGTACGGAGTTCTTTAGACGATTGTATCCAGAGTGTGCCCGAGCTCGAGATTCCTGATGTGAGGTTTGTGGAGGAGAGGAAGAAACTGAGGCTCGAGAAGGGTGAATGGGAAGTGGTGAAGGAGAAGATAAAGGAGAGGCGGGATGTGGTGGCAGTGCCGAGTTATGCCGTGGAGAGTGTGACATCGCTCGCCAAGAAGGATCTGGAAGTGCCCGAGTGGAGAAGGGGAAGTTACGGCATGGCCTGGGGTAGAGCCGTGCATAAGATGCTCGAGATTTTGGGAAAATGGGATGCGGATTGGGATGGTGATGGCCAAAAGCTTGGTCTGCTGTCAGAAAATGTCCTTGTGGCGGAAGAAATAAGCCTGGACAAAAAGATTGAGCTTGTAAGATTGGTCCTGTCGATAACAAGATCCGAATTCTGGGAAAGAGTGAACCAAGCCGAGAAAAAATTCTTCGAGGTTCCATTCTCGATCATGACAGATGAAGAAGCCCTGGGAATAACTGATAGGGAGGAGGTAAGGGCACAAACGGGTGATTTATCAATGTGCGAAAGTAATAAAACCGGTAAAAAAGATTCGAAAAACAAGAATTTAGACAAGAAGAGACTCCCGGTCATCTTAACCGGTGCCATCGACCTGGTTTTTTTGGAGAGAGACGGATGGATAATCGCCGACTTCAAGACCGATGATATTAGAGATGACCTAAAAAGCTTCGTGAATTATTACGCCCCCCAAGTCAAAATCTACAGCCGCTTCTGGGAAGAGATCACCGAACAACCCATAAAAGAAGCCGGCCTGTATTTCACCTCCATCAATAAATGGGTCGAAATTATATAGAGATTGTTGCCTTGCATTATTGTATCGCCTTTAGGGCATTATCTTTTAAGATATCTCTTAATCTCCTCATGAGTCCCAGCCAATACAAACAGGTTTTTTCCAAAGCCAATTTATAAATAAAAAATCAATTGAGATTCCATAAAAAATAATTGAGGATTGCGGCAAAGCTTACCCAAAGGATGTAAGGAAGAAGTAAAAATGAGGCAATTTTTGAAATTTTGAAGGATTGAATAATGGTTAATGAAATGGCAGCCCATAGAACAATTATCTCGAAAAATGCAAAAAGCGGCGATTTAAGGCCGAAGAATAGGATGGACCAGAGAACGTTCAACACAAGCTGGACAGCAAAGAAAATCAAGGCTTTTTTTACCTTTTGTTCTCTCAAACTTTTTTCCCACAGAAGATAGAGAGAGATTCCCATCAGCACAAACAAAGTTATCCAGACAGGAGAGAACAGCCAATTCGGGGGGTTGAAAGATGGCTTTTCGAGTGAAGCATACCATGTGGGAATGGAAGGGGTTGTAAACAGGGAACCAAGAAAGCCAGCCAACTGGCAGATTAAGATACTGATTATAAGTCTGATCAAGCTTTTTTTGGTCATTTTGTCCTCCTAAAGGCATCGACCAAATCCCAATCTAAAAGTTCTTTAAACGCTTTTTGCGTTTTTCGTAATATTTCTGGTGGTATTCCTCGGCTTTGTAGAATTCAGATGCGGGGACGATTTGGGTGGCAATAGGCTTTTTAAACCGGCCTGAACTCTCGAGCTTGTTGACCATTTCTTCAGCAGCTTCCTTCTGACTGTCGTTGTTGTAAAAAATAGTGCTCTTATACTGGGTGCCGATGTCAGGTCCCTGGCGGTTGATCTGGGTTGGATCATGGATTTTAAAGAAAAATTCCAGGAGCTCTTCGTAACTGATCTTATTTGGGTCGAAGGTGATCTTCACGGCCTCGGCGTGTCCGGTCTTATCGGAGCAGACCTTCCTGTAAGTCGGGTTTTTTGTGTGACCTCCAGTGTAGCCAACAACAGTCGAGATAACACCTGGAAGTAAACTGAATTTTTGCTCGACTCCCCAGAAGCAGCCTGCAGCAAAGATTGCGGTCTCAACTTTTAGGGATTTTTTATCCTTTTCATCAGTTCTATCTTCAGGATTTGATTCGGCGCGTTGTTGAGAATCAGCCGGCTTAAAATCCAGACTGACTGAATTAATGCAGTAATGCTTGCCTGGGGGGCCTGGACCGTCATCAAAGACATGTCCGAGATGAGCACCGCAGACCGCGCATCTCGTTTCGATTCTCTGCATGAAATGGGAATAATCATCTAAATAGTCAATATGATTTTCATTCACAGGAGCAGTGAAGCTCGGCCAACCCGTGCCCTGTTCGTATTTGGCTTCCGAGCTGAACAGGGGAGTGCCGCATCCAGCGCAGACGTATATTCCTTTCTCATAATGGTCGTTGTATTTGCCTGTAAAAGATCGTTCTGTACCGCGATTCCTCATTACACGGTATTGTTCGGGCGACAAGATCTTTTTCCATTCTTTATCTGTTTTGATTACCTTTTTGACCATCGTTTCTTCTCCCTTACTAAACTCGTCGGCTGTTGATTCCTGTTTGAACGAAGGCTTAAGACTTAGGTAGCAAATCAAGACGGAAAGAACCGTGAGGGTAATGATAATTTTTCGCTTCATTGAGTATCCCATATCCTTTATTTCCCCTAAAATTATTATAATTTATTTTGAGGAGGAAGTAAAGAGCATGTACTCGTTCAGTACGTTAGTGACACATTGTCTCTGTGATTTAATAACCATTGTTGATAATATTCATAGGGAGTTAAATAATCAAGTGATTGATGAGGTCTGATGTGATTATAAACATATTCCCA
>Ga0307379_10001391_pt1 | contig 38450 bp, 46 predicted proteins | sample UN2MG_FD_202237 | JGI IMG/M metagenome (GOLD analysis project Ga0307379, IMG submission 202237) | Soil microbial communities from Risofladan, Vaasa, Finland - UN-2 | ecosystem: Environmental > Terrestrial > Soil > Coastal area > Acid sulfate soil | place: Finland: Risofladan, Vaasa | collected...
CGCCATGGCCGAGCGCGACATCGAGTACCACACCAGGAGCCGCGCCGAGGCGACCGAGCGCACCCAGGGTCGCCGCGATTGGATCACCGCCTTGGCGGACAGTCTCGGGGTCGGGATCGAGGACGACGTGGTGGTGCCCGCATGAGCGCCGTGGATGAACCACTGCCGGAGATCACGAAGATCACGGTGGTGGTGGAGAACTCCGCTGGCGACCGCGCCGTGTTGCGCGCCAGCAACGAACGGCCCCTCACCACCCTCAAGATGCAGATGAAGGACGCTCGGAGTCCCGAGGAGGATGACTTCCGGCTCGGTTCGCTCAACATGGTGCGCCAGGCCCTCTCCACGGTGGGAGTGTCGTTCTCCACTACGGGCGAGTTCACCCTGCAGCACATCGACGGCCACGACACCCTCATCGATCCCGAGGCGGGCGATGCGGCGGAGTCGGTCGTGCGGGCCTGGGAGTGCTTCACCAACGCCAAGGACCCGCTGGCTCAGGCCCACCACCTCATCAACCTCGCCGAGCACATGAGCGACTTGGCATCTTGGGTCCCTCCCGAGGAGTACGAGGAGTGAAGCACGACGAGTTGACCCAGATGATCAAGTGGGCGCTGGCGACCGGGGTTATGAGGGGCGAGGATGTCCCCGAGAACGCCACCGAGTTGGCCACCACCCTCTCGGACTACATCCATGACGCCCACCCCGAGTGGTTCTCCGACCTGGCCGCGGCGCCCATGCAGGCCGACCTCGATCGCTCCCATGACATTCTGACCGCCGCTGGCATCCCCGAGCCTGACACCCTGTGTTTGTCTGACCGCACCATGTTGCTGGCCGACACGCACAGGGATCTCATGAAGGTCGGCAGGGATGTCGTCCGGGCCTCCAATTGCGATCATGAGGATCGCCTTGGTTGCGAGTGCCCTTCTTGGGCTAGGTCCATGAGCACCCTGGCGGGCTTCGCATTCAGGCACGACGAGGAGGACGAGTTCGATGAGGACGCTTGACATCGGCATGGATCTGGACGGCGTGTGCTACGACTTCACTGAGTCGCTGCGCCACTACCTCGTCACCCACGAGGGCTACGACCCCGCTGACCTTCCAGGCGGGGGAGCGGATGATCCGAACACCACCTGGGAGTTCTACCGGGACTGTTGGGGGATGACGACCGAGGACTTCCTGGCCGCCTGCGCCAACGGCGTGGATGCCGGAGTGGTGTTCGGCCACGGCGAACCCTTCGAGGGCACCGTGGAGACGTTGCAGAAGTTCCGCGACGACGGCCACCGCATCCACATCATCACCAATCGATCCTTCGGCACCCGGAGCCACCACAACACCTCGGAGTGGTTGGAGGAGCACCGCGTCCCGTTCGACTCGCTGGTGTTCTCGGCCCACAAGACGATCATCCGGCCCGACCTGATGGTGGACGACTACGAGGACAACTTCCGAGCCTTCCTCGATGTCGGCGTCCCGTGCTTCCTCTACGACCGGCCATGGAACCGCGGGGTGCTCGATCAGGGCTTCCGGGTCCACGGGTGGGGCGAAGTCGCCAAGGTCGTGGGTCAGTTCGCTGACCGCAGCCTTCGGTAGTGTCACACCCCTCTGGTACTGTGCCCCAATGAGCGACGACAACTACATCCCGGTGGGCCAGCGCCTCGACTCCATCATGGAGCGCGTCCAGGCCGAGCGCGAGGCGTGGCCGATCTGGAAGAAGGCGTACATGCAGTTCCGCTGGAAGATCGCGCAGCCCGTGCGGCGGTTCCCTCGTGAGGTCCGGTGGTTCGTCCAGCGCGGTCGGCGCGGCTGGTCTGACTACGACCTGTGGGGCATGGACGGGCACATCGCTCGCGTCAACATTGAGATGCTCGCCGAGTTGCGCCGCGTCGCTCACGGCTACCCCACGGGACTGACCCGTGGAGACGAGGAGGCGTGGCTCACCGACGACGATCGCGCCAGGCGTTGGCCTGAGATCCAGGCGATCGACGCCCAGATCGGTTTCGAGGGCGGCCCCAACGACGGCTTCGAGCGCTGGTGCGCCATGCTGGCCTACTTCGAGGAGGGCTGGCGCGGGGCGCTCAGCGAGATCGAGGACTTCGATGAGAGCGGGCGCGAACACTTCAAGGCCATGCTGCCCCTCTACGGCGAGTGGTTCGGCGGCCTCTGGGACTGATCAGCCAGGAAGGGTGTCACACCCCCCTGGTACACTGTTTACCTAACTCGACAAGGAGTGATCATGGAGATCAAGAGCGAGGTACGGACCATCACTCCGCAAGAGGCCGAGGCCATCCTGCGGACCAACACCAACAACCGCAAGGTGCGGAACGCGGTGGTGGACAAGTACGTCCGAGACATGGAGGGCGGCTCGTGGGTGGTCAACGGCGAAGCCATCAAGATCAGTGCCACGGGGGACCTGCTCGATGGACAGCATCGCCTGCTCGCCTGCATCCAGGCCGGGATGCCCTTCGACACCATCGTGACCAGCGGCCTTCTGTCTGAGACGCAGATCGCCATGGACACCGGAGCGCGGCGGACCTTCTCCGACATCCTCCGCTGGCGTGGCGAGGTGTCCGTCTCCTCGCTCGCATCTGCTTGCGAAACGGGCCTGTGCTGGGACACCGCTGGCACTCCCGCTCATCGCGGCAAGCAGCACTCCAACGCCGAGCGGCTCGTGTGGCTGGAAGCCAACCCCGACATCCGCGACGCCATCAAGGGGTGGCAGCCCGTCGCCTCCAAGCCCCTTCGGCTCCCCATTTCGGTTGGTGGTCCGTTCCTCATGCGTATCCGTCGGATCAGTCCGATCGATGCGGCTGAGTTCATCCAGCACGTCAAGAGCGGCGCCAATCTCGCTGAGGATGATCCGATCAACGTGCTTCGGCGCTGGCTCCTCAACGCTTCCTCATCGAAGGGCAAGCGCGGCCGCGAGGAGTACGCGGCGGTCGCCGTCAAGGCGTGGAACGCGTGGATCAAGGGGCGCCCGGTTCGCAACCTGACCTGGCGGACCGGCGGCGCCAACCGCGAGGAGTTCCCGTTCATGATGACCCCCGACGGTCAGGTCTACGAGGAGATCATCACCGACCCTGGCTACACGCCACCTGGGCATGTGGCTGTTGAGCGCATGGGCTTCACCCGACAGGCCAAGCCTGAGGGGCTGTCCCAGCCACAGGCGGTGGGGGGGTAACTCCCCCCACTGCCACCAGGGAGTGACCATGACTGCCATCGAGCCAGACATCCGCACTAGCGACCCCGAGATGGAGGAGGGCGACCACGATCGTTTCGCCCACTACGTCCGCAAGGACGACCAGGCTCGCGCCTACATCGAGGGCGTCCCGATCCAAGCGCTGTGCGGGAAGGTGTGGGTTCCGAACCGGGACCCGAGTCGCTATCCCATCTGCCCCGAGTGCATCGACATCATGAAGCGGGTCAAGGGAAGCGGAGCCAACTGATGGCTCGGCGCCGGACCGACATCTTGGAGGACATCGTGGCGGCCAATCGTCGCCTGGTGGCCTACCTGGCGGAGAACGACCCTGAGCGTCTCGCCCTGGCTGGGAATCAGAACATCAAGACCTTGCTGGAAGAACTCAGCGAGGCCGCCAGGACCAGCGACCCGATGCCGGACCACGACGGCGATACCTATGAGGAGCCGTTCGACAAGTCGCGCCTCAACGGTCAGATGCTTGCCGTGTACGAAGCCATGGTGGAGTGGCGTCCCAATGAGTGGTTCACCTTGTCGGAACTCACCCAGGCGGTTCGGAACCTCACGGGAGGCGGGGACACTGAGGCGGCGGTGTCCGCCCGGATCAGGGATCTCCGCAAGAGCAAGTTCGGCTCCTTCTCGGTTGAGTCGGAGCGGCTCGAAGGTGGCCTCTGGCGCTACCGGGTGAAGCGAGCGGCGAGCGTCCCGCTCCCCGGATAGGTGTCGATCCTAGACGGCAGCGATCGGGTGGGGTACTCTGTTCCTCATTCGCAAGACCCTCTTGGAGAGTGACCTATGGGTTGGCTGCCTGGCTATGAACGAGTCGAGATCCTCGGCTGTACCGGACCTGGGACCTACGTCGGCGGAACGCCGTGGCGCTGGGTCGGACACACCACCGAGTCGAACCCTGGCTCGATCAACGGCGTGATCTCCTTGTTCCAGGGTCGTCCGTGCTCCACCCCGCACTTCTGCATCGACCCGGCCAACGGGCGCAAGGTGCAGTTCATCCCGACGGATTGGTCCTCGGCCGCTCTCAAGAACATGAGCGGCGGTGTCGAGACGAACCGCGCTCATGCCATCCAGACCGAAATCTGCGGCCGTGCCGCGGAGACGCCGAATTGGCCCGACGAGTGGCTCCGGTTCATCGGCGAGCACATCGCTGACGTGCAGCGTGAACTCAGCGCCCTCAACCTCGACAACCATCCGGCCACCGTCGGACCCGAGGACGGCTTCATCGCTCGGCCCAACGCTCCCCAGCGTCTCTCCTACGGCGCATGGAACGGCTTCGACGGCGCCTGCTGGCACCAGCACGTTCCCGAGAACGACCATTGGGATGGCGGCAAGATCAACATGGGCCGCGTCATCGAGCACGCCAAGGCGAGCCTCGGTGGTGCTCCCCCAACGCCCCCTCCTCCCGGTCCTCCCCCCGCTCCTCCTTCTGCCCGCGTGCTCGGCAAGGGCGACATCGGTCAGGACGTTCACGATTGGCAGGCGCGCCTCGCTGGGCGTGGCTACTGGATCGCAGCGGACGGCGACTTCGGCTCACTGACCGACGGGATCACCCGTTGGTTCCAGCAGGGTCGCGGCCTCTTGGTTGACGGCCTCGTCGGCCCAGCAACTCTCAGTTCGATGAGCGCCGCCGAGCGCGAGAACTGGAAGCCCAGCCTCGGAGGCTCCGGCGGTGGCCCCGCTCCCACCCCGACGCCACGTCCGCCAGCGGCTCCGGCTTGGCCCGGTCGCTACCTGATGGTGCAGTCGCCCATCATGAACGGCGCCGACGTTCGTCAGTGGCAGCAGCAGATGAAGAACCGCGGCTGGCCCATCGACGTGGATGGCTACTTCGGCGAGCAGAGCCGAGGCGTGTGCCTCAAGTTCCAGCAGGAGAAGCGTCTGGCTGTTGACGGCATCGTCGGCCCCACGACGTGGACCAAGGCTTGGACGGCGCAGGTCACTTGATCTGAGTGCGGCGGCACTCGGGGGGAACGAGATGGGCCGGGGTTCGCCCCGGCCTTTCTCGCGGGGCGCCACATAATAGAGTGTCACGGTGATCGAGTAGGATGCCCCCATGGGAGATCGCTGGCTTGGGCCTCGTCACGCCATCCGCGTGAAGAAGAACCCGCTTCACTACACCACCAAGATCGAGGACTGCATCGAGTGCATCCGCTGTGAGCGGCCCCTGCACAAGATGGCCTTCGTCCTCCCGAATGGGATCTACACCGGGGTGTGCAAGGAGTGCCGCGAGGAGTTGGCGCACAAGCGCCCCTCGGGTGGATTGCCCTAGTTGTAGGAGCCGATCGAGGGGGCGTTGGCGATGCCCATGCCTTGCCCGAGGTACTTCTTGGACGAGGACCTCACCTTGGCCTTGCGGCGGTGAAGCGGTCCAGCCAAGTAGGCCCACGACCAATAGGCGGCGTCCACGAGGTCGAAGGGCTTGACCTTCGGGAAGCGGCGCAAGGACAACTCCAAGGCGTGGTGGGTGCCCTCGACGTGCACGAACAAGCCGCGCTCGTAGTCCACCAGCATGCGCTCCGCTCGGGTGATCTTCGAGCCGAGATCAGCCGTCGCCTTCTCCTGGCGGTAGCGAGGCATCTTCATGTGGAGATCGCCGCGCTCGCGCCGGATGTCCTCGCATGCCTGGTCGTACACCACGCGCCACAGGTCACCACCCTGGTTCGTCTCGACCCCCACGGTTTCGGCTCCGTACTCAAGCGCCTTCTCGATGGCGAGGGCGATGGCCCGGTACGGCGTGGAGCGGTTCTCCCACGAGAACAGGCGGTAAATCTTGTCGTCCACCCCGAGGCCATCTACCTGAATGCCCATCGAGTCCGAGGCGTCGGTGGTGGTGACGGCGGGGTCAACCCACACGACGGCGCGACGCAGGGCGGGGACCTCATCATGGCTGACGTGAGCGAAGGTGAGGTGGGTGAAGATGTCGCCCTCGGCGGGCCTCGTCTCGTGCTGGCACTCCGCAAGGAAGGCTGACAAGCCGATGTCATTCATCAGCAGTTGGCAGGAATCGACAGGGAAGCCCTCGGGCCACGATGGAGTGCCGCCCGTGATGACGAACTTGGCGTCGCGCTCCTCATACTCAAGATCCCAGATGGCCGGGATCGGCCCGCTCACGATGCGGTCGCGCAGGAAATCGGCACGCCCGTCGGCGAGGCGAGCGAAGATCGAGTTGTCGTGCACGAGGTTCTGGACCATCAAGATGGCGCAGTCCTGGGCACCGGCCGGGAGCAACTTGCGCGTGATCGTCTTGACCTTCTTCTCGACGCGCTCATCGGTATCCAACTCACCGTCGATGTCGTCAAAGACCATGAAGTCGGGGCGCTGGTCCTCCAACTTGACACCACGAGCGGCTGAGTCGAGGCCCATGGCGTCGAGGGTGAACCCCGTCTTGGTGCGGATGCGGTTGCGCCTCCAACCCTTGGAGGTTCCGAACTTGCCCATGAGGCGCTCGCCGAGGTCGGGATAGGCCATCTCGATCGAGTCGGCTTCCAGCATGGCGGCGACGTTGGCAACATGGTCATCGGCTTGGTCCTGCGTCTCAGAGACGTAGATCCCGTAGCGGCGCTTGCGGCGGGCGGCGAGCACGACCACGGCCAACTCCGATGAGGTGGACTTGCCGTGGCCACGAGGCCAGATCGACACCCAAGGCTTCGGACGCTTGCCCGGTTCGACTTCCCAGACCCACTCCCAGAACTTCTGATGGCCCTCGGAGAACGGCCGGTCGGCCGTCGATGGGAACAGCATCCTGATCCACGGCTCCCACTCATCGGCCTCGATGACGTGGCCGAGGAGGTACTGGAAGTACGCCTCGCGCTCCTCAGGGCTGGCCTTGTCCAGCAGGTCAGGTGGGATGACTACGAAGTCTGACTCGCCCTCAGTCCCGCTCATGGGCCTGCACCTTCTTGGAGAAACGCCTCGATTGGCCAAGGCGGCGGCGTTCAGAAAACGAACGCCGTTCCTTGCTGTTGCCCGCGAACTTGTAGGGCTTGCACATCGGGCAAGACCGCTTGGCCTTCCCCGCTCCGCCCGGCATCAGGTTCGATCCTGCCACGGGTCGTCGTCACCCAGGTCGTCCAGCCCGGAGATGTCGTCAGGAACAGCGGTTGGCTCTCCTGACTCCAACTCGGTGCGGTACTCCTCGATGATCTGAGCCTCCTCGATCTCGCGCTCGTCCTCAGCATGGCGGCTGGCGAGACGCTGAGCAAGGGCAGTCATCGACGCGTTGTCCAACTCGATGCCAGCAACGACCTTGACAGGGCCGCCACCCTCGCCGACCAACTCGACGCGGTTGGTGTCCCGACGCCCCCACCGCTCGGGCCAGGAGCGCTCCAAGTACCAGGCGGCCGCCTGCCAGGCGCCCTCTCCGGCTGCCTTCTGGATCTTGGCCAGCGACGCCACCTCGGCGTCGGCTCGGGCCTTCTCCAAGGCTTCCTTGAACTCGACGTACTCGGGCGGAGCGCTGGGGTCGTCGGCCTTGAGAATCCAGCGACGCAGCGTGGGATAGGAGATGCCCGCGTAGCGTGCTGCCGTCTCCAAGTAGTTGCCGCCGCGCACGGCCTGCAACAACTTGTCGGCGCGGTCCTCGTTGAACTTGGAAGGTGCGCCACCGTTACTCATGCCGCCATCTTACCCCATGTGGACAATATGGCGTCATACCCACATGGTAGGGTCTACTGTAGAACAAGATAGACGCCGACGAAAGGGGCACCACCATGACCAAGAGCCAGATCGACACAACCGTGAGGGTTCGCATCGCGCGAGTCCACTCCAACGCCGAACCCTACGACTCCTTCGAGTTGCACGTCTCCGACGAGAAGTCGGGCGTTCTGTTCCTCAGCGTGGAACTCACCCCCGAGCAGTACGCCACGGTCGTCTCGTGCGGCTCTGATGCCGCCGGGCTGATCCCGACGTTCCGCGGGATGGAGTACGTCGGGATGCGCCACGAGAACAAGACCATCGAGATCGTTCTCCCCCTGGACGACACCAATTGGGGCGACGCCTTCATGGTCAAGGTTCGTGAAGCCGCTTCCGAGTTCGAGGTGGACGGCTGGGGATTCCGCGAGAGCGACCTCAAGCAGTTCAACGGGCACCGCCTCAAGCGAAGCAACGACGAGGGCGTCCAGCGCTACTCGCTGCACATGTTCCGGTTCGTGGAGGACGCCTAGTCCTTCTTCTGGGGGCGCGTGGGTCGGGGTTGCTTGTCATGGCGGTTGTCATGACGATGCCCCGATCTCCGCCCCTTGCGGAGACTCTGGCCAGGAGCGCAGCATCGCCTGCGCCGTGGGGGCTTGCCCTTCACGGTTCCAGCGCTGCCGCCTGTCCGGCCCATTGGGCCAAGCACCGCGACGAGCAGAAGTGGACTACGGCCATCGATGGCTCGGAGTCGAACTCGATCTCGTCGTCCTCATCGTCCTCGAAGTCGGGCATCGAGTCCATCTCGACCATGCCCATCGGGGTCATGAACACCGAGTGCATCGACAAGATGGGCACCGGACCCATCGGAGCGCCAGGCTCCTCGATCCAATCGGCGCCGTAGCGCGTCAGGCGCCACCACGTCTTGAAGTCATCCTCATGCTCGGCCACAGCCTTGCCGCAGCCGTCACACCTCAGGCATGCCGACATGTACCGAGCGTAGCGCTGGCGCGCTGTCTACGACTTGCGATGTCGAGCGCTCTCGTCAGGAGGTCCGCACCGGCATCAGCAGGCGCATCCGCTTGGCGCCGGAGCAGTAGTCGGCGGCCTCCTCCAAGCCCCAAGGCTTGAGGGAGTCCTGGCCGAACATCGAGTCCACGTTGGTGCCGGTGAAGAAGTCCGCGAGGTACTTCGGGTTGAAGCCGACGGTGTGGCCGATCTGGCCAAGGGCCTTGATCTCGATGACGTTCTCGTCGTTGGCGATCGTGAGCACCACGCTGGTGGAATCCGCCTGAGTGATCTTGACGGGTGTCCCCCACTCCCACCCGTGCCCAACGGCAGTAGCCAGCCGGTGGATCTTGAGAGCGGCGTCGCGCAACTCCTCGGTGATCTTCGCTGCGCCGCGTCCTCCCTCTGGGATCAGTTGCTTGTAGCCGGGGAACTGCCCCTCGCGCAGCCTGGTCACCACCTGAGCATCACCGTGGTCCGCCCACATGTGGGTCTGGTCGGTCCAGGCGGTGAAGAACTTCGGGTCACCCAGGCGCCCCATCGCCTCGGCAGCGTTGCGTGGGATCATGAACTCCCCATCCCAGGCGTGCTCGGGAACATCCACCACCGAGAGTCGGTAGGAGTCCGTGGAGACGTAGGAGCCACCGTCGTAGAACACGGTGTTGAGGACGGGGCGGCTCTCATCGCGAGATGAGAACCTCAGGGCTTCGGCCAAGGCCCCGCCATGCAGTTGGATCTGGACGGCACTTGCCCCCTTCATGGGGGTGGCGGGCATGCGATCGGCAGTGGACGGCTTGATGGTCACGACCGTCTTGCCCGAGGTCATGGTGACGTGGTTCTCGTCCACGTCGAACTCAACCGACTCGTCCTTCATGGCCCCCATCAGTCGCTTGAAGCGACCGAACGGGAGCACGACAGTGCCGACGGCGGCGACCTCTTGGCCTGGGACCCGGATGGACTCCCAGCGACCCTGGTAGGTGCCGCAGGTAGATAGCACCACCACGCTCTTGCCGCGAGCCTCGATCTGCACGCCGCCGTCATGCGGGAGCGCGTGACGGGCCGGATCTCCGGGGCGGATGAGGTCGAGGGCCTTCTTGATGGCTGAGGCATCAGCGGTGAACTTCATGACTTGCGTCCCTTCTTGGCAGCCCAAGCGGGCCGGTTGCGTGAGCGAGCCTTCTTGCCAGCGATGTGGGCGGACAGGGCGTCGCTCAACTCGCCCGCGGTCCACTCTGGGTCGATCTGCATGCGCCACTTCTCGGCGGCACCGATCTGCTTCTCAGTCGGCGGGCGCTGACGCCATGCGGCGTTGCGGTCCGTCAGGGCAGCGGCGCCGTTCTTGCGAACGAAGTCCTCACCCACGCCCTGAGCCATCTCAAGGTCCACGTTGGCGATGAGGGTGCGAAACCCCGACCCATCCGATCGGATCTCGATGCCGGACTCCTGGGGGACGTATCCGTCCTCCCACTGCAGGTAAACGCGGTGGTGGCGAGGGCCGGGATTCTCGTCGGCGAGATCGACCGGGATCGGCTCGATGACGACGTTGCCCTTCTCGCGGTCCCCCAGGCTGATCTGGTAGCAGGTCTGGGCCAGGGCGTTGTTGTAGGTGATCCACGCCATCGGGGACTCAAGGACCTTGCGGAACAGGTCGGCTTCGGCCGCCTTGAGTTCGCCCCGCTTGATCTCGTCCTCGACCTGCTCGTCCATGGCCGCGGTCACGGCCATCTCGCCCTTCTCGAAGGGGTTCTCCTTCTTGATGCCGAACAAGGAGGGGACCGTCACGAGCGAGTGCTCGGCCGATGCTCCAACCACGTCCATGACGAGGCAATCAGTCTTGCCGGGGTGGCGGCGCGTGCCGCGCCCGATCATCTGGGTGTAGAGCGCCCGACTGCGCGTCGGGCGAGCCACGACGATGCAGGAGGTGTCGGGATCATCGAACCCCTCGGTGAGCACGGCGCAGTTCGCTACCACGCGGATCTCGCCAGCGGCGTAGCGCGCCAGGATGTCGCGGCGCTCATCGAGTGGCGTCTCGCCGGACACCATGGCAGCGGCAACTCCACGCTTGACCATCTCGGCCTCGACCTCAAGAGCCGTTGCCACCGTCGGGGTGAACACCAGGGTCTTGCGGTCGCTGGCGTACTTGAGCCACGCGTCAGCAATCATCGCCGGGGCATCAGCATCGTGAAGCATCTGGCCGGACTGCCCGGAGTCGTAATCGCCCCGGACCTTCTTGACCTTGGAGAAGTCCGCGTTGAGGGTGACGCGCATCCCTCGCAGGTCCGACAGGTAGCCCGAGCGGATGCCCCAGAGCATGTCGTAGGTGAAGGTGATCTCATCGAACACCTCGTTCAGACCCTTACCGTCGCCGCGGTCCGGCGTGGCAGTCACTCCAACGAGGAGGGGGCCGTCCTCATCACCGGCACGCAGGTACTCGATGATGTTGAGGTAGGAGATGGCCTTGGCGTGATGTGCCTCATCGATGACCACGAGGCCGAACTTGTCGGTGGGCAACTGCTCTCGGCGAGAAGCCCGAGCGAGCGTCTGCACGGAGGCGACCACGACTTGGTGGTCCACCTCGTTGCGCTCAGCCTTGACCACGCCGATGTCGGCGCCGGGCCAGACCTGCAGCATCTTGTCGGCTGCCTGAGTGATCAACTCGTCGCGATGAGCGAGCACCAGGGTCGGCCGGTCCGTGCGCTGGGCGAGGGACGAGAAGATGATCGTCTTGCCCAAGCCGGTCGCCGCCACGCCGAGTTGGCGCCTGACGCCGCGGTTCGCGGCATCAGCGATGTTCGCCAGCGCCTCCTCCTGATAGGGGCGCAGGGCGATCTGTGGTGCAGCGGTCGCCGGGGGGGCGGTGTGTCGGTCGAATCCCATGGACATCTGGCTCATTGGTGCACCTCCTTTCGCGTCTGAACGTATAGTAGCACAACCCTGTGACGGGAGTCGAGCATGTTCTACACGTTAGCCCAGGGGTGTGACGCTATCCCTTGGAGGCTGACTTCCAGGCAAGAGCACACGGCCCGCAGGTGATGGGACCCAGGCACTCGCAGATCGGTTCGGCGCGCCCGCAACGCTGGCAGCAGACCCAACCGAAGGGGTGCTCCTCGTCCACTCCCTCGTCGGGCTGAACCCAGCAGTTGCAGTCGTCGGAGTCAGAACACTCGATCTGCATGTGGAGCATCTGGGACATGCCGGGGATGGCCTTGCCGAACCGAACGCCGCTGATCTGCCATCCACGTTGGCAGTGGTGGCAGAAGCCTGTCTCTAGGTACTGCTCAGCGGAGCCGAACTCGCCGAAGCGAACGTGGTAGCCGTCCTCGTTGAGCGGGTCGATACGCTCCCATTCCGAGTTGAGGGCCTCGAAGGCATCCATGTCCCCCTTGAGAGCGGCCTCGATCACTCCCTCCATGATCTCGATGCGGTGAGCATCCTGGGGACTCAAGCCCTCCTCATCCATGGACCCATGTTACGGCACAGGCATGACACTAGAGCCAGCGTTCGGCCCCTTGGGCCACAGCGGGTTCCACCGAGTCCTCATCGACCCCGAGTTCGATGGCGGCAGCGATACCCGCGAGAGCGAGGTCGCCGGAGTGCTGCTTGAGCCATCCCTTGATGAACCGCTCGTAGGTTGGACGCGGGACCTTGGCGCGCAACTCGCCGAAGCGGAAGATCACGAACTCGACCGCCTCGATGCCAACAGTGTCGGTGGTGGGGGCCGGGGTTGAAGAATTGCTGGCCCCCTCGATGAGATCGTCGGACTCGTCCTCGATGTCGTCGTAGTCCTCGTCGGGAGGCATGATTCGGTCGAGCACCGCAGCAGTGAGACCGACACCTTCGCCCGAGTCCTCCTCGGGGATCTCGAAGTCGATGGCAGCGGCCAGAAGGTCGTCCACTTCGTCGGAGGTGTAGCCGGTGCCTTCGAGAAGCGCGTCGCTCTCGTCCAAGATGTCGGAAAGCAGGTCGGCCAGGAGTCGCTCGTCGTAGGTGCCGCGATCAGCGATCTTGTTGGCGGCGAGCAAGATGCGCTTCGCCTGGGTGTTGTCCACGTCGAGGTACACGACATCGATCTCGCCCCAGCCGAGTTCGCAGGCTGCTCGGTAGGTGTGGTTGCCCGAGATGATGTAGCCGGTGGACTGCTGCACCACGATCGGGGCGAACTGCTGGTTCTCGACCAGCGATTCCATGATGGCGGCCACGTCCCCGATGCGGGGGTTGCCGGGGAATGGCTCGATCAGGTCAACGCTGACCCTGGTGATGCGATCAAGGAGTGAATCGGTCATTCGCCGGGTCCTTCTGATGAGTCCATCGCCATCACAGGGCCGCAAGCCCGAGTCGCCTTGCGCGGGTCGCCCTTCACAAAGACGAGGAGGTTCTGGTGGGTCTTGCCCAACTTGCGCGTGGCGTCGAACTGACGCCCGGCGCGCAGCGGGAGGCTGGCGGCGTGAGTCACCAACACCGCTTCGTTGTAGAGGCGCAGCCCGGCTGCCTCCATGATCTTCACCGTGTCGGCGGGGAAGCCGTAGTAGAAGCCCTTCTTGTCACGGAAGTCCCCGACTACGACCACGGCGAAGCGGTCGTCGGCGAGGCGCTTGGCTGAGTTGGCCATGATCTTGCCGAACGCCTCGATGAAGTCCGGGTACTCCATGGTGGAGAGATCGCGAGGATCGTCGGAGTAGACCTCCAAGTCGCCATAGGGCGGGCAGGTGAAGATCATGTCGGCCGTCTCGTCGGTGAGGTCCATCACGTCCATGCCGTCGCCCTCGATCCAGACGGGATCAGGGGCGATCACCGGCACGGCCGAGGGGCGGATGGCGCTGACCCACAAGAGGTCACCTTCACGGAGATAGGGCAGGCACTTCGCCTCGTAGTACGGGTCCAGCCCCACTCCATCGAGGTCGGTGCGAACGGCGGGGACGTGGTAGTCCGACTCCTCATCGACCAACTCCACCATGTCGCGCCACTCCTCAGGTGCCCAGCGATCAAGGCGCTCCTCGGGGACGTGGCCGACACAGATGGCCGTGACCGGGATGTCGATGCCCTGCTCCTTGAGACCCCACAGGATGCCAGCGAGGGTCATGCCGGACCCACACGCATTGACGAGGCGCTTGGCGTCCTCGGGGATGTTGACGACCTGAGGCTTGGTGTAGTCCACGGCCTCCTGAGACTCCATGCCGTAGGGCACCTCGATCCAGCCGCGCTCCTGGGCGTCCTCTCGGGCGCGAGCGATGATGACCGAGTTGTAGCCGTAGTCATGTTGGGTGATGGCGGCGCCAGCGGCCCGAGCGGCGAGCAACTCCGGGGTCAGTGGACCGGACGGAACGTGGACGCGACACTTCACGCCCATCTCATACGCGATCTGCGCGACGAAGTTCACCTGTGGCGACAGGCGGCTACCGGCGGTCACGACTCCGACGCCCTTCTCCTTGGCCTGGGCGATGAAGTGCATGCAGGTACGAACCTTGGCGCCACGCACCCCGGCGTAGACGTACTTGTCCTCGCGCTTGAGCCAGACGCCGCGGTCCTCCAAGAACTCGACCGGCGTCACGTCGGGCATGGTGGCCTCAGGCACGTCGGGGATGATCCCCAACCCGTCGGTGAGGAGGCCCTTGGACTGCTGGTAGTTGGCCTCGATCTGATTGGCCCGCACGTCGATGCCGATGTAGCGGCGCCCCAACTTGGCGGCCACGATGCCGCGCACCGACCCCCCAGCGAAGGGGTCGAGCACGAGGCCCTTGGCTGGACAGAACCAGCGGTAGGCGATCTCGCACAGCACGGGGTCGAAGATCGATGTGGCGCCGTCGCCGTAGAGGAGTTCAGAGTCGTTGGACTCGACCTCGGTGTCACTCATCTTCGGCTCGCTTCCTCTCCTCGGCGGCGCCCTCGGCGACGAAGGGACGGTCAGGGTTGTGGTGACGCTGGGGAGCGGCGAGGTACCACGTCCGGGGCTTGTCATCGCGCCCCAACTCGCCTTCGAGGCCAAGGCCGATCCACGCGTTCTTGCGGTCCTGCCACCAACCCTCGCGAGCGTTGAGGACGGTGAACGGCGACACCATGAAGCGGTCCATCAGCGACAAGGTGGCTCGCCTGGGAGCGTCCTCCTTGCGCTTGAGGTCCGTCAAGGGGTTCTCCCCAGGACCCTCGTCGTCCTCGGAGCCTGCCTCCTCCAACTCGGTTGGAGCGGCCGTCTCACCCAAGAGGATTTCGAGATCCTCCATCGTGTAGGACGCGTCCTCAAGGAGCGCCTCGTCGGCTTCGAGCACGTCGGCGATCATCGCCGCCAGGGCGTCGTCGTCGTAGGTGCCCAACTCGGCGGTGCGGTTGTCAGCGAGGGCGAACGCCTTGGCGGTGGCCTCATCGTCGTCGGTCCACAACACGGCGATTTCGGTCCACCCCAACCGGCGCGCCGCCTGCAGGGTGTGGTTGCCCGCGATGACCTGCTTGCTGGACCGCTGGACGATGATCGGCTTGCGTTGGCCGAAGCGGTTGAGAGACTTGGCCACGGCGTCGATGTCGCCCACGCGTGGGTTGCCCTCAAGCAACTGCGGCTCGCCGATCGGGGCGGCGAGGGGGAGGAGGGAGTCGGGGATCTTGTGACTCACTGCTTGTTCCACTTCTTGAACTCGCCGGGGGGCCTGCCCGCCGCCTCCTGCTGCAGCCTGGTCACCGGGTCCACTTCCGGTTCTGCTTCCGGTTCCGGCGGATTGAACCCGAGGGGCGGCACCTCGGTCATCGGAGAGGTCACGAGGTCCCACCCAGCGCCCACAGGAGGCGCCTCTGAGGCGTCCTCGGTGTCCTGGGACCCGGATTGCGCCACACGGCCATTCAGGGCGTCTGAGAGGCCCCGGCTCACATCACGGAACTCGGCAGCAGAACGCTCTGGGGTGGGACTGAGACTGCCGTTGCCAGAGAGGTCGATGTCGGTCAATTCACCGACATCAGGGTCCAGGCCCTCCTGCTTCGCCACGAGGGCGCGATTGCGTTCTCCGAGAGCGATGGCGCCCACCATGAAGGCCAGAAGCCCGAGCACGATGAACCCGAGGACGATGGCAACCAACATGGCGCCCATCGTATCTAACTGTCTCTACAGTAGCCAGGACTACCCGACGGGATCGCCCTCGTCGCTGAGTCGGGAGCCGCAGTCAACGCAGATCACCACGGTCATGTTGCCGATGGGACGGCCGGAACCAGCGGCGTACACCTGCACGGGCCACCGGCACGCGGACGGCAACATGCAGTGGTTGCACCAGAGCGCGGTTTCGATAGCCCCCTCGGGGGGTTCCCGGTCCGCTTCATCCATGACCGGCATCGGTCAGTCCCCGTAGTCCTTCAACCCCGCTCGCACGATCAACTCGGCGTACCACTCGGCGGTGTCCTCGCGTTCGTCCGGCGCCGCGGAGGGCATCGACCGACCAAACATGGTGCAGTGGCGCGACTCCAAGAAGGCCACCATCCGCTGCTTCCACTCCTCTCGGGAGAGTTCGGGGGTGTGATCCGCTGACGCGGCCATCACTCGCCGACCCTGGGGATCTCGTTGAACAGGTCGGAGTAGGCGCGGAACTCGTTGAGGTGGTCACGCACATCGGCCAACCCGCGGTGAGGCTTGCCATCCTTCGACTCGAAGGTCTGCCCGAACGCGTCGAGGTCGGATCGACCAGCGAAAGCGAAGGCCCGGCGGATGACGCCCACATCAAGGTTGGGGTATTGCAGCCAACCCTCGAACTCGGGCATCTGGGCATGCAGGAAGCGACGGTCGAAGTGGCCAACGCCTGAGCCTGCGAGCATGAAGTTGTGCTCGCGGCCGACGCCGGAGAGGACAACCACCATCTCGGCCTCGACCTTCTGGGCCGACTTGGCGCTTCCCCCGGCGATCTCAAGAAGCAGCCCATTGCGGGTGTGCATCTCGGTGACGTAGGAGTTCATGCTGGTGCGCCAATCGGGGAACCGGGCCGGGTTCGGATCGATGGCCGCCTCGTAGAAGGCGAGTTCCTCGAAGGGAGGCTCTGCGGTGGTGACGACGAGGCCGACTTCGAGGATCGGGTCAACGCTCTCGTTGACGCCGGTTGTCTCAAGATCGACCCAAGCCAGATACTTGGCCTTGGCCATGGTGTTCCTTTCTCAGCAGGGTTCGGTAGCGACGCTCAGCATTGCCTTCTGCCACATGAGCAGGGGGTCCTCACCGCGCTCCTCGGCAAGCGACTTCACCATCCGTGCACTCAACTTGGAGAGGGCGATCATCAGGTGGACGGCCTCATCCTGCCTCTGTGGCATCAAGGTCTTGCAGGCTGGGAGGTCATCCATCAGAGAGGCCGTCACGAGCGCCTTGGCGGTGTCGGTGGCGTCGGTAGCAAGGCTCATAGGAGAACCCACCCTAGCCGGTAGGTGTGACGGAGATCGGCTGCAGACTAGAGCGGGACGGCATGCCCATTGTCAAGAAGCGCTTGGCTAAGTTCCTCTCCTGTACGCACAACGTACACACGCCCAAGCCAGCGGCCGAAGGAGTCGCCCTTGGCGGTGGTCACGACGAAGGGCCACTCGTCGGCGGGGACCGCGTGGGCCATCGCTTCGTTGCACCACAAACTGACGAACGACTTGGCATCGCGAGCGCGCTGCTTGGACTCCTCGGTGCCGCCACGCAACTCGGGGGTGTCAACCCCCAGCAGGCGGACCGACACCTTGGCGGTCATGTGGAAGCCAAGATCGATCTGCATGACCAGGGTGTCGCCATCGATCACGCGGTCCACGCGCGCCCGATAGGTGAAGGGCTGGGGAGCCGTCATGTTGACCACACTCTCTGCTGGACGAAGGTGACCGCATCATGGCACTGAGAGCACAGCGACTCAAGGTTGTCGAGATGGTGCCAGCACGATGGCTTGTAGCCCATCCCTCTCAGCGGGCGGATGTGATTCACCTCCACCTCGTCCCCGGAGTTGCACTTCACGCAACGGTGTCCGTCGCGGCGCAGGGTGAACTTGCGGGCGACGGGCCAATGGTGGTTGACCTTCCACTGGTGCTCACACCAATCCGAGCACCACCGGACCCGTCGCGGGCGAACGATCTTGCCGCACCAATCGCAACCGTCTGGCCACGACCCCGCGGCGAGTTCACACGCCTTCGGGATCGGGGTCGGGAAGTTCTGCTGGGTGCTCATCGGACCATTGGATGATGACACGCCGGGCGATCTGGTGCAGACCAGCATCCTCGACCGCAGCGTGGGCCTCAAGGTTGTCGTAGACCTTCTCGGTGATGTCGAGCCGGAGGGTTCGTGAGCGAGCCATGTTAGGTGCTTTCTGCGATGGGGTTGTCGATCCGACTGATGGCGCCGCCGAGGGTATGCTCGACCACCTTGCCATCCGCGTATTGAGCGGTGGCGCGCTTGAAGCGGCCATTGCGGTAGACGATCGAGATGGACTCCTCGACCGGACGCCCATCGATCCGCTTGGTGACGACCAGCACCTCTGAGATGTTGTCGCCAGCGACCGTCTTGATGGCCTGGAAGTTGATCAGCCTGTCCACCAGCGAATGGCGCCCCTCGGCATCGAAGATGGCGCGCTGGATTCGCTTCATCGAGCGAGTGGGGACACCCAACTCAGAGGGGTGGCCGATGTAGCCAGCGAGAGCGATGCTGGCGGGCTGGTTCATGGTGCCCCTGTCGAGTCAAGGATGGACAGTTGCCCCTCGCACTGCGAGTCGGGGTCGATCGGGGTGGTGGGCACCTGTTGGGTCAACATGTCGGCGGCAGTGCGCGTCGCCAAGGAAATGGCGCCGAACGAGAAGTTGCTGGGATGCTCGCTGATTGCCCTCAGCATCGTGATGGCAGCGCGAACATCTGGTTCTTCATCACCGATGTGCATGGTGGGACTCCTTGTCTTGCACGGCGATCATCAGGTTGGCTAGGTCTGCCCCGAGATGGGTGTTGCACCCAAAGGACCGGGCGCAGTCCTCTGCGCTTGTCGGCAGCATCCAGCGGTCGAAGGTGGCGGTCTTGAATCCGACGGGAGCCACCACGATCCTGTCCTGCAGGTCAGCCGGGGCGAAGAAGGTGATGGGGCACCGGCTCGATGCCATGAACACCACGGTGATGGGCTGCAGCGCCGCCGGATAGGTGACGGCCGCGGACCCATCGCGGATCAACGACTCGCGGACGAAGCGACCCATCCCGATCAAGTCGGAATCGGGCACCTCGGCGCACTGGAACACCGGGGGGTGATAGCGCCCCTCAAGCAAGGTCGAACACCCCGATCATGATGAGGCCCTTCGGATGTTGGCAGCGATCGTCTGGAAGGCGTTGAGGCGCGCCTCGATGGCGCGCATGGCGCGAGCCGACGAGTCTGCTGCGGCCTCGGTGGTCTTGTAGTCCTCGTACAACTCATGACCGGGGCGCGTCGTGAGGGGATCGATCGAGTCGCGGGCCAGGGCCTCGCGGTAGTCGGCCGCGGTGCGCTCCTCGTTCTTCACCGTGTGCACGATCACGGTGTCCCGGTGGCGCTTCCACGATGACTCAGCCTTCGCGGCGGCGTCAGCAAGGTCCATGTGGATGGACGTGAGTTCGGCCAACTCGTCATCGGCGCGCACGATGCGCTCCTCGACCTCGGCCATGGTGAGGGCCTGGGGGAGTCCATCGGGAGCAGAACGCTCGTACCTCTGGGGCCGTGGTGCTGCGGGACGCTGGCCCCGCCGAGGTCGCTGATCTGTCCTACGGAACCCAGGTTCGTCGCTCACGGGGGAGAGACTACTCGCTAGGTGTGACGGGGCTAGATGGCTACAAGCCAGCCAGCATCGACCATGGGAGGGACTCCCGTTCCGGCGACCCAGAACTCGGAGTTGGCCTTGAGGCCCATGACCGTCACGGTGGCGCGCACGTTGATCGCAGGCTCACCGTCAGGCTCGCCGAGGATCAGAGGGCTGGACTGACTGTAGGTCTTGATCTTGTTGCAGCCACAGCCCATCAGGCGCCCCTCGAACGGCTGCCCTTGGAGCGAGAGGGCGACTTCTTGGTGGTGGACGTGCTCTTGGACGAGGGGGATCGCGACCCGCTGTAGGAAGGCTTGTCCTCCTCCTCGTCAAGTCCCTCAGGCTCGGTGGTGATCGAAGTGCTGACGGCCGCCTCGGCGACAGGGGCATCCTTCGCTTCTGCTGCGGCTTCGGCAGCGCGGCGACGGCTCTCCTCAAGGGCGGCCTTCACCGCATCGATCGAGTTCTCTGTTGGCACCTTCGCCTGGGTCCTGTCCTCCTCGAAGCGCTTGATGGCTTCCGCTGGGACATCAACAGGGACAAGGTGGCCGTCGCGAACGAGGGCGGCAGTGCGTGGCGAGTCGTCGGGGAACTCGGCGACCTTGCCACGCTTGGCCTCGGGCATGTTGAGGGTGGCGCGATACTTGCCCATGCTCAGGCTGGCTTGTTGTAGGTCGGCTGCTTGCGGCTGCCGAGCATGAAGCCAGCGTTGGGCCAACGCTGCTCAAGGACGCGCGCCACGACGTACCAGGCCGAACCGACCACGGTCGTAGCGGCTGCAGTCACCTGGCTCTCATCGATGTCGAAGCCGTACTGAGCAGCCTTGGTGACCGCCCAGCCAGCGAAGAAGGGCACCACGGTGCGGACCACTGCCGCTCCGAAGTCCTGGGGGAAGGCGCCGCCTGCGCCGTCCACGCCGGTCGCCGCGGGTTGGTTTGCACTTGGGTCAGTCATGAGTCCTCCACTGCTCCTGCAGTTTCGATCACACCAAGGCTAGCCGATGGGGTGATGGGGTCAATGGTACCCACCCAACCGACGACGTTCCTGTGGGCATCATGAAGGGGGGCGGCCGAACCGCGCACCTCAACTTCCCTGCCGGTCACCACGTTTCGGAACCGATAGATCGCCGTGAACTCAGCAGATTCCTCCACGGCCACGGCCCAAGTCTTGAACACACGGTCACGATCATTGGGGTGCAGGGAGGCAGCCCACCCTTCTCCCAGGGCCTCCTCGACGGAGAGGCCCGTCACCTTCGAGTAGGCCGGGTTGATGTAGGTGCACCACCCCTGAGCGTTCGTCTCGAACACCGGAGTTTCGAGTGCTCGGTACAACTGCCGGATGCGCTCCTTGGCCCCGATCGCTTCGACCAACACCTCCTCGGCGTACTCCGTCAACTTCTCCATCCGCTGATGAGTGTCGGCGAAGCGGGTGTCGAGGCAGGAGTGGATGTTCTCCAAGGCTTGCTTGATGTCAAGCCGGTCGGCGCTGACCGAGGCCGTCAGCGCTTCTTGACCGTCGTTGAGAGCGTCAACCCGGTCGCGCAGCGACGAGCCACCATTGTTCTGCGACACCTTGGCATCGACTACCCCACCAACGACCTTCTCGCTCCACTCGGTGACCGGCTTGCCGACGAGTTGACCCCAGAGCCACCTGGCGGGCCTGGTGCGCGAGATCACCCCGAGCGCGGTGAGAACACCGGCCGTCCAGATGGTGGCTTCACCCCAGGTGTGCCAGAGAGAATGATCGGCCAGGATCAACACAAGTCATGGCCCCTCGATTGGCGCGACGATGAGATCGATCGACGCCTGGCTCAGCCGATAGTTCGCTCGCAGAGCGTCAGCCGCTCCGGGCGGCGCCTCGTAATCACCCTGGAACGGGGACGCGGGGACAGCCGGGACGATGGCTTCTGCCGTGGACGATGAGACTCCTGAGGCGACGAGATCGTCAACCTGTGCTTGGCGATCCGTCTCGATCTGAGCGATCTCAGCCGAAGCAAGCGCCTGAGCGGAGACCCAGGCGTCTCGGGCACCGACGTGCTGGGCGCGCAGGAGGTCGGCGAACTCAGCCTCGGTCAACTCGGTCGCCCCATTCGGCACCGGGTTGCACTCCGACTGCAGGTTGCCATCGTCATCATGAATGCAATGGAAGGTGCCCAACTCCGAGCCGTCCTGCCACCACTTGATCACCTCGGTACTCATCAATCCACCGTCCATGCTTCGATGGTCACCGTGCAACCGAACCGCCACTGCACGGTGTTGCCGCCAACAGGGACAACGCCAGGTCCATTGGCAACCTGCAGGCTTCCGGCGATCTGAGCCGTCACCGTCTGACCAGGAGCGAGGGGCAAGCCTCCCGCGCTGTAGACCCGAGGGTGGAAGTCGCCGCCAATCCCGACCCCGGCCCCAGGCGCCAGCGGCGACAGGGTGTGGTTGTATTCAACGAAGGGGGCCTCTTGGCTGAACCCGCCTGCCGGGTAGTTTCGGTTCTGGTAGACGCCGTGATAGATGTCCCAGCCGTTGCCAAGCCTGTAGCCAGGGATGCTGGCGTAGGTCAGCCGGAAGATCATGTTCCGACACGTCGTGTTGGTGTACGAGGCCGTAGCCCGCTGCTGCACCTCGATGCCCGGCGTCTGGTTGGCGGGGAAGCCCCCCGTGCCTCGGTACGCAGCGAAGAAGGCATCGATGTCCACGACCGTCGTGCTGAACCCAGCATCGCTGGCCCCCACGACCCCAGGGGCCGGTGACCCAGAGTTGGCAGAGACGTAGGCGGCCTGATGGTCGGCGGCGTAGAGGCCGCTGGCGGTGTGGCCGATGGCGTTGCATGCCGACGGGTTCAACTTGACGTAGAGGCCGTTGCCGTCGCAGTCGAGGCCACGGGCCGTGTCGTAGTCCAGGCCGAGGTCGAGTTGGTTGGCGCCGTTGATCACCGCGCTGATGCCACACCCGGCCCCACCAAGGTTGATGCCAACACCTTCGTTGGGGGTGCAGACCAGACCGCCATCGGGGTCCAAGATGACAGCACCCGTCAACTTGTTGTCTCCGGTGATCTCAAGATCAAGGGAGCACGAATCCTCAACGCATGGAACGGTAGCCATCAGGGGCCTCCCGGCGTCCAGGCAGCATCGATGGCAGCGATCCACTCCTGGGCGAGATCGGAGTGATGCTGCTGGGCGGCGGCGTCGATGTTCAGGGCATCCTGCACCTCGGGTGAAAGCGCGAGGTTGGCATCCGCCGTTGCCTTGGCAGCGACGTAGCCGTCCCTGACCGCCTGGACGTACTCGTCGGTCTTGGTCTGCAGGTCGGCCGGGGCCGTGCCCCCGCCAGCATCGAGAGCCGCCAGCATGGCCGTCGCTCCATCGAGAGCAGCCTGCTGTGGCTCGATCTTGATGTTGATGTCCTGAGCCAGCCGCTTGGTGATCTCGGCCATGACCCGAACGCAGTCCTGCTGGTAGTAGGCGTCGTCTGCGGTGCTCATGGCAAGCCGATCCTCGTGGCCTGGAAGAAGGGGAGGCCACCATTGAAGGGGGACGGAACGAACGTACCGTACACCGGGCCGGTGTCGAGAGTCGCTCCTGGGAAGGCCCCGTTGTAGTCCTCAGCCACGAACTCAACACCGATCACATCGAGGTCGTTGAGCAAGATGGTGCGAGAGATGTGCAGGTACGGGGTGTTGAAGGCGACGGCGGAGGTGCTGTACCTGACGCCAGCACTCTGCCCGATGCCATCGCCGGGGCGTCCCGAGGTGTCGCCGCGAAACAGGCGAAGCCGGAGGATCATGTCACCAGCCGAGATGGGGTTCAGCGACCATCCTGGGTGCGTTGCCTGGATGAGATAGACGCCAGCCCCTCCAACGGGAACTTCGATCGTGGTGTTGGCGTAAGCCCCGGTCGCTCCACAGAGGTGAGGAAGAAGGCCAATGGCCTCCTCCACCGCGTCGTAGTCGATGAGGGCGGAGGAAGGGGTGTTGATCGCCGCGGGGGGCAGGACGGTGGGACACACGCCGTTGTGAACGATGGTGGCTCGGTAGTCCACCGCCGCCTGGGCGACGGCTGGAACGAAAGCCCCGCTCGGGCGACACTGCAGGGTGTTGCCAACGTCGCCCGAGACGATCAGGCTCGGGATCATCGGATCTCCGGCAGTCCCCTCGCCGTTCAACTCCACGCAGTCGGTATCGCCCGTGTAGAGCCGTGCCCGGAGTCCCACGTTGGGGTCGGGTGAAGCGACACACTCAAGCAAGTTCGAGGGATCAACCGAGACGACCGGAGTAGCCGTAACGGGGTCGCCCGCCGTGCCGATGCCGTCGAGATCGATGCAGTCCGTGTCGGCGACCACGATCTCTGAGGGCGGGACATAGAGGCCGTCGATGTTGCACGCGAGGCGGTTGTCGGCAAGCGGATCGACCTCAACGCTGATCTCGGCGGGGACCACCGAGTCATCGACGGTGATGCAGTCGCCAGCGGCGGGAGGCTCGACCAGGAGTCCGTCGTCGCCGCAGACCGCCTGGTTGTTGGCCGCCGGATCGATGTCGAGGTTCACTCGGTAGGGCGCGCCGGGGTTCCCGTTGCCAACGATGGCGGTGCAGTCACCGTCAACGATGACGCAGTTGCATTCTGAGACACATCCACACCGCGCCATTCGGCGGTCCTCCTCGGGTCCTGACTCTCTAGTGTAGCCCGACTACTTGGTGCCGATCTCAGGTCCCAGCGAACCTGTTGGGACGTAGAGGAAATGGAGTCCTCCGCTGACCTCTGCCATGATCCACCCAGGGTCGGGCGGGCAGCATCCTGGTTGCTCGACAGCACGAAGGCGCCGATCAAGTTCGGCGATGCGGGCATTGAGGCTGGTGATCTCGTTGGCGCGGTACGACATTGCTCTCCTAGGTGATCACCACTGTGCTACCAGAGTCGTCCCCGGCGGTGTTGCCGAGCGGCTGTAGGTCGATAGCGACAGTACCATCGAAGTTGACCGTGACCTTCTGCAAGCGGAAATCGTTCACGACCTGGCGACAAGTGGCCTGGCTGTCAACTCGCAGACGCATGCCGGGGATCAACTGCTCCAAGGTGATCGGCGCAGTCGTCTTGAGTCCCGCTCCGCTGGGAGTCTCGATGAAGAAGGCATCCTTGAGCAGATCGACGCGGGTCTTGGCGGCCAACGCTGCCGTGGCCTCATCTTCGATGTCCGGCTCATCGAACACCCTGACGATGTGCCCGTAGTAGTCAAGGTAGGCCGCTTCCGCGTAGGCGGTTGCCTGGACCCCCTTGCCCTTGACCACCACGACGGTGGCCTGGTCGTTGCCGCGCTGGCGGATCTTCGGTGGGGTGGTCCAATGCTCATCGAGGAGCGTGACGTAGGGCTGGGCGTCTACTTCCTCTCCGCCGACAAGGACGTAGCGGCCGTAGGCGGTGTAGTCGATGCCGGTCTTGGCCAACTCATCGATGGCGTCGGCGACGTACTGGTAGTTGTTCTTCGTGTACGAACGCGTCCCAGCCACCCCCGTCGGGCTGGTGACGAGTTGGATGTTGGGGGTCGGGTCAGGCGCCATGGCGGCGGCGTTCAAGCCGATGAGGATGTCGGTCAAGTCATCGCCAACGAAGGTCAGGTCGGGCACCACTCGGCGGTCCCACCACGAGGTGATGTCGTCGGCGTCCAACTTGATCGCGCCGTACTCGAACGCCACGTCGGTCACCGGACCACACCAGGCGTCGCGACCATCGCGGTAGACAAGGATCTCCGTCGCCCATGTTCGGATGTCGTCCCACCCCTCACAGCAGAGTTCACCGCCGCGCCCGGTGACGATGCCATCCATCGTCAACTCCGAGGTGCCATCGAGGACGCGAGTGAACTGACCACTAGTGGGCTTCAACTCGGCGATCACCGTCCTCGCCCCCTTCGACACGAGCATCACCCTCAGGTCGTTGCCGTCACCAAGGAGGCCGCCGGGGCGACAAGAAGTGAATCCCTGGATGTCGAGGGGCACGGGGCAGAGCAACTCGCATTCGCAGTCCACCTGGATCGTGTTGATCAGGGTGCGAAGTCCCTCGGGGTCCTCGTACACCTCGATGGCCCACGCTTGCCCGCAAGGCAGTTGCATCACGATGCACTGCTGCTCGTCGGCTACGAGGTTCAGGATGGTCGATTCGGCCGTCTCGGGGTTGACGATCTCGACGGTGGCCGCCGCTCCGATAGCAGTCACGCAGATTTCGATGGTGGCGTTGCACCCAGCGTCGGCACCAGCCTCGAACTCGACTTCGATGACCGGCTCAGGGGGCACATCGCCCTCGGCGGCCAACACCTCGATGACCGTCTGAGAGGCGCGAGCGTCGGCCGCTACGCCAGAAGCGAGGACCTCGACGGCCTCCTGGGAGACGCGGGCGTCGGCTTCCGTGCCGGAAGCCAGCACCTCAAGGGCCTCCTGAGAGACGCGGGCGTCGGCCATGGCTTACGGCCTGACTTCGATACCGAACTCGGCTGCGTCAACCTCTGCCTCGGTCCACGCGACCCCCGTCGCCGGGGAAACGTCCAGAGGGTCCTCGTAGTAGGCGTACTGCTCGGCCAGATTGTGGTCCGGGTTCGGGTAGTCAGCCCCACCGATTCGCTGGAAGGTGCGCGAAGCGATTGGGTCCGTGTCGGTCTTGCGGGAGTATTGGACCACTTGCAATCCGAGAACCGTTTCGCCTGGATCGAGAGCGAGGGCCTGGAACCCGTAGGAGTCCTTCGTGCCCACCACCCCATCCTCGACAAAGGAGGTGTCGCCGTCAGGATCAACCTCATCCACATAGGTGTAGTTATTGACGGAAGTGCTTGCGGTGTTGGTCCAATCGCTGTAGTTCCCGTCAGCGTCGGGGTGGCGCGCCAGAACGCGCGAGGGGCCAAGGAAGTCGTTGTTGGAGGCCCCGTCGGTGCTGCAGATGTAGATGTTGTCGAGATACTTGGTGGAGACCGATTGGTCGGCACTCTGGAACAACACGTTGTCGAGGACTGCGGTGCCACCGTTCTGCGTATCGCCCATGAAGGAAAGGTGCTCGACGCCATCGACGTTCATGACGATCTCGCCACCCACGTCGGCGATCCGACACCTGAACTCAAGGTGATGCCACTCGGTGCGGTCGGCGAGCGCAAGCGTCCCGACGGCGACCACGGTGGACCCGCGACGGACCTCGAACACTGACAGCGCGAGGTCGAAGTGGACGCTGAGGTGGACGCGCGCTCCTTCCCTGAAATGGAGAAGCAGGTGATCGCCAGCAGTGCCGACGAGGTTCTCGAACTTGTTGTGGAAGCCCACCACGACCCCGGAGACGCCGAAGGTGTTCTTCGAGAACCTTGCCAGATGCCCCATGGAGAGGCCGTTGGGGCCATCCTTGGCGGCGGTCGGGCCAACGGTCAACCCGGTACCGAACGACACCGAGTCCCACTTGCTGGCGAACTCTGGCGGATTGGTACCGAGGTAGTGATCGAATGAATCAACGAACAAGAGCGACATAGCAACCCCTACCACCCGGAAGCGACGTACCTGCCGACCGCTCCAACGCTCACCATAGCATCTGCGGCCGTGTTCCTGCAGTCCGCCTGAGCCACGATGCAGAACGTGGAGCACTGACCGATGTCGAACCACCCGAAGGGCTTGCCGTCACCGGAGAAGATGTACCGAAGCGCGTTGACGGTACGCCCGCTGGACAGAACCAACTGAGCGATGCGCTGCCGCGAGTCAATGATCAACTTGGAGTTCTTGGGCAACTGAGGCACCAGGATCGTGGCGCATGGGTCGCGGCAGTCCCAGAAGTCGTCGGCCGGATCGCACGGGCACGGGACCTTCTCGCCGAAGGGGTTGCGGTACGCCTCGATCTTGAGGTTCCGCATCTCCTCGGAGCCGGTCTGGACCTCGACGTAGGTCGTGGCCTCGTTCCAATCCGCCGGGTTGGTGAAGGTGCAGCACACCCGTGCCTGCTCCCACGGCTCACAGAAGCACTCCCCCGCGGTGAACAGCGTGGGGGGAGGAGGCTGGACCGGGAACGGCCCACAGTCGGGGACGAACTCGTCGTAGGGGACCTCAACCAACTGCTTGATCGGGCTGAGGTCTTGCTCGGCACCGTTGACCGTGGCGATGTAGAGCGTGCAGTTCTCTGGCGGGAAAACACCCTCTGGGTCGTAGTCCCAACCGATCGGCTCCCAACTGCGGCTGTTGGGGAACCCGAAGGAGATCCCGTTGTCGTGCATCCACTGGATCTGCAGGTAGTTGGTGTCGGACTCCGGCACGTCAGCGAAGAAGGGGGGCAGCGACGGGACGAAGATCGGCACCACGAACGGCGGGCTTCCGGCGTTGCGGTAGAAGAAGGAGGCCATGGCCTGGCGCGAGGTGGGATCGGTCGGTCGGAAGGTGCCGTCGCCAAACCCGAACACGATTCCGTTGGCGGCACACCACTCGATCTGCAGGTAAAAGGGGTGGATCGGGGAGACATCCGTGAAGGTTTGGACGGCTGGGGGCACGAAGGGGGGGGCGCCGTTCTGGTTGTAGAACGCTACGGCCGCTGCCTGGCGGCTGAGGTCGGTGTCAGGAAGGAAATTGGGACCGGGGACCCCGGTCATGATGCCGACGGAGTTGACCCATTCGATCTCAAGGTACTGAGCATCAGTGAGGGGCACGTCGAGGAAGGTCGGCACGCCCGGCGGGATGAACGGGGGCGACCCGGCCTCGCGGTAGAAGGTGAGGGCGGCCGTGCGGCGCAACAAGTCGTTAGTGGGCTGGAACGTGCTATCCGCGTACCCAAAGAAGATCCCCTGGTCGTGGGACCACTCGATCTCGGTGAAGAAGGGGTATGTCGATGGGACATCGACGAAGGTCGGGTACTCGTTCGCGTAGCGGTAGAAGGTGATGGCCGCAGCCCGACGAGTCAGGCAGTCGGTGGGGCGGAAGGTCCCGTCGGGGTACCCAAGGAAGATGCCCTCAGAGTGGCTCCACTCGATCTCCAAGTAGAAGCCATCTCCCGTTCCGACATCGGAGAACGACGGCGTGGCGGGAGGCACGAAGGCGGGACTTCCGGCGTCGCGGTAGTAGGTGGTGGCGGCGACCTGGCGGGAGACAGGGGTCTCGGGGCGGAAGGTCCCGTCGGGGTAGCCGTTGAGCAGCCCCACTGAAAAGGCCCACTCGATCTCCAAGTAGAACTGGTTGGAGGTGAGCAGATCGGGGAACGACGGCGTGGCGGGAGGCACGAAAGGCGGCGACCCGTTGTAGCGGTAGAAGAAGGCCGCCCACGACTGACGCGTGGTGCACCTGGCGGGCAAGTAGTCCGTGTCGCAGACGATATTGATGGGGCACTGCGTCGGATCGGCCGGGCACGACCCCTCGTCAGCGATCACGCAGATTTCGGCGATCTCAACGCAGTCGCACTCAGGGAACGCCGGGAGGTCGCCGCTCCAACGGATCGGCTCCCAGGTGGTCGATCCGGTCCCCTCGTCGTAGATCACGCGGATCAAGCAGTTGTTGTTGTCGGAGACGCAACCCTCCTGGGTCACGTTGGTACTGACCGAGGACGCTCCTCCCGAAAGCGAAACGTCGAAACCAGCAGCGCTCGCCGGTTCGCCCAACACCCCCGTGAAGAAGGTGACGGTGTAGGGGGTCGTACCGCCGTCATCGCCAGGGCCGCCCGTGACCAAGACATCCCCAGGGTCGATGTTGGAGAGTCCCTCGATGGCGCCCTGCAGGGTGGCGGCTGACGCCGTGGCGTTCACGTTGACGTTCTGGACCGACCCGTTCGCGTCCACGAAGATGGCCCATTGGCCGCCGGTCGCATCGACCGTGAACTCAACGATCTCATCCTGTGTCTCGGGGCACTCCCCGCAGGTCCCGCCGAACAGAACGACCAGATCACAGAACTTCGGAGGGAACCCGTCGCTCAACTCGAAGTTGAGGGGAATCCACGTCTTGTCGTCATAGAGGCCGATGATGCAGGGGTTGTCGTCAGTGGCACTACCCGTGCAGTCGGTGTTCTCGTCGGGGTCGTACTCCACCACCTCGTTGATGTCGAGGGAGCAATCGATCGGCGGGCATCCATCCTCGGCGACATCCCACCCGACCGGGCACCAGGCGCCGTCGTGGAGAACGTCGATTGGGCACGTCGGGCGCGTCGTCTCGACCTCAACGAACTTGGTGGCGTCCTCGGTCGAGCAGGAGTTGCACAACTTGCGGAGGTCGAGGCAGTAGCAGTTGTCGAGATCGAACGTCTGGTCCTGAATGCACCAGTCGATGTCGGAGAAGATGTAGGGGAACTCAGAGCACAGAGTGAACTGCACCTTGATGTTCACGCAGCCGCAGTCGTTCGAGCAGCACGTCCCCCTGCGCTCGATCACCTTGGGGCCGTCGGTGATCCCGACGCGGTGCATCAGGCGAACGTAGTCCTCGGGGTTGTAACCCGAGAGCGTCTCGAAGCAGCGAACCTGAGTGGGTGAGGTCATCACGACCAAGGTGGCGGAGGGGTAGACGGCGAGGTACTCGGTGACCTGCTCGGTGAAGTTCAGAATGTCCCGAGCAACGTCGTCACACGACCCCTCGACATTGGTGTCCACCATGAAGGTGAGGCTGGCGCCGCTGCCCGAAGGTGCCGTGAAGTCGAGAGTGATGGCTTCTTGGGGGACAAGGAAAGTGAAGATGGCTCCGAGATCATCGGCGACGACGAAGCGGAACGAGTTGCCAGCCCCATAACACGAGGGGATGGGACCGTCCGTGTTGTTGGGCACCCCGGCTGGATCGGAGATCAAGTTCGCCTGGTTCGAGTCATCGATCTCGAAGGTGTAGGTACCGTCCGCGTTGTCGGTGACGGTGAACCAGACGTTGAGATCAGGAACCGTGTCGGTGACTCCCACCTCGTTGGTGTAGCAACTGTCCCCCTCGGGGGGGCAGCACTTGATCATGTAGAGGTCGCCGTAGGCGCAGTCCTCACAGAAATTGTTGCCCATGAGTGCTTCCTGCAGCCAGCGCAGTCCGTACTCCGCCCCGCAGCAGGTCTTGGCCATCAGCCAGCCCGTGACGGTCATGCAACGACCGCCGAGACGCATGGGGCCAAGAGAGCCGCCCGAGATGGCACCCTCTGAGAAGTCGCGACGAATCGTAGAGTCAAAGCCCGTCAACTCGGTGACGAACAGCCCGGCGAAGTCCTCGGAGTCCGGCACGCCAGAGTCGAACCACGGGGCGTCATCGAGTCGCGGCGACGTGAAGGCGCCATCCTCTCCGGCTCCCTGGTCGCAGTAGAGGCAGATGGCGTCACAACCGCAGTCAGCGCTGACGACGGTGCTGGGGAGGGCCAACCCAGGGATGCCCGCAGCAGGGTCGCCCTTCAAGTACGCGACGACGCGCTGGTTGTTCCAGACCTCGGTTGAGTTGAAGTACGCGTAGCCGCCGTACATCAGATGCGTCCCCGCATGGCTGCCTCATCTCGGGCACGGATTTCGGCCCTGACCTGTTCCATCGTAACGCCATGGATGTGGTAGGTATTGCCTGGTCCGCCGCCGAGGAAGCCTGCCTCGCCGGGAGCGGGGGAGGTGGTGGTCGGGACGTTGGTCTGCACGCCAGCGCCCGTCGGGTTCTGGGAGGCCGCCTGAGCGAGAATGGCGAACAGTCCAGACGAGCGAGCCAACTGCAGCGCTCGGATCGGATTGGTGAGCGGGAGCACGACTTCTGAGCCGCTCTCCCCGAGCAGCGCCACGATCGCGTCGTTGATGATGCCGCCCTTGGCGAGCGCCGCGTGAACGTGGTTGTGGTGCTGGGCCTCGACCCGAGAGCCATAGGGCTTGTCGCTGCGCCCGCCGGGACCGGAGTAGATCAACTCCTGCAGCGTCCCATCGAGGAACGGCCAGAACGCCTGGTTGATCTTGAGCAGACCGGGGGAGTCGTAGTTGGAATCGTTGGGCGCCCCGAAGTCCACGGCCCGTGACGAGGCGTGATAGGAGGACCCACCAGGCCGGTAGGTCGAGTTGATCAGGTTCGGGATGCCAGCAGCGTTGAGGTACTGGATCAGGTACGGGTACGACCCCGGCCCCTTGTTCTCGGCGAACGTCTGCTTCCACCCGGCGATGTCGAAGCCCTCGGGGAGCACCCCGGCGGGGACCCCAGCGTTGGCGATCTGCTGGGCCATGTGATCGGCGAACGAATCCTCGCCGCCTCGAATCCATTGGAGCAGGTCGTCCTTGAACCCCTCGATGGTCCCGGCGACCATATCGACCACGAAGTTGCCAGGGAACATGCCGCGGAAGGTGTCGAGCAGTGGCTTGATCGTGTTGTTGTAGCCCGTCTCCAAGATGGAGGCAGCGACACCTCCGATGACCTCGCGTCCCTTGGCAATGGCATCCCCCACGAACTCCTTGCCAGCCTCGAACGGGTTAGGAACCGAGAACCCGCCGATGTTGTATTGGTTGTCACCGAACACCTGCGTGTAGTCACCGCGCCTGAGCGAGTCCATCTGCTTGGGCGACAGGTTGGCAACGACCTCGGCGGGGATGACGGCTTCCCCCCGCTGCAGGAGAGCCAACTGCTCGTTGCTCATCACCGAGTCGCCGATGCGGTGGGTGCGTGAAGCAGCCTCACCGACGATGCCGCCCGTGTGGAACTCCGGCACCGAGCCGATCCTCACCCCGGTGGGCATCGGGTTGCCGAGGCCGAACTTGCTGGCGACCTCGTTGACGATTCCAGCGAAGGGGTCCCAGACGTGCTCAAGGACCCAATTGATCGGGCCGCGGAACACGTCGGCGATGCCTCGGGCCACGCCCCCGATGGCTTCGGGGATGCCCACGATGAAGTCGATGACTCCCTGGAACACCCCGGTGATCTGGTCCTTCAACCAGTTGAAGGTCGTGGAGACGACGTTCCAGATCGTCTCGCCTGCAGTCGTGAGGGTGGAGGCGATGCGGCCGGGGAGTTCTGAGAAGAAGGTCCAGACCCCATCCACGATGTCGGAGAAGCGGGCCTTCAACCAATCGAAGGTGGCAGAGATCCCGTTCCAGATCGTCTCGCCAGCGGTGGCCAAGAAGGACACCACGCGGCCGGGCAACTCTTGGAAGAAGGTCACCACACCATCAACGAGGTTCAAGAACTGATCCTTCAACCAGCCCCACGAAGTCTGGATTGCGTTCCAGATGAACTCGCCAGCGGTGCTGAGGAACCCGACAATCTGACCAGGCAACTCCTCGGCGAAGCCCACGACGGCCCAGAAGATGTCGTGAATCTGGTCCCGCAGCCACTCCCACGAGGTCTTGACTGCCTCCCAGATGAACTCCCCAATGCCCGCCAGGAGTTCGACAATCTTGCCGGGCATCTCAGTGAAGAAGGTCCACAACCACTCCCACACGGTGGGCCACGCCTCGGCGATGAAGTTGACCGCCGTCTGGAAGGCGGTCCAGATGAACTCGCCGAGTCCGGTCAGCAGATTCCAGATGGTTCCAGGGAGGCCGGTGAAGAAGTCCCACAGCCAGCCCCACAGGGTCGCGTAGAGGCCAGCCACGAACCGAACGGCCGCCTGGAAGGCATCCCACAACTTGGGACCGAGATCCTGCAACCAACCCCAGATCATGCCGGGCAAGTCCATAATGAACTTCGCAGAAGCGATGAACCCGTCAACGAAGGTGAGGATCACGAGGCGGGCAACACCGAAGAACCCTGCCAGCAGGGTTTCAGCGGTCGCGAGGAAGGCGTCCCACATCATGCCAGGGAGTGACTTCATGAAGTCCCAGATGGCGGGGACAGCGATACTCAACCCCTGCAGGATCAGCCCAAGGATCGCCCCGCCAACCTCCCACAGCCCGCTGGCGATCGATCCAACGATATTGACCAACTGAACGGGGAGGCTGAGGAACAAGTCGAGCAGGCCGCCGAACTTGCCGTTGGCGGCGTCGATGATGAACCCGACGATGGCCTCACCGACCGCCCACACGGCATTCATGATGGTGCCGGGAAGGCCGGTGAAGAAGTCGATGACGCGGGGGCCGAACTCCACGAACGCTCCCACGAGGAGACCGGCGGCGTCCCCCATGAAGGACAGGATCTTGCCAGGCAACTCGGCGAACCAATTGAAGATCAGGGGGCCGTTGGTCGTCAGCCACTCGATGGCGCGCGGGATGAACTCGCCGATGGCGCTGACGATGCGGGGGATGACCTCAGTGATGATCAGGTAGGGGATGCCCACCAAGGCGGCGACGATGCCAATACCGATCCACTTGAGGGCGTTGAGCAACATCCCCGGACCGTTCTCCTTGAGCCAATCAAAGGCGGACCCAAGGGCATCGAGCAGCGCGGTCCCGATGCGAGGCACCCACTCGCTGAGGAACTCACCAATGCGGCCGAACGCACCGCCGATCATCTCGGCCAGGCTGATAGCGATGCTGCCGATGAACTCCGGGGAGTTGGAGATCGCATCCGCGATGGAGGAGAAGATGGACGAGATGAGGTCGGGGAGGCGATCGAGGAACTCGGTCACCTTCGATGGCAGCGTGTCGAACACGAACCGGAAGATGTCCACGAACCGATCGATCAGCCACCCACCGACAGGGCCAACAAGGTCACCGATCAGGCTGACGGACTCAGTGATGACCGTCCACAGCAACTTGCCCATCTCGACAGCCAGGGTCCCGATGAACTGACCCAAGCCCACGATCATGTTGAGCAGGCCCTCGATGATGGTGGGTCCGTACTCCAAGACGGCGTTGAAGATGGCGACGCCCGCCTGGGGCAGCCACTCGGTGAACAGCGTGTTGAGTCCTCCCAGCAACGCTCCGCCGATGGAGGCCAAGTTGCCAACGAGCCACTCGATGGCTCCGCTGATCGCGTTGAGCAGGAACTCGCCGATCTTCTGGATGAGGGACTGCTCGTCCTCCGGCCCCGGAGCGACGGCTTCGCCGATGGCGTTGCCCGCCCCCGACGCGGCCGCTCCCCCGCCACCCGTGATGGCATCCCAGATGATGCTGGGGAGATCGCGCAGGAAGTCGAACCCAGCGACGATCCAGCCGCGCAGCGTCTCTCCGATGTCGGGCAACTGATCGCCCAGGTTGGAGAAGAAGTCTCCGATCGAAGGGAGCACCTGGCCGAACACGAAGTTCAGAGCGTCGCCGAGTGCGGTGGGGAGCGTCGAGGTGATGAAGTTCCAGATGGCGTCGCCGACAGCGCCAGCGGCGTTGGACAGCCATCCCCAAGCGGCGCCGAACGCGTCCGCCAGGATCGGCCCGAGGAAGGCTCCCAGGTCACCGAGCAGGCCGGGGATCTGCTGCAGCGCTCCCCAGATGGCGCTCCCAAGGGTGGAAAGCATCTCGGGCACGCTGGTTACGAAGTCGCGGATGCCGCTGCCGATGTCGCCGAGGGAGTTCTCGATCATCTCCCATGCGGCGCCGAAGGCTTCGGTGACGCGCCCCCAACCCTCGGAGATCATGTCCAGGTCGAGAGAGAAGATGCCCTTGAGGATGTCGAACAGACCGCCGAGCGCTCCCGTCAATCCGTTGACGATGCCCCGCAGGAGGTCAAAGACCGGCCCGATGATCGGGATGTTGCCGAAGGCTTCGAGGATGGTGTCCACGAAGGCGCCCAGCATCCGACTGACCTCGGCCGTCAGGCCAGAGACGCCGCCGAGGATTCCGGTGACCAGACCATCGAACACCTGCTGCAGTCCGCCAACGATCTGATCGCCGTCGAGGTGGAAGATGCCAGCGATGATGTTCCAAAGGCCCCTCAGCGTGTCCGCCACGCCCGAGAAGATTTCTTGGATGTTCTGCCAAGCCCCCTGCACGGCCTGGCGGAACTCCTCGGATCGCTCGTAGACCGTCTTGATGAGAACGCCGACGGCGATGACAGCGATGGCGATGACCGCGGCGGTGGCCGCAACGCTGGTTCCGATGGCGGCGGCCACGCCAGCAAACCCACCACCAGCGGTGGTGAAGGCGGTAGACATGACGGTCCATGCTGCGATCATGGCATCGACGCCAGCGGCAGCATTGAACAGGGCGATAGCGGCCTTGTCGATGGCCACCCCAATGGCCGCCGCTCCCTTGACGTACAGGAAGGCGGCCCCCAGGCCATACAACACGGGGATCATGTTGTCGCTGATGAAGTCCGCCAAGGGGATCAGCGCGGGGAGCAGCAACTCGATCACATCGAGGAACAGATCCGCTGCTTCCCATGCCACCTTGAACGCCGCGTAGAGGATCGTTCCGACGATCGGGGCAAGAGTCTTGGCGGTCTCGTAGAGACCCTGCAGGATCGGAACGCCAACGTCGCGGAGGAGGGCGAATAGGTCCGCCCCAACTCGGGCGAGTCCCTCCATCGCCGGAACGCCATACTGCTGGATCAGGCCGAATGCCCTCTCCGCGGCCGTGCCAATCGCGTCGAGGATCTCGTCAAGCCGACCGCTCTGCACGAAGTCGTTGATCCTGTCGGCGAGAGTCTGGATGATCGGGGCCAGGTTGTCGCCGATCTCCTTGAACAAGGAGTTGGCGTTGCCCTTGGTGTCGGCGAACCAGCCCTTCACTCGCTCCAAGACGGGACCGAGGGCGTCGCCGAAAGCCTCCACGAGTGAACTGATCGCCTCGCGCAGATCCTCCGACGATCGGTAGAGCAGCACGAAGAAGCCGACCGCTGCAGCCACGGCGGCTGCGATGGTCAGGAGGACCGGGTGGAACTCGGAGATGAACAGCAGTGCTCGGAAGGACTTGACCAGACCACCCAGGGTCTTGGTCATGATGCCCATGATCAGACTCACCGGCCCCATGGCCGCGAGGAGTGCTCCGAGAACGAACACGAACTTGAAGATTTCGGGGTTGGTGTCCGACATCTTCTTCACCCAATCGGCGATCTTGGATGCCATGTCGGTGAAGAAGTCGAGGACGCCGGACTCACCGATGGAGATGGCGAGGTCGATGAGGGCGTTCTTGAGCATCAAGAACTGAATGGTGGCGCTCTCGCCGATCGTGTCGGCCATCCTCTGGGCTGAACCGCCAGCCAACTCCAACTCGGCGGTGAACTCGCGCAACTTGGCGGGGGTCTGACCCATGAGGCCCAAGAGGCCGGGACCAGCGCGCTGGCCGAACAACTTCATGATGTCGCCGGTACGGGCGCCCTTGACGCGCAACTCCTCGATCACGTCGGCGAGGGGGATCATGTTGCCGGTGGAGTCGAAGATTTGCAGGTCGAGGCGACCGTAGGTGTCCTTCAAGTCCTCCACCGACGACCCGGTGGCGGACAGCGCCTCGTTCATCTGCTGAGTCGTGATCTGTCCGGCATCCACCAGAGAGAGAAGTTCGCGACGCGTGTCCTCAAGACTCACGTCGTCAGCCTGAGCGAATGCCTCCTCCACCGAGAGGCCGAACTTGGTGAAGATTTCCTCGCTCCGCTGCGTCGGGATAGCCAGGCGGGTGATGATGCCTCGAAGGGCCGTGCCGCCCACGGTGGCGTCGAAGCCCGACTGAGCCAACAGGCCGAGGGCGGCCGCGGTCTCCTCGAAGGAGAGGCCAGCCTGAGAGGCGACGGGACCGGCGTAACGGAAGGCGTCGGTGAGGCCCGTGATGTCGGTGGTGGTGAGGGCCGAGGTCTTGGCGATCACGTCGGTGAGACGCTCGAACTCGCCAGCCAGGCCGCCCATGTCGGACTTCATGCCGCCGAAGATCGACTCGCCTCCCTCACCCAGCGTTCCACCGAAGCCGGTGAACACCTGGATGAGTCGATCCGAAGCGTCGGCGAGAGAGATGCTCTCAGCCGTAGCCACGTTGATGACCGCGGGCATCGTGGCGATGATGGCCTGGACATCAAGACCGGCGCGGGCCAGGTCGGTGAAGCCCTGAGCGACCTCGATGGCCGAGAACTTGCCCTGTCGCCCGAACTCGCGAGCGGCGTCCGACAGGTCCTCGTAGAACTTGACGCCCTCGACCGTGTTGAGGTCGATCTCAGAGACGGCGGCGACCGTGCGAACAGCCTCATCGAAGTCAGCCGCAGCGCCGATCGACGCCTGAGCCATGCGGATCAGGGGTCGGGTGACGCCGTAGGTCATCGCAAGACCCGTCTGGGTCATGCGCGTTCCGGCTCGGGTGAGGTTGTCGCCCAGGGTGGTCAGTTGCGCGTTGAGTCCACCGAGGTTTCCCGTGGCGGCGCCAGCCTGGCCGCCAAGGCCACGCAGTTGGCCCTGCAGGGTCGCCGCGAACCCCGACGTGTCGGGGATGATCCGAATAGTTGCAGAACCGACGACCTCAGGCATGGCGCCCCATCACGAAAACGAGAATCCCTTCCCAGAGTAGTACCCCTGGGACCCCGTTTACCGCGTGACCACGTTGTTCAGTGTGTGCTGGTCGGCGAAGGGGTCCTCGTCGTCGTCCCACCATGACGGCGCCTCCATGCCCTGCATCGAGGCGGGCAAGGACGGATCATCGATGACGACTCCACCACCAGAGCCGATCTTACCCTCAAGGGCGGCGTTGACCTTCTTGCGTCCATCCTGATCGGCCCACGACAGCAGGTCCGCGTAGACGAAGTTCAGCAGTTCGAGGACGGATACTTGAGCAAGCCTGCGCCCGCTGTGGACGAACTTCCCGTCCACTTCATGCGCGTTAGCCAGCGTCCACAGCGCGAGGCCGAGGACTACTCGGTAGGGCGGCCGCCCACCATCTCGATCAGACCCTCAACGATCTTGTTCAACTCATCGATCTTGATGATCGGAGCCGCGGTGCGGAGCAGGCGCTCGAAGGCGGGCTGGTCCTCGGGGGTGATGGCGGCGTTGAGGAACTCGCGCACGGCCCTCAACTGCTCGGCCGGAGTGGCGGCCGGGTCGGCGGCGACACCGAGGTCCAGCAGCACGATGCCCGGCAGTTCGGCGACGACGTGGAACGTCTGATCACGCACGGGGACGGTGCGCTCCGTCCCGTCC
>Ga0307379_10001392_pt1 | contig 38427 bp, 41 predicted proteins | sample UN2MG_FD_202237 | JGI IMG/M metagenome (GOLD analysis project Ga0307379, IMG submission 202237) | Soil microbial communities from Risofladan, Vaasa, Finland - UN-2 | ecosystem: Environmental > Terrestrial > Soil > Coastal area > Acid sulfate soil | place: Finland: Risofladan, Vaasa | collected...
CCCTCGGGGAAATGCTGCCGGCTGCAGCGGGATTATACAAAATCATGGAAAAAGGTTTCCTTTCAACTTGAGATTTATATTTCAATATAATACAGCAGATTGCTGGAAAAGTTCCACTAAAACACCAATATAACTAGTTCTGAATAAAATTGGAATACCCGAAGCAGGGGATCTGGAATCAGAAAAGAATCGGCAAACTATTGAACAAATCCAGCCGGTTATCATGGAACAGTTTGCGCTGTTACTGCTCGCCAGGTATCGGACTGGGAACTCTTATGCTGGCAGGGAACAATGCAGGGGACGCCGAGCGGGCGGGACCAGGATAGCTGAAGCTCGCTGGACGCGTTTATACTGGACCGGGTTATCCTGGCTTTGTACGGCTATCTGTCACGGATTATTCTTAAGTTTCAACAAGCTCTGTCTGGGCGGATCTATGTGTCAGCCTGAAGGTTGGTATGTTTTAATCAGGCCAGGGCGCACATTGAACCAGGTGACATTCAGTAAGGCTCCATTGAGCGGTTCTTACTGGATGGATGGTGGCTCAGGAAACGATGAGCCGTTTAATCGATATGAACCAAGGAGAAAGTTAATGCGATATTATGGGTGGTGTCTCTGCCTGTAGAAAAAAATGATCCCCTTTCCTGAACAATCGCTAACCTTTTCACCGAGGGCAGAATATAGTCCCGCAGGGATATTCTTAGCCACCACTGCTGCCAGACTTGAATTTTCCCGCCCCCGCCGAAATTGTATTGAAAGTTTCCATTGTTGCCAAGGATATAAGGCAGTTTAAACTCCGGTGGAAATTCTTCCTCGTCTATCTTAAGACCGAAATTATTCCCGAAATTAAACACGTACCCCAAACCCAAGCCAACAAACGGCTTGATATTCCAGAGAGATATTTTCGGATACCAGGGCAGAACTAGATTCAGGTTTGATGAGTAGAGGAGGATGTTGGGTTTCGCTGACTTTTCAGCGCTGAAAGCACTGCCCAAAGTATGCTCGACCTCGAAATTGCGCAGCGGCAATTTGTGGACCCAGGTAAAGCCCAGGAAAGAAGCCGAGCTTCTTTCGCCCATCCTGACACCGAGGGGCCCTTGGAAACGCCCGGAAGGGTTGCTTTCTGCCTCGCTAATTTGAATAAAATCACCATATGAATTACTTATAAACTTAAGCTCTATCGGTTGAGCTATGTCACTGGCCTTAAAATAACTTCCAAAAGAAATACCGATTTCCGAACAATGTCCCGGAGCGGCATAAAGAAAAAGACCAAAGGCAAAGACAAAAAAACCTGGTTTATAAATTTTCATCAACTCGCCCCCTCTCTAATAAAATATCTCTCTCTTGTTAACGTAACATTCGCCGGCGTTGAATACAAAAAAATATTGAGGCGGTCTCTGTGTGTTTTAACAGATTGAACAAATACACACCATTAAATACACATCATCTCTTGAGTAATTGTGCGCAAAACCTCTTAAAACTTGAATTTTAGTGTACCGAATGAATTTTTCTCCGTAACCGGGCAAAGCGGGCTGGAGTTATATTGTCTTAAGTTTTTAAAGACTGAGATCGGCAGTTTTCAGAAACTGCGGCGGGCGGCGAATGTTTGTCGCCTGCTCGAAAGCGTAAGCCAGCTTTATCAGGGCGGGTTCGCTGTAAGCCCGGCCGAAAAAAGAGACGCCGAACGGCAGGCCGAAAATAAATCCGGCGGGCACATTTATAATCGGGTAGCCGGCGACCGCGGCAGGGCCGGAGCTCCCGCCGACATAATGATCGCCGTTGACCAGGTCGGTTAACGAAGGAGGTCCTCCGCTCGGAGCCATAACAGCATCCAGCGTATGCTCCTCCATCAGCGCATCAATTCCTTCCTCCCGCGACAGGCGCAGGTTGTTTGACAAGGCTTCCTGATACTCAGGACTTGAAAGGGGGCCTTTTTCTTCGGCCTTGATAAATATATCCTGGCCGAAATACGGCATCTCTTTTTCCCGATTGCGTTCGTTGAACTCGATTATTTCAGCCAGAGAATGAACAGGAGCAGGGGGTCCGAGTTCCTGGAGATAGCTGTTGAGATCAGCCTTGAACTCGTAAAGCATCACCATGAATTCTTCGATTTTGCCCTTTCTTGGAATTTCGACCGGATCGATAATTATCGCGCCCTGGCTTTTCATTTCCTCTATTAAATTATCCACGATCCGGTCTGCCATTTCTGAACTCCCAAAATATTTGCGCGCCACACCGATCCGGGCCCCCTGCAGGCCTTTCGGATCCAGGAACTGCGTGTAGTCTGAAAAGGATTTCCCTGCACTCTCTTTTGTAACTGTATCCCTGGGGTCGATTCCGGTAAGCGCTCCGAGCAGAACAGCCGCATCCCTGACTGTTCGAGCCATCGGTCCGGCTGTGTCCTGGGTATGGGAAATGGGGATAATGCCGGAGCGTCCGACAAGCCCGACTGTCGGTTTAATTCCCACAACGCAGTTCACGCAGGATGGCCCGATTATCGATCCATCCGTTTCGGTGCCTATTGCCACGGAACAGAGATTTGCAGCCACTGCGACCCCGGATCCCGAGCTCGAGCCGGAAGGGTCCCGGTCGAGCGCATAGGGGTTATGCGTTTGCCCTCCCCGGCCGCTCCAGCCGCTGGTGGATTGGGAGGAGCGGAAATTAGCCCACTCGCTGAGATTTGTCTTGCCGAGAATGACAGCGCCCGCCTGGCGAAGTTTCGCGGCTGCGTAAGAATCATCCGGAGGGATCGAACCGGCAAGGGCCAGAGAACCGGCGGTCGTGGTCATTCGGTCCGCTGTGCCGATATTGTCTTTGATCAGCACCGGGATTCCGTGCAGCGGCCCGCGCAAATTTCCAGTCCTTCGTTCCCTGTCAAGTGATTCGGCGATCCGGAGAGCGTCGGGATTTATCTCAATGACCGACTTGAGCAAAGGCCCGCGCCTGTCGATCTCTTCTATTCTTTCAAGGTATTTCTCGGTTATATATTTCGAGGTGAATTTGCCCGATCTCATGCCTTCCTGAAGCCCGGATATAGTCGCTTCGTCAAACTCAAATTGTCTGACTCCTGAACCTTTATCCAGCACCAACTGACCTGGTTTTTCAGATTTGCCGCAGCTCAAAACGGCTATTCCTGCAGCTAACCCCAGAAATTTTCTTCTGTTAAGTGTTTCAGCCATTTTCAATCACCTCTTTTTGTGGTTTATGAATCAAACATTGTTTTTGGAATGCTCCCTTTCAGAATAAGTTCATGTAATGCTTCGATTGTTCGAAAATCCCTCCGCTTTTGGCATAAAAATCATTTTTCAGGTTGAACTCTCCCCCCTCGGGATGGATCCAGGTTTCACCCGCGCAGGGATGATATCCGATGAGCTTATCCCAGCGTTTATAGTTCTGATATCCATTGTTTTCCAGCAGGCCTGTTCTCAGTCCCGGGAAAGGCGCCAGTCTCGCAGCCACGTTTTTGTTCCAGTCGACCAGGATCGGATTGACTGTCAGATCCGCGCAGAAACAGGGCACACCACTCTCAAAAGCGGCCCGGGCGATTTTCAGGGTCATGCTGAGAGTCTTGGCCACAGGTTTCAGGGCCACAGCTCCGTATCCCATCTGGATTCTCCTGACAGTGTCGTTTTCCGTGTGGGCGCTTTCATCTGCCGCAACCCGCACGCCGATATCGCCCACCTCGACCTCGCAGTTTTCAGGGAAAGGCTCCTCGACCAGTAAAATCTGGCCCATGGCCCCGATCCTTTGAACATGGTCCAGGAGTTTCAGCAGGGTTTCCTTGTTTCGGTACCTTCCATTAGGATCGAGATAATAAAGGATCTTGCCGTTTTCCGTATGCGGAGTTTCACGGTGTCCCACGGCGATATGTATCTCCTCGATCCTTCTCATGTCCCATTTCAGCATTTCCTCCTGCCGGCCCGGCGGGCCGAGTTTCAGCTTGAGGATAAAATGCCCTTTATCCACCGCACCGATTATCTCGCTTACTGGGGCCTTGAAGGAGAATTGGGGAATGCTGGCGACTTTTGCGTGCCTCGATGACAGGACAGACCGGTAAGGCGCAGGGACCATTTCATTGAACGACCCGAACCCGTTCTCCCGCGCATAGAGAAGCCAGGCCGCATTGTCCACGGCAACCAGGGCGTTCAGGACGAATGTCTGGCGCAGGCTGTCGTTTCGGGTGATTCTTTTCCCGTACTCGTAAGTTTCTCCTAGAATCTCATCCAGCAAAGAAATAGGATCGCTGAAAGAAATTCCCCTGACCTGCTGGAGCGCGAACTCGCTCAGCGCATACATCAAAGCGTTTCCTCCCGCTTCCGAATGCGCGGCGAAAACAGCGGCATCTGACCACAGGACGCTCTGCGTACCCAGGCCGATTACCCTGATGCCCGAGTCGCTTTCAAGCAGCGCCACGGTCTGCCACAGCTCACTCACATACCCGCCCTTGAAACCGAAAGCCCGGCGCAGAGGCTCACGCTCAAAGTTCAAATCCACGGATTTGATATTTATCATTTTCTCTTTACCCTCTTACTACTCAGGTCATAAAATTGTTTACATCTATCCATAAAGGTAAATTTTTTCTTCTTTTGATGGCAAAAGAAGCAAAACCATTTCTTTTTAAACAAAAAGAAACAAAAGTTAATCCTGGCATTTAAGTCTTTTACTCCGCTTCGCCAAGCTCGCCTGGCGCGATAATGCTGCGCAAAGGCCTGCCTGGGCGTTGAACATATATCAAGCCATTAATGGAAATCACTTGTCTTCTACACGCTCCAAAAACAGGATCCCCGGACTTCAGGGCTTCTTAGGGCCACTAGTTTCATCTGGGATGATCTATCATCCCAGGTAGCTGCATTAAAACCTCTTTTCGGCAGTTGTAAAAGCTTGACTCTCAGGAGTTTTTAATTGTTGTTACGTAAATCAGGTACCGGCGCCTTAAATGTGAGAATCGACACCTGGTAAATCATTTATGCTTACTTGACTTTTATGAATAACCAAAGCTATAACATATAAAAAACACTATAAATGGAAACTATTTAATACTCCCCGTAGTAATTACTGCCTCTGCCGGCATATATCCCCGGTCAAAATAGTGCGGTCGTATTATCGGGTTTATCCGGCGTTCCTTCGGTTTGCAGCCCAATGGCTTTTCTCCGGGTGCCGAACCCTGGATTAAACAGGAAAAGTCTTGTTTAAATCCAAGATAACAAATCCGGAATAACTTTTAAAAGCAAAAAATTCCCGCCCGGCCTGGAGAACTCTTGATATTATTAATGACATAAGGTGCTGAGACCGTAGGGGCGGTTCGCGAACCGCCCATGCAAATTATTGATATATTAGGAGCTGACAATATCCCTCAGGCGTCTTTTAATTTCAATCCAATGTGAATGGTTAATAATCAACACACTTCTAGGGGTGATCCGATACCAGGGCCGCAGGAATTAAACTTATGAAGGATTGTATCCCGGGATCTGCTGCTATAGAATAGTTGTTTTTCAATTAGAGAATGGTTTTTCCACGAGTTTTGAAACCGAATTATGAAAAGAGGAGTCTAAATGAGTGAACAATCAGAAAATTATGGAGTCTAAAATGCAAGTCAGGATCATCATACATTACGGCTCGATATGGGCTGACAAAGTAATCGAAACCACAAATGGTGAAATATTCGTGTTTCGGTATCCGACTGGCCATCTGCACCATGAAACATGGTTCGACGAGCTGGACGAAGAGAGACGGAAACAAATCAAGAAGCAGGTTCCTGGTCTTGCTGCATAAACCTGAGCCTGAAAAGGAATGTCCAACTGAAGGAAAATAATAAAAAAATGAAACCAAAACTGAAAATCTGTAGTCTTAATGTACAAAGGAAGCAAAACTTACATCTTCCCCTCGGCGACAAAATTCATTCAATTGGAGGTAAAAATGAAAGCCGCAGCTTGTAAGTGGATCGACTCATCATGTACCTGTGCCAAGATTGCCTTTATCATAATCATCTATTTCGGATTTTTCGAGGCTGTCCTGAGCATGGGAGTGGTTTAATGAAAAGATCCACGCAAAATTATCTGACTTAAAAGCCGGTGTATCAGGAAAAAACACCGGCTTCGTTATTTCCACACCTGAAACAAAGATCCCCCAACCTCCACGAAGCCGACATCCTGACAGTCCCCTTCGATTCCCTTACAGCGGTATTTTCACTCTAAAAGTTTTTCCAGACCTGTATTATTCATAAGCTCTTATGTCCGTACACGGATACAACGAAGCATGAAAAGCCCTCTTGTGACCATGTTTGAAACACCCGTCCCGATCAGGCCGTAGGGGTAGACCCATGTGTCTGCCCATAGGGCGCACATGCGAATGCGCCCCTGCAAAATATTGAATGTTATTTCCGGGACATGACACTGGGATGATAAATCATCCCAGGTGAAATCAGAGGCCATAAAAAGACTTGAAGTCCGAGGCCCCCTGCTTCCGAAACGTACGGGGAAAAATAATTTCCTTCGGGGAACGGTACGACCAAAGCTGATCTCACGGAGCATTAAGCCAGCTCTTTCGACTCGGCCTGGTTAAGGATCAGTCTGGCGGCTACGAATTTCTTGTATAAAGCTTCAAGCTTTGACGCTTTCCCTTCAGCAGCGGCTTTGATTAAATCTCCCTCGATTTCGGCAACTTCCAGAAGCTTGTAATAAAGCATCGACTCTTTAAGATGGGCGAGCACAATTTTCCCAGTCAGAAGCGGATGGTTATTTGTCACATTTGCATCGTCGTATCGAATTCCATGTTCAAGTTCAACTTCCAGGCCTTGGCGGAAGTCTTCCAGGGGAATGTTCATCCCTTGGACATTGACAGCATGCAAAATAATTTTGGCTTCATCCCCTGAAACTTTTGCTGCGGTCATTTCGGTCCAATCTCTGATATTCAACTCCCGGCATATTCTTTTTACCTCTGCAAGTGTAACATACTCTCGGATTTCCATTGTATTGGCCTTTCTTTTTGTGGATGGCAGTAAATCGCAAGAGAAGTAAATCTTAGCCCCGAAATTATGTTATACTTCTTTTATCTGATTGTAAGATATTTATCAGGGTAAAATTCCTTGTCCCTTGTTTTGGATGAGAACAATTTTCAGAAAACAGTTAAGGACCTGCCGTTTCCAGCGGACCCCCTTGGTATTAATACCGGGACATGGTTGACTATCTTAAAGCATTTGGCGCTCCCTTACTCTGGAAATCCCATGCCTGATAAATCAAAACGAGGTTTACTCTAGGTTGATCTGTTTGGATCAGGCCAGTGCGCACACAAGTACACTGGAAACTGATAAATATCCCCTCTATCATCGCATTCTGCAAACTCCTCACTATCCATCCGCTTTATAAGCTTTATAACTCTTCGTTATCCCTTGCCAGACACCAGATAACTTTAAATAGGTAAGTTTCTGCACATAGAACATATTGCTTGCTGGTTTCACTCCTTTTCGGACATGCTTTATTTTGCTGTTTTTCACTCTTTCGAGGGACCGATATAATCTGTCGAGATCTCTACATCATCAAACCAGCATGTGTTGTTCTGACGCGCCTGGTGGATGTAGACATCGAGCATTAGCATATTGAGTCGCAGATTGCGGGTATCCCGCCAGCGGATGTCAGTCTGCCGGTGGATCTCCCGGCCATCCACCCAGAAAGCCTGTTCGCCGTCGCGCTGACCGGGAGTATTGAGCTTGACCATCATCTCGAAGCAGTACCAGCGGCCCCGCTCGACCAGAAAAAGCTTTTCCGGCTTGGACATGTTCCCCCAGTAGTGTATCCCGTCCCGGTCTATTTTCATTTCCGGGTGATAAGTGTAAAAGAGCAGCTCCCCTGGAGGTGGGTTCCGGCCCCAGTTGCGCCAGGTGTCCAGGTTGGTGACAAAGAAGTCTCTGCCGTTGGGCCTGGTGCCAGCCACATCCGGACTGCCGAAGATCGACCACTGGTTGTCGATCCGGTTGCCGCCGATAATAACCCAGTGCATGAGATTGCCCTGGTCGAAATCCTCGGCGAACATGGCGTACCAGCGGAAGTGACACTTGTCCTCGCCAGGGAGGAAGAAATACATGATATTGCTGCCGGATTCCTGGCCTTGGCGATCCACGGCGGTGAGACGGTATGAAGCTCTGCCCAGGTGTACATACTGCGGCCTGTGTTCAAAGCCGCTAGTCACCGAGTCGCCGAATTCATGGTAAAGGACCCAGTTGCCCTCCAGGCTCCCGGACTCGAAGTCCTCGCTGAATATTGTCCGGCCTTCTGCCCGGCTGCTAAAGAGAACCATGGAAAATAAGGAGCAGAGGAGCAAATTAATGGTCCAAAAGGAGAACTGGCTTATCTCTTTTTTCATAGGCTTCTACCTGACCTTCCCCCCTGTAATGGGACCGCTGATTATGATAGAATTCAAACATCATAAAGTGAATTCAAGCATCATATCAAAAGTCTTCCCTCATCTATCGTTGTGTCCCGGAAATTAGTTGATTTAATTTTTATTGTAGAGGCTGCTGAAAAAAGAATTTGAACGAGACAGAGCAGAGAGTATCAGCTTAATTTTAATGTTACTTGATTTGGTTCTGAGTCTTTTTCCTGGTTTAATTCATATTCTCTTTGCTGCTGTCTGTAGGTTCATACCCATTAGGCCCAGGCGGACCCAGATTTCAGGACCGTTCTGGATGTAATACTTGATCCTATCGAGACCGAAGTGATTTTTAGCGTGCCCGAGACTGCCTTCAATCTGGTTTCGTTCACTTTGTTTCTGTTTTCGCCATTCGGTGGCGGGGTTCTGATGACGAGCTTTTCGCCCCAATGGTTCAAAAGCGTCTCTAATCTCATGTTGCTTGAGTGTTTTCCTGTTTTCCCTGTTACCGTAAATTTTATCAGCAGTTACATAAGGAGGCTTGTGACCGAAAAGGCTCTCATATTGTTCGAGTTGTGCTGGAACACGATGAGCCTCCGAAAAATTATCTGGAGAGATATGATCCAGGAATACAAATCCATCCACATAGGATAAAGAGGCTTTGGGCCCGAATTCGACCTCCTTGGGGCCGGTTTTGCCCCTGACAATGGGACGAGTCCAGGGACGTTGAAGGCTGACTATCCGGTCATCAATTCGGTTGACCTTTTGACGGTACATCTGGTACTGCTAATGAAATATTTGGCGCACAACTTCAAAACGCTCACGCACTTTCTTTTCGATTCTTACCCCCTGCTGACCAGCTTCAGCCAGCAGGGATTGTAACTGATTGATGTTGCGCCGCAGATACTGCAAAAGAGATTTCTTGGCGCGCCGGATCAGCTGGCGGCTCTTTGTTTTCTTCTTGCTGAAGGTGAGATATTCTTTTTGAGCCTTGCGGCAGTAAGTTCTAACCTTTGCACCTAATGAGCCGCCAATCATTTTGATCTGTTTGACAACCCACTGCCTGGCTTCGTTAAGCAAGCCTGTATCTGTGGGATACCGTACATGCTCCGGAAAAACAGTGGCGTCTATCATCAGGCCTTTGGTTTTGATAATCTTACGTTGAATGAGAACCTGGTAAGTTTCTTGCTCCAGTTCGGCAAAGTATTTTGAACCCAAACGCTTGCGGTTCTTACTCAAAGTACTGGGGTCCAAAAGAAGTTTGGTCGCGAATTTCTTTAATCCACAAAAGGCCTGCATGTAAGGGTTTTCGTTAACCAACTCTACCATTGCTTCGTCACTGAAACCGGTCATGTGCTTCAACAACAAAAGGCCAATCACCAAATTGCAATCTTTTGCCGGACGGCCACGATCTGAAAAGTAACTCGCATACTTGGATTCAAGATTCTTCCAGGGAATTAACTTACTGGTTTTCAACCAACGATTCTCAGGGTCTAATTTCCCATCGAAAGGAAGAAACTCGGAAAATAACGATAAGGTCTCTCGATCCTGTCCTCGATACATAGGGGCAACCCTCTAGGAAAAGTGCAAAGTTTTGAAGGGGGTCTTTGAATTTTCCTTGCATTTTAAACCTAAAATATTGCCCCAATATAATACATAACCCTTTGCTTGTAAATAAATTAAATTGATTTTGAGACTTTTTCAGTGAACTCGAAATAATTCTCATTTTAAATTGTAATAAATATGATAATCATAACCATTAGTTATATCAATTCTTTTAAAACCCATAGCTGCCCAAATAGCAAATGACCCATCAGTTGTAAATTTTCGAGTCCAGACATCATTAAATAGAACAAAAGTAAGTGTCAATCTATCAAAATTTTTACCGCTTACCTTAACCTTAATATCAAGTCCATTATCTAAAAAAGTATTTCTGAGATCCGGTGCATAAAACATTCTTAGATACATTTTATGATTCTCAGCTTCAAGTGCAGCCATACGCTCCTGTTCTCGTTTCTCTTCAATGATTTTTACTCCTATTTCTTTGTTATTGAAAAGCTTTTCAAGAAATAAATCGTTTAAACATGCATGATATATATATATTTTAGCAAGACTACTTTTAATCAGCTTGTTGTAATCCTCATCACTCATTTTTAAAAAGGATTCTTTCAAATAATTCTCAGATTGATAAAGAAGCAAATCGTCTTCAAAGGATTGTGCCTTTTGTTCATTAGGCTTGTCGTATAGTAATTTAGCTTCTCTTATATTTTTAGCTGCAAGATCTATTTGCCTAACACGAATTAAACTATCTGCTTGTTCCAATAGTTTATCTGCTTGTAAATTCTTTATTCTTTTTTCTGCGATCATATCCCTGCCAATAAAGACAAAACCAAATATTAATAATAGGAATAAGACTATTTGCTTACTGATACCCGAGAAATTTAATTTAAACCTACTATTGAAATAATTAAGTGTCAGAGGGTAAAGGATAATAGCAAGAATTAAGAAAATAATGCCCGAAAGAATGTGTCCTTTAGAAAGAGTTTCTATTGAGATTAGCAAGGAGAATGTTCCAAATAAATAAAGTATAAAATTATTCATTTTTTCTTCTTTTCTATAAACCCGCAGCTTTTTCAATACATCAGGAGTATTCCGCATCCTTTAGTCCCAGGCGGCCGCCAGGCCGCTGCAACGCTTGGTTAGGCACATCATTGTCAAGTATGTACTTTGATCTGCTGAAAGCACTTCGCCTCAGGTTCGTTCTCTCTTCGATGGCATTTACAATTCGGTCGAGCACCTTTCGACAAAAAGGCCTAAAGAGAGGCACTCGGTCAACAATAAATGCAGCATAAGGACCGAGCTTATAGTAAATCCAAATAAACACTCGCCCTAGCAGCGAGCGTGACATTATCTCGTCTCTGAACGCTCTTAGAAATTGAACCTCGACGAAGTCCTCATAGCCGTATGTTGCTGTTGCCACAAAGCAACCGGAACGATGAAGTACTTTTTTGCAAGACGGACACTTCCAAGTCTCGCGATTTCCGAAAGAACACGAACCACCGCCGACGCTTGTGACGACAGGGGTCACGTACATATTACAAATTGTACAGAAGGTGCCAATTGCTCGATTAATCGCTGATGTTTCACTGACAGGGATAACCGGTTGTGGCTGACGTATAGGATTTCCGCAGTGCGGGCACGCCTGAGCATTGCTGCTGATCTCCTTCCCACATTCTTGACACTTCACAAGCACCATAGAATTTTTCCTTTCTCTTCATTATGCACAGCACCGGGCATCACCGGAACGCAACCCTGCCGCCAAAGAGATTCAATAAAAAGTCACCAATATGCCCAGCGTGGTTGCGTTTCCGCATGCATGCCCTTGTTATGTGACAATATCTGTACGTATAAAATTGCCAATACTTGAATCCAGGTAGGTCAAGCAGATTCCTAATGAAGTAACGAAAGCAATCTCTTCGTCTGTAGGTTTACTTCCAAGCACTATCTCAAGGATCGCCTGATTATCTAGACTGTATCTGTACTCAAGTAACTGTCCAACGGCAATGCGTATAGCGTATTTCGTTTGAATTTTTTCAGTTGGTTTAACTTCAGCGAAGACAGTTCTCCCGTTTAGCTGGTATTTAACATCAACGTAATTACAATTTTCTTGATGTGAGACCCCATTGGTGGACAAATAGCTCACATACTTAGCCTGTAGAAGCGCATGATGAGGTTCTACGCTCCGATTTCCTTCTACCCAGTACTGGTATGCCCTAATAGCAGGAGAATTTGAGCCACTTCTTCTGCGAGGCAATCTGATATTTTGGTTTGAACGGAAGTTTTTTAGAGATCTTGAGACAATTTCCTCATCAAAATCTGCACTTGATAGCCATTCGGAAATAGGATGGTCTTCAGACAAATAATCGCCAATAATATGCAAAGCTTGCTCTGGATAAATAGCCTGGAAACTGCTATGCATTGAAACAAGTCGAGCTTTACCAGATATTGACTTAGGGTCAAGACGTACAGGGTGGTTGAAGTGATGATATTGGGCTATGGGGCATTTCCATCTTATCCACTCGTATTTACTTTGCCAGTGCCTAAGAAAGCGCTGTTTATTATTATTAAAACGTTGCCTCACCCTGCCAACTGACCAAACTTCTTTCCAGTCATTATAGATATTAAGCTCTTGTGCAATTATCTTACGTTCATCTAAATCATTTTGGAAAACACTTGTGGCAATGCTAACCGCATATTGGTCTCCTTTAAAGGAAGCAGTTGTAATAATAGCAAGCTCTCCAGTACTCGAATACTGCAATAGCTTATCTTTTGCTTCGGTATGGAAAACTTTGTAGCCTCGCCAGACACGCCTCGGACTGTTATTCCACTCCTCATGGCCGTAACCATAATTCTTTGCGAAGCCACTCTTACTTTGATAACCTGAAGGCTTGATGTATCCATTTGTATTCCACATCATCGGTTTTAGGACAACAGCTTTCATGTTTCTGTACCCTTTCCGAAACACATAACTTGAGCTTGAACAGAACCGTGATAAGAACCTACTATATGGCGAATACAGATATCTTAGGATCCCATTAAAAATCTAAATAAAACACATAAAATGAAAAATAGCAATCTGTTGCGTTATTTTGAGGACAATTTTATCGGAATTTTATACAGCCTATAAAAAATCTCAGCCAAACAATAAATTGAGATTAATTAATATCAAGATATATGCATATAAAAAATCTTTGAGGAGACTTATGGATAGTCTGTTTGTTTTATTTCCGTATGGTATAATGCTATTATGTCTGACCCGATGGTACTATTTAAAAATTCTGTAGAAAGTTCAGGGCAGGAAATGTTCGATCAGATATCTATCATTTTATCATTCAGTTCGAATCCGACTCCAGGGCGTTCTGATAATTAGTTGTACTGTTCTTGGGGCAGGTTACGGCGCGTGAGTAAAAAAAGTCAGTGATGATAGTATCCGGTTCGCAAACGTTCCAAATATTCTTCATTTTCCTTGATCCATTTGCGCGTTATATAGTACCCGCCGGTACGGTACTTTAACCGCCAGCTACGCCCGCGGATGTACGCTCCTGCCAGGCGCTTCAAATTGTAGAAACGCCGCATTTCCTGCATGATCGCCAGCTGCATTTCATAGGCAGTACACTCTAGAGGTTCTGCCACTACGTGCATGCCGTCATAATACCTCCAATCGCGATGCAGCAGCCTGTCCTTGAACTCATCGTACGATTTTGTTCCAGGAAAGGGGGTCAAGGACATGATCTGTATCGTGTCGATGTCGTTTGTGATTGCATAGTCGACAATCTCCCGCACAGAGTCCACCCTGTTTTCGACTCCCACCACAAACATTCCGTGGATGCCGATATTGTGGTTATGCAGTCTCTCAATGCAGCGTCCGATATCTTCAAAGTTATGCGCCTTGCCGAACTTCTTTAGGGTCTTGGGGTCAAGAGACTCGATGCCGACATACATTATCCGGCAGCGCGTCTCCTGCATCAGGTCAAGCAGCTCGTTGTCGGAAGCGGCTCTTACGCACATTTCCCCCGCCCAGGTGAACGGCACGGCATCCTGCGCGATCATCTCTCTAAGCAGATCCTTGGTCCGCTTCGGATTGGCGCAGAAATTGTCATCTCCAAAGCAAACACTGCGGTGGCAGACCGGGCGAAGCTCCGCAATGACCTGCTCCTTGGTTTTAAGACGATAATGTCTTCCAAAAACGGATGTTACACTGCAGAAGGTGCAATCATGGGGGCATCCGCGGGAAGTCACCACAATCGGAGGTATTTCTCCATGATTCAATTGTGGCGATAGCGAAAAATCAGGCGATGGAAGGTTCGCATAGTCTACAATGTCTGACGGTCCAGAGTAATGAATGGTTCTATCCGGGAGCCGGTAAGCCAGGCCGGGGACAGCCTCCGGGGAATCTCCCTTTGAAAGCGCTTCAACGAGAGCCGGGAAACTCGCATCACCCTCGCCGATTGCCACATAATCGCAATGCTCCAGTGCCTCCTCCGGCATAAACGTGACATGCGGCCCGCCCATAACCACCAGGGTTTCACCGCTCTCTTTCAGGGAATCTGCGAGCCGGTAAGCTTCGGGGATTGTGCAGGAAAGGGAGCTTATCCCCACGATTTCATACTCCCGCAGCCGCTTTTCGTCCACCGGGGAAATAGCCTGGAACCACAAGTCGCAGTCAAAACCGGACCTCTTGAGGACCGCTCCGATTGTGGGTATCCCGACTCTTGGGAGGTAGGTCTTGCTGTATATATTTGTAAAAGGCGAACTGGCCTCAACCAAAGCTACTTTGGGTCGTTTAATGGTTGTCTCCTTTTTTTGACTTTCATCCCGGTACTCGGGAAAGATTCTTAGCTTGCCCCAATATAAATGAATAGAGGTAAAAGAAGACAATGGGCTGTCAGAGCTCTTCGAAATGCCGCCAGCTTCAGAATCGCTTGAGCTCTTATCCTTAATTCCGCGACCTGCCCCAAAAATTTTAATACTATTTCGGATGAAATTCAAGCATCTTCAGGAATGATGATATCAATCCCAATCTGGAAAAACCATTTATCTTGCCTGATCTTTAATACGGTGGTAATACCTGCCCTTCCACAAACCAAGATCGTGTAAGATACTCAACCACTCGTTGTTATTCAGGGTGTTATAAGTGTTCGGCTGGGCCGACCGGACTATTTTAAAAATTATTGAAGAAATTTATGCAGGATATATTCGATCAAATATCTGGCATTTTATAATTCAGCACGAATCCAACTCTTGGGCGTTCTAATGATTAGGGGTACCGTTATTGGGGGCAGGTCATCATTAAATGTAGATTCTATTGTTTTTTTCTTGTGCCCGGCACTCGATTTTCCTTGCACTCCAATTACTCAATCATACCTATTGACCCGTTGACGCTTGAAGTCCGCGTATGTCTTGCAGTCCACACGGATGTTGCCCCTGTACGAGAAATTGCCCACCAGGCTGATCAGCGGCTTGCGGCGCTGCCACAAGTTGCTGAATACCCTGCGCAGAATGCGCGGCATGGAATAGAAGTTCAAATCGCAGGAGATCATTTCCTGGATGATGCCGTCCATAGACAAATTCTTATACCGGGCCACCGGGAAGGTAAGGGTGTAGTATTTCCAGTCTTCCGGGAACGCATCGAGGGCGATGCGGTCCTTTGATTTCATCTGGTCCCACAGACGCGTGCCGGGCAAGGGCGTCAGAAACAGCGCGTTGAGATTGTCCAATCCATACTGGCTGGCCACCTCTGCGATACGTTTGCCGATGCCCGGTTCGTCGATGTCCAAACCGATGATAAAGGAACCCACGACCACTATGTTGTGCCGCTGTATGCGCTGCACTGAGGCGCGGAAGTCCCGGCCCTTCAGAAGGTTGAATTTCTTACCAAGCTCCCTAAGCCCTTCCGGCGAGGGGGATTCGAAGCCGATGAAGACGCCGCCGCAACCTGCCTTCGCGGCCAGGTCCAGGAGCTCCTCATCATCGGCGAAGTTGATGGTGGCCTGGGCAATCCATTCCTTTCGCAGGTTCGCCTGTGCCATGGCGCGAAACAGATCCTTGGCCCGGGCGATGTGTTTAGGGCGCGTGCCGATGAGGTTGTCATCCACTACCAGGACATATTTCTCACGGATCGACTGGAATTCCCGCACGACATCCGGAATGGGTCGATGCCGGTAGTGGGCCCCGTTGAACGCTGTCACGCTGCAAAAACTGCAGTTCAATGGACAGCCGCGTGTGGTTTGAATGGCTCCGACAGCATATCCCGTAGCCAGCAAATCATGACGGGCGAGCGGGACATCTTTTATCTCGGCCAGTCCTCCGTCATACCGGCGCTTCAGGCAGCCATGCCGAGCGTCATCCAGTAGCTGCGGCCAGATGCCCTCGGCTTCCCCGGTGACGACCGAGTCCACACGCTCCATGGCCTCATCCAGGCACATGGTTGCGTGAATGCCGCCCATGACGACGGGCACGCCCAGACGTCGGAATTGAGCTGCCACCTCATAGGCGCGGTTTGCCTGCGAGGTGAAAGCGGTAATGCCCACCAGGTCCGGCCGAGGCATGGCCAGATAGTCCGGAACGCCGAGGTTCTCATCCACGATCGAGATTTCCCACTCCGGTGGGGTCAGTCCCGCGAGAACTATAAGGCTGAGCGGTTTCCACACACGGTAACGGTTCCAGCGGCTCTCCTTGACTTTGACCATGCTGACAAGCGGGTTGGAGGGGTTGATCAGATATAGTCGCATCATGTGTATTCACCCATGGATAGGAAATTGCTGTTTCCTGATTTTCCCTTATATAAAGATCAGGCGGTTTATATAGTTGATCTTCCCGAAACAAATTTACCAATAATTTTGAGAAATTTCAAGCCTTTGGGGCTTTGCGAACTTGGTTTAATATGAACTAGTTAGAGAGAATAAATCCTCTGGCATCTCCGCCACAAAAGTTTAAAAAGTCCGGTCGGGCCGGTCAATATAAAAGAGGAAGATATTTCACAGTCCGCGAGCTCTTTTATTTTTTTATAGAATTATCCCGTAAAAACCTGACTCGATTTCTTGGGACAGGTCAGCCTAGTTATAAAGCGATACGAATATATCGAAAAAATAATTGAAAAGTAAATAATATATAAATATAATAAGGAAATATTAATTTATTGAAGAGATTATAAAATGAAAGCTGGAATTACAAAGAGCGTGATGATTGTAGAAGAAGACCCCTCGTATAGAGCTCTGTTAAGAAAAATATTGAGAAGCTTAAACTGCAATGTTGTTGGAGAGTCTTCCGGCGGAGATGAAGCAATAAATTTATATGAGAGGAAAAAACCGGATGTTGTCTTATTAGATATTCTTTTGCCCCAAAAATACGGCTTGGAAGTATTGAAGAAAATAAGACAACAGGATCCCTACCAGGTTGTAATAATGTTAACAGCCGAATCTGATCAAGAAACCGTTCAAGGTTGTATTGCTGCCGGAGCAACGGGCTATATTTTAAAAACTGATTCAGCAAATGAAATAAGAGATAGAATTAGGAAATTTCTTATTTGAAGCTGCGTTGAAAACATCGATTTAATCTACTTCAAAAAAAATTAGCCCGGAAATTGAATAAGAAATCAAGCTGCGATATACCGGATTAAGCAGATTATCTCCTCCGGCATCTCCGCCAAAAAAGTTCTTAACCGAAATTCGACAGTCTTCTCTTGTACTATTTGATGAGGAAATAAATGTTAGCTGGTCGGTCCCATTGATCTTTTAAAGGGACATTAATTATTCAGCCTTAAAGTATTCCTTTGGGAACATCCTGTTAAGCAGCAACCATGACCTGAGATTGCCCTTCTTTAATGCATAGCTTATCATCGGGACTATACACCCGCAAGTGCTGCAGTTGACACCCACGCCAAGAACGCAGGGTCTTTTTTCATTCAGTCCGGCGTCAAAAGAGATGAAGTGCTTGCCTCTGAAAAAACAGTCCCTGTGATGCTCTTTCTCTTTTAACAGGTTGATAATATAAGGCGTCAGGAACATAATGTCCTTGTTCTTTTTCCACGATTCCCTGAGTTTTGAGATGATCCACTCCAGCTCTCTTCCGGTGGGAAGCAGAGGATCATTTTCTTTCATATGCGAGGTGTATATGTTGAATGTAATCCCTTCCGCGTTCATCTCTCTTGCTAGATCTACCATCGCATCGATGTGCCTGTAATTTGTCTTTGAAAGGGCCGGTGCTATAATCACCCTTTTGTCGTCCTTGATATTGCTTAAGACCTTTTCGAACACATCAGCATCTCTTATCCTGTTATGAACATCTTTCGGCCCGTCGATGCTGATGAAGATTCTCCTGTTGATATGATCCGGTATCTTTATCACTCCATTGGAGGCGATAGCGAGGCCGTTAAATATGCGGTCGGCAATATCGATCACATTTAATCTTAGAGCAGGCTCTCCGCCTGTCAGAAAGGCGAATGTTACGCCCCTTGACTTGTGCTCGATAAACACCTCTCTCCATTGATCATCTGAAAGCTCATCCCCAGAGTTTATGCTTTTCCTCCAGTAGCAGTGTTCGCAGTTCAGGTTGCATCTTGAAGTTATCTCGTAATTTGCAACCCTTGGAAAAGCGCTGTCTTTCTTGAAGTCTCTTAAAAACCTAAAAAATCTTGAGATCTTGGACAGTTTATTCACCAACATTCCCCATATTATATTTGATAGGCGCTATCTTAGCCTGCTTTTTGATTTTGGACTCAGGCTTTCGCCCTTCTTGGCTTGAATCAAGAGATTCTTCATCGTCTTTTAAGATAATTTATTTTTTTGGGGGGAGAGTATCAAGGGTTTTATTGGTCAATCCAGGGAAGAAAGAGCCATTTCGGGGTCTAAATGGCGTGGCGGTTGAACAGGTGATTGCCTATAGAAAAGGACTCGCTCCTCGCCAACAAAACCTTTCGTTAACTGGCGGGCCTGGCAAGACTTGAATGAAGGCTATCCGGTTTCAAAAGGCAGATGATTCAATTTCTTTGCTCTGTTTTTACCTAGAAATCTACAAACTTTGTGTGGTAAAATGCGGTGGATTAGATTATTAAAAGAAAGGAAAGGGATTACTAATCTTGACGAACCCTTGTCAATCATACCCGTATATAGGTGATTATTTTAATACTTCTATTGCCGTGCTGTCTGAGGAAGCGGTCTATCTTATAAGCCATGGCGCAGACTTATCATCTTTCCCAGGTGCTTGAATTCTCTCACAACTAATAGTACTTTTCTTAGGAGTGGGGATTCCGGTAACTTCATCTGAATGAAAGGGAATAACATGAAAACACAAGTGTCTATTTTCGCCAGCCTTCTTTTCATATTTTCCGGTCTGGCCAGCCATGCCGCAGAGGAACTCTCCCCAGGTCACAGCGTGACTATTGAAGCCGGCGACCTTCAGGCGGTTTTTGCGGATAATAGCGAATTCCCTGGCCATCGTCCCTGGTATAACGGCATTGCATTTCTCCGCCACAGGGCGGACTCGACCACTTTGTTCATGCCTCCATACGCAGGCCTCAATTTCGAGCACATCTATGACGGTCAGAAATGGTGGGAGCCTGCCGAAGTGCTGTTCGAGCCCCGCTCTTCGCCGATAGAGATAGAGCCTCTCTCGCCTACAACCGCACTTCTCCGCCAGCCGCCTTCCAACCTGCACAAGCTTGAAAGCTGGACCAGGTTTACGGTTACCGCACCGCATTATCTAGACATGGAATTTACCTGCACTCCTCGCGCGGAAACTTTTGACCGGGGCTATATCGGGCTTTTCTGGGCCTCTTATATCAATACGGAGGTGGGCAAGGAATACTATTTTATCGGCAGGAAAACAGGAGAAGAGAAAAATCGCTGGATCGCTTATATTTCGCCAGAGCATAACGAAAAGAGCACAGTCAGGTACATCGATGACACACGCAACCCGACTTTTTCCGATCAGTATCCCCGGCGCCTTTTCAACGACTATTCCGAATACAGGTACAGCTACCCGTTCTATTACGGCAGGCGGGGGAAGATGGTCTACATTCTGATGTTCGACCAGGCCGGGCCGATAAGGTTCTCCCATTCTCCATCCAGCGGCGGCCCGGTGAATCCCGGCACTTTCCCGGCGTGGGACTTTCAGTACCTGATCTATGATTATAAGGCAGGACAGAATTATGGTTTCAAGGCCAGGCTGGTTTATAAGCTCTATGTCAGCGGAGAGGATATAATCCAGGAATATGAGAAATGGTCAGGATTGAAAGTAAAGCTTGAATGACCGGATGACCTTTTTCCATGAAGCGGCTCCATGGAATGAATTCTATGGGAGGTACTTCCCGTGCTCCAAATCATTGATCAGAGTCTCGATAATACCTGTTTGTTCATCCCCGAATTTCCATTCTTCAATCTTTTGCGGTGTCAGAAGCTCTTTTAATTCCGGAAGAACCAGGAGATCCCTGGCCTGTTCGCTTGTCATTGACATATTTATGAAAGTTTTTTCGTCATGTCTTTCGAAAAAGCTCTTCAGGCCCTTTTCCGGATCGCCTTCTATTTCGTGAAAGTAACTTCCGTAAATGTGCAATGAGCTGCTATAATCTGCATAACTGCCGACTCTGGTTTTTCTGCCACTTCTTTTCTCGATCGATCTGGCTATCTGACCCTGCAAAAAGGTAATTCCAATCACATTATCCGGCCAGGCCTTGTACAAGTCCCTTGAGCGCCACATGGTATTCATATTCAGAACAAGATCGTTATTTTCAACTTCAACAGCTCTTAATTGGATCTCCCTTAAGCAAGGCACATCTTCCCTTAAATGTTCATCGATAAAAGGAATTGTAGTGGCCATAACAGCCCGTCTTGAATAAGGGGTCTCAACAATACGGGCGATTCCGAGGTCTATTTGATTTATTGTGCATTCATCCAATAATTCAAGGAATTTATCTCTTAATTCAAATATGTTCACATGAATATCATCTTTACGATTTTCCATCATCTTTTTTAAAACCATTTCTAATGCGGGGTATTTCCTGAGTCTTCCAGAATAAGTATAAGGCCACCTTTTCTCTTCGGGAACGCCTCCCTTTTCAACTGCTTCTATCAGCTCTTTCATCGATAATACCAAATGGTCCTTGGCTCCCATTATCTCAGCTATATACGCTCCAATTTCAGAATGAAGGATCGGGGGATAACGAGGCTCTTTCCAGGGGTCTTTGACCTCAATCAGGACCCGGGCATCCCTGCTCGGAGGATCAATGAATTCCCCCTTTTCACTTTTTTTGTCATATTCTGTTCTGATTCTTGCGCCCTGCTCCCAGACAGCCTTCACTGCCCTGTAATGTGCCTGGGGAATAGAATCAGCCACCACTTGCAATGTCGGGATACGGCCTTCTTCCGCCAAATTATTTTCCATTTAGACACCCCTGCTTTATTACAAACTGGAATGCAGGACTTGTGCTGCGCCGGACCTTTTAGAGAGCTTGAAGCAAAAATCAATCTTTAATCGCCTTGTTCAAAATTAACTCATCCCAACTGAGGGATCAAACGAAATTATCAGCCGGATTTTTGAGTGCGAATGTCTTCAACAATAAAAGGACCTGCCCTTTCGAGTGAACCCTTGCCAGTAATGGCGGGCCATAGCTGATGTGTTTTAAAGCTTTTTTGGCTGAGATACCCGGGGATTTATTATTTCAGACAGTCCAAATCACAACGATTCCGCAAACACCCTGTGCTTGAATTCTTCGGTATTTAGTAATATCTTTTTCTGGGAACAGGTCCCCCGGATTTATTTATGATTTATTTTCTTGCATAAGAATGGGAAAAGCGTTATATTGTTATCGTGGCAGGGGGAGCTTGCCTTCCCCTGCTTTTTTTTGGCTGACGGGGTACTTAAAAAAACTCCGGCTGGCCAGTTATTATTCATTTTCGTTGTAGGAGTATTGTAAGATGGCAACGGGTAAAGTAAAATGGTTCAATGAATCCAAAGGATTCGGTTTTATTGAACAGGAAGATGGACCGGATGTTTTCGTCCATTATTCCGCTATCAACTCAGATGGGTTCAAGACTCTCCATGAGGATCAGGAAGTAAAGTTTGATATCGTAGAGGGACCCAAGGGCCTTCAGTCTATAAATGTTACACCAGTAATGGGATGACAATAGCCTGAATTCTTGAGTTATCCCCCGGGGATTTGATATCTCCGGGGGTTTTTTATTCCGCTTCATTACGTTCCATAGATCATTAATCCAGTCCACGGATCACGAAGCCAACCGATCCATAGCTTTTTTCAAATGACAGGAAAGAGAGTTTCTTAAGCGGTTTATCATTGCTGAAGATGTTCGGGTAGTCAATCCTGATAGCGTTACAGGGATCGGGCGCGCTCTGCTCGAGGTTGTCGAACGCCAACATGTGTCCGATGTAAGACCTTACAATCTGCTCCAAGGTACTTTCAGGGAGTATGGAAAACACCCCATGCAGCGATGTGGATCAGAATGGAGTGGTTAATATCTTCGATCTACTGGAATTGTTAAAAATACTCGCAGCAGGATAATATTTATTACTCGCTGTAACGGTTAAAAAGGGTTCACTGTATTAAGCATACATTTTCCAGCTTATTTATATGTAACGGCGAGAGTCCGGTTTACTGGAAAGAGCAGCTCAGCCGTCCCTGTATTTAAATGACCGGTGATATTTACTGCCACCTTATTCCGGGCAGTAACCGAAATGCAGTAAATCGGCTTGATGATCCTCCAGTATTGGCAACTGGCCGCAACCGGCACAGATAAAAAAAGCGGAACCCATTGTGGTTCCGCTTTTTATAAATAACTGGTGCCGAAGGGGGGACTCGAACCCCCAAGGGATTGCTCCCACTGGTCCCTGAAACCAGCGTGTCTGCCAATTTCACCACTTCGGCGCCATGACTTACGAGGCGGGTCTAACAAAGGCCCGGGCGCCGTTGACAGCGTCCATCCCATTCACCAGGGTCCCCGTTTAGTCGAAAAAAATATGCAGATGAGAATTCCCTGTCAAGCTTTTTCCTTGATTTTTAAGGCAGAAAAATCTATCGTATAATGATTTAGTGAAAAAATGGAATTTCTTTTAATCCGCCTTGATGAGGGCCTGCTCCAAGCGATCAGGATGCCTCAATCAGTGGCCCATTTAATGCCTGGTAACCGTGACTAAAGACAACTCAGGCGAAAACGCCGGAATAAAAATAGTCTGTCAGAACAGAAAAGCACGACACCTTTATACTCTACTGGAAGAATACGAGGCGGGACTGGTGCTTACCGGCACGGAGGTCAAATCTCTGCGCCAGGGCCGGGTCAATCTCCTGGACAGCTATGCTGATATCCGCAGCGGCGAGCTCTTTCTTGTCGGCTGCCACATAAGCGAGTACACTGAAGGCAATCGATACAATCACGATCCGCTGCGGGACAGGAAACTGCTCATGAGCCGCCGCGAAATCCGCCGCTTGCAGGGCAAAGTGCTGGAGAAAGGATTTACCCTCGTTCCTCTGAGGATCTACTTTCGCGACGGGTGGGCGAAAGTTAAACTGGCCCTGGCCAAGGGTAAAAAAATCTACGACAAGCGGGAAGACCTTAAACGAAAGCAAGCCGAGCGGGACACCGAAAGGGCTGTCGGGCGCTATAAAAAAGGCTGAGAATCTCCCCGGCCCCCAGTGACCGTTTTCGAGAGAAACATGACCTTGACCCGGAAAATCTTAACCGCTGCTCTATTGTGTCTGATCCTTCCGTTCTGGCTCGCTGCCGCATCATTCAGTATCCTGGACCGGCCGACCAAAGCTGTAAAAGAGCTGGCCCTTCATGCTGGAGAACACTCCAGTTACCTGGATCTGGGAGAGCTTGCCGGCGCCCTGGGAGATTCGCTCTATTGGGAGCGGCCGGGTGAGCGGCTGGTATGGGCGCTGGAGGGAGCTTTTTTGGTTTTCGAGGACCGGCTCACCTTTTTTTCCCTGAATGATGAGGTATACCAGCTGGTTGCCCCTTGCCTGCTGGCCGGGGGTAAATTCCTGGTGCCGGTCCAGGTGGCTGTCGAGTATTTGCCCATGTTCTGGCCTTCCCGGTTCAAATACAATAAACTTGATAGCCGGTTGGTGGATCAGACCGGGATTCCCCGGTTAAGCCTCGAGAGCCCCGTAGAGCGGGAAAAACCCCAACCCAAGCCTTCGACAAAGGCCAAGACATCCGATGGCAAGAACTATCGCATCCATACAGTGGTTATCGATCCCGGCCACGGCGGAAGAGATCCCGGTGCTCTGGGCAGGAAGTACAAGCTGAAGGAAAAACAGGTAGTTTTGGAAATCTCCCAAAATGTCGCCGTGAAGCTGAGAAAGTCAAGCCAGCTTAAAGTGATCCTGACCCGGGAAGAGGATGTTCTGGTACCGCTGAAAAACAGAGGCGTGATCGGCAACCAGAATGGAGCGGGGCTTTTTGTAAGCATTCATTGCAACGCCCACGAGAAAAGGAACACCAGAGGTACAAGCACCTATTTTCTCGATGCAGCCAAAACCGATGAAGAGCGTGCCACCGCGATGCTGGAAAATGCCTCGCTCAAATACGATGCCGAGGAGGTGGGCCCCGAAAGGCTGGATGAAATCAACCTGATACTGCAGGATATGGCCCAGAATGAATATTTACGGGAAAGCAAAGACCTGTGCGCTTTCATTCAAAAGGAGCTGGTCAGGCTCAAGGAATTGCCGGACAAAGGGATCCGCCAGGCCGGCTTTGCTGTGCTCAAGGGAGCTTTTATGCCCGCAGCTCTGGTAGAGACAGCCTATATCACAAACCCGAATGATGAAAACCTTCTGCGCAGCAAGAAGTTTCGCCAGCAGGTGGCCGAGGCCATTGCCCAGGGTATCCTTAAATATATAGATAATTATCATAAAAAACTGGCCACCGGAATGTGAGCTTTCCCGGATTAAGCCTGCTGAGGAAAATTATGAAAACCGATAAATCATTTTTGCCGGACCCGAGATTGAGGATTAAACTTTTTCCGGTTTTCTTTCTGTTTTTGCTGGCAGTCTCGGGTTGTTCGACTTATCGCAGTTATAATTCGCTGCACTGGGCCAAAGAGGCCTATAAACAGGGCAAACGGGCCCAGGAGCAGTTAGAGCAGCAGAGGAAGCAGAATCTTGGTACGACGCGTGCTCAGCAGACTCAGGACGCCGGTGGAAAGGTTGTCGGTGAGCAGGATTTCGAGGAAGCGGCGAGGAAATGCCTATCTTTCCTGAGCCAGTATCAGAAAGGCCGCAAAACCGATGATGCCCTGATGTTGATGGCCAAGGCTTTTTACGAGCTCAGGCATTACGTGCAGGCCGAAAATTCCTTGACCACATTGCTGGAGACCCAGAGGAAAAGCAAGTTCCGTGATGACGCCCAGTATTACCTGGTCCTCGTCATGCTCAAGCAAAACGATATTCCCCTTGCCGAGCTGGGTATTGAGCGCTTGCTGGATGAATATCCGAAGAGCAAATACAGACCCCTGGCCCAATACGCCCTGGGAGAAAAGCTTTTTGAAATTGAAGATTATGAGCGCGCCCTCGAGGTTTTTTTCGGAGTCAGGGACAATTACCCCAAATTCGAACTCAAAGGGGAAGTGCTCACTTATATATCCCGCATCTTGTTCGAGCTGGAGAGATACGAAGAGGCCCTGACAGTATATCAGCAGTTGAGCAAGGAAGGTCAGAACGATCTCCAGAAACGTGAGGGCCTTCTCGGTACGGCTCGCTGCAAATCGCGTATGAACCTGCACGAGGAAGCTCTCGAAATTTACCAGTTGGCCCTGCGGACAGCTAAATTTTCGGATGAGCGGGCTGAAGCGCGGGTCGGGATAAATGTCGAATACACTTACCTCGACCGTTCGCCAGAGGCCATGGCCGGCTTTGAAAAGATCATCCTGGAAAATCAGCGGACCTCGGCTTCAGCCGCTGCCTGGTACGAACTGGGTCTTCTGTACAAAGGTTTCATGGAGCACTCCCGGCTTGATTCTATAGCTGTCGACAGCACCGAACTCATCGCTTTCGCTCTCAACAGCCAGAGGCTCAAGCAACTGGAAGGCTTAAGCCAGAGGCTATTATCTCTCAGACTTGCCGAATGGTCTTTCACAAACGTTCGCAAAGAGGATGCTAATTCCCCGCTGAACGAGCCGGCCCAGGCTCAGATAAAAGATGTGCAGGATCTCTACGATATATTCGAGCAGATTGAAGCGAGTGATTCAGCCTCCAGCCAGGACGCTCTGGCCCGCTTGCAGTTTTTACTGGCTGAGTATCACGAAAACGTTGGGCAGTTCGAGCTCGCCTGGGCCGAATATGAACGCCTCTTGTTTGAATATCCGAAAACAATCTGGGTTCCCAAGGCCACCATGAATGTAGCCCGGGTAAGCAGGGAACTCGGCGACAGCGTGCGCTACAGACAGTCTTTGGAACTCGTGATTGAGAATTTTCCGGATACCCGCTATGCAGACAGGGCCAGGGACATGATCGGGTTACCGGTTCCCGAGCGCCCCCCGGGATTCTACATGGATGAGCTGGCCGCGTATGTTCCGCCGAGGATAACCCGGGCCGCCGCAGCCGCACCCGCCGCAACTGCAGCAGGTGCAGCCAGGCCGGTACCCGGGGCGGAAACCTATCTGCAGATGCGCCGAAGGCTCTGGTGGGAGAGGTTTGGCACGGGGGGTGGGGTTTGAATCCGGCTTTCGAATGGGTTCCAGTTTCCCGAATAGAGGAAGTTGCCGAGGATACTTTTGTCATTTCCTATGCAGAACCCAAAAACGCTACCGCAATCCAGGCTGGACAGTTCTGCATGGTTTCATCAAGTCCGGGGAGTTCGGATTTTTATCTGCCCCGGCCTTTCAGCTACTACCAGGTGCTCGCCCCCCATACTATTCGGATCCTTTTCCGCATATTCGGACGCGCTACGCGCTGGATGGCAGCTCTCAAGCCTGGGGATAAAATCGGCGTCTTCGGACCCCTGGGCCGGGCTTTCACATCCCGGACCGGGGCCCAGAGGGCGATTCTAGTGGCCGGAGGCATTGGGCTGCCCCCTCTCGTTCTTTTGGCCGGAAAACTTGCCCGGCTGGATAAAGCGCCGGTAATCGACCTGGTTTACGGAGAAGTCAAGGGTGCGCGGGTGATAGACCTGAAAGGTACGCTGCCGGAAACAGTGCGCTGCCATATCGCTACAGAGGATGGACAAATCGGCTTCAAGGGACTGGTTACGCAGGTTCTCGAGAAAATCCTGAGTGGTTCTGAAACTCCGCCCGCGGTTTACACCTGCGGCCCAAAAGCTATGATGGCCGCTGTTTCAGATATCTTGCAGCCTGAGAAGGTGGAGCTGTTCGAGGCCTCGCTCGAGGAAAATATGGCCTGCGGCATGGGTATCTGCCAGGGTTGCGTGATCCCGATCAAAGCTAAGGATGGAGCCGAACGCTACGAGTGCTGTTGTACCGAGGGACCGGTCTTTAACGGATTTGAGGTGAAATGGCGGTAGATCTCTCAGTCGAGTGCATGGGGCTGAGTTTCCAGAACCCAGTGCTGGTAGCCAGCGGAACATTCGGCTACGGGGATGAATATTACGATATCATGCCGTTCAGGCTTCTGGGCGGTCTGGTCACCAAGACCATAACCGCCAGGGTCAGGCCGGGCAATCCCCCGCCGAGGGTCGTGGAGACAGATGCCGGCATGCTGAACTCGATCGGGCTCGCCAATGTAGGCCTGGAGGCATTCCTGCGGGATAAATTGCCCTGGATCCTCCAGCATGCAGGACCGAGCCGGATTGTGGTCAACTTTGCCGGTTTCTCGGTGGATGAATATTTGGAGCTTGGGGCGGTATTGGGCCGCACTCCGGGGATCGACGCCCTGGAGGTTAACCTGGGCTGCCCCAATGTGCGGGCGGGCCATATCCATTTCGGGGCTGACCCGGAGGGAGTGCGCCAAGTGATCTCCGGAGTCAGGGGAAAGACCGCCCTGCCCATAGTGGCCAAGCTGACCCCTAATGTGACAGATATCGCCTCCCTGGCGCAGAATGCGGTTGAGGCGGGGGCTGACTGCGTGTCTCTCATTAACACCCTGCCGGGTATGAAAATCGATGTCCAGCGGCGGAAGCCGGTGCTTGGTATGGGATTCGGGGGATTAAGCGGTCCGGCAATCCGGCCTGTTGGTGTGGCCTGTGTTTACAAAGTTTACCAGCGCCTGCGGCAGATAGGATCGAAGGCGGCGATAATCGGTATCGGCGGCATAACCAGCGGCTGCGACGCTCTCGAATATATCCTGGCCGGAGCGCGGCTGGTTCAGGTGGGCACAGCCAGTTTTGTCCATCCCCAGGCGGCGAAAACAGTTGTTGATGAGCTGGAGCGATACTGCGCAGAGCGCAATATTGAAAGCATCTCGGAGCTGATAGGCGCGGCTCACGAGGAGTAAAGCACCTAGGATAAGGGGAATATAATGAAAGCAGCGGAAGTCTTGGAGAGTTTCAAACGGTATGATGCTTTTCTTGAGGGCCATTTCCTGTTGACCAGCGGCCTGCACAGCCCGCATTATTTTCAATGCGCGCGTGTCCTGCAGCATCCAGAGGTGGCGGAAACACTCGGTAAGGCCTTGGGCCAGAAGGTGCTGGCCTCGTTCGAGGGAAAAAAATGCGATGCGGTCATTTCCCCGGCTCTCGGCGGTTTGATTATCGGCCATGAGCTGGGCCGGGCGTTAGGCTGCCGGGCAGTGTTCGCCGAGCGGGAGGGAGGCCGCATGCGCCTGCGACGCTTTGAGCTCGAGCCAGGGGAAACGGTCGTGGTGGTCGAGGACGTGGTCACTACTGGCGGCTCCTTGCTTGAGACAGCAAAATTGGCAGAAGAAGCCGGCGGGGTCGTTCTCGCCACCTGCTGTCTTGTTGACCGCACGGCCAAAGAGAGTTCCCTGGCTGTCTCTCTTGTCAGCCTGCTTAAAATGGATGTGGTGACCTACAGCCCCGGGGACTGCCCCCTCTGCCGACAGGGTCTCCCTCTGGTCAAGCCGGGAAGCCGCCCATCCAGCCCAAGGAGCAGCAATGACTGAGTTCCACCTGTACAACACATTGACCCGGAAAAAGGAAAAGTTCGTGCCCCTCGATCCGCCCCTGGTCAGGATATACTGCTGCGGACCTACGGTTTACGATTATCCTCATATCGGCAATTTTCGCACATTCGTTTTCGGGGATCTCTTGCGCCGGAGCCTTCTGGTTAACGGCTTCCGGATCGAGCAGGTAATGAATATCACCGATGTGGACGACCGCACGATCGAAGGCGCGGCTACAGAAGGCAAGGAGCTCGGCCAATACACCGAACCTTTTATAAAGGCTTTCTTCGAGGACCTGGATGAACTGCGCATCCAGAGGGCCGAGCACTATCCGCGCGCCACGGAGCACATCCCCGAGATACTCGATCTCGTCCGCAGGCTTGAAGAGCGGGGCTATGCTTACAAAAGCGGCGATTCGGTCTACTACCGGATTGCCGAGTTCTCCGATTACGGCAAGCTGAGCCGGCTCGATGTCTCCGGTATCCAGCAAGGAGTCCGGATCGATCTCGACAAATATGACAAAGAGAACATCCGGGATTTCGTGCTCTGGAAAGGGGGCAAGGATGAGGCTGTGGGCTGGGAAAGCCCGTACGGCAGGGGACGTCCGGGCTGGCATATCGAGTGCTCTGCTATGAGCATGAAATATCTGGGTGAGAGCATTGATCTCCACTGCGGGGGGGTGGACCTTCTTTTCCCGCACCACGAGAACGAGATCGCCCAGAGCGAGGGGGCCACAGGCAGGAAATTTGTCCGCTGTTGGCTGCACGCCGAGCATCTCTTCGTTGAAGGGCGTAAGATGAGCAAGTCTCTGGGCAACTATTACACCTTTCGCGATCTGAAAGCTAAAGGCTTCAAACCCACGGCTGTGAGATATCTGCTGTTGAGCACCCACTATCGCAGCCAGCTCAATTTCACCTTTGACGCTCTCGGAGCTGCGGCTTCCGCGGTTGAACGCCTGCGGGATTTCAAAAAGCGCCTGGAGGATTACAAGCCGGAGAAAGACGCGCGCGAGGACCCCCCGATCTGGGGAGCGGAAACCTTTAAAGACGCCCTGGCCGATGACCTGGCCATCAATACCGCCCTGGCGGCTCTGTTTGATTTCGTGCGCGAGATGAACCGCCTGCTTGACCGGGGCACTTTGAGCTCCCAGGCACAGGAGAGAGCGCTCAGTGAACTTTTGCTCATCGACAGCGTGCTGGATGTGCTCACCCCTGATCTGGAAAAAGAAGATGAAAAAGTTGCAAAAAGCATTGAAAATTTAATCGAGGAACGGAACAGGGCGCGAGAGCAAAGGGAGTATGCCCGGGCAGATCAAATCCGCGATAAGCTTTTATCAGAGGGAATAATTCTCGAGGATACGCCCCAGGGTACCAGGTGGAAGAGAAAAATGTGATATAAGTTTAAGTATAAAAAAAGATTGACAGACAGATAAAGATATATATATTATTCATATTTTCTACAATTCCATAGTAACCGCTGGCGTAGCTCAATCGGTAGAGCAGCTGATTTGTAATCAGCAGGTTACGGGTTCAAGTCCCCTCGCCAGCTCCATTTGTTTTGGGAGGGGTTCCCGAGCGGTCAAAGGGAACAGACTGTAAATCTGTCGGCTCCGCCTTCGGAGGTTCGAATCCTCCCCCCTCCACCATAGGCTTTGAATGCGGGAATAGCTCAGTTGGTAGAGCATCAGCCTTCCAAGCTGAGGGTCGCGGGTTCGAGTCCCGTTTCCCGCTCCAGGACGTTTACCAGCGAGCCCACGTAGCTCAGTTGGTAGAGCGCATCCTTGGTAAGGATGAGGTTCACGGGTTCGACCCCCGTCGTGGGCTCCATTTAACGTTATTTTCCAGGAGGATCCCAATCCATGGCTAAGAAGAAGTTTCAGCGTACGAAGCCACATGTAAATGTAGGTACGATCGGTCATGTTGATCATGGGAAGACGACGTTGACGGCGGCGATAACGTTAGTGTTGTCGAAGCGGGGAATGGCGGATTATGTGTCTTTTGATCAGATAGACAAGGCGCCGGAGGAGAAGGCGCGGGGGATCACGATAGCGACGGCGCATGTGGAGTATGAGACGGCGAAGCGGCATTATGCGCATGTGGATTGTCCTGGGCATGCGGATTATATAAAGAACATGATCACAGGGGCGGCGCAGATGGACGGGGCGGTATTGGTGGTGAGTGCGGCGGATGGGCCGATGCCGCAGACGCGGGAGCATGTATTGTTGGCGCGTCAGGTTAATGTACCGTTCATAGTGGTATTTTTGAACAAGGTGGATCAGGTAGATGATCCTGAGTTATTGGAGTTGGTGGAGTTGGAGGTGCGGGATTTATTGAGTTCGTATGATTTTCCGGGGGATGATATTCCGGTGGTGAAGGGTAGTGCGTTGAAGGCGTTGGAGAGTGGGGAGCCGGGAGCAGAGGAGACGAGGTGTATAGATGAGTTATTGGAGGCGATAGACAGTTATATACCGGAGCCGGTGCGGGATGTAGAGAAGCCGTTTTTGATGCCAGTGGAGGATGTATTTTCGATTACTGGGCGAGGAACGGTAGGGACAGGACGGATAGATCGTGGGAAGGTGAAGGTAGGGGATGAGGTAGAGATAGTGGGATTGGGAGCGAAGCGGAAGACAGTGGTGACTGGGGTGGAGATGTTTCGGAAGTTATTGGATTATGGGCAGGCAGGTGACAATGCGGGATTATTGTTGCGGGGAGTGGACAAGCGGGAGTTGGAGCGGGGGCAGGTGATAGCGAAGCCTGGGTCGATAACGCCGCATACGAAGTTCAAGGGACAGGTATATATATTGAAGAAGGAGGAGGGAGGTCGTCACACGCCGTTTTTCAATGGGTATCGGCCGCAGTTTTATTTTCGGACTACGGATGTGACAGGAGCGGCCACATTACCTGAGGGAGTGGAGATGGTGATGCCGGGGGACAATGTGGAGTTGACAGTGGAATTGATCACGCCGATAGCGATGGAGAAGGAGTTGCGGTTTGCCATTCGCGAGGGTGGCCGGACAGTCGGCGCCGGTGTGGTCACCGAAATTCTCGAATAATTAAAGCCCAAGAGGAAACACGTGCAGGGACAGAAGATTCGCATCAGGCTGAAGTCTTTTGATCACGCATTGATCGACCGTTCGACCGCAGCCATAGTCAAGACAGCGGTCGAGACCGGCGCAGAGGTTGTGGGACCGATACCGCTGCCAACCAGGCGCAGCTTAATAACGGTTAACAGGTCGCCGCATATCGACAAGAAGAGCCGTGAGCAATTCGAGATCAAGACACACAAGCGGCTGATTGAAATTTACAACTCGAAGCCCCAGACAATCGATGCTCTTACCAAGCTCGATCTGCCGGCTGGTGTCGATATCGAGATCAAGGTCTAGTTTAGGCGGTCTTAAAAGACCTGGTTTCTGGCGGCAGTGCTATATAAAAACGTTTGATTGGCGGAAAAAGCCTTAAAGAGGTATCAATGCTGGGATTGATTGGTAAAAAATTAGGGATGCTCAGAATATTTGACTCCAACGGTACGGCGATACCGGTCACGGTTATTGAGGCCGGTCCCTGCCGGGTGACTCAGGTCAAAACCGCTGAGAAAGACGGCTACAACGCCGTTCAGCTCGGTTTTGGGCAGAAGAAGGAAAAACATCTCACCAAGCCTGTGAAAGGTCATCTCGAGAAAGTGCCCGGATATCTGCCCCGCACTCTGGGAGAGTTCAGGGTCCAGGATGTCTCGGGATTCCAACTCGGACAGGAGTTGACAGTCGAGATTTTCAAGGAAGGGGAAGGGGTCGATGTGACCGGCACTGTCAAGGGACGGGGATTTCAGGGCGTTGTCAAACGCCACGGGTTCTCGGGCGGAGATGAAGCACATGGCTGTGATTCTAAACGGGTGCCCGGTTCGGTGGGCTCATCGGCAGATCCCTCAAGAACCTGGAAAAATATGAAATTGCCCGGCCAGTACGGCAACACGCGCCAGACTGTCATGAGCCTCAGGGTTGTCAAGGTAGACACCGAGCGCAACTGCCTGTTTGTAAATGGCGCAGTGCCCGGCCCGAGCAACGGTCGTGTGCTTGTGGCTAAGAAAAAACTGGGCTGAAACTGAAAACAGGGTTATTAGAAATCGAGACAGGCGGGTTGAGGAAAAAATGAAACAGATCACGGTGTTCAAAGCTAACGGTGAAAAAGCGGGCGAGATCACGCTGCCGGAGAAGTATTTCGAGGCGCAGACCTCGGAAGGCGCGGTTTACTATGCGGTTAATGCAGTGATGACCAACCGCCGCCAGGGCAATGCGGCCACCAAGGGCCGCAGCCAGGTAAACGCCAGCACGCGCAAACCCTGGCGCCAGAAAGGCACCGGAAGAGCGCGCGCCGGGATGCGCTCGAGCCCTATCTGGCGCGGTGGAGGTACGCTTTTCGGCCCTCAGCCCAAGGACTATGATGTGCGCGTACCGAAAAAAGTCCGTCAGATAGCCCTGCGTAGCGCACTGACCGCTAAAGCCGCTGAGCAGGACTCGATCGGGGTGGTGGAGAGTCTAGACTTCACCGAACCCAAAACCAGGCAGATGGTTGAAATCCTGGAAAATGTTAATGCCGGCAGCAGACGGGTGCTCGTGCTCACTGAGGGTTATAAGCCGCTGGTCTGGAAGTCGGCACGCAATATCCCTTTCGTCCAGGTGAAACCTTTCGCCGAGTGCAATGCCCATGATGTGATGCTGGCAGAAAAATTGATTATCGAAAAAAACGTAATCGAACAGTTGGAGCAAAAAAGTAATGAAGGATCCATACCAGATAGTGAAGCGGCCCCTGCTGACCGAGAAGAGTGACCACCTGCGGGAAAACGATAACCAGTATGTCTTCGAGGTGGATCCACGGGCCAATAAGCTTGAGATAAAACATGCCGTCGAGACCCTTTTCGGGGTGAAAGTTACCAAGGTGCGGCTGCAGAATAGAATCGGCAAGAGCAAGCGGATGGGCCGGTTTGTAGGAAAACGCCACGATTGGAAAAAAGCCTATGTGTCCCTTGAGAAGGGCAATGCTATCGAACTGTTTGAGGGTGTATAAATTAAGCTGGTGGACTTGACATGGCACTGAAAAAGCTAAAACCTGTTACAGATGGAACAAGGTTCCGCACGGTCAACGCTTACGATTTAATCACCAAAAACAAACCCGAGCGCTCGCTGGTTGTGTCACTGACTGAAAAAGGGGGCAGGAACCACCACGGGCACATCACTATGCGTTACCGCGGCGGCGGCCACAAGCGCCGTTATCGCATCATTGATTTCAAACGCGATAAGTTCGGGGTCAAAGGCAAGATCGCCTCGATCGAATACGACCCCAACCGTTCGGCTTTTATCTGTCTGGTACATTACCTGGATGGAGAAAAACGCTATATCTTGCATTGCCAGGGCCTGAAGGTGGGGGATATGATCGAGTCCGGACCGGGCAGTGAGATCAAGCCCGGTAATGCCTTGCCGCTTTCCGAGATACCCCTCGGCACCATGGTCCACAACGTGGAAATCATGCCCGGCAAGGGAGGTCAGATAGCGCGCAGCGCTGGAGCCGGCATCCAGGTCGCGGCCAAAGAAGGCAGGTACGTGCATTGTAAGATGCCCTCGGGTGAGGTGCGTCTGATCCTGCACCAGTGCATGGCTACCGTGGGAGTAATCGGCAACCAGGAGCATGAGGGGATATCGTACGGTAAGGCGGGAGTCAAACGGTGGCTTGGCTGCAGGCCCCATGTGCGCGGCGTGGCCAAGAACCCTGTTGACCACCCGATGGGCGGCGGCGAGGGTAAATCCTCGGGCGGCCGCCACCCTTGCACCCCCTGGGGCAAGCCGACCAAAGGCTATAAAACGCGAAAGAAAAGGAAGTCTTCTGACAGGCTGATTGTCAAGAGGAGAAAATAAGTGAACTTTTTATTGCAGGATCGGTTATGAGCAGATCGCTCAAAAAAGGACCTTATATCGAACCGTCTCTCCTGAAGAAGGTCGATAAGATGAACGAATCAGGAGAAAAAAAAGTCATCAAGACCTGGTCTCGGCGCTCCACTATCAGTCCGGACTTTGTAGGCCATACTTTTGCAGTGCATAACGGCAATAAGTTTATTCCGGTCTATATTACCGAAAACATGGTGGGTCACAAGCTGGGTGAGTTTTCAGCCACCAGGTTTTTCCGCGGGCACGGAGGTAAGCTCGCCGAACGCACCGTCGGAAAAAAGAAATGACGACTCTGTTCTCGTAAAGTTCTCCGGTTATCTGTACTCGCACCAGGGCGACTTTAAGCGATAACTAACTTAGAGATTTGAACAATGATAGCAAAGGCCAAAGCAAGATTTGTACGTATGTCCTCGCGAAAAATAAAGCTTGTGATCGACCTTATCCGGGGAAAGAGTCTGGAGGAGGCGTTCACGATCCTGCGCTTTACCCGCAAGGCGGCTGTCGAGCCTGTACGCAAGCTCGTGCAGTCGGCCTACTCGAACGCAGTGAGCCAGTTGGGCAGTTTTGATCTGAATACCCAAGAGATTATTGTTAAGAGCATCCGTGTAGATCAGGGCCCCTCTTTCAAGCGTTGGATGCCTCGCGCCATGGGCCGGGCAACCCCGATCCTGAAAAGGACAAGCCACATTACAGTGGAGCTTGATGTGCCCGAACCGGAAAAAGAAGAGTAAAAGATTGCCCGGGAGGGCCGCTTTCCCAGGTTGAACCGGCACTTTCGGGAAACTTTAGCTTAAAGGAGAAAACAAGTGGGTCAGAAGACACACCCGGTAGGTTTCAGGCTCGGAACAATCAAAAATTGGCAGTCGATCTGGTTCGCCAAACGCGACTTTTCACGGTTGCTTAAGGAAGATGATCTCATTCGCAGATACATCCACAGCCGGCTGGGCCATGCTGCGATCTCCAAAGTGGTGATCGAGCGCACACCGCAAAAGATGACCGTGATTATTCATACCGCAAGACCCGGTGTGGTTATCGGAAGGAAAGGACAGGAAGTCGACAAGCTTCGCGATGAACTGTCTCACTTGTCTAAAGATGAAATTTTTATCAAGATCGAAGAAATCAAGACCCCGGAGCTCGATGCCCAGCTTGTGGCTGATGGCATCGCATTCCAGCTTCAGCAAAGGGTGAGTTTCCGCCGGGCGATGAAGAAGGCGGTTACCTCCGCTATGCGCATGAATGCCCAGGGGATCAAGATAATTTGCGGCGGCAGGCTTGCAGGCGCCGAAATCGCCCGCAGCGAGAGCTATCATGAGGGACGGGTCCCGCTGCATACGATCCGGGCCGATATCGACTACGCCACCAGCACCTCGCATACCACTTTCGGCTGTATCGGGGTCAAGATTTGGATCTGCAAGGGTGAGGTACTCACAACCAGGGGCAAAGATTTCAAATAGCGGACCGCTGATAACCTTTGGCTCGGTCCGGTCTGCGGCGGATAGAACGATTTGGCTGAGGACAAGTAAACGAGAGGGGTTTACCCTCCGGTAAAATATCAGGAGTGAATAGATGCTTTCTCCGAAAAGAATTAAGTTCAGAAAACAGCAGCGCGGGCGGATGAAAGGCGCCGCCTTTCGCGGCGCGACAGTCACATTCGGCGAATTCGGCCTTCAAGCCCTGGAACCGGCATGGATCACCAACCAGCAGATCGAGGCGGCCCGGGTTGCGCTGACCCGTCATATCCGCAGGGGCGGCAAGGTCTGGATCCGCATTTTCCCGGACAAACCCATAACCAAGAAACCTGCCGAAACACGAATGGGAAAGGGTAAAGGCAACCCGGAAGGCTGGGTGGCGGTGATCAAGTCCGGCCGAATCATGTTCGAAATCGGCGGCGTGAGCCGTGATCTGGCGCTGGAAGCGCTGCGGCTGGCCTCTCACAAACTGCCGATCAAGTGCAGGATAGTTGAAAGAGAAATAGTCAAAGAGGAAATTCATGAAAGCGCATGAAATAAGAGAAATGACTGATAACGAAATCCAGCTCAAGCTCGGTGAGTTGAGGGAAGAATATTTCCGGCTTGCTTTCCGCAATGCGGTACATAAAGTGGACAACCCCATGCGGCTGAGATCGTTGAGAAAAGACATCGCCCGCTGCCTGACAGTGCTTAACCAGAAAGAAAAAGAGCAGCAGGCCGATCAATAAGCTTTGCTTCCAAGCTCACACCGGAGGAATGGCAATTTTGAAAAAAGAGACCGCTAGAAATTTTCGCAAAACACGCGTCGGAGTGGTTATTGGCGATAAGATGAACAAGACCGTTGTGGTTCGTGTGGATCGCCAGTTCAAGCATCCTGTCTACGGTAAGACGATCAGAAGTTCGAAGAAGTATAAGGTTCATGATGAGAGCAACCAATGCAAGGCAGGCAGCGTGGTCAGGATTATGGAAACCAGGCCGTTGAGCAAAGAGAAACGCTGGCGTGTGGTGGAGGTTCTTTCCACAGGCGAAGAATAATGGTTTTGAGAGAAAAAGGACAATTCACGACTCACGGTGATTGAAAAATGATTCAGCAGGAAACAATTTTAAAAATCGCAGATAACTCCGGTGCTAAAAAAGCGCTTTGTATCAAAGTGCTCGGTGGATCCCACCGCAGGTACGCCCGTCTCGGCGATATCATTGTGGTAGCGGTCAAGGATGCCCTGCCCAATGCCAACATCCGCAAGGGCGATGTAGCCAAAGCTGTCGTGGTGCGGGTCAAGAAGGAAACACGCCGCAAGGACGGCTCCTATATTCGTTTTGATGAGAACGCCGCGGTGATTATTGATGATAAAAAGGAACCGCGAGCCACGCGTATTTTCGGTCCTGTGGCCCGCGAACTTCGGGAAAAGCACTTCATGAAAATTGTCTCTCTGGCGCCGGAAGTTCTCTGAGTTTTGAAAAAGCGATAAAGGGTGAAAGATGAATATCGTAAAAGGCGACAAAGTTATCGTAATCAGCGGCAACCATAAGGGAAAAGTCGGGGAAGTCCTCAAGGTCTTCCCGGACCGGATGCGGGTTCTTATTAAAGGTATAAACCTCATCAAAAGACATACCAGGCCGACACAGAAAAACCCCCAGGGCGGGATTGTGGAAAAAGAGGCTCCGATTCATCTGAGCAATGTGATGCTCTATGATGATAAAACCGGCAGGGGTACAAGAATCCGCCACCGGAGGCTTGATGATGAAAAGCGTACCAAAGTGCGGGTCAGCGTGCTGAGCGGCGAGGTTATCCCGGTTAAGACCGGATCTTGAGATATCAAGGAGCTTTTGTATTTTGCTCCCGGAAAAGAGGAACACCAGAAACGGGTAAACTATTCATGACCAGACTCAAAGACTATTATTTCAAGGTAATTCAGCCGAAGCTTATCGAGGAATTCGGCATAAAAAACGTTCAGGATATACCGCGGCTCGAGAAGATCGTGATCAATGTGGGTATGGGATCGGCTATCCAGAATCCCAAGCACCTCGAGAGCGCCCAGGATATGCTGCGCCAGATAGCAGGCCAGCATGCGGTG
>Ga0307379_10001396_pt1 | contig 38333 bp, 36 predicted proteins | sample UN2MG_FD_202237 | JGI IMG/M metagenome (GOLD analysis project Ga0307379, IMG submission 202237) | Soil microbial communities from Risofladan, Vaasa, Finland - UN-2 | ecosystem: Environmental > Terrestrial > Soil > Coastal area > Acid sulfate soil | place: Finland: Risofladan, Vaasa | collected...
GATGAAGGAGAAGGTAAGAATAATAATCTATCAGATAATAATTCAATTATTTATATGTAAATCAATAAACAACCATTTAGAAATCCATAGAATGAAAACTAAAGTAAGTTTTAATACCTATTTATTGATTCTTGTATACTTTGTGGTTTTATGTTTGATTTTATCATTAAGTTTATCATTAAGTTTATTATTACTCGAGTTTTAATTATTCTTCCTAAAAACTTTCGAGAAATGCCCATTTATTTATTTGACGGGTGATTGTTATTTTAGTATTTACATTTTTCACTGCGTAGAGATTTAAAAAATGTGTCTGCTTTTTTCATTAATTTCTCAAAAAATTGAATCTTTGTGTTTTTGATTCTTATGGTCTAAAAGAGCCTTATGCCATAGGGCTTAAAAGCAGTAATATTCGTGTTTATGGGGTACTTATGGGGAACAAATTACGATATTGAGTTCTAGCCCTATGCCATACACGTATCTTTGATTTTAGCACGTTTATTTACAATGGTTTTCCGTTTCTTTTATTTTTTAGTAAAAATAATACACATTTTTTTTGACCTTTATGAAGGAAAGAACAAAAAATTCATTGGTGGTAGAATAATAATTTATCAGCCAATAATTAAATCAAATTTAGTAGTATTTCGACTAGTGTTATGTAAATCTGTATAATGAAAACTTAGGTAAGTTTGTGATTTTATGTTTGCATTTTTTTTTTTATGACGATAATACACATTTTTTTCGACCTTTATGAAGGAAAGGACAAAAAAGGCTCGTTGATGGTAAGATAATAATTAAATAAATATTTAGAAACTTATATAACGTAAGCTTAGGTGAGTTTTTATTTTTTGATAGTTTATAGTTTTATGTTTGCATTCTTTTTTAGTGAAGATAATACACATTTTTTTCGACCTTTATGAAGGAAAAAATAGAAAGAGTCGTTGATTATAAAATAATAATCAAATAAAATTTAGTAATATTTCAATTATTGTTATGTAAATCGATAAATAATTATTTAGAAATCTATAGAATGAAACCTCACTTGAGATTTCATTTCTGTTTATTGATTTTTGAATAGTTTATGTTTTTATGTTTGCATTATTTTTTAGCGAAGATAATACACATTTTTTTCGACCTTTATGAAGGAAAGAATAGAAAGTGGGTTAATAACGAGATAACTAACGACCTATTTGATAAATGAGTTGATATCTCTCAGAGGTCTTTCAACCAAAAATTCTTAAAAGGTAAGTAGCAACTAATAATCAAATCAAGCTTAGTAATACTTCAATTATTGGTACGTAAATCGATAAAACAACTTTTAAAAATCACATAGTAAAAAACTAGGCAAGTCTCGATATTCCTTCATTGATTCTTAAATAGTTTGTAATTTTATGTCTGCATTATTTTTTAGTAAAAATAATACACATTTTTTTCGACCTTTATGAAGGAGTAAACACAATTTCTTGCAAAGTCTCTATCGTCTAGTGGTTAGGACATTGCCCTTTCACGGCAATAACACGGGTTCGAGTCCCGTTAGAGATAATTATATCTGAAATCATTTACGAACTCAAGGATATTTTTAAAAAGTTTATTCAAATACTTTTAATTTAAAGGGAATCATTTATAAATTTTTTGTTAGTTGGAAAGGTGACTGAGTGGCTTAAAGTGAAGATCTGCTAAATCTTTGTGTGAACATGTATTTGCATCGTGGGTTCGAATCCCACTCTTTCCTATTTTTAAACTATATATGTTACAAACTATTAATATGTTGTCAGTCTCTCCATTTTTTTATAATTTCAATGAGTCTTTTTTATATTTTGAATTTCTTCCAATACTTCTTTTTCTAGGCGTTGCTATAATTTTAGCGCTAATTATTGTAACACTTTCTTATTTTTTATCGATTCAAAATCCTGATACGGAAAAACTATCTTCTTACGAATGTGGCTTTGAACCATATGAAGATGCTCGTAACATTTTTGATGTTAAATTTTATGTTGTTGCAATTTTGTTTATTCTTTTTGACATAGAAGCAATGTTTTTATTACCTTGGAGTGTTAGTCTTTCGCAACTTAGTACATTAGGTTTTTGGTCAATGATTGATTTTATTATCGAACTAGGTGTAGGATTTGTGTATGTTTGGTACGTAGGTGCTTTAGAATGGGATTAACTCTTTGGGTTTTAAGTTAGGATAGAGCAATTGGTAGCTCACTGGGCTCATGCCCCAGAGGTTGTAAGTTCAAGTCTTACTCCTAACAAATTAAAGAAATTGGCGATTATAACTCAGTTGGTTAGAGTATTAGGTTGTGATTCTAAGAGACACGGGTTCAAATCCCGTTATTCGCCTTAAAAACAAGTTGTATAAAAAGTAAAGCATTAAACGAATGCCTAAACACCAAAAAACTTAACGGACGTTTATAAACGAAATTTTATAGTGAGTGTTTTTAAATGCTGAGACCTATAAATATCCGTATCGGAAAACCGAGCTTCAATGAATGAAGCTTTTTTATATAGATGTACTTTTTAGTACACCGTGTAAAAATATTTAAGTTTAGCGAACTGAACCATCTAAGTAGCTAAACAAAAAAATCAACCGAGATATCGTGAGTAGTGGCGAACGAAAATGATAAAGACTTTAAAAACAACTTATTTAATTTTTTGAATCGAAAGAGCCATAGAAGGTAACATTTTAATGAAGCCCTGTAATATTAAGTTTTAGTTGTTTTTTTTAGTAGAACGACACAAGTCACGTGTTGTTTGAATATTGGGGGACCACCCTCAAAGTCTATAAAGTTTTGATGATTGATAGTGTATTAGTACCGTGAGGGAAAGGTGAAATTAGAATTTAGTAAAATAAATTTGAAATAATACTGAAATTTAATGCTGACAAGCAGTTGGAGCTTTTTTAAATAATAAAAGTAACAGCGTACCTTTTGCATAATGGATCAACGAGTTTATTTTAGTGGCGAGCTTAAACAATTGTGTAGGCGAAAAAAAATTAAGTTTTAAAAGGCTTTTAAGTCTCTAAAGTAAGACCCGAAACTAAGTGATCTAACCATGAGCAGGTTGAATTTATAGCGGTAACGCTTATTGGAGGACCGAACCCGTGTACGTGGAAAAGTACTGGGATGACTTGTGGTTAGGGGTGAAAGGCCAATCAAACTTAGAGATAGCTGGTTTTCTGCGAAATCTATTTAAGTAGAGCGTTTAAGAACTTTATTATGGGGTAGAGCACTCGATAAATGATGGGAGCGTAAAGCTTTACTGAATTTAATGAAACTCCGAATACTAAATAAAAGATATTAAACAGACAGACTATGAGTGCTAAGATTCATAGTCAAGAGGGAAACAGCCCAGACTATTCGTTAAGGTCCTTAAAAGTAATTAAGTGAAAAAGTTGTGAAAAATTTAAAACAACCGGTAGGTAGGCTTGGAAGCAGCCATCCTTTAAAGAAAGCGTAACAGCTCACTGGTTTAGATTTTTTGCAGCGAAAATGTATAGGGGCTAAAATTACTTACCGAAGCGATAGATTTATAATAATTTAAATGGTAGCAGAACGTTCTGTAAATCTAAGAAGGTTTATGGCGACATAAACTGAAGAAATCAGAATTGAAAATGTTGATATGAGTAGCGATAAACGATGTGTAAAACATCGTCGCCTTAAGTTCAAGGTTTCCGAGAGAAGGCTAATCCGTCTCGGGTAAATCGGTCCCTAAGAATACAACGAAAGTTTTTTTCGATGGGTAAACAAAAAAATTTTATATTTTAATGTAAGTGACAAAATATGAAAATTATTTCTATTTTTTGGTTTAAATAGAAGTTTTTGAGTATTTTCAAGAAATAGCTTACAAAATTTTAAAAACCGTACTGAAAACCGACACAGGTGAACAAATTGAGTAAATTAAGGCGCTTGAGCGAATTGTGTTGAAGGAACTCGGCAAAATGACTCCGTAACTTCGGGAGAAGGAGTAGCTTTTATAGGGCAACCTATAAAAGCTGTCACAAAATCAAGGACAGCGACTGGTTAATAAAACCACAGGTCTCTGCTAAGTTGTAATATGAAGTATAGAGACTGACGCCTGCCCGGTGCTGCAAGTATAATAGAAAAAGTTTAGGCTTTGACTAGAAACCCCAGTAAACGGCGGCTGTAACTCTGACGGTCCAAAGGTAGCGAAATTCCTTGGCATTTAATTGGTGTCCTGCATGAATGGCGTAACGACTGTCCTACTGTCTCCAACACAACCTCAGTGAAATTGAATTCTCCGTGAAGATGCGGAGTACCTACGGCTAGACGGAAAGACCCCGTGCACCTTTACTATAGTTATGTATTGTAATAAAAACTTTTATGTGTAGAATATGTGGGAAGTTAATATTAGATGTTTACGCAAGTAAATAATTTAAACGTTAGTGAAATACCACTCTTAAAATTTTTTATTACTCATTTTTTAAGACATTGCATAATGGGTAGTTTGACTGGGGCGGTCGCCTCCTAAAGAGTAACGGAGGCGTACAAAGGTAAGTTCAAATTAAAAAATTTTAATTGTAGAGCGTAATAGTATATTGCTTGCCTGACTGTAAGATCGACAGATCAAGCAGGGACGAAAGTCGGTTATAGTGATCCGGTGATTCTGTGTGGAAAAGATCATCGCTCAACGGATAAAAGGTACGCCGGGGATAACAGGCTAATCACTCTCTAGAGACCCTATCGACGGAGTGGTTTGGCACCTCGATGTTGGATTATCGCATCCTGGAGCTGTAAGTGGTTCCAAGGGTTTGGCTGTTCGCCAAGGAAGGCGGTACATGATCTGAGTTTAGAACGTCGTGAGACAGTTTGGTCCCTATCTACCGTAGGCGTTAAAAAATTGAGAAGATTAAACCCTAGTACGAGAGGACCGGGAAAAGTAAACCCATGGTGTATCGATTGTTATACCAATAGCATAGTCGAGTAGCTAAGTTTATAACAGATAATCGCTGAAAGCATCTAAGTGAGAAACTGACTTCAAGATTTGTTTTTTAAAAGACGTAACAGATGATTACGTAAATAGGCTTAATGTGTAAGAGCTGCAAGGTTTTTAGCAAATAAGTACTAATTTCTTTTAATTTTATACAACTTAATTTTATAAAATGTTTTTATAACATAGAGATTTTTTAATTCTAATGAGTTTTTAAGTAAATTTTACTTAAAAATTATTTGTTTTTGAGTTTGATCCTGGCTCAAGATGAACGCTAATAGTATGCTTTACACATGCGAGTTGTACGAAAATTTTTTCGTAGCGAACGGGTGAGGAACACGTAAAATTGTTACCTTTTAGTTTAGGATAAAATTAATCAGTTTGTTTATTTACAAGTTGAGAAAAATTATTTTAATTAATACTAAATATCTAAAAAATTATTTTAAATAATTTGCTAAAAGATACCTTTGCGTAAGATTAGGTAGTTGGTAATTTAATAGATTACCAAGCCTTTGATCTTTAGTTGGTCTGAGAGGATGATCAACCACACTGGAACTGAGACAAGGTCCAGGCTAATTTTTTAGCCAGCAGTGAGGAATATTGGACAATGAACGAAAGTTTGATCCAGCAATACTATGTGAATGATGACGGCTATTTCGGTTGTAAAGTTCTTTCGTTTAAGATGATAATGACATTATTAAAGGAAGTTTAGTCCCGGCTAATCTCGTGCCAGCAGCCGCGGTAATACGGGAGGGGCAAGCGTTATCTGGAATAACTGGGCGTAAAGGGTCCGTAGACGGTATTGTAAGTTATTTGTTAAAACCTAAAGCTTAACTTTAGAAAAGCATTTAATACTACTATACTTGAGTTTTATGCAGAAGAGTAGAATTTCATGTCGAGGAGTAACGACTGCAGACACATGAAGGAATATCAGTAGCGAAGGCGACTCTTTGGTAAAAACTGACGTTGAGGGACGAAAGTGTAGGTAGCAAACAGGATTAGATACCCTGGTAGTCTACACTGTAAATTCTGAGTGCTGTAATTTAACATAAATTATGTTGGATTTTTTAAGCTAACGCCATAAGCACTCCGCCTGAGGAGTACGATCGCAAGGTTGGAACTCAAAGGAATTGACGGGGGCCTACAACAAGTGGTGGAGCATGTGGTTTAATGCGATAATCCGCGCAAAACCTTACCAACCCTTGACATATAAATAATTTTAAATCAGTTTATTAATACAAAATTGATTTTAAGTTAAATTTTTTACAGGTGTTGCACGACTGTCGTCAGCTCGTGTCGTAAGATGTTTGGTTCATTCCTTTAACGAGCGCAACTCTTATCTTTATTATGTTTTATACTTTTAAAAAATTCCTTCACGACAAATTTTTTAAAGCTTTAAAAGAGACTATCAATGATAAATTGAAGGAAGGTGAGAATCAAGTCAAGTCCCTGTGGCCCTTATGGGTTGGGCTACACACGTGCTACAATGAAAACTACAAAAAGTTACAAAATTTCAATTTAAGTTAATCTTTAAAAGTTTTCCCAGTTCGGATTACAAGCTGCAACTCGCTTGTATGAAGTTGGAATCACTAGTAATCGCAAATCAGCACGTTGCGGTGAATATGTATCTTGGCCTTGTACACACCGCCCGTCACATGCAGAGAGTTAGTTTTATTTGAAGTTTTTATCGTAATATTAAAATTTAGTTTTTTTAATTTGCAGAAAACCATTGAGAAATTAACAATTTGGATGAAGTCGTAACAAGGTAGCTGTACGGGAACGTGTAGCTGGAACAAAATGAAATAGTTCAGTAGGTTAGAACGTTGGAATCATAATCCAAGTGTCGGGGGTTCGAATCCCTCTTTCATTATTTAAAAAATGATTATTAATATTTTATTTTATTTATTTTCGACTATATTATTGTTAAGTTCTCTTATGGTAATTCTTGTTCAAAATTCTATATATTCTGTACTGTTTTTAGTTTTAAGTTTTATTTCGTCAGCAGGTATGCTTTTCTTATTAAAATGTGAGTTTCTTGCATTAATGTTTATTGTTATTTATGTAGGCGCGATTGCTGTGCTGTTCTTGTTCGTTGTTATGATGCTTGATTTAAAAACAATTAATTTAAAGAAAGACACATTAAAATATTTCCCATTTGGTGCTGTTATTGGTGGAGTATTTTTGACAGAAATTTTAATGGTTGTTGGTGAAACATTTAAATCAAATCCATACACAAATTCTTTTTTACACAATCCGTATTTAAACTGGTATGACAGAATGGATACTTTTACAGAAATTCAGGCCATTGGGCAAGTAGTTTACACACAATACGTTTTACAATTTCTAATTGCAGGAAATATTTTATTATTAGCTACTATTGCTGCAGTTGTATTAACTATAAATACAGAGGTGGAAAGTGATAAAAAGCAAGTAATCTTCAGACAACTTTCGCGGAATTATAAAAACGTGCTGATTGTTTAATCTTGTATACAAAGCTTATAGCTCAGTTGGTTAGAGCGTACGCCTGATAAGCGTAAGGTCAGTAGTTCAAATCTACTTAAGCTTATTTAAACATTTTATGCGTATTGAAACATTATTATTTAAAGAAATTGTTATTTTACCTGAATTATTTTTAGGAATTTCGTTAGTTTATTTAGTATTACATTGTACTTTTTTAGCAATTCAAAAAAATTATCTTTTAATTCAAAACTCAGTATTATACTTAGGTATCTTAGTTTTATTTTTGGCATGTTTTTTAGTATTAAACGACGGTTTAGAGGTTTTAGAATTAAGTTTTTTAAACGATACTATCATTCATGATTATGTAAGTTTTTCATCAAAACTTGTTATAGGAAGTTTGTCACTATTTTGTTTATTAATGATTCAACCTTATTTAACGAGTCAAAAAATAAACCATTTTGAATACATATTGTTGATTTTGTTTTCTGTTTTAGGATTATTTTTATTATGTTCTTCAAACGATCTATTAACAGCTTATCTTGCAATCGAATTGCAAAGTTTAGCGTTTTATGTTTTAGCATCGTTTAAAAAAAATTCTACTTTTTCTGTTGATGCAGGTATTAAATATTTTATTTTGGGTGCTTTTTCTTCGAGTTTATTTCTATTTGGTTCGTCGTTGTTATATGGGATCACCGGGACCATTAATTTTGAAGAATTTAAAGACCTGTTTATAAACGTTTTTCCAGGGAATCCTGACGTTGTAACAAATGATCCCAACTTTTTTAACATGAGTCTTGTTAAATTTGCATTAGTATTTATTTTAATAAGTTTATTTTTCAAACTTGCTATTGCACCTTTTCATACATGGGCTCCTGATGTATACGAAGGTTCTCCTACTGCGTCGACCTTTTTTTTTGCAGTTGTACCTAAATTAGCTATTTTTGTATTGTTGTTGCGGATCTTCTACTGTAGTTTTTACGGTTTCTTTGAAAGTTGGCGTTATTTCATTGTAATTCTTGTTGTTTTATCAGTTATAGTTGGATCTTTTGGTGGACTTGAACAAAGAAAATTAAAAAGTTTACTTGTTTATAGTTCTATAAGTCACATGGGCTACGCTCTAATCGCTTTTAGCGCAGGTACGTTTGAAAGTATTCAGATGTTGTTTTGTTATTTAATTGTTTACAGCTTTTCTGGTCTGTGCGTGTGGTCTATTTTCGTGTTAACTCGTTTAAAAAATAATCACCTTCAAAAACAAAATAAAGACTTAACTGATTTAGTACTTTTAGGAAAATCAAATTACATGTTAGCAATTTTCTTTACAACAGTACTTTTCTCTGTTGCTGGATTTCCTCCAATGATTGGTTTTTTAGTAAAAATTAGTGTATTTTTAACTGCAATAGAATCATCTATGTATTTTGTTGCATTAATAAGTATTTTATGTAGCGTTATTGGTACTTTTTATTATATACGATTAATTAAAATCTTGTATTTTGAAAAGGTTTTAGTTGGTAAATTATATTACCCAATTAAAACACAAAGCTCTGTATTAATATCTCTACTATTTTTCTTGTTTTTATTTTTATTTATTAACCCAACTTTATTGTATTTATTTTCATGTAAGTTTAGCTTATTAATATCAGCCGGTATTTAAAAAATAAATTTTACATTTTTAGCTCAGTCGGATAGAGCAACAGCCTTCTAAGCTGCCGGTCATAGGTTCGAATCCTATAAAATGTAAAATTAAAATTCAGCTTTATTAAATTTATGTTATATATTAAAAATATATTATCTTGTATTTTAGTGCTGCCGTTGATAGGCGCATTTATTTTATCATTTATTCCGTCGTCAAATAGATCCCTGTTACGATCTATTGCTTTAAATTGTTCTTGTTTAACGTTTGTATTATCATTGTTTTTGTGGGTCTTCTTTAACAAATCTGTAGGAACTTTTCAGTTTGTAGAGAAATTTTTTTGGATCCCAATTCTAAATATTAATTTTCCAATAGGTATAGATGGGATTTCGTTATTTTTCATCTTATTAACAACTTTATTAATTCCGATATGTTTATTAGCAAGCTGGGATACTATTCAGGTTGACTTAAAAAAATACCTTATTGCTTTTTTAGTTATGGAATTTTTTTTAATAGGAGTTTTTTGTGTACTTGACTTACTTCTTTTTTATATTTTCTTTGAGAGTGTGTTAATTCCTATGTTTTTAATTATAGGTATTTGGGGTTCAAGAGAGCGGAAAATTCGAGCTGCGTATTTCTTTTTCTTATATACTTTATTAGGTTCTGTTTTAATGTTACTATCAATATTGTATATATACTATCAAGTCGGTACTACTGATTATGAAGTATTGTTAACATTTTCATTTTCTCCGTTAGAGCAAAAAATTATGTGGTTTGCTTTTTTTGCTTCATTTGCTACAAAAGTACCCATGGTTCCTGTTCATTTATGGTTACCAGAAGCTCACGTTGAAGCTCCTACGGCAGGATCTGTTATATTGGCAGGAGTATTGTTGAAATTAGGAACTTACGGCTTTATTCGGTTTTCATTCCCACTTTTCCCTGAAGCATGTTTCTATTTTGCCCCATTTGTTTACGCGATGTCTGTTGTTGGAATCGTTTACACTTCTTTCACAGCAATACGTCAATCAGATTTTAAAAGAATTATCGCATATACGTCTATTGCTCATATGAATTTAGTAATGGTAGGAATGTTTAGTTTTAATGTTATTGGTTTAGAAGGTGCTATATTACAAAGTTTAAGTCATGGATTCGTTGCAAGTGCTTTATTCTTAATTATTGGGGTGGTTTATGACCGACATCACACTCGTATGGTTAAATATTATGGAGGGCTAGTACACACAATGCCTATTTACGTGTTAATTTTTCTATTTTTTACAATGGCTAACATCGGTTTACCTGGCACAGGTAGTTTTGTTGGTGAATTTTTAATTTTAACAGGTTCTTTTAAAGCAAATACAACTGTTACATTTTTAAGTGCTACCGGTATGGTTATTGGTGGGTGTTATTCTTTATGGTTATTTAACCGAATTGCTTATGGTAATTTAAAAACTCAATATTTCAAGAATTATTTAGATATTAATAAACGAGAATTTTTAATATTTTTTCCTTTGTTATTAGGAACTCTTGTTATGGGATTGTATCCAAATATATTTTTAAATTCAATTCATTTTAGTACAAACATGTTGGTTGAGTTTATGTATTTTTAATCTTAAAATCATGATTTATATATTTGAAACAGAAATTTTAAATAATAAGCCTTTAATATTTTCTTTACAAAAAATTTATGGCGTAGGCAAAAAAAACTCGATTTTGATTTGTAAGCAATTAGGGTTTTCTAAAAATTTAAAAACTTCCGATTTATCGAGTGATCAGACATCCAGATTAATAAAAGCAGTAGAGAAATCCAATTTAGTAATTACGAATGAATTGCGAAAATTACAAGCTCTTTCTTTGAGAAATTTAGTTGAGATAAAATCGTACAAAGGGTTACGACGCTTAAACGGTCTACCTGTTAGAGGCCAACGAACGCATACTAACGGTAAAACGTCAAAACGTCAAAAACGATTCTAAACTTTATACAAATTATAAATGAAATCTACTTATAAATTAAAAAATTCTGTATTTGATACTTTTTCAAATTCTTCTTCTTCATTTCAAAACTCAAATAACTCAAGTTTCATGGCTTCATTTGTTACTAAAACAATAAGATGGAATAATAATTACGTGTTATCATTTATTGATAATCATATTATTCATTACCCAACTCCAATAAATTTAACATACGCTTGGAGTTTTGGTTCGTCAGCAGGAATATGTTTAGTTATTCAAATCCTATCTGGTGTGTTCTTAGCAATGCATTACACTCCTCACATTGATTTGGCATTTAGTAGTGTTGAGCATATTATGCGAGACGTTAACAATGGCTGGTTAATTAGATACATTCATGCAAATGGTGCGTCTATGTTTTTCATTTTAGTATATTGCCACATATTTCGAGGATTATACTATGGTTCATACATGCAACCACGACAACTATTGTGGTGCTCTGGAGTTTTAATTTTTATCTTAATGATGGGTACTGCTTTTATGGGTTATGTACTACCTTGGGGTCAAATGAGTTTTTGGGGTGCAACTGTAATTACTAGTTTAGTAACAGCAATTCCAATTGTTGGTCAATCTATTGTTGATTGGTTATGGGGAGGATTTACAGTAAACAACGCTACTTTAAATCGATTCTTCAGTTTACACTTTTTATTACCTTTTGTTATTGTAGGACTAACAGTATTACACTTAGCATTGTTACACAAAGATGGATCAAATAACCCTCTAGGAGTAGACACCGGTGTTGATAAAGTACCATTCTACCCATATTTCTTTGTTAAAGACTTGTTTGCATTCTTTTGCTTTTTAGTAATGTTTGCAACATTTGTATTTTATTTCCCAAATTCTTTAGGTCACCCTGATAATTATATTCCAGCAGATCCTATGCAAACTCCAGCACATATTGTTCCTGAGTGGTACTTTTTACCATTTTATGCAATTTTAAGATCTATTCCTGATAAACTAGGAGGTGTTGTTGCAATGGGTGGTGCTTTAATTATATTATTTTTAATACCGTTTACTAATACTTCTGAAGTAAGAAGTACAACTTTTCGGCCTATTTTCAAAATTTTTTATTGGTTAATTGTTGCAGATTTCTTAATTCTTGGTTGGGTTGGGCAAAAACCTGTTAAAGATGTTTTCGTTGTTGTTGGTCAAGTTGCGACAGTATTTTACTTTCTATTCTTTATCGTGTTAATTCCTGTAATTGGGATTATTGAAACAAAGTTAGCACATCATAAAGCTGATTAAAATAATTTATTTATCACTCATACATGCTATTTACTCCATTAGAACAATTTCAAATTATTTCTTTATTTTCTATGAAAGTGTTTTGTTTAGATTTTTCATTGACTAACATGTTATTTATCAACTTAATTGTGTTATTAATTTTTAGTTCAATGGTTTACTGTTTTAGCTCTGACACCGATTATTTAGGTGAAACTAGCTATTTTTTTATTCCTAACCCTTGGCAAACTTTCATTGAAACTGTTTATGAAACCGCAGCTCAATTAGCGTTTGATAATTTAAATGAAGAAGGTGAAAAATATTTCCCATTCATTGCAGTTTTATTTACCTTCATTTTGTTCAATAATTTAATTGGATTGGTACCATATAGTTTTACTATCACAAGTCACCTAATTGTTACATTTGCACTGTCTTTTCCTATTTTCATCGGTGTGGTAATTATTGGTATTCAACGACACAAAATCCTTATGTTATCAGTATTCTTACCTGCTAATACACCTGTAGGTTTAGGTCTATTACTAGTACCTATTGAACTTATTTCATATATTTTCAAGCCTATTAGTTTAGGAGTTCGATTGTTTGCTAATTTAATGGCAGGGCATACTTTATTAAAAGTAATTGTTGGTTTTGCTTGGAGTATGCTATTATTAGAAGATTTTCTTTCAATTTTTCATATTATCCCATTACTAGTTCTTGTTGCTCTAATGGGTCTAGAGTTAGGTGTTGCTATGATTCAGGCTTACGTATTTACAGTATTAACTTGTATTTACTTAAATGATAGTATTAACTTATCTCACTAAATTTTAAAATAATTAGACTAAAAATCATGTTTATTAATATACACATTTATTCAAAAAATTACAAATCAATAGAACTTTTTTCAACTTTTTTTTCAAACAAAACGTTTACAGAAAAGCTAAAAATAACAACTTTTAGTCTACCTTTCCAAAACCCTGTAAAGAAAAAAATCTTTACTGTTTTAAAGTCACCTCACGTGAATAAAACAGCACAAGAACATTTTGAGTACAATCTTTACACGAAGCAGTTCAAAATATGTTCTCACAAAGGTTTTTTATTGTTAACGTTCCTAAAAAACTTAAAATACAATCTATTTCCGGATATTAAGTTTAAAATAGAAGTAATTAATCAAAACCTAAAATTTGGCCAAAAACTAAAAAACAAAGTTAATTCCGACAACTTTTCATTATCGCATAGTTACACGGGCTTAAAAACTTACATACAAATTCTCAATAGTTACGGAGGTTTGGCTTTAAAACAGAAATAAGTCATTGTTTGGATAGCTCAGTTGGTTAGAGCAAAGGACTGAAAATCCTTGTGACGGCAGTTCAAATCTGTCTCTAGACATTAAGTATTAAATAAATCATGAAAAATCATTTATCTAACATGGTTGCAAGCATTAAAAATGGCCAACTAGCAAAAAAAGCTTACGTTAATCAGACACGAAAAAAAACATGCGAGTCAGTTTTAAACGTTTTATGGGATGAAGGTTTCATTTCTGGATATAAAATATCAAAAACTACTCCAAACATTTTGAAAATTTTTCTTAAATACAATGGTGGAAAACCTGTAATAAATTCGATGAAAATGTTAAGTAAACCTAGTTTAAAGACATATTATTCATTGAAGCAAATTTGGAAATTAGATTCAAGTAAAGGTACGGTAATAATTTCGACAAACAAAGGGTTCATGTCGCTTAATGATTGCAAAAAACAAAAATTAGGCGGAGAGCCTTTTATAATAGTAAGATGAAAACTTTTTTAAAACGTTATATTATTAAAATTCCAACTGATATTGAAGTCTTTTATTGTGAAAGTCGACAAGTTATGTTAATAAACGGGCCTTTTGGCAAAAAAATTTTAAAATTACAAGTTAAAATTGAAATGCCTGAAAATGAGAACTTAATAAAAGTTATGGACTCTACTTTCAAAAAAGCATCAAACAAAGATAAAAAAACAATAAAAAGTTTACGTGGAACAACAGTTGCCTTAATAAAGCAAATGTTTTTAGAAGTTTCAACTACTATATGTAAAAAACTTAATTTAGTAGGTGTTGGTTATAAGGTATTCCCAGTTGAAACTGAACTTGGTAATTTAATACATTTAAAATTGGGCTTTAGTCACAGCATTTATTTTAAGATTCCTGATACAGTTGACGTTAAGTGTCATAAAGCTGACAAGTTGTTTATATCTGGGAATATTTTAAGTCACGTAGCTCAAACAGCCGCGCTAATTAGAAATTGCAAGGCACCTGAACCGTACAAAGGAAAAGGGATTTCTTATAGCAACGAAGTTATCAAATTAAAAGAAGGTAAAAAAGTTTAAATGAAACTAAAAAATTTAAAAATTAAAAAGCATACTTTACTTAAATTACATTTATTAAAGTATCAAGCTTACAAAAATAATTCTAAAAGTTTTATTAATAGAACAGTAGACCATTTAGAACTATCTCTAAAACAAGCGTTAAATTTAATTTATTCGTATCATTCTAGTAATAAAAGAATTTTATTTATAGGTTTTCCTTATATTAAAAGCAAATTAATTTTAAAGGATTCACCACATTTTTTCATGCAAAAAAAGTTATGGGTAAACGGGTTGTTTGGAAATAAAAACGCAAACTTCCAAAATTCAAAGCAAAAAAATACTTTACTAAATGGTACTTCGTTTAATAAAGATCCAGATTTAGTTGTTTTCTTCAACGCATCTAACAAAGATACAGGGATTTTAAAGGAATTATCTACGCTAGGCTGCCCGCTAATTTCTCTAGGTAGTCAAAACTCTGTGGAACCTGTAAATATTACTTACAATGTCCCAGCATTTTTATTAAGAAAAAATATGAAACAACTTTGTTCTTTCTTAATATATTCTATATTAAGAAAATCGAAAAAACACAATAACTTTTATGATTAATACAAAAAAATATCGACACAAACCTGTGTACAAAAAGTTTGTACAATTAAAAAAAAACGTACAAAACAGATCCAAGCTTTTGAAATTTAAAAAACGTAAATGGAAGATTCTACTGTCACAAGTAGCAAAAATTTCTAAAACTCGGAAAAACAATTGTTATTACAAATTCTACGATCAAAGTGTATATCAAATCCCTAAATTCAATAACTTTTTTTCAAAAAATTTCAAACAAAATTTACTGACTAAAAAAAGTTTTAATCTTTTTTATGGAAACTTATTACAGAAGTATTTGAAGAAAAGTGTATCCAGCGCAAGGTCTATGTCAAATAGAGTTCAAAATAAAGTGAATTCGAGATTGTTTTTCAAAGAATTACTTGAAAGTCGTCTAGACGTTATTTTGGTAAGATCTCATTTTGCGTTAAGTATTATGAATGCTCGCCAACTTATTTCACATGGACATGTTAACGTAAATGGTATACGAGTAGCTGATTCATCCGTTTTAGTAAAAAAGGGTGATATTATTACTTTTTCACAAAAAAGTAACAAACTACTGGAATACTACTTAGTAAACTCAGAACTATGGCCTCTACCTCCTCAGTATTTACAAACAAGTTATAAAATATTTCAAATATTAATAATTGATGATGTTAAACTATCTAATAGTTCAGATGCTTTTTCTGTATGGTTAAATTTAAATGGTGTCATAGAGTCTTATAAACGCTAGTAATAAATCTAATAAAACGTAATATTGTCTTCAGTAGCTCAGTGGTAGAGCAAGTGGCTGTTAACCACTTGGACGTTGGTTCAAATCCAGCCTGGAGAGATTTGTTATTTAATATTTTGGAAGTAATCGGACTCGAACCGATAACTTTGTGCTTGCAAAGCACACACTCTGCCAATTGAGTTATACCCCCTTTATCTAACATCTAAAAATTTTTCTTACTTAATAAAATTAATATAACTGTAACTGATTAACCATAAATTGTAATCTAAATCTTTGTCAATTGTAGTTACTAAATTGTTATTTTTGTTAATTTTTTTAGTTCGAAATTTTTTAACTTCAATAAAGTTAGAAATACTGGTAGAAATAGAATAGTAATAAAAAAAACACAAACTAATTAATAGTCCGAATAGTTGAGCACCTAGTGTTAAAAGATCAAATTGTGGAATATATTAATAGTCATTTTGCTCGTTTGGTGAAATTGGTAGACACGTCAGACTTAAAATCTGGTTCTTTTAGAGAGTATCGGTTCAAGTCCGGTAACGAGTACAATTTAATATTCTTCAATTACAAATTAAAAAATAATAAAGCTTAAATTACAATAATGTGGTATTTATTTGCGGGTAAACTTATGAGTTTAATTGCTTACTTTGTTTTCTATAAATTGTTAATAAACCTTAACGATTTAAATCTTTTAGATCGTGTTTTTGGTTGGTTTTTTGTGGAACACGTCTTTGAAGAGTATAATAAGAACGCAGGTAAGTTCTTCTTAACTAACGGAGATTTCAGAAATTTAATTAAAAATTTATTAGTTATTATTCGAAATATTCTAATTTGGTCTCATTTATTGACTTTAACAGAGTTTTTATTGACAGTATCTATATTAATTTTGTTAGTTTACTTTTTATTCTATTTTTTAAAAATAAATAAAATAAAAGGTAAAAAAGTCGAGGTGGTAATTTTTGTTTATTACACTCTTATTATTTATATTTTACTATTAAAAACTTTCGTGTCATTCAATCTGTTCGACATTTACTTTATTTTTAAACCTATATTGGCTATTTCGTTCGTTCCCGTGATAATGTTCTTCTTTTATTTAACTGCTATGGCCTACTATCGTTACATTATAAATAATAAAAATAACTTAAGTGTAAAAATAGTGTTAGTCAAAATAAGTTTTTACATTTTTATTGTCTTCGTTATCGCTGTAGCATTTGTTAACGCCTTATTAATTGTAAATTTTTTAAGTGACAACTTTCTTCAAGAATTCTTAATGAAATTTTTATTAATATACACCTACATTTATTACCGTATATAAATGTATATTTTATTTTAAATATATAAATGCCAACTATTAATCAGTTATGTAAAACAAAAAGATTAACAAAAAAGCGAAGAAACAAAGTTCCTGCTTTAGATATGAGCCCTCAAAAAAAAGGTGTTTGTACGAAAATATTTTTAAGAACTCCAAAAAAACCAAACTCAGCGTTACGAAAATTAGCAACATTAAGGCTAACGAACGGTAAAAGGGTATCTGCTTATATACCAGGTGAAGGCCACAATTTACAGGAGTATTCTACTGTGCTAATTAGAGGAGGTCGTGTTAAAGATTTACCTGGTATTAAATACCATTTAGTTCGAGGTAAACTTGATTTCTCAGGTTTGAAAAGTAGAACAACATCTCGATCAAAATATGGTACAAAAAAAATCTCTAACTATTTATGATAAAAAATTCTCCCTTAAAACACAATATATTTAACCGTATAATGGTTAATGGTAATAAACGAACTTCTGAAAAGGTATTTTTTAAAAGTTTAAAACTAATTCAGAAAACTCAATTAAAAAAAAATTTCGAAGCTGTTCTAAAAATGTCCTTAGTAAACAGTTCGCCATTAATCTATGTAAAACAGATTAAACGAAAACGAAAACGAACGATAGAATTTCCTTTTCTGTTAAACTCAAAGTTAAAATTGTCATATGGAATTAAATTTTTGGTTTCAAATAGCAAAAAAAATAAAGCTGAGTCATTTTATAAGAGTTTCAATACAGAATTGTTGAATTCATCAAAAAAAATTAGCTTAAGTTTTAAGCAAAAAACTGATCTACACAAAGATGGGTTTGCAAAAAGAAAATTTGCAAATTATCGATGGTTTTAAGTGATTGGATTTGTAAAAACTTTACACGCTTAAAAGGAGTTGAACCTATAACCTTCGGAACCGAAACCCGACGCTCTATCCAATTGAGCTATAAGCGCGATTAAAAAAAATATTAATAACATGATTCAACAACAAACAATACTAAAAGTATCAGATAACTCAGGAGCAAAAAGCGTTAAATGTATAAAAGTGCTTGGAGGTTTTAAAAAACGATTCGCAAAATTAGGCAACGTTATCGTTGTTTCAATAAAAGAACTAAGAAATAAATCGCGAAAAACTTCGAAAGTAAAGAAAGGTGAGGTTTATAAGGCTTTAATAATTAAAACTAAAGCAAAACAGGTTAATAAAGACGGTTCTGTTATTTCTTTTGATAACAATTCTGTAAGTCTAATTAACACCCAGGGTAAACCTTTAGCTAGTAGGATTGTAGGCCCTGTATCAAAAAAACTAAAAAAAGGAAAATACTCTAAATTCGCTAACATCTCGTTAGGTACAGTATAATAAATTTTATTGTTTAAATGCATTTTTTTGAATATTATAATGAAAATGTCGTAAAATACGATCTAGTAAATAAGTTTCGATATAAAAATTTAACAAACATACCTAAATTAAAATTTATTAGTTTACGATTTAATTTTAAGAGGTATGACTTAAAACAATTGATCGCTGCATTAACTGCGTTGGAGTTGATCACTTCTCAGAAAGGTTCCTTACTGGAATCTAGAGTTTCTAGTGTTTCTTTAAAAATTAGAAAAGGTCAACCTATCGGCTGTAAAGTTATTTTGCGACGTGTAAAAATGAAACAGTTTTTAGCAAAGTTAATTAACAAAATTATTATTGAAAACAAAACAGCGAATCAAGAAACAAATTTTGCTTGCAATATGTTTTCATTCAAAATATCTAATGTTTTAATTTTTAGTGAATTGGAAAAAAACTACCAATTTTTTAAAAATTTGAAAGGTTTGGATATTAGTATAGCAACAACGGCAGTTAACTTTAAAAGCTTTATGTTTTTAATAAAATCACACAAGATCAAAACGTAAGAAAAACGCAAATGTAACTCAATTGGTAGAGTGTAACCTTGCCAAGGTTAAAGCTGAGGGTTCAAATCCCTTCTTTTGCTATCTTTATGGATAAGTGGTCGAGTGGTTTAAGGCGTTAGTTTTGAAAACTATTGTATTGAAAAATACCGTGGGTTCGAATCCCTCCTTATCCTTTTTAGTAACTTTTACAGGCTAAATAACATAATGGTAATGTATTAGATTGCAAATCTTATAATATCGGTTCAAATCCGATTTTAGCCTTTAAAATTTAAATTTATATATGATCGCAATAATTTGTATTATTTTAAAAATTCTTGCAATAGTTGTTCCACTATTGATCTCTGTAGCTTATTTTACAATTGCTGAGCGAAAATTAATGGGTAGTATTCAGCGACGAAGAGGGCCAAACGTTATCGGTTTTGTCGGTTTATTACAACCACTTGCTGACGGTTTGAAACTTTTTGTTAAGGAAACTATTTTACCAAGTAACTCAAATATTTACGTATTTTTATTGGCACCTATTTTAACATTTGTGTTAAGTCTAATTGGATGGGCTGTTATACCTCTATCAGAAACTATAGTAATTTCTGATATGAATTTAGGTGTTTTATATTTATTAGCTATTTCATCTTTAAGCGTTTACGGTATCATTATGGCTGGATGGTCTAGTAATTCTAAATATCCATTCTTAGGCTCGTTACGGTCTGCTGCGCAAATGATTTCTTATGAAGTATCTATAGGGTTTATTATTGTTAATATTTGCGTTTGTGCGGGTTCGTTCAATCTAAGTAATATTGTATTATCCCAAGAAAAAACTTGGTATATAATCCCTTTATTTCCTATGTTTATTTTATTTTATATTTCTATGTTAGCAGAAACAAATCGGCATCCTTTTGATTTACCTGAAGCTGAAGCTGAGTTAGTATCTGGTTACAATGTTGAATATTCTGCGATGACATTTGCTTTATTTTTTCTAGGAGAATACGCAAATATGCTTCTAATGAGCGCATTTTCTTCAATATTATTTTTAGGAGGATGGTTACCGCTATTTGATGTTTTACCTTTTAATCTGTTACCAGGAAGTTTCTGGCTTTCGCTTAAAATTCTTTTAGGTGTGGTATTTTTCATTTTAACACGCGCAGCTTTACCACGATACCGGTACGATCAATTAATGCATATTGGTTGGAAGTCATTTCTACCTTTATCTTTAGGTTACTTGCTATTTACAGTGGGTTTACTTACAAGTTTCAATTGGTTACCAAATTAAAACCTTTTACAATAATAATAACTATTACTAACTCATATACTAAAACAAAACTGCCACCTAATATTAACTGACTAACTACATCAGGAGGCGTTATTAAAGTCGCTAATACGAAGAAGAGTACATAAAAAATTTTTCTTGTGTTTCGTACGAAAAGCAGCTTTTTTTTAAGAGCGTCTATCAATAAAAATATAAACACAAATCCTTGACCTACAAATATCGTAATATAATAAATTAAAACGTAAAACGATAAATACTCAGTAACTCTCACTTCTAAAAATATATTGACTGACTGAATTGATGAGTTCTGGAAACTCGAAAAAAAGTTCCAACAAAATGGTAGCACAACAGTGTTTAGAAGTAACAAACTAAACCCCCACAAACTAATACTCAAATAAGTAAAAAGTATTAATTTCTTATGTTCAGCTTCGTATAATGCTGGAATTATAAAAGTTTTTATGTGGTACAAACTAAATATAAACGTTAACTGAAAACCTACCAAGTAAGCCAAACTTAAATAAGCTGAAAATATATCTGTTATATTAGTGGCTATGAAATAAAAGGAGGTCTTTTCAAATAAACTTAGATTTGGTTTTATAGACAAAAATAGTAACGTTTCTTTGTTTAAATATGCAACTATTACGGTAGCAATCCAAGAAAAAATTATTAAAATTGCACGATTTCGGATTTCAAAAAAATATTTAATTAACATCGTTAACATTATGCATAGGAAAATAGTTCAGTTGGCAGAACAGTGGTTTCCAAAACCAAAGGTCAAGGGTTCAACTCCCTTTTTTCCTGTTTTTTTTCTTCGTTACTAAAAAGTTTCGTTTTTGTAGAGCCATTTTTAAGTTTGCTATTATTTTTGAAAAGTCTCCAAAAACTAATAAGAAAAGCAAAAGTAAAATAATTAATTGACCAAAACTAAAATTACCCATAAAATTAAAGTGTTATATATATATATCTAAGGCTTGTAGTTCAGTGGTAGAACGTACCGCTCATAACGGTTTTGTCGTAGGTTCAAATCCTGCCAAGCCTAATTATTCACAACCTAAAGCAACTCTCGTACTAATTAAAAAAATGAAATTTGAATTAAAAAGCTATAAATTACAAAAAACAAAAAGTTATTTTAAAGAAAAACCTCTATTTTTTATGTTTAATGTTTCAAATTTAAACTCGAAAAGTTGGTTAAAAACCGAACAAGTTTTTTTTAATTACAACTTAAAATATTACAAAGTTTACAATACTTTATCAAAAAAATTTTTAGAAAAATCTATATTTAAGAATACAGCCGTATTAATGAATGGTTCTATATGCTTGGTAGATTTTAATAAAAATGAAGATATTCAGATAAACTTACAAAAAATAATTAAGTTAAATCCTTCAATGCCTTTTTTAGGGCTAAGACTAAACACTAAAGTTTACTCTTTATCACAATTAAATACAGTTTCTACCATAAATTATAATAAGACTATTAAAGTTTTTAATAAGTCGTTAAAAAAGCTATTAAAGCTTCCATATTATAAAATAGGTAAATAAAAATCGAAATAATGTGATTTGAACACATGACTTCCTGCTCCCAAAGCAGGCACGCTACCAAACTGCGTTATATTTCGATAAAATGTTGAAAGAAGTAGGATTCGAACCTACGATGGGATAATCCCAACAGATTTACAATCTGCCACTTTAAACCGCTCAGTCATTCTTTCTAATTAATAAAAGCTTACCGTAAAACCATTCTCTTAGTTCGACGCTTAATACGCTTCAACTTTTTTGGTCTGCATCCGTTGTGGGGCGAAAGATTATAACTCTGAATCGACTTAATGAACAGCTTGTCTTTTAGAGCCTTAATTATAAGAGATTCATAAAAAACTTTCGTATTTTTAAAGTGTAAAGCTACAGGCTTGTTAGTTAAAAACTTAGCTTTTAATAACAGAACTTTGAAAATGTTTATTAATGCCATAGGCTGAGCCTTTTTCTGTCTTTTGGTTAATTTAATCAATCCAGCAGAGAAAGACATTTTTGGGTTGCCATTAACGTCGGTTACATTAACTAAAGTGTTCGTTGGAGACAAATTAACGTTTATAACGTAACTTATCAAATTTTCTTTTGCTGGTTTGTTGTTTAAACTAAAAGAGCTTAAGTTTTTATTTGATATAAATTTTACGTATACATTGTTAGACTCTTCTTTTTTTAAAGTTTGAGAAACTAACTTTGTCGATTTTAGTTGGTTTAATAAATTTAGTAAAGCTAACAACTTTTTGACATAAAGTTTCGTAACAGCTAAATTCCCGGGCTGCTTTTTTCGTACATCTAATATATTTGATAAAATCATAATTTAAATAAAAATAATTTATTGCTAAAATGAAACTTAAAACATTTAAACCAACAACGCCATCGCAACGAAACTTAATACAACTAAACAGATCAGGTTTACAAAAAAAACCATTACTTAAAACTAAAATTAAAGGTTTTAAAAATAGTGCAGGTCGTAGTTCGGACGGAAGGATTACTTCATGGCACAGAGGAGGTGGTCACAAAAAACGCTACAGAGAAATTAATTTTAATCGAACAGAAGATTCTACAGGTATTATTACGAGTATAGAATACGATCCATACAGAACATCAAACATAGCTTCTGTTTATAATATCGTTGATAATAAATATGAGTATATTTTAGCTCCGAAAGATTTACACGTAGGAGATATAGTGAAATCTGGTAAAAATGCTGACTCAAAAAATGGTCATTCACTTCCTATTGCTAAAATACCTATCGGAAGTTTAATCCATAACGTATCTGTAAAAACAAAAAAGAAAGCTCAAGTAAGCCGTGCTGCAGGTACATTTTCACAACTAATAGAAAAAACTCCAAGCTCAGGTCGATTAAAATTAAGTTCAGGAGAACAACGAAATGTTTCTATAGACTGTTTTGCAACGATGGGTGTGGTTTCTAACGAATTCTCGTTTTTAACAACAATAGGAAAAGCTGGTAGATCTCGTTGGTTAAACCGACGTCCTACAGTGAGAGGGGTCGCAATGAATCCAATAGATCATCCACATGGAGGTGGTGAAGGTAAAACTTCCGGAGGTCGATCTTCCGTGACTCCTTGGGGAAAACCTACTAAAGGAGGAAAAACGAGCCGATCAAAAAACAAATTAATTCTAATTAAAAGAAACTAATATTTTTATTTAAAAATGAGTAGAGCTAAATGGAAAGGTCCTTTTGTACCAAATAAATTGTTACAGGAGTGCAAAATAACAAAGAATGAAATTTATACAAACTTTCGAAAATCTACAATCGTACCACAATTCGTAGGTTTAACTATGAATGTTCATAATGGCAAAGGATTTTCGAAACTTAAAATTACTGAAGCAATGATCGGACATAAATTAGGAGAGTTTTCTCCTACACGAAAACGATTTTCGTTTAAAAAAAAAAAAATAAAATAACACTAATTATACTTTATGGGACAAAAAACAAATTCAACAATTTTTAGTCTAGGTTTAAAAAACGCCGAGTGGAAATCAAAATATATCGAAAGAAATTTAGAAGAATCTTCCGTACTATTATATAAAAACTTTGAAATTCGAAACTATTTAAACAGAATTTTCAAGCTTCATGGTTTACTTATTCATAGTTGCAAAATTGAGTACAATCAAACAACTGCTAGTTTCTTAATTTTTTTCTTTGAAAAAAAAACTGAAACCTCAAAACTATACGCACAAAGCACAAAAGAATCGCAAGAAGTCAATGCTTTAAGCACCTCTTCGAGTTTTGTTAATAGTAAAGAATTAATTAATCACGTAATTAATAACATTCTTGCAATAGATTTAAACTTGTTTTTTAAAAATAAGACTGTTATTTTTAAAACACAAAATTTAAATCAAAAATTTGAACTTTCAATTAAAAACTCAAAAACAAGAATGTTTGAATATGAAAGTATTTTAAAACATTTTAAAAGGTTCTTAAGAAATCCACTATTTAAAGAATTAATTAAAGTTTTATTTGTTTCAGTAACTGAAAAAGACTCTGCTAAACTTATAGCTGAAGCAGTTTCTTACTATTTTACCAAACAGAAAAAACGACACGGCTTCGTCCTTTTTTTATTAAAGAGAACTTTAGAAACACTTATTCCTTCAAAACTTTCCGTAATAAAAGGTGTAAAAATTGTAATAGCTGGAAGATTTAATGGAGCACCACGATCTAACAAGAAAATTCTTAAAGTTGGTAAAGTTCCTTTACAATCTTATAACTCAACAATAAGTTATTATGAAGATACAGCCTACACGTCAAACGGTACTTTTGGTATTAAAGTATGGATTTGTGAAAAGAGTTAAACTTTTAAAAAATTATGTTTTTACAACCAAAAAGATCAAAATATAAAAAGGTAAGAAAAGGAACTCTTCCAAAACTTGAGTTTAGATCAAACAAACTTCAATTTGGAACAATAGGGTTGAAAGCAATAGAATCTGGTACTATTTCAGCTAGACAGATAGAAGCAGCTAGACAATCTATAAATAGAAAAATAAAACGAAAAGGCAAACTGTGGATTAGAGTTTTTCCCAATATGCCTGTTACAGCTAAACCCACTGAAGTTAGAATGGGTAAAGGTAAAGGAGCGGTAGACCACTGGGCGACCAAAGTCGGCGGTGGTTGTGTTTTGTTTGAACTTTGTGGGGTAACCATAAATACAGCAACATCTGCTTTCAGAACTGGTGGTGCAAAATTACCTATTAAAACAGTTATCTTCAGTTAATAGGTTAATAAATTAAATATATAAGACAATTACTTAGAAAATTTTGATGACAAACTTTAAATTTAAAAGATTAGCTGCTTTAAAGTTTCCGATAATATATTTTCATTTGTTTATTTTAAATAATAATAAAACTATTTTATGTTATTACAAGCAGCTAAATTTATAGGAGCAGGCTTAGCCACCATTGGACTAGCAGGAGCTGGAGTAGGTATCGGTACCGTATTCGGTGCTTTAGTAATCGGTGTATCTCGAAACCCTTCTCTAAAAGACGAGTTATTCAAACTTGCAATTTTTGGATTCGCGTTAACTGAGGCTATTGCATTATTCTCTTTAATGATGGGATTCTTAATTCTTTTTGCACTATAATTCTGATAAAAAACAACTCTGTTTTTATTTTGCAAAAGGGTACGTAGCTCAGCGGTAGAGCATTGGACTTTTAATCCACAGGTCTTGGGTTCGAATCCCAATGTACCCAGTGTTTTCTATTTTATGAAAAATAATATATATGATTACTACAAATATAAATTACATTTTGAACATTATTATAATTTTGTTTTTAATAGGATCTTTAGGACTTGTTTTAAATCGAAAAAACATTTTAATAACAATAATGTCTGTCGAATTAATGTTATTATCAGTAAACTTAAATTTCGTGATTTTTTCAATTTATCTTGATGACATAACAGGGTACGTATTTGTCTTGTTTATTCTAACAATTGCAGCAACTGAGTCTGCCATAGGGTTAGCTATTTTATCGATTTATTATAAACTGAAACAAACAATTCAAATGGATAAAGTTAAAAACGTTAAAAGCTAAAATTACAAGCTTTTAATTTTTCTTTTAAAATTTTATCGGAAAAGACGGGACTTGAACCCGCAATCTTCGACGTGACAGGTCGACGCTTTAACCAAATTAAGCTACATTTCCAAAAATAAAATAAAAATGAAATCTTTAAAATATTTTCATATCAACAACGTAAAATTTAATTACGTATTGGAGTTTCAAAGTAATCACGCAAACGATTATTGGAAACACAATGCACCATTAATTGAATATTGTGAAACAATTGGTATAAACATACCTCATTATTGTTATCATAAAAATTTGTCTATTTCGGGAAATTGCCGTATGTGTCTAGTAGAATTAAAAAACTCGCCAAAACCTATAGTATCTTGTGCCATGAGCGCAAAGTCATGCCTAAATAACAGTGAAGTTTTTACTAACAGTCCTTTAGTAAAAAAAGCTAGAGAAAACGTGTTAGAGTTTTTATTACTAAACCACCCACTAGACTGTCCAATTTGTGACCAAGGAGGTGAATGCGACTTACAAGACCAATCTCTTTTTTTTGGTATTTCTAAAAAAAGATTTTACAACTTTAAAAGAGTAGTTACAGATAAAAATATAGGACCCATTGTTAAAACTGTGATGACTCGTTGTATTCACTGTACACGTTGTGTTAGGTTTGCTAGCGAAGTAGCTGGAACAGAAGACCTTGGTATGTTTGGACGTGGACTTGACAGTGAAATAGGTACTTACGTAACCAAAACTTTCCAATCAGAACTATCTGGAAACATAATTGATTTATGCCCTGTAGGAGCTTTAACCTCGAAACCTTACCCTTTTGTTAGTAGAAGTTGGGAGTTAAAAAATGTGAGCTCTGTTGACTTTTCTGATGGATTTGCGACTAATCTACAAGTCTACTTAAAGAACAACCAAGTAGTAAAAATTACTCCAGAATACGACACAAATGCAAATGTTAGTAATTGGATTTCTGACAAAACTCGTTTTGCTTTTGACGGAATGTTTTCACCTGAGCGAATCTTGAAAGGGTTTATCCAAACAGGACCTAATAAAGTTACAACGTCAAGTACGTGGAAACTTCTTTTAGATGAAATTACCTTAACTTTGTACTTTCAAGATCATTTGAACAAACATTTTTTAAAAACAAATAATTTGCATGTTATTTTTGATAACAATGTTAGTCTAGAAGTTTTAAATTTACTAGTAATGTTTTCAAAAAAATACTCGTTTGTAAAATTAAAAAAAGCTGAAAATAACTTATATAACAATGACTTAGAAAGCTCTTTCTTAACAGGTAATCATAATAAATTAACCAACCAATTAGACAGTTCAAATTTGTGTTTGTTAGTAGGATTAAACAGTCGTTATGAAAGTTCAAGCTTAAATGTAAAATTACGAAAGCGATATCTAAAAGGAGACTTTAAAATTTTTTCTTTAGGAGCTTCTAACGACTTAACTTTTCCAGTATCATATTTAGGACTTAATATCAAAAACTTAAAATCGATGGCAGAAGGGAATAACTTTTTTTGCCAAGAGCTTGCAAACTCAAAATCAACAATTATTTCAAGTTCAAATCTTTTTCAACGTAAAGATTCGGCAAGTATGTTTGGGTTGTTAACCTCAATCAAAATGAGTGTTAAGAGAAATAACTCTGTTTGGAATAACTTAAACATTTTAAGTTCTTCAGTTAACGAAACTGGTATTAAATATTTAAACAACTTTAAATCTTTCTCGGAAGATGACTTAAATTCTAGCAATGGGTTGTACTTTTTAAATACTTCAAGCCAAACCTTAAATTTAAAAAAGATTGTTAACATTAAATTATTAAAATATTTAGAATCAGTTGACTCACTACCTAAATTTTGTTTTGAACAAAACAATGGTGTAATGACAAGCGCATTGAAACCTTTAAAGTCAGAGTACAAAATTTACAACTATATTAATCTACCTAATAACGTGTTTTTTGAAACAAGTGGTACGTACTTAAACGCAGAAGGTATATTTAAAAAAACTGTAAAATTTATCTCAACTAATAAACAAACAAAAGAAGAATGGCAAATTATTAGAAAAATGTTTTCTTGTTCAAAAAAAATTAACTTTTCTAATAATTACAAATATAACTCGCATATTAGTTTTAATAATAATAACTTAAACAAATTCAAAAATTTTACAGGATTCTTATACACAGCTGTAAACAATATTACATCAAAAACTAATACACACTTAAGCAAAGCTATTTCAAATGATTTTATAGAACCTGTAAATTTTATAAAACAGGAAAAACTAAAAATCTTTTCGACAAAATTGAAAATTTGGATTAACGACTTTTATATTGGTGGAAAAGATCCGTACAGTAAATATTCAAGTACAATGATAAACTGTTCTAAGACTCTTCGTAACGAAAAACATACGTTTATTCACTTAAATTAAAATAGTTATTTAAAAAATAAAAACTTTAAATAGACACAACCCCTGTTTACAGTTTAGTTATAGTTGGGTTTCAAATATTTACCAAAAAGGGGACTTGAACCCCTACTCTTAAATAAGAACTAGAACCTAAACCTAGCATGTCTACCAATTCCATCATTTTGGTTTTTAGTAATTAATGAATACCACCCCACCAGTATACAGTTATAAATAGAAATAACCATACAACATCAACGAAGTGCCAATACCATGCAGCAGATTCAAACCCAAAGTGATGAGTAGATGTGAAATGGTTTAACATAATTCTGATTAATGAAACTAAAAGTGCTATAGTTCCAACAAATACATGGAATCCGTGAAACCCTGTAGCCAAGTAAAAGCATGAACCAAAAACACTGTCTGTAATAGTGAATGGCGCATCAACATACTCAACACCTTGAAAAAAAGTAAATATTGCAGCCAAGATAATTGTTAAAATTAAACTAATAATTGCCTGTTTTTTAGCTCGAACAATTATAGCATGATGTGCCCAAGTAACAGTAGCTCCAGAGCTTAACAAAAAGAAAGTGTTAGTCAATGGAATCCCTGAACTTGCAATCGTTTCGATTGCAAGAGGTGGCCATACACCACCAATATTAAAAGCTGGTGATAAACTAGAATGAAAAAATGCCCAAAAAAAAGCAAAGAAAAACATTATTTCTGAAACAATAAATAAAATCATTCCAAGTCGTAATCCTCGCTGAACAGAAAATGTGTGCTGTTCTTCAAGTGTCGCTTCTCGAATAATATCTCGCCACCAAATATACATAACGTATAAAATTGTAACAAAACCTGTAAGACATAATCGTCCACCTCCAGCAAAATTATGCATGTATAGAACACCACCAGAAGTCATAAAAAATGCACCTAATGACGCTACTAACGGCCAAGGACTTGGATCAACTAAATGCCAAGTATGTCGAGTTTTTAAATACTTGAACTGTTCGTTCTTGAATGTATTACTTTTTGAAATAATACTCAAATTTCTCTTTTCACTTACAAACTTAAAATTATTTAAAATTAAACTAACGATTTTCATTTATATGTGTTGATATATAAGCTTATTTTTTAGGAAAATTAACCAAGTATAAACCTAGTGTCAAAAAAATAATAAAAATTCTGAAATCAACAAAATCTCCAAAAACTAACCAAAACTGTCGTGTTCCTAACAATAAAGTAGTACCGACAAGCACAAGTAAAGTGGCATGGTACAAATAATTGGTTTGTAATTTACTGACATAGAATGCTTTACCCGAGATAGCATTTGATAATCCCATAGGACCAAACATTTCAATAATACCTCGATCAATGATTTTGTAACTAACGTTATAACCAAATTTGAAAAAAAACTGAGCAACATACTCATTGTACACTTTATCAAAGAACCATTTTTTGTTTAAAAAATTATAAATTTTTTTACCTAAAAATGAAATTTTGAACCGGAATATTAACTTACTACCAAAAGTATATAACAGAAATGAACTAGAAGCACCACATATACTTAAAATTACAGGTAAAACTTTAAACGAGTGTTCAATAAACTCAGCGTCAATCATATTCATATTTTCGGGAAGAACATAAATGGAATTACCCCAAAAATCAGTACCCAAACCTATAATCATGTCTTTACTATAAAAACCTATAAACATACTTGGTATTGATAACACAGCAAGAGCTATACAAATTTGATAAGATGAATCGTAAGCAGCGGTAATTACAGATTTATAGCCATTAGGTTTTGATAAGAAAGTCAAATATAATAAACGTGTTGAATAAAACGCTGTTAAGAAAGCTCCAGCAGAACCTAATATATAACTAAAATGTCCTTCAGCCGTGTATTTTCCGTAAGCCACTTCTAAAATAACATCTTTTGAATAAAATCCTGTTAAAAAAGGAAATCCAATTAAGGCAAGTGATCCTATAACCATCATTGAATATGTAAAAGGTACAAGAGTTTTTAAACCTCCCATTTTTCGCATATCCTGCTCATCAGACACCGCATGAATAACAGAACCGGCCCCTAAGAAAAGTAAAGCTTTAAAAAACGCATGGTTTACTAAGTGAAAAACACCAACAGAGTAATTTGATAAACCACAAGCAAAAACCATGTAACCTAATTGACTACATGTTGAATAAGCAATTACTCTTTTTAAATCGTTTTGCATTAAACCGACTGTTGCTGCAAAAAATGCAGTACATGCGCCTAAAACAGTAATTATTTTTAGCATATTTGGTGTGTACTCGTATAACGGTGAACTTCTTGCTATCAAAAATACTCCAGCAGTAACCATGGTAGCTGCATGAATTAAAGCTGATACAGGTGTTGGGCCTTCCATTGCGTCAGGAAGCCATGTATGTAAACCTAATTGGGCTGATTTCCCTATTGCACCAATAAATAAAAGAAATCCAATAATATCGATTAAATTGAAACTTAAATTTAAAAAAATGAAATTATCTTCAACAAACAATGGTGTTAAAGCAAATACTGTAGCATAATCGACAGCTTTGTACTTCACGAAAATAATTAGAATACCTAAAACCAAGCCAAAATCACCAATTCGATTTAGCACCATAGCTTTAATTGCAGCTTTATTTGCTTGAATTCGAGTAAACCAAAAATTAATAAGTAGATACGAACACAAACCAACACCTTCCCAGCCAACGAACATTTGAATAAAATTGTCTGCTGTCACCAAAATTAACATGAAAAATGTGAATAAAGATAGGTATGACATAAATCGAGGTAAGTGTGGATCATGAGACATATATTCAGTAGAATATAGATGAACTAAGGTAGAAACAAATGTAACTACACAACACATAGTAACAGTTAAAGTATCAAATAAAAACCCCCAATCAACATTTAACATCTCGGAATTAATCCAAGTCACTAGTTTAATGTAAACGGGAGAACCTATTAAAGCTACTTCATAGAAAGCAAAAACAGAAATTAAAAAAGTTGTGAACAGTAACGTAACTGTTACAATAGATGAACCTTTCGGGCCTAATTTTCTGCCAAATAATCCGGCAGTTATTGATCCAATTAAAGGTAAAAATACTAAAATTAAATACATTTTGTTATTAAAATTTATTATAAGTAATAATGGACTCGAACCACCAACATCCTCGTTGTAAGCGAGGCGCTCTACCAATTGAGCTAATTACTTATTTTTTGGGATAAAAGGATTTGAACCTTTGAATACCCGTACCAAAAACAGGGGCCTTACCACTTGGCTATATCCCACAGGACGTTAAAAGTTATTTTGAGATTCCCAAGGTGACAAAAAAGCAAAAGTTCGGTATTCTTGGCACAATTCTAAAGATTCATTTACAACACGTTTTTCAATTTCATTATAACGCATCTCTATAAAACCACTTAAGGGAAAATCTTTTCTTAAAGGGTAACCTTCAAAACCATAATCAGTCAATAACCGTTTTAGATTAGAATGATTTTTAAAAAATACACCATACATGTCCCAAATTTCGCATTCATACCAACCTGCCGCCGGGAATAAACTCTCACAAGAATCAACACCTAGTAGTTCGTAAGTAAATGTTTTAACTCTTATTCTATAATTGTACCGAATACTTAACAACTCATATACAATTTGAAATCGGTATTTGTTCATTGGATAATCTACACCAGAAATACATGTTAATAATTTAAATTGATACAGAATATGATTTTTTAAAAATAATAAAACATCAAATAAGACATCAGGTTTAACAATTAATATTATATTATCACTAAATATTTGAATTTTTTCTAAGGGACATACTTTTGATAAAGAACGTAAATTTTCTACTATTATTTGTTTGTTCATATATATAATATTAAATTAACTAATAAAAAAATATTTTTTGTTACACATATTTGTTGCTTACTTTTCGACTAGATGCAAAAGCTTCATACACTACGTAGAAAAAAAATAATGAAGAAATTGCAGAAATGTAAGAACCCCACGATGCTAATTTGTTAAAAGTATAAAAAGCATCAGGGTAATCAGGAATTCGTCGAGGCATCCCTGCAACACCTAAAAAATGCATAGGGAAAAATGTTAAATTTACTCCAAGAAAAAATCCCCAGAAATGAATTTTACCTAGAATTTCTGAATAATTTACTCCAGTAAGTTTATCAAACCAGAAATAAACACCTCCTAACATTGAGAAAACTGCACCCATTGATAAAACGTAATGGAAATGAGCAACCACATAATAGGTATCGTGTAATGCGATATCAATACCTGAATTTGCTAGAACAACACCAGTTACACCTCCTACAGTAAATAGGAAAATAAAACCAATAGCAAACAATGTAGGAGTTCTTAAATCAATAGAACCACCCCATAGAGTTGCTAACCAGCTGAAAATTTTAATTCCAGTTGGAATCGCAATAATCATAGTAGCCGCTGTAAAGTAAGCTCGTGTGTCAATATCTAAACCAACAGTATACATGTGGTGTGCCCACACGATAAAACCTAATACTCCAATTGAAAACATAGCGTACACCATCCCTAAATAACCAAAAATAGGTTTTCGTGCTGCGCTAACAATAATATGGCTAATAATACCAAATCCTGGTAAAATTAAAATATAAACTTCTGGATGTCCGAAAAACCAAAATAAATGTTGGTATAATACAGGATCACCTCCACCTGCAGGATCAAAAAATGTAGTGTTGAAATTTCTATCTGTTAGTAACATTGTAATAGCTCCTGCTAAAACAGGTAACGATAACAATAATAAAAACGCAGTAATTAATACAGCCCAAACGAATAGAGGTAATTTATGGAAAGATAAACTTTTAACTCGCATATTGAAAATAGTACAAATAAAATTTATAGCACCTAAAATTGATGAAGCTCCTGATAAGTGTAAACTAAAAATTGCTAAATCTACAGCACCACCTGAGTGCGAAGTACCACTAGATAATGGTGGGTACACGGTCCAACCAGTACCTACACCAGCTTCTGATAAAATAGAAGCAATTAACAATAATAATGAAGGTGGTAATAACCAAAAACTAATATTATTCATTCGTGGAAACGCCATATCTGGAGCACCTATCATTAAAGGAACGAACCAATTACCAAAACCCCCAATCAGGGTTGGCATAACCATGAAAAAAATCATAACAAATGCATGTCCTGTTACAATAACATTATACATTTGGTGGTTATGTTCTAAAAAACTACCATTAGGCTGAGCTAAGGTAATTCTAATATATAAAGATAAAGCAGTACCTGCTACACCAGAAATTGCACCAAAAATAAGATACAAAGTACCGATATCTTTATGATTTGTAGAAAAAAGCCATCGAGTTACAAATTGATAAATTGAACTATTTAATAACATTTATAATTTGTTAAATAAATTTTGGAAAAATTTATCTCACGGATTTTTTAAGACCTGCAATTAAACCATTTCTTGCAAACTTTAAAAATGACAGTCGAGAAAAACGAAATGCCCCATTAGACTTACTTTTTCGACCTGTTAGTACACAACGATTTACAAGCCGACTCTTATAACTATTCGCGTTTAAATCTGTTAATTTTAATTCAGAGTTCCATCGAGTAGTTTTAGTGATATTATTATTTTTAGCAATGCTTTTTAAAATGATACATTTATTTTCAAATTTCAAACTTAAATTCCTTTTATTTTTATCTTTTTGGATTTGATTTTTCATCTATTAAATTAGGGATTATTTAAATAACTTTTTTCTGTAATCAATTAGAGTATTTGGTGTGTTGATATTTTTAAATGATTTAGTTTTTAAGTTCTTTTCAAAACTTTTAAAATCTTTTTCAGAAAAAATAATTTTTGAATTCTTTTTTAATTCACTAAAAATAAAAGTTGTTAGTAAACTACCATTAGAAAAAATGTTCAAATTTTTATATAACTTTTTATTTTTAATAATCATTTTATTGTTTTAATTTTTAAAGGATTATCTGTCAACCTCTCCAAACACGATGTCTTGAGTTCCTATAATGGTAACAACATCAGCAATTAAGTGACCTTTCGACATATGGTCTAGTGCTTGCAGGTGTGCAAATCCTGGCGCTTTAATTTTACATCTGTAAGGTCTATTTGTATTATTAGAAACAAGATAAACACCAAATTCACCTTTTGGGGCTTCACTTGCAGTGTATGTTTCGTTAAACGGCACAACGAACCCCTGAGTGTAGATTTTAAAGTGATGAATTAACGACTCCATAGATTGTTTAATATCTTTTCTTGATGGTGGTGTAAGTTTTGTGTCACTGCTTTTAACTATTCCTGAAGGAATTTGATTTAAACATTGCTCTATAATTTTTAGTGACTCTTTCATTTCAAAAATTCGGATTAGGTATCTGTCATAACAATCGCCATTTGTTCCTGTAGGTACGTCGAAATTTAAATCACCATAAATTTCATAAGGTTGGCTTTTTCTTAAATCCCAATTAATACCAGAACCCCGCAACATAACTCCACTGAAACCCCATTCTTGAGCGTCAGTTGCTGTAACGACTCCAATGTCAACCAATCGTTGTTTCCAAATACGATTTTCGGTTAACATTTCTTCTACTTCTAATAAACGAGTATTAAACTGTTCTGCAAATAGATAAATATCATTTAATAAACCTGAAGGGATATCCATCGATACACCGCCTGGTCGATAATAAGCTGCGTGCATACGTGCTCCAGAAACACGTTCGTAAAATTCCATTAGTTTTTCACGCTCTTCAAAAGACCATAAAAAAGGAGTCATCGCACCCACATCCATTGCATGACAACCAACTGCCAATAAGTGGTTAAGGATTCGGGTTATTTCTGCAAATAAGACTCGTATATATTGAGCCCGTAGGGGAACTTTTGCGTTAAGTAATTTCTCTACTGCTAAACAGAAAGTATGTTCTTGTGACATCATAGATACGTAATCTAATCTGTCAAAATAAGGTAAAGCTTGTAAGTAATTTTTATACTCAATAAGTTTTTCCGTACCTCTATGAAGTAGGCCTATATGAGGATCAGCTCGCTGTACAATTTCTCCTTTTAATTCTAGAACAAGTCGAAGAACTCCGTGAGCTGCTGGGTGTTGTGGCCCAAAGTTAATAGTAAAATTTTTAATTTTCTTTTTTAAATTTTTTTTCTTTAATGTCATTTTTTTATTAAAATTAACCTAATTCTAATTTAGTCATAATATAATGGTGAAACTGTAATGTTGGTAATGATACAACAACAATAGGCATAAATCCGTGATTTACTCCACAAATTTCACTACACTGACCAAAGAATACACCAACTCTTTTAATGAATAAATTTAATTGGTTTAATCGTCCAGGACATGCGTCAACTTTTAGACCAAAAGAAGGTACAGTCCAGCTGTGCAGTACATCAGCTGCGCTTACTAACAATCGTAAATGAGTATTTGTAGGTAAAATTACTCGTTTGTTAGTTTCTAATAATCTGAAGTAACCTTGTTTTGTTTTAGGTAAACCATCTAAAACCATCATGTAACAAACATATTTCAAACTTTGTTCTTGTTTTTGACAAGAGTTAAAATCAGAAATTTCATAACTCCAAAACCACTGGTGTCCTAAAATTTTTAGAGACAATTCTGGCTCTGAAATTTCATCCATTGCGTATAACAAAGTAAAAGATGGTGTAGAAAGTACTAATAGAATCAAAGCTGGAATAGTTGTCCATACAATTTCTAATTCTTTGTTATGTACAAATTTTGAATGGTACTTATTATTAAATTCTACGAAATAATAAATAGTGTATGCTAATAACCAAGCAACGAATAATACAATAACAGTTAATAAGAATAATAAGTGTTTATTGAAAAGTAAAATACCTTCCATTGTAATACTTGCAGGTTCTTGTAAAGAAGTTTGCCAATAAGCAGGGCTGTCACAATATGTATAAGAATGATAAATCATTTATATAATGTTTCTTGAATACTGAAATATGCTGTTACAAGTGTCAACAAAAACCCAGTCCTTACTCGTAGCATATAACGCGACTTGTTGGATACTCAGTTAATATTTCTTTCTGACTCGCGACCTATTATCACGATTTTTTATTGAACAGTTGAATCAAAACTAGCCTAAGTTTTCATTTTAGGGGTTTTTAAATAACGGTTTATCTATTTACATACCAATAATTGAAGTATTATTAAATTTGATTTAACTATTGTTGGATAAATTATTATTTTACCATTAACGAACCTTTCATCCTTTCCTTCATAAAGGTCGAAAAAAATGTGTATTATCTTCACTAAAAAATAATGTAAACATAAAAACATAAACTATCCAAGAGTCAATAAACAGAAATGAAACCTCACTTGAGGTTTCATTCTATAGATTTCTAAATAATTATTTATCGCTTTACATAATAGTAATTGAAATATTACTGAATTTGATTTGATTATTATTTTACAATCAACGACTCTTTTTATTTTTTCCTTCATAAAGGTCGAAAAAAATGTGTATTATCTTCACTAAAAAAGAATGCAAACATAAAATTATAAACTATCCAGAAATCAAAACTCACCTAAGCTTACAATATATAGATTTCTAAATATTTATTTATCGATTTACATAACAATAATCGAAGTATTAACAAATTTGATTCAATTATTATCTTACCACTAACTAACTTTCATCCTTTCCTTCATAAAGGTCGAAAAAAATGTGTATTATCTTCATCAAAAAATAAAGGAAAGGTAGAATCATTCAAAACAAACATGCTAAAATCAAAAATACGTGTATGGCATAAGGCTAGAACCCAATAACGCAATTTGTTCCCCATAAGTATCCCATAAACACGAATATCACTGCTTTTAAGCCCTATGGTATATGGCTCTTTTAAACCATAAGAATCAAAAACACAAAGATTCAATTTTTTGAGAAATTAATGAAAAAAACAGACACATTTTTTAAGTCTTTACGCGGTGAAAAATAGAAATATCAAAATAACAATCGTTTATCAAACAAATAAATGGGCATTTCTCGAAAATTTTTAGGAAAAATAATGCTGTCATGAAATTATTCTAAACAAACATACTAAAATCAAAGATACGTATATGGCATAAGGCTAGAACTCAATATCGTAATTTGTTCCCTATAAGTACCCCATAAACACGAATATCACTGGTTTTGAGCCCTATGGCATAGGGCTCTTTTAAACCATAAGAATCAAAAATACAAAGATTCAATTTTTTGAGAAATTAATGAAAAAAACAGACACATTTTTTAAATCTTTACGCGGTGGGAAATATAAATATCAAAATAACAAGCATTTATCAAACAAATAAATGGGCATTTCTCGAAAATTTTTAAGAAAAATAATGCTGTCATGAAATTATTCTAAACAAACATACTAAAATCAAAGATACGTATATGGCATAAGGCTAGAACTCAATATCGCAATTTGTTCCCTATAAGTACCCCATAAACACGAATATTACTGCTTTTAAGCCCTATGGCATAAGGCTCTTTTAGACCATAAGAAACAAAAACACAAAGATTCAATTTTTTGAGAAATTAATGAAAAAACAGACACATTTTTTAAATCTCTACGCAGTGAAAAATGTAAATACCAAAATAACAATCATCTATCAAATAAATAAATAGGCATTTCTCGAAAGTTTTTAGAAAAAATAATGCTAACATGAAATTATTATAAACAAACATACTAAAATCAAAAATACGTGTATGGTATAAGGCTAGAACCCAATATCGCAATTTGTTCCCCATAAGTACCCCATAAACACGAATATTACTGCTTTTAAGCCCTATGGCATAAGGCTCTTTTAGACCATAAGAATCAAAAACGCAAAGATTCAATTTTTTGAGAAATTAATGAAAAAAGCAGACACATTTTTTAAATCTCTACGCAGTGAAAAATGTAAATACCAAAATAACAAT
>Ga0307379_10001397_pt1 | contig 38314 bp, 40 predicted proteins | sample UN2MG_FD_202237 | JGI IMG/M metagenome (GOLD analysis project Ga0307379, IMG submission 202237) | Soil microbial communities from Risofladan, Vaasa, Finland - UN-2 | ecosystem: Environmental > Terrestrial > Soil > Coastal area > Acid sulfate soil | place: Finland: Risofladan, Vaasa | collected...
GCCACGCGGACAATCCCGGACCTCTGGGACGCCATCGCTCACGCCATCCAACAGCTCACTGCGAACGAATGCCGAAACTACTTCACTGCTGCCGGATATGATGCCTTCTGATCGGAAAACGCTCTAGTGCCTAAGCTTCTTGGACTCAGCTTTCGCGGACGCGCCAGGCAAGATAGGTCATCGCTGCGCCCTCGCAGATGAGCTGGACCCCAAGCAGAATGCCGAGCAGGAATTCGGAGGCGACGGCCAGGTTGGCCCAGAGATAGACCGCGAGCAGGATGCTGACGATGCCGGCGCCGAGCACCCAGCCCCAATTCGGGAACGGCTTGATCGTGAGCGCGAAGATCACCTTGGCCATGCCCTCGACCATGAAATAGACGATCAGGAGCACGCTGAAGACCACAAGACCCGATTCCGGCTGGCGCAGCAGCAATAGGCCGACGACGATGGCGATCACGACGGAGATCAGCTGCAGCCAGAAATGCGGCACCTGGCGCGCGCCGATCAGACCGATGCCCTGGACGACGCCGCTGACGATCAGGATCCAGGCGAGCAGATAGACGATCGCCACCGAGGCGATGAGCGGATAGACCAGCGCGAGGAAGCCCGCGACCACCATCAGGATGCCCTGAAGCAGGTACCACAGCGAATAACGCTTGACGATGTCGCGCATCGCTTCACGCATGGCCGCGGCGGCGGCTTCGAGCGGAATGGTAGCCATTGGAGCCATCTCCTCTAGACGAATCGCGATAGGGAAGTATGCGAGTGGCGGGAGCGCCATTCAATCGGCGCGGGCGTGTTCCGCACCGGAAACGCTGGGGGCAGCGCCATGCAGGAGGATCACGCCGGAAGCGCCATTCGCAAGGCGAGCCGCCGCCTGATCCCGTTTCTGGTCCTGTGTTACGCGGTGAATTTCCTTGACCGCGTCAATGTCGGCTTCGCCGCGCTCTCCATGAACGCCGATCTCGGCTTCACGCCGGAAGTGTTCGGCTTCGGCGCGGGGATTTTCTTCGTCGGCTACATCCTGTTCGAAGTTCCGAGCAATCTCGCGTTGCAGCGCTTCGGCGCCCGCGTCTGGATCGCGCGCATCATGATCAGCTGGGGCGTGGTGGCGACCGCCATGGCCTTTGTCATGGGCGAGACGAGCTTCTATGTGCTCCGCTTCGCCCTCGGAGTGGCCGAGGCCGGATTCTTTCCCGGCATCATTCTTTATCTCACCTACTGGTTCCCGCGCGCCGAGAGGGCGCGGATCGTGTCGCTGTTCATGACCGCGGTGCCCCTCGCCACGGTGGTCGGCGGCCCGGTCTCCGGCGCGCTGCTCGGGCTGCATGGCTTCGGCGGGATCGAGGGCTGGCGCTGGCTGTTTCTGCTCGAAGGCTTGCCAGCGGTGCTGCTGGGCCTGGTGGCCCTTGTCTTTCTCACCGACCGCCCGAGCGAGGCGAGCTGGCTCACGGCAAGCGAGCGTGGCGCGCTGGAACAGCGCCTCGAGGCGGAAGCCGCGGAGACGAGAGTGCATGGGCTAACCGGGCTGGGACAGGCGCTCACCAATCCGCGCATCGTCGCGCTGGGGCTCCTTTATTTCTGCCTCGTGATCGGTCTCTACGGCATCGGTTTCTGGATGCCGCAGGTGCTCAACACCTTCGGCTTGTCCAACCTCGCCATCGGCTTCCTCACCGCGATTCCTTACCTTGTGGCGACCATCGGCATGGTTCTGGCCGGGCGCCATTCCGACAAGACCGGCGAACGGATCCTGCACGTTGCGGCTCCCCTGTTCGTCGGCGCCGCGGCCTTCGCCTGGTCGGCGGTCGCGGGTCCGCTGCCCTTGGTCCTGGTCGCGCTCTCATTGGCCGCGCTCGGCATCTACGCCGCCATCGGCACGTTCTGGACCCTTCCGGCGGCGTTCCTGACCGGAACCGGCGCGGCGGCGGGGCTCGCGCTCGTCAATGCCATCGGCAATTGCGGCGGCTTTGCCGGGCCCGTCGTCGTTGGCTGGCTGAAGGGCGCCACGGGGGACTTCACCGCGCCGCTGTTGTTTCTCGCAGGCTCCCTTGCCGTGGCGGGTTTGCTCGCCTTGCATTTCGGCGCGACCGAGCGCCGCCGGCTACCGCGTGGCGCCTGAGCAATTTTTTTCATCGGCCTGGGAACTTATCGGGGTGCCCCAACCTTATGTCGGCAGGGTGGGTTCTAACCGCTGCTGCGTCAGCTATTAACGTTACTGTCAGAAGTCTCTAGTTGCCCTATTCTGGGCAACTTTAAGGAAATGTAAGCAACTTTGCGGCAAAGCGGTGTTTTTTCGATGGATTTGCCGAGAGACGCTTGACAGTGTGGTTAATATCACGCTTCAATGCTTCTTTGAGGGACTGCCGAAGTTTAAACATTTAGGGAAGCTGGTCGCGCCGCCGAACTTTGGTCACGCCGATTTTCCGCTTATTTGAGCAATAGTGCTCAAATCTTGATCTTCTCGGGTTCGCGCACCTGGGATGGAACATTATCTGTTGTGTAGCGCGCTTGGAGGGAAGTAATGCGTATCGCCCTCGCGCTTGGACTTTGCCTGATCGCCTTCACCGCGGCGGGAGCCCCCCGCGGCAAAAGCGACAAGCCCCAGGTCGCCCCAGATCCCGCTCCGGCCCAGAGCCTGCGCGACACCTACCGGTCGCGGCTCAATCAGAACGTGGTCACCATCATGGCCGGCAGCCCCAACGGCACGGATTTGGGTATCGTCTCCGACATCGCCCAGGTCGTCGATGATGGGGACAATCTCCGCGTCCTGCCCATCGTCGGTAAGGGCGTGGCCCAGAACGTCAAGGATGTGATGTTCCTCAAGGGCGTCGATATGGGGATCACTCAGGCCAACGTGATCAAGCATTTCGCGCAAACCGGGGAGCTCGGTCCGAACTTCGTCGACCAGATCGTCTATGTCGCGAAGCTGTTTACCGAGGAGATCCACATCATCGCGCGGTCCGGCGTAACCGACATCCACCAGCTCGACGGCAAGGCGGTGAATCTCGGCGAGCCGGGAAGCGGCACCGCCATTACCGGCCGCTTGCTGCTCGAGGCGCTCGGAGTCAACGTCCAGGCACTCCATCTCGGCGATGCCGACGCCCTCGAACAACTAAAGTCGGGTGAGATCGAAGCCGCCATCGTCGTCGCCGGCAAACCGGGGCCGGCGGTGGCCTATCTGAAGGCCGCGGACGGTCTGAAGCTGCTGCCGATTCCCTACACGAAGGAGATTGAGGACAGCTACTACCCGGCGACCTTCAGTCACGAAGACTATCCCGATCTCATCGCGGACGGTCAAAGGGTGGATACCGTGTCCGTCTGCACGGTCTTGGTGGCGTTCAACTGGAGTCGGGACAGCGTCCGTTACCGCAGGGTGGCCAAGTTCGTCGATGCGTTCTTCGACAAATTCGACGCCTTTCTCGAGGCGCCGCGGCACCCGAAATGGCGGGACGTCAATTTCGCCGCGACGCTCGAGGGATGGAACCGCTCGCCCGCGGCGCAAGCCTGGATCGATCGCGCCGAGCAGGGAAGCGGAACGGCATCGAAGACGAGCTTCGACACGTTCCTGGCGCAAAAAACGCAGGTCGGCGGATCGGCTATCCCCGAAGAACAGCGCGCCGATCTCTTCCGTGCCTTTCTGGAGTGGAACAAAGACCAGCGCGACTAGCGATCTCAGTCAGGTGAATGCCCAGAGTCGAGTGTATTGGCGTTGGAGGGTACCATGGGCCAACCGGAATCAGCTTTATCCGACTTGATAATGCCGCCAAGAAGCCTCGCCGAACGCTTGCGGGCGGAGGTGAACGGACATGCCTCGATCGAAGGAACGACCGCCTCCTTCATGGCGGAGCGTTTCGCTCCCGACATCGCGGCGCTCGCGGCGAATGACGCCGATCTCGGTGATCCGCCCGCCCGCACGGCGGAAGAGCCCGAGCCCCACCTCCTCACTCAGCCGACAAAGCAAGCTCCGCCGGCAAACCGGGCCATGTTTGCGGCTTTGATCGTCGCGGCGTTGGTGCCGACGATGACCCTTGCGGCTCTGTTCTGGCGCGGCGCCATCGACGTTCCAGCCTTGGACCAGATGATCGGCCAACGCGGCGACGGACAGGCGCCAGTCGAGATTCAGCAGGCGTCGGTCGCGAGCCTGCCGGCGCCCGAGACGATCTTGCCGAAGCGGGATATCGAGCTGCCCTCGATCGCCCTGTCGCTGCCCGACACGATCATGGCCGAGGCTGGCACGGACACGCTTTTCGGCATTGTGCTGGAGGACATGGGTCGGTTGCCGCCTCGCAGCATCGTCACCATTCGCGGGTTGCCGGAGGGAACGATCTTCACCGCTGGGCGCCCCTATGGCGAGACGGAATGGAGCTTGCGGCCCGACGAGACCGGCGATTTGCGCATCACGCCACCCGCCACCGCGAGCGGCCTGCGCGCGCTCAGCGTCGAGCTGGTCGCCGCCGACGGCAGGACGATCGCCGATGCCACCACCAGGCTTGAAATTGCCGGCAGCCCGGTTACGGCGGCCAAGCAGCTGGCCGAGGATGCGCCCCGCGTCGAGGAGCTCATGGCCCATGGCCGCAAGATGGTCGACGTCGGTTATGTTGCCGGGGCCCGCAGCTATTTCAAGCGCGCGGCCGACACCGGCAGTGCCGAAGCCGCCTTTGCTGTCGGTACCACCTACGATCCGAGCTTCATCAAGGAGATCGGCGCGCATGGGATCAAGCCGGACGCGAACGAGGCTCGAGCCTGGTATGAGCGGGCCAAGGCCCTCGGCGACAAGGACGCCCACGCTCAACTCTTGCAACTCGCCAAGGCTGACGCGTCCATCGCGGCGGATAACGCGGTAGGCGAGCCCAGCTTGGTGGAAGCGACCAAGGACGAATGGGTCGAAGTGTCGAGCCCCGTCAATGTGCGGTCAGCACCCACACCGCAGGCGGAGGCGATCAAAGTGGCGCAGCAGGGTACGCGCTACTACGCCACGGGCCGCCAGGGGAACTGGGTGCGGGTGACCGACCCGGAGACCTCGGAAATCGGCTGGATCTACGCCCGCTTCGTGGCGCCGTCGGAGGCCCCGGCCCAATAAGGCCGCGATCCGCTTGGATTAGGCGACACGGGCTGGCGTCTTCTTCTCGCTTTTGGCGGGTGCCTCACCGCGCGCGGCAGTGATGCAAAAAGCGGCGGCCTCTTTCAACGACGTGGCGTAGGCGTCCGCCTCGGTCGTGGCTTGCACCGAATTCAGCGGACCAGCAGCGCCTTCGCCACCCCAATAGCCGACAAGGATGGTTGCTCCCTCCGGCAGGATTCGTCTCAGGCGGCGGACAAGGTAGCGGATATGAGCCACGCTCGCCCCGGTGGCTAGATAGGACAGACAGACGAGCTTCGCCTTGGAGACTTCAAGCGAGACAATATGATCGGCCGAAATGGCTTCGCTTGGCACGGCACGCGCCTTCAGCCCCTGGCGCTGCAACACGCCTGCGAGCATGGACGCGGCAGCCTCGTCGAGCGGAGTGCGGCCGCCGATGCAAAGCACGGCGTCCTCTTCCTCCCAGCCAGGCGCAAGCTGGTAGCCTCCAGCACGGGTAGGTGGTCGTCGTCTCCGTTTTCCTCATCCACACTGCCCAGCGAAGCCAAGACCCCCTGCTCCTGCTCCTCCTCGGCCACCTTCTCCGGCGTCGTCTTCCGGAACCAGCGCCGCGGCTCGAAATCGGCGAGATTGTCCATCATCTCCGCCACGGTCGCATCGATGCTCTCCAAATGTTCGGGATCGAGCGAGCCGCGCTCGGCATCGCGCTGGGCGAGCTTCAGCCCCCCGAGCGCGACGTCATCGAGATAGGACAGGAGCGGGCGCCCCTCCTTCAGCGACAGCTCGGCTTGATAGGTGGCCTCGGCCGAATCGCCGGTGAGCGCGCGCTGGTAGAAGCGTTGCGCCGGCGTGAGTGCGGGCCCGTCGCCGAGAAGGATCTCCAGGAAGTTCAAGCCTTCCACATGCCGCCCAAGCACCACCACGCAGACGGTGAGAGGCGTCGCCAGCAGGAGGCCGAGCGGACCCCAAAGCCAAGTCCAGAACACGGTGGAGAGGATCACCGCTATCGGCGACAGTCCGGTCCCGTGCCCATAGACCAGAGGTTCAACGACCTGCCCCATAATCATCTCGGAGCCGAGGAACAATCCGCCGGTGAGAAACACCGTCGTCCAACCCGGCTCGATGACCGCGGCAAGCAGCATCGGGGGGCCTGCGGCGATGAACGAACCGACATAGGGGACAAAGCGCGTCAGCATGGCGAGGATGCCCCAGGCCACGGGGCTCGGCACACCGATCGCCCACAGCCCCAACGCGATGAAGGTGCCAAACGTGGCATTGATCATGACCTGACGCAGAAAATACCGGCTGAGCCGGGTTGCCGCGTCGTTCATAGTGGCGCTGGCGCGTTGCATGTCGGAGACGCCGATCAGGCGGATCAGCCGGTCGCGCAAATCCTCCCGCTGCATGAGAATGAAGATCACGAACAGGATGACAATGCCGGCGGTCGCCAGCGGGGGCAGCACCGTGCCGGCGATGACCTGCAAGATCTTAAATGGCCGCGGCTGGGCTTCGGTGATCTCGACGGGGACCGGCTTTGGCGCCGCCTTCTTCTCCACGCCAGGGCTTGGCACGGGATCGGCCAGGCCCTTTTGAGCGGGTTCGGCCAACTCCTGCTCCAAACCCTTTATCGCGTCGGCAGCCTTCTCCATAGACGACGAAGGGCCGGCGGATTGGCGCAAGGTCCCGATCTTCTCGGAGAGCACGCGTTGATAGCTGGGGAGGTCCGTGGCGAGCTGCGTCATCTGTTTGGACAGGAGCCAGCCAAGGGCAAAGATGATGCCAAAGGCGACGGTGACGACGACGGCCACCGCGAGCACCCGCGGCACCTTGATCTTGCGCAAGAGCAGCAAGAGCGGCGTGAGGACGAAGCTCAACAGAATCGCCAGCGCGAGCGGCAGCAGCACCTCTCGCGCGAAATAGAGACCGGCGATGACGACGGCGGCGATGATGAGACTCTGTGCCAGAGACGCACGGCCATCGGCGCTGGAGCCCAGACTGGGGAAAGGCGAGCGAGGCGGCATTGGCGGTGCTCCTGGCACGACAGGCGCCCGAGGCCCGTCTCGGCCCGGCCGGCGCTTGGCTGACTGTAGCGGAATATCACCGCAGGCAGAGCGTGGCCACAACAACGCTCTGGTGGCAAAATTTCCCGGCCAGACGCTGTCGCGGCAGGTCAACCGGTCGCGCAGGTTCCGCGTTTCTGTATGGACCACGCGCGGGCGCGTGGGTTAGACCCATAATCGCATCCAATATTGGAACTAGGAGGATTCGAGCGTGATCAGAAAAATCTTGGCAAGTTCGGTTCTGGGGGCCGTGCTTCTGCTCGCCGGCGCGAGCGGGCCTGCGCAAACCGCACCACTTCCCGCCCTGTCGCCAAGCGCGACAAAGGCCTCTCCCACGCAGAAGGTCGTCTGGGTCTGCGGACCCACGCAATGCCTTTGGGATCCCACCCCAGACGTCGGCTATGTCGCGCCAGACTATGCCACCGCCTGGGTGGCGCCACTCTATCCCTCATGCTACTGGAAGCGCGGCATCTTCGGCCGTTGGAAGATGATCTGCCCCTAATGTGAACAGGCTCGGCCGGCGGCCTCGTCTCAAGGGTCCGCCGGCTGAGGACGTCGTTTGCGCTATTTCGCCGGCGTGAAGGTCTTCGACACGTTCTCGATCGGCTGCACGGACTCCATCGGAATCGGGCGCATCTCGCCCTTGGCCGCGTCGACCGCCTGTTTGAGGTCGACCATGCCAGGGATCGAGCCCCAGATTCAGCCAGCGGGAACATCGAACAGCGAGCCGATGCCATAGGTGGCCGCCGCTGCCGCCGCGCCGATGGCGAGCATGCGCAAGCCGCTGAGCCACGCGCTCTTGCCCGAGAACAGGCTAAGCAGCGCGCCGACGGCGAAGAGCGCGGTACCGGACAGCAGGGATGCGACGAGCACGCCATTGCCGGCGCCGAGGAGGAAGGGAATGAGTGGCAGGCTGGCGCCGATGGCAAAGGCGCCGAAGGACGACAGCGCCGCGCCGATCGGCGAGCCGAGATCGTCCGGATTGAGGCCGAGCTCCTCCCGCGCCAGGGTGTCGAGCGCCTGCTCCGGGTTGGCGATGAGATGCCCCGAAATCTCCCTTGCCTCATCGATGGGGATGCCGCGGGCGGCGTAGATCAGCGCCAGCTCCTCGGCCTCCTCCTTGGGGTAGCGCTGAAGCTCCTCCCGTTCCTGCGAGATCTGATGCTCGAACATCTCGCGCTGCGACAGCATGGAGATGTATTCGCCGGCGGCCATGGAGAAGGCGCCGGCGAGCAGACCGGCGACGCCGGTGAGGAGGATGATGCCGGGCTCGGCCGCGGCGCCGGCCACGCCCATCACCAGGCACGTGTTGGAGACGAGGCCGTCATTCACGCCGAACACGCCGGCGCGCAAGGTGCCGCCGCCAAAGCTCCGATGCCTGCGGCCGACCTCTTCGACGGTTTTGGGCCAAGGATGGTCGGCCGGCGCCACGGGCGCGGCGCTATAGACGGACACGCCGCGCACCTTGGTGGCGGATAGGATCGTGCGCATCGCGCGCGGGCCGAAGATGCCAACAAGGCCCCCGATCAGGCGCGCCCGGAATGACGGCACGAATTCGGGCGTCGTTCCAAGATCACCGGCGAGGATGCCTGCCTGCTCCTCGGCCGCCTCAGCCATCTGCTTGAACAGCGCGGCGTTGCCCATATCAGGCTCGGCGGCGGCGGCGGCGACCGAAAGATAGGCCGCGGTCTTCTCCGAATGCCAGCGAGCGAGCGCATCTTGCATGAGAGCGTGGCCTCAGCCGGCTTCAGCACCTCAGATCAAATTCACCTTGCCGGTAGCAAGGTCATAGACGCCGCCAACGGTCGCGATCTTCTTGGCCGCAAGTGCCTGGGACAAGATCGGCTCGTCGTCACGCATCCGCTTCACATTGAGCTTGACGTTCTCCTCGATCGCGGCGGCGACGAGATCGCTCGGATGCCGCCCATGCGCCGCAACCACCGCCGGCTCGATAGACTTGATCAGCTGGGGCAGATGGCCGGGCAGTTCAGCACGTTCCTTGACGACTTTGACCGCGGCAGCGACCGCGCCGCAATTGGAATGGCCGAGTACCATGAGCAGCGGCACGCCGAGAAACTTCACCGCATATTCGAGGCTCGCCAAACCTGAATCGTCAACGAAATTGCCGGCGACCCGCACGACGAAGAGGTCACCAGGCCCCTGATCGAAGGCAAGCTCGGGCGCCACGCGGCTGTCGGAGCAGCTCAAGATCGCGGCGATCGGATATTGCGCCGAGACCAGGCCGGCGCGGCGCCCCTGGCAGTCTCGCTGTTGCTGCTCATTGGCGGCATAGCGCTTATTGCCCTGCATCAAGCGCTCAAGCGCAGCATCGGGGTTGATGGCGTTTTGAGGAGGCTCGTCGGCGGCGAGGGTCGACCGCGGCGACCACGCCGCCGCGGCAAAGGCGGCGCCAACCCCAAGCATCAGATGGCGACGCGACAGGCTGGGATCATCGCAGTTTTTGCACATAGCAAATCCTTCGGTTTCAGTTTCGAAATTTGGATGGAACCTAGGACTCGACGTCTTTGGGCTTGGACAGTATCAGCCGATAGCAATCGAGGTTGCGGGTGAGGAACTCGTATGTCGCCCCCCAGAGATAGAGCCTGAATTTGCGATATTCAAAATCGCCGAAGGTCCGTTGCACGTAGTCCATATTGGCTTCGAGATTCAGCGCCCATTGCTTGAAGGTGAGGTAGTAGCTCCAGCGATCGTTCTGCACCTCCATCAGCTCGAGCTCGGTCTTGGCGAGCTTGTTGAGCAGATCGTCTAGCACGAGAAAGGAGTGGTTGCCGGGATAGATATGGCGAACCATGAAGGTCGATAGCTCGTATTTCTTCAGCGCGGCGCTGCCGTCGAGAAAGACGAGCCCGCCCGGCTTTAGCAGCGCCGCGAATTTCTTCAGCACGCGCTCATAGTCGGGGAGATGCTCGATCACGCCCATGATGACGATGGCGTCGAATTTCTCTTTGGGCTCATAGTCGTAGAAATCGGTGAGTTGGATGTCGAACTGATCGCCGAAATTAGCGAGCTTGGAACGGAGATAGGACTGCGACACTTCCGAATTGGTGACGCCGGTGAAACGCACTCCGGCCTGCAGGGCATGACCGGCGAAGGCGCCCCAGCCGGGGCCGATCTCGAGCACGCGCTTGCCCGGGCCGAGCTCGCATTTCTCCATGGCCCAATCGAACTTCCGTTCCAGCGCGCGTGACAGCGGCTCGTCGTCACTGGCGTAGACGCCCTGGCTGTAGGCCGGGAACACTGGATCGAGGAAGCTCAAGAACAGCTTGGGATCGGCGTTGTAGTGAGAGGCGATGGCCTGCTTGTTGGTATAGACTTGGCCGAACAGAAGCGGCTGAATGAATCGCCATGCGGCCACAAGAGGGTGGCGGTCGTCGAGAATAGTGCGAAGCGTGAAGGGCTTCAGCATGTCGCCTTCGAGATCGATGTCGCCCTGGAGATAGGCCTCGGCGATGTCGCCTTCATCGAGGGTGCGCAGCGCCTTGAGCGCCCGCTCGTTGCGAAGGCCGACGCTGAATTCGGGCTTGCCCTCACCGATCTGTCGTTGCTCTCCGCTCGGAAGCTCGACCGAGAAGGGCGTGGTCACTCCGCCGACGCGGCTGATCAGGGCGTCGAGCGTGGCTGCGGCTGATGACATGAACTAAGCCCCCAAAATTCGATGGCCCGAATTGACGTTGGCTCCGGTCCAGGCAAAGCATTGGCCTGCCTGCATAACCAATTTTGCCCCGGAAGGCCAACAAAGCTCAAGAAGGGCTTCGCGCAGACCCCGCCCCGGATCGCAGTTGTTGCGCCGCCGGGGCCCGGCTATCATCCGCCCACTTTCATCAAGGGGTTCGCAAAATGTTGAGTGTCGAGTGTTTGCCGAGATTTGCAACGACTGGGGCCTTGGCCGTGTTTCTAAGCCTTGGTGGCGGTGGCGATGCGGCGGAAGCGCTGTACGACGTGTCGCCCGGCGAAATTCCGGGCAAACCAGGGACCATCATCCGGGTGTGGCCACTTCCGGGCGGCGGGCCTGGGATGGGCGGCAACGGCGACGCCTTTCGTATTCTCTACCGCTCGACTAGCCCCAGCGGCAAGCCGATCCCAGTCTCGGGCGCGATCTATATTCCATCCGGCCCGGCGCCCGCCGGCGGGCGCAATATCATCGCCTGGGCACACCCGACCTCCGGCGTCGTGCCGCCCTGCGCGCCGTCGCTCATGCCCGATGTCGGCGGCATGATGTGGAACTTGCCCAATATGGTTGCACAAGGTTACATCGTCGTCGCCACCGACTATCCCGGCCTCGGCACCGACGGCATCCACCCCTATCTGATCGGCGAGAGCGAAGCTCGGTCCGTGCTCGATTCGGTGCGGGCGGCGCGCGAGCTGCCCCGTACCGGCGCGTCCAACCGTTTCGCCGTGTGGGGTCACAGCCAGGGTGGACACGCCGCTCTCTATACGGGCCAGGTCGCCGCTCGTTACGCGCCAGAGCTCAAGCTCGTCGGTGTAGCCGCCGCCGCGCCGGCGACCTATCTGGTCGAATTGTTCGACAACGATGAATCGACCGCGCAGGATCTGGTAGCGATGAGCGTGCTCTCCTGGACAAGGCTGAAAGGCGTGCCGCTCACGAAAGTCGTCAAGCCGCAAGCGATGGCTGCTTTCGAAAAGACCGCGAGAGACTGCATCGAATCGGTCGCCGAATTCGAGAAGATCGAAAAGGACGAGACGCCGCTGAAGGGCGGGCAGTTTCTAACCATGGACCCGGCGAAGGCCGAGCCCTGGAAGGGGATCATGGTGCACAACTCGCCGGGTCAGGCACCGGCCGGCGCGCCCGTCTTCATCGCCCAAGGCACCGCGGATACAACCGTCGAACCGGCGATCACCAAGCGCTTCGCCGAAGCATTGTGCGCCCAGGGTGTGCGCGTAAGCTTCGTGTCGCTTCCCGGCGTCACGCATACCTTCGCCGCGCGCGACAGTGCTGGCGCCGCGCTCAACTGGATGACCGAACGCTTCAGAGGAGCGCCGGCGCCGACCGACTGCCAACGGTAGGCTAGGTTCAGAAGACGAGTTCGCCGGCGGTAATGGCGAGGATCAGGATCACCAAGAACAGCACGACGAAGACAAAGAACAGGATCTTGGAGATCTGCGCGGCCCCGCGGGCGAGGCCGGTGTAGCCGAACGCGCCGGCAACGAGCGAGATCAGCAAGCAAATGAGTGCCCATTTCAAAAGGCTCATAATCGCCTCCGCCGTTGGGCCACGCCGTCGCGCGCGACCCGTGTCCCCCCATGCGCGATTCCGCGCGACGGTGCGAATGCTACAAGACTCACGGCCCTAGACGAAGCGCGAACTGGGCGCTTTCGACAGCATCCTCGTCTAGGGAGCGGACCGCAAACGGCGGGGCCTAGTTGGAGATCTTGATCACCGTGTTGCTCGACCCGTATTGGCGCACGAGCGAAAAGAGCTGGGCCGCATTGCTGGGATGGAGCCGCACGCAGCCGTGGGACGCCGGCCGGCCGAGTGATTTGGTCTCGTAGGAGCCGTGGATGGCATAACCACCCTTGAAGAAGATCGAATGCGGCATGGGCGAGCCGTGATAGATCGTGGAGCGGTGCCAGACCTTGAGCGATTGGGGCTTGAAGGTGCCCGTCGGGGTGCGGTAGCCGCGCCTCGCGGTCGAGACCGGCCAGGAATAGCGGGCTTTCCCGTCGACAAAGACGTTCATGCGTTGGGTCGACAGGCTGATATTTGCCGTGACTCCGGCCTGGGCCATCCCCGAAAAACCTAGCAGGAGGCCAAAAAGCGGAAGGAGGAGGGCTAGTCGCCTCAGGCTGCGGGTCTTGGGATCGGTCATAACAATCTCCCTGGAACTCGGTTCGGCTTTGTCTCTTCGGCCCAGCATAAGCCTAGCGCCTGAACATCTCCTGAACGTGCCTTTGCTTCCTCCCATTTGGGGACAGTGCCGCGTCGATCAAGCGCCGAGAGCCTTGGCGCTCTTATTGCGGCCTTGATTTATGCTAGGGTCGCCCTGTCAAAAGCGGAGGGGATGGGGCCACAATCCGATGCGAAGGCTGGCTTTGGGCCTTGCACTATTGCTGATTGCCGGAGCGGTCTCAGCGGAGCAATTCAAGGCGACCAAGTCGCCGGCGAAGCCGCCAGCCGCGTCGGCCAACCCTGCCAAGAAGACCGCGACTAAGAAGGCCGCGCCTAAAGGGCCGCCCGCGAAGATGCTGTTCGGCGTCATCACCGCGCCGGCGCCTCTCGCCGCCCGCGCGATCGGGTCCTACGCCAAGGGGTGCCTTGCCGGTGGCGTCTCGCTTCCCATCAACGGCCCCGATTGGCAAGTGATGCGGCTCTCGCGCAATCGCAATTGGGGCCATCCGCGGCTTCTGGACTATCTGGAGCGCCTCGCCAGCGACGCGAAGGCGCTCGACGGCTGGCCAGGGCTTCTCGTCGGCGACATGTCACAGCCGCGGGGCGGCCCGATGATCACGGGACACACCAGCCATCAGGTCGGCCTCGACGCCGACATCTGGCTGACTGCGATGCCGGACCGCATCCTCACGCCGCAGGAGCGGGAGGACATCATCGCCGTCTCGATGCTGAAGGATCCTTTCACCGTCGATCCTGCGGTGTTCACGCTCCAGCATGTGGAGCTGATCAAACGCGCCGCTTCCTATCCGCAAGTCGCGCGCATCTTCGTGCACCCTGCGATCAAAAAGGCGTTGTGCGAGCAGGCGGGCAAGAACCGGGGATGGCTGGGCAAGGTCAGACCGTGGTGGGGCCATTTCTATCATTTCCACACTCGTCTCTCCTGTCCTCCCGGGGTGGCCGGTTGCGCCAACCAGAAGCCGCCCTCCGGCGACGACGGCTGCGGCGGGGAGCTGTCCAATTGGTACAAGATGCTGCGGAAAGCCGAGATCAACGCGGCGAGGCCCGCCAAGCCGGGGGCGAAGCCACCCCCGCGCAAGGCCCCCATGTCGCTCCGAGACCTGCCGCAAGAATGCACCGCCGTGCTCAATTCCGGCGATGGCGCCCCAACCATCGCCGAGGACGGCACCGTGCCGGCCGCGCTCAAGCTGGAGGCAAGCAAGGACGCAGGGCCTCCGGCGCCCCATCTCGATGCCGAGGGGCTCGAAGCCCTGAAAGCCGAGTTGTCCGGGAAGAAACCTGCCACGGCCGCGGCCTCGGCCACGTCCGAATCAGTGCCGCTGCCGGATCGAAAGCCGCACTAGGCTTCACGCGCCCGCACATCTGAGGCACTATGGCCGGATGCAGGAGCGTACCGGGTCGCAGAAGAACGTACAGCGCAATGTCTTCGGCGAGCCGTTGGCGAGTTGCTCGGACCGTCCGCTCACCGGATTCTATCGTTCAGGCTGCTGTCACACGGGGCCCGACGATCATGGCCTGCATACGGTGTGCATCGAAGTCACCGCGGCGTTTCTCGCCTTCTCCAAGGCGCGCGGCAACGATCTCTCGACGCCGCTGCCAGAGTTCGGCTTTCCCGGGCTCGAGCCAGGGGACCGCTGGTGTCTGTGCGCGGCAAGATGGCAGGAGGCGCTCGAGGCGGGACACGCGCCACGCGTCATCCTCGGCGCCACCAACGAAGCCACGCTCAGCATCATCGACCTTGAAGATCTCAAGCGCTACGCCCTCGACCTGGCTTGAGGCAGAGGTAGAGCTCCACCATGACCGTGGAAGGCTAGGCGCCGGTGGAGACGCCCGTGCCGATCGGGCAAGACACGCCGGTGCCGCCAAGGCCGCAATAGCCTTGCGGATTCCTGGCGAGATATTGCTGATGGTAGTCCTCGGCGAAATAGAAAATTGGCGCCGGCAGAATCTCGGTGGTGATCGGACCGAAGCCGCGCGTCTTCAGCGCAGCGTCGAAAGCGTGCTTCGCCGCTTCCGCGGCTTGGCGCTGGTCCTCTGAGAATACGTAGATGCCCGAGCGGTATTGCGTGCCGACATCGTTTCCCTGGCGCATGCCTTGGGTCGGGTCGTGGCTTTCGAAGAAAGCCTTGAGCAGCTCCTGGTAGCTCACCAGCTTTGGATCGTAGACCACGAGCACCGCCTCGTTGTGGCCGGTGCGGCCCGAGCACACCTCCTCATAGGTGGGATTGGGCGTGGGGCCGCCGGCATAGCCGACGGCGGTAACGATGACGCCGGGAATGCTCCAGAACCGCTTCTCGGCGCCCCAGAAACACCCGAGCCCGAACAAGGCCTGCCGGGCTCCTTCCGGATAGGGACCCTTGAGCGGCGCGCCATTGACGAAATGGGTCGAGGCCGTGGGAATGGGTGTCGGGCGGCCCGGGAGCGCGGTCTCAGCCGTCGGCATCGAGGGGGCCTTACGCTTCAGATTGAACATGGAACATCTCCCAGACCGGAACAGCGAGGGTTCCGGTCTCTAATTGATGAAGACCTCGGCCGGGGCACGCTTCCGCCCGAGCCAATAGAGCGCGAGCCCAAGCACCCCAAGCACCCCCCAAGTCGGGGCACTGAGAATCTCGGTGATCATTGGATCCCATAGGAAGGGACCCACATGCGTCTCGACGGCTGTCTTGGCGGCGGCGAGGCTATCCGGACTGAGACTTGACCATTGCGCGGCGAGCGGCGTGACCACCCAAGTGCCGCCTCCCGCCAGGCTCTTGGTCGCATCGATGACAGCCGCGACCATCGCGAGCAACAGGAGCCAAATGCCGATGATACGGAGTAGGAGCATGAGCGACGGGCTGAATCCGGGTTTCACCCTTACATAAGCGATTGCCGCCTCACGTTCAATTCACGCCGGTTCAAGTGTCGCTGCGGCGACATACCCGCTCATCGCTTGAAGAGAGGGGTCGCTCCGCTTAAGTTGCGGCCCCTTACGGAGGGGTGGCCGAGTGGTCGAAGGCGCACGCCTGGAAAGTGTGTAGGCGGGTAACCGTCTCGAGGGTTCGAATCCCTCCCCCTCCGCCAGACCGCAGAACCGAAGAGAGCCCCGGGCTCAAGGGCTGAACAAGACGGGCGCGCTCGTCGCCGCCGGCGTTCTGCGCCGGTGGAAACGGGCCCTATCTCAGGAGAACCATCGATGAGCTATGGCGATATCCTGGTCTATCTGCCCCTGCCGCGCTCCTCCGAGCTGGTCGAGGCGAGCGTCAAGCTGGCCAAGGAATTCGGCGCTCACCTCACCGCAATTTCCAGCCTGCCGATCACCGCAATGTTGCGCGACGCGGTGCAGAATCCCTTCATCCGGCTGGAGGAAGCGGGCGAGGTCGAGAAGGCCATTCGCGGCGAGGCGGAGCAGGCCGAGGAGGCCGAGCGGCATTTCGATGCGGTTTCGAAGCGAGCGGGCGTATCGCATGAGTGGGAAATGGGCGAAGGCGATCCGGGCGATGTGCTCATTTACGCCTCCAGGCTTCAGGACCTGATCATCCTCGAACAATGCGGCGAGGCGAGCGAGCTGCTGCACGGGCCGGTCGTGCAAGTGGTCCTTTCCGGACATCCAGCGCTGGTGGTGCCGCGCGCTTGCACCTCGCTGCTCCCGGTGACGCACGCCGTGATCGCGTGGAACGGTAGCGCCCAGGCTTCAGCCGCCGTCAGGCAGGCGCTTCCCTTCCTCACCAGAGCCGGCCGCGTCTCGCTCTTGCGCGGGCGGCCGCGGGAAACGCGTCCAGGGTCGTGGCGGGTGCCGCCTCTCGACATCGAGGCTTATCTCCGCCGTCACGGAATCGAAGCGGAGACGGTCGAGTTCGACCTCCCCGACGCCGAGGCCGGGCCCAACATTCTCACCTTTGCCGAAGGAGCCAAGGCCGATCTGATCGTCATGGGCGCCTTCGGCCGTTCACGATTCAAGGAGTGGGTGCTAGGTGGGGCGACCCGCCTCGTCCTCGAGCGGATGACGACGCCGGTGTTCATGGTTCACTAATCTTGGCGCTGGACGGAGCCCCCCGATGACGGCGTTGACGTTCAGCTGGCTGCAATTTGGCGTCTGCGCCCTCCTGATCGGAGCGGCAGGGCCCGAGCTATCGCGCAGCGGCGACATCATCGCCGACAAGACCGGCATCTCTGGCAATTGGATCGGCTTGGTCCTGCTTGGAGCCGTCACCTCGCTGCCCGAACTCGTCACCGGGGTAAGCTCCGTGACTTGGGCCAATGAACCGAATATCGCCGTCGGCGATGTGTTCGGCAGCTGCGTGTTCAATCTCCTGATCCTGGTTGTTGTCGATTTCATGCACCGGGAGACACCCGTCTACCGGCGCGCCCATCAAGGCCATATCCTTTCGGCCGGGTTCGGCGTCATCCTCATCGGCTTTGCCGGCTTGAACCTTCTCGTCGCCGACCATCGCGCCAACTACGCCATCGGCCATGTCGGACTCTATACGCCCATTCTCATCGGCCTCTATCTTCTCGCCCTTCGCGCGGTCTTCACCTATGAGCGCGACCATCGCGAGGCCTTCGTCGAAGGCGCGTCGGAACGCTATCCCGACGTCACGCTCAAGACGGCCATTGTCCGCTATCTGGCGGCAGCTGTTTTAGTGGTTGCGGCGGGAATCTGGCTCCCCTTCGCCGGCACCGATCTCGCCGACGCCATGGGCTGGAAAACAACCTTCGTGGGTTCACTGTTCGTCGCGGCGGCGACCTCGCTGCCCGAGCTGGTGGTCACGATCGCGGCGGTGCGCATCGGCGCCCTCAACATGGCCATCGCCAATTTGCTCGGCAGCAACCTGTTCAATATGCTCGTGCTCGGAGTCGACGACATCTTCTATCTGAAGGGGCCGATCCTCTGGAACGTGTCCCCCGCTCACGCCTTCTCCGCCGCATCGGCGGTGATCATGGCTGGGTTGGTCATCGTGAGCCTGCTCTACCGGCCGGGCAAAAGGCTGTTCCGGGTCATCGGCTGGACGAGCCTGGGGCTCTTCGTCCTCTACATCTTCAATGCTTATGTGGTCTATCTACACGGCAGTTAGCGCGGGACTTACGCTGGTTGAACGCCGCTACCAATAGCGCCCGCTCGATCCCACGATCACCGTCAACAGGCCAAGCACGAGATTGACCGCGACGATGCGGCGAATCTGATCGAGTTGCTTCGCGGCTTCGGCCATTGCATTCCCAGCGACGGCGCGGCCAAAACGCCGCCAAGGCACAAAAAACAGATGCAGGAACAGCAGCATCATGACCAAGCCCATGGCTTGCATGACATGGATATGCAGCGGGGCGCCGGCGAACCCGCCGAAATACTGCAATAGCATGCCGTAGCCGCTGACCAGCAGCAGCACGATGCTCGCCCATACCCAGGGGAAGAACCGGCCAAAGACGCGATGCCAGAGGGCAAGCCGCAGCGCCGGCTCAAGCGGACCCGCAGCGGCGCGCAACACCACATAGGCGAAGAACATGCCGCCTACCCAGACCATGGCGGCAAGCACATGCAGCGCGACGAGGAGTCCCATAAGCCGATTCTATCATGATTTCGGCTTGGCCATCGAGCTGGCAGCGTCGCCCAATCAGGCTTTGGTCCACGTCGCTTTCAGACTGTCATAGAGCGTGCGGGCGTTCCGGTTGAACTGGGGAAGCTCAGCCGAAACGGCGCCATCCAGCCGCCCCATCGCATTCGGCCCCAGCGTGTCCTCGAGCGAACGCGCATATTCAGGGATCGCGGCCCAATCCGCCACCGTGGTCGCCGTGACCTCGACGTGGAATTGCATGCCATAGGCGCGCTGGCCGAAACGGAACGCCTGGATGCGGCAGGCCGGCGAAGCGGCAAGAATGGTTGCGCCGGCCGGAATCTCGGTGACCTCGGCGCCGTGCCATTGCAGCACCTGGAGCGGGTCGGGGAGATTGCGGATGACGTGATCGTCTTTGCCGGCCGCGGTCTTGGACACGGCCATGACTCCGACTTCAGGCGATTTCGACGGCGCGACGCGGCCGCCAATCGCCTCGGCCAACAGCTGATGCCCAAGACAGATGCCGAAAAAGGGCCGCTGCATATCCATCACGTACTTCTTGATGGCCTGCTTTTCACCGGCCATCCAGGGGTTCAGGTCCTCCTGCCACACATCCTGGGGGCCGCCCATCACGAGCATCAGGTCGAAGGGCTCAAGATCCGGGATGGCGTCGCCCTTGTCGAGCTCGACCGTGTGAAGCCGGGCGCCGTCCTCGCGAAAGAAGACGGTAAAGATGCCCGGATGCTCGACACTGGCATGCTGGAGCACGAGGACATCCATGGCAGCTTCTCCAGACGCCTTCGGTCTAGCTGATCAGAATGAGCAATCCGGCGAGCCCGACCGAAGCTCCGGCAACACGCTGTAGCTGGTCTCCTTGCCGCAAGCTCACCAATGACTTGGTGAGAAGGCCGCCAGCGCCCAACAGGGCCGCCGTCGCCAGCAGGAATCCCGCGAAATAGTGCAGGGCCGACGCACCACCTCCGGCCGCTCCTTCAGCCCCGTGGGCCACGCCATGGAAGGTCGCGAACACGGCGATCAGTGGAACCACCAACAGGGGGGAGAGGCTGGCTGTGCATGCGATCAGGACCCCAAGGACGAGAACCGAGGCGGCGATACCCTGCTCGACCGCCGGGATTTCAATGCCGGTGGCGCCAAGAATTCCACCGGCACTCATGGCGACCAGGAACGCGGCCGGGATTGCCCACAAGGCGCGGCCGCCGAGGCGGAATGCCAGGAACCCGACGCAGACCATGTCGAGCACATGATCGAGGCCGCTCAGGGGGTGGAGTAGACCCTGCACGAAGCTGGGTTCGCCTGCGTGTCCCGGATGCGCAAATGCGGGCGCCGAGTAGAGCGCCATAGACAGCGAGACCAGGGCTATTTTCGATGTGCGGAACATCACGAGATCCTTTCTCATGTCTTGGCTCCATTGCGGTGACCAATATGACCATTTGATATAAGCGTGCCAACAACGTCGAGGATGACGCGGCAGGCAAGCTGCGCCGTGTTGTCATTGACGTCATAGGGCGGGGACACTTCAACCACTTCCATGCCGCACAGGCCTTCCGCCGCGATGGTGTGAATCAACTCGAACGCCTCGCGCGGCAGGAGACCGCCGGGCTCCGGCGACCCGGTTCCAGGCGCAAAGCCCGGATCGATCGAATCGATGTCGAAGGAGAGATAGACCGCCTTGCACCCTTCCCAAGCCATCTCAAGCGCAATTTCGGCGGTCTTCTTCGGGCCATGCTTGTCGACGTCGTGCATGGTGAGCACGCTGGTGCCGCGCCGCTTGGCCACGGCGGTTCCCGGACGGTTGCCATACCAGCCTCCAATCCCGAGCTGCACCAGATTCTTCGGATGGCAGTTCGGCAATCCGACATCGTGCATGTGACTGTGGTCGCGATGCGTGGTCACGCTGCCCTCATGCGTGGTCCAGAACCACGGCGTCGTGTGCATCCGCTCGTCCATATCCTTCTCCTGGATATCGATATGGCGGTCGACGTGGATGATGCCGACATTGCCGTCGATATGGGGCGCGATGCCGCGAACATTGGGAAAGCCCAGGCTGTGATCGCCACCGCAGATGATAGGAAAAACGCCTGACGTGTAGATGTGCGAGACCGCCTTCGTCACCTGGTCGAAGGTCTTTTCAATGTTGCCGGGAATGACGAAGATGTCGCCCGCGTCGCAGAAGTCGAGCTCCTCGTAGATATCGACGCCACCGTCGAACCAATACCCATCATAGAGCGCCGAGATGCGCCGCACGGCCTGGGGACCAAAGCGCGTGCCCGGGCGGTAGGTCGTGGCTGAATCGAACGGAGCGCCGACGAAGGCCGCTTCATACTCGCCGATCTTGCGGATGTCTTCGCAATAGGGCGCCTTCATGAAAGTGTTGATGCCGGCGAAGGCGGGCTGATGGCCGCGGCTGAAGAGAGAGATGTTACGGTCGATCACCGAATCGGCGGCCTCAAGCCCGAGCTCCAGCCCCCGGCGAACGTCCTCGTCCTGCTTGGTCTGAGAGATACGGGATAGGGTCTCCATGCTCTTGGCGCCATCGGTATCCTCACGCCTGACGCCGTGCGCATGGCCGTGCGCATGCTTGTGCGCGAGGGAATGCCCGCCGTCTCCGCCCTTTTTTCTTCCAGCCATGTCGGTGTCCTCGCGTAATGGTCCAAGCAGATAGTGCTCGCGGCCGGACGGGCAAAACAGACCAAAATCTTCAATTGACGTCCATTGATACGATTAATGGTGCAGCGCACGGTCAGGCTCGAAATCGTGCAAGCGCGTAATGGATTTTAGCGCTTCAATTCGCACCACCTGTGACGCCGATCTCGGCCAGGAGCAATTGGCGCGCCAGCTTGCAGGGGGCGCGCTGATTGGTGATGACGAATACAGGCATGCTTGGCTGTTCCGCATGCCGGAGAAGCGGCCAGAGCCGGCCGGCCTCGACGTCGGGCGCGGCAAAGGCTTCGGGAAGAAAGCAGATGCCGATGCCCAAGATCGTGAGCCGCTTCGCTTCGTCCAGATGCTCCGATAGTCCCGCGACCTGAGAGCCGAGACCGTGGCGCACCCGGAAGGACGTCAATGTGCCCGGCTCGTCCGCGCCGGTAAGGACGAAGGCCTGGCCGGAAAGAGCGGAGGGGTCATCGAAACTCTTGCCGTAAAGCGGATGCGACGGCCCGCAATAGACCCCGTGGAACTCGTTGAAGAGGAGGTCGTAATTGAGATCGGAGCGCAGCGTCTCAGCCGAGGCGACACCGATATCGATGTCATCGCGGAGGAGGGCTGGCGCAACCGAATCCCAGGTCGTGATGTCGATCAGGATCTCCACTTTGGGATGTTGATCGTGGAATCTAGCGATTGCCGCGTCGAAGCGCTCACACACCAAGCTCGAAATCACCTGGATCGAGATCCTGCCACGGACATCCTCGGTGAGATTGCCGAGCCTCTTTGGCACGTTGCGAACGAGAGAGCTGAGCGACCGGCACGTCTCGGCCACCAGCATGCCTTCGTCGGTCAGCTCGAATCCGCGCGGCCCACGCCGGCACAGGGTGACGCCCAGCTGGGTCTCCAATCGCTTGAGCGCGAGACTGAGTGCTGGCTGCTTGCGCCGCAGCGCCCGTCCAGCGCGGCTGACGCCGCCGGCCTCGGCAATCTCGTGAAACGTCTTCAGGAGGTTCCAATCGACGTTGCGGGAAAAATTCAGCGTGGGGCGAAGCATGACTGGACACCTCTGAGCTCAGGTTTTGCGGCCGGCGGGGGGCTGGCGCTCAATTCAACACCGACTTGGCCCGGCTGGCAAAGGCGCAATCGGGTCGAATTCAAGGCCGGCCGGCCGGCCGGCCGCTCGGACGCCCCATGATCTCGGCCCTGCTCGGACTGGTGAGTGCTCTCGGCCTCGGCGCAGCCGACTTCATGGCGCGCTTCAGCACGCGCGCGCTCGGTGCGCCTCTGACCAATGGTCTGGTGCTCCTCATCGGGGCGTTGGGGACGACCATTTGGTTCCTCGTGGGCGGACCCGAGCTCACCTGGTCTCCGCTCGGTTGCGCTATCGCCGTGGCTCACGGCGTGAGCGTCGCGGTCATGTGCATCCTCCTCTATATGGGCCTGGCGCGAGGCCCGATCGCCGTGGTCGCACCCATTGTCGCGGCCCATCCAGCCCTGGTGCTGGTCGTAAACGTGCTGATGGGCATTCGCCCGAGCGCGGTGCAATGGGCGGCGATGGCCACGATCCTGGCCGGCGGCATCCTCGTCACCCGAAGCGCCGTATCCGAGCCCGAGCCCACCGCCGCCGGACGAAACCGGGTAACGGTGCTGATCGCGTTCGGGGCGTGTCTGGCTTATGTCGCCATCGTTCTCACCGCCCAGGCGGCGACGCCCCTGATCGGCGAGTTCCAAACCATGTGGATCGGCCGCTGGGCTGGGCTCGTCTTCATCGGGCTCATCCTCCTCGCCCAGAGGCAACCGTTGCGGGTGCCGGCGAAGTGGCTGCCCTTCGTCGGACTGCAGGGTGGCCTCGATGCGCTGGGATATTTGGCGTTCCTGGCCGGCGCCCGCTCCGCCGCGCCGCACATCACCATGATCGTGGCGTCGGCCTTTAGCGTGGTCACGGTGCTATTGGCGAGGGTGATCATCCATGAGCCCGTGAGCAAGACGCAATGGGCGGCGATCGCACTCATCGCCGCCGGCACTGCGGTGCTCAGCGGGAGCTAAGCTTCAGCCCCAGACGCGCCCGGACCGCTCGGTGTCGATCTGATAGTCGGTCGCGTGCCGGGTAAAGAATTCCCGGCCGAAGCGGCGCGCCGCCTTGATCGGCTCGCCCGGATCGCGCAGGACGTCGCCGCGGGCGTTGCCGTAGCCATGCACGACGCCGACGAATGTGGAGCGCGTGTAGCGGGAGAACTCCTGGATCTGGGTGATGATCCCGCCGGAAACCATCGGGAAGGTCTCCTCCGAGCTCAGCACCAGCCCGATGCGCTTGTTCTTCATGCCTTCGATCACCTCTGCCGATCGCGGATAGGAGGCGGCGTAGTAGCAGAAGGTGCGGTCGAAAAAGGTCTTGAGCTGGCCGGAGGTGCCGTACCAGTAGATCGGCGTTGCGGCGATGAAGCCATCGGCGGGCAGATAGTGATCGAGAAACACGGAGCGGAACCCGTCCTCGATCGAGCATTCGCCGTCGGGCTTCCGGCATTTCCGGCAGTCCCGCAGAAAGGCGTGCAGAAAGTCCTCGGCAAAGACGAACTCCGCCTCGTGTCCGGCCTCGGCCAGCCCATCGCTCACCGCTTCGGCGAGCAGCGCGGAATTGCCGTTGCGGCGTGGGCTTGAGGACAGCACAAGAGCCTTCATTGCTTCATCCCTTCAAAAGTTCGGCGGCGGCTTGGTCGAGCGCCTGTTGAAACTTGGGCAGCCTGCCCGGTGAGGCGGCACAATGGCCCCAGGGAGAATCGAAAACCCGCAGCTCGGCCCGCCGCATCAGGGCAACTTCCGCGGCGTTGTCGTCGGGCGTGAAATACAGATCCGTGCTGCAGGGGAGCATGATCGCGCGCGCGCCGATCGACTGCAAAGCGCGCTTGAAATCGCCTCGATAGAGGTCGTTGTCGGCGATATCTCCGTGCTGCCAGGTCCAGATCTTGGCGATGAGATCATTCGCGTCCCAGCTCAGATGATCCTCCTCCCAGTCGCGCACGAAATCCTCGAGCGTGGCGAAGCCGAGCTCGCGATAGAGACCCCGGCCGAAGAATTCATGGGAGTAGGCCCAGGCGACATAGACGCGGCCGAAGGCCCTGAGGCCCTTCACCGGCGGCGCCGTGTAATCGCCTTGGTTCCAGGCCGCATCGGCCTGCAATGCGGCCTTGGGCCCGTCGAGAAAGGCATGATTGTGGGGCGAGCAGCGCGCGGCACCGCAATAGGGCAAGATCGCATCGACCATGTCGGGATATTGGGAGGCCCATTGATAGGCCTGCATGGCCGCCATCGACCAGCCAAGCACGAGCGCGATGCGCCGGACGCCCAGGCGCTCGGTGAGCAGGCGATGCTGGCAAGCGACGTTGTCGAACAGCGTGACCTGCGGAAAGCGCGGACCGTCCTGCGGCGGAGCGGAATTGCTGGGCGAGGACGAATAGCCGTTGCCGATCAAGTTGATGGAAACGATGAAGTGCCGCGCCGGGTCGATGGCGCGCCCCGGCCCGAACAGCGGTTCATTGCGGAGATGCGTGCCGGTGTAGAAGGTCGGCAGCACGACGACGTTGTCTTGCGCCGGACCGAGCGTGCCATAGGTCGCGTAAGCGAGCCGCGCGTCCCTCAGGACTGCGCCCGACTGCAAAGGCACATCGCCCAGCTCGTAGGTCTGCAAGGCGCCCATGTGGAACGGTCCTCCGCTTGCGCGACCTATATCAGCTATAGCGCTGACGATACGCCTCGGCCGCCAGTTCGAAGCAAGCCAAGGGGGCCCGGACCACGCCAGCACCGATCTGGCCGCCATCGCGGCCGGCGATGCCGACGTCCATCGCTGGCAGCACGCCGCTGTCGAGAACCTTGAACATGTCGATTCCCGTGGGCGAGCCGCGATAGCCAAGCGCCGGAATGAGGTAATCCGTATTCTCGCCGACGGTGATCTCGTACAGCTCCTCGTTGCGGGCGATCATGGTGGCGTAGGAGCCTCCCTGGTAGGCCTGAAGCGCAGGTGCGGAGGCTTGGGCGAAACCGCCGAGGCCGATGGTCTCGGTGATGATGCTTTCACCGCCCATCCAGGTGATCTCATCCTCGCCATGGCCTTCGAACAGCTTGGCTTCAACCGAGGCATGGGGGCCCTTGAACCAGGTGTCGCCAAGCCCGCTGACGCGTATGGCGAAACCCTGGCAGTTGAAGGCCATGGCGGTGACGACGCTCGAGGTCTCGAGCCCGCGCGCCGCATCGGCGGTGGCCTTGGCGGCGGCCATGGACAGCCGCAGGAAAAAATACTGATCGTCGGTCATGACCTTCACGGCGCGCGTGATCCGGTCGCTGCCCTCCGATGCCAGCGCGAGCAGGCTCGGCGTGAGCTCGCGCATGAACAGCAGGGACGCCGCGGTATTCCGCGAATGCAGCTCGTCGCCCATGTTGAGCGCGCGCTTGATGATGGGCTTGAGGGGAATGGTGCCGGTCTGGCGTAACGCCTCGGCGATCACCGGCACGATTTCGTTCTGCACCAGCAGCAGCCTGTCCCGCACGCCCTCGTCATAGACGCCGTAGTTCAGGCGGCGCGGGTTGCTGCCCTCGTAAATATTGCAATAGGCGATATTGCCGAAGGCCGCGTTCTCGACCACGAACACCGGCATGGAGGCGGTGTAGATGCCGGCCAGCGATCCCACGCAGCCGAAATCGTGGCAGGCTCCGACCTTGACGTCGCCCGCGTCAAGCTTGGCGATGGCCTCGTCGCGGTCCCTGGCCAGGGCCTCGAACAGAACGCCGCCGATGATGCCCTCGCGCTGGCCGCCGGTATAGTCCCGCCAGGGCGTCGGCGGCCCGGAGGTGAGGATCGTGTCGGGCGTAAAACCGGGGACGACTTCGCCGGCCAAGCGGATGTCGACCAGGGTCGGTTCGGACTTGGTGAGCCGCTCGAAGGCAAGCGTATTTGCCTCGGCGCGGCCGCCGGTAGCGTCTCGCATTCGACTGGTCCTAATTGGTCGATTAATTAGCAGTGGAAAGAGTGTTGCCTTAAGTGGTCATCTAAAGCAAGCACGTGTTAAGTGGATTGCATCCAACTCCCGACCAGCCCTAGTGTCGGTGAGTCGTCGACATCAACTCGTCAACCTTGCGTTTCAAAGTGGACAAAGACGCGTCCGGCGACGTTGCGGTTCGTGTGGTTCGGCTGAAGCGGTTTCGGGCTGCGCGCACCAAGCTGGCGCACGCGTCTGCAAGATCATCAATGGACAAAGTTCGAGAAGGGCAGATGGCGCAGCAATCAACTCGGGAGCTCGAGCGTACCAAGCGCGGCGAGAACGGGACCAAGGGGCCAGATCCGACAGGCCCGCGGCGTGAAGAGCACAGCGCCGCCCGTGTGGACGAATTCCTGTCCACCGCCCTCGATCTGTTCGCCGAGCGCAACTTCGCCTCGGTGACGATCAAGGACATCGCCCAAGCCCTCGGCGTCAATACGGCGCTGATCTACTATTATTTCGACAGCAAGACCGACCTGTTCCGGGCCACGATCGAGCACGCGGTCAGCCGCGCTTTCGAGAATGTGCGGGCGTTGGCCGACCAGAGCGCCGATCCTCCGAGCATCATCGCCGCTTGGCTCGAGAACCATGTGCACAAATATGCCGAGATCCATCGCTTCGTGAAGATCGCGCTCGATTTCAGGGGCGCGCATGAAGGCGATCCGAAGATCGCGGCAGCGATCGAGAGCTTTTACGACGAAGAGCGGAAGTTGCTGTCCAAGATCATCCGTCAGGGGATCAAGCAGGGGCTGTTCAAGCCCGTCGACCCCAGCCGCATGGCGCAATTCATCTCGACCTATCTCGACGGCTGCATGGTGCGGTCGGTCATCCTCTCCGACTTCGATCTCGAGGCCGCCGTGCGCGAGCTGCATCGCCGCGTGTTGGAGATGTTGGGCTATTCCGGGAAGCCATTGAAGCGTCAGCGGCGCTGAAACTCCTTCTGAATCCCTTCCGAATTCCAGCCTCGCGCCAGTCAATTGCCGTGCGGCGAAGGCGGCGGCACGCTGCCCGTGCTTCGCGCATCGTGAACAAACAATGCGCATTGCTTGCCAGTAAAACTAATTGACTGTTTAATTAGAGGCGCGCATTAATTAGAGGTGCGCATAGCCAGCGGTCGGTCACATTCCGTATCGCCGACGCGGCTTGAGGGGAGGGGCAGGCGGAGCGGACGCGGCGGATAAGAAAATCTGCGCTGCCCAAACCATGGGAACCAAGCCGGCAATCCAAACTGGTGCCCTGGCTCGTGCAGGCTTTAAGGGAGAGCAAGTATCCATGAACGAGATTAGGACCGGAGCTCAGTTCGAGGCGTCGGAAGGCTCCAAATCGGACCGCGAGACCATGCGGAGCCTGATGGAAAAGGGCGTGGAATATTGCATGCCGCTTTATGTCGACGTCCACGGCATCGCCAAGACCAAAACCGTGCCGATCGACCATTTCGACCGGATGATGCGCGGATCGGAGCTGTTCACGGGCGCGGCGCTGGACGGGCTCGGTCAGGGCCCCCACGACGACGAACTGGCGGTCATCCCGGATCCCGACGCGGTCATGCAGTTGCCCTGGCGCCCCAACGTCGCCGTCATCCCGGGACACCTCGCCTATCACGAGCAGCCCTATTCCATGTGTTCACGCACGGCGCTAGCGAAGCAGGTGGAACGCGCCGCGAAGCTGGGCTTGAAGTTCAATCTCGGCATCGAATGCGAGACTTATATCGTCCGCCTCGATCCCTCAGCGCATAACGGCATCGCGCCGAACGATCCGCGCGACACCCTCGCCAAGGCGGCCTACGACGCCTCCCTGACCCTGATCAATATGGAATTCCTGAACGACGTCGTCGCGTCGATGAACCAGCTTGGCTGGAAGGTGCATTCCTTCGACCACGAAGACGCCAATGGCCAGTTCGAGTTCGACTTCGCCTATGCCGACGTCATGACCATGGCGGACCGCTTCGTCGTCTGGCGGCTGATGATGAAGGAGCTCGCCCGCAAGCATGGCTGGGAAGCGACCATGATGGCCAAGCCCTATGCCGACCGGACCGGATCTGGCGCGCATTTCAACATGTCGCTGGCCGATGCGAAGACCGGCGAGAATATTTCCGGCGATGCATCGGACAAGCGCGGATGCGGGCTTTCCAAGCGCGCCTATCAGTTCCTCGGCGGACTCAGGAAGCATGCCGCGGCGATCGTTGCGGTGAGCTGTCCGACCGTCAATTCATACAAGCGCCTGATCAAGACCGGTTCGATGACAGGCTATACCTGGGCGCCGATCTTCATTTCCTATGGCGGCAATAACCGCACCCACATGTTCAGAGTGCCCATGCTCCGACCCCATATCGAGGACGAGCATGGCGACGCTCACGTCAACCTCTCAAGCACGCGCTGGGAATGCCGCGCGGTCGATCCTTCCACCAACCCTTATCTCGCCGCCGCCATGTTTCTGGCCGCGGGGCTCGACGGCATCGAGCAGGACCTCGATCCCGGCGATCCTCAATTGGTCAACATGTACGAACTGTCCGATCGGCAACTGGCGGAGCTGGGTATCAAGCAGCTGCCGCAGACCTTGTTGGAATCGATCACGGCCTTCGAGAACGACGATCTCGGGCGTCGCGTGATGGGGGACGAGCTGCGCAATGCGTATGTCGCCCTCAAGAAGGAAGAGTGGTGGTCGTACCACAACTCCATTTCGCAGTGGGAGATAGACCACTACCTGACCAAATTCTGAGCACAGGAGTGTCACCGTGTTTTGGCGCAAGAAGGACAAGAATGCCGACGGAGAGGTGAAGATTTTTTTCGCCTCCGACCTCCACGGCTCGAACGTCTGCTTCAAGAAGTTCGTCAACAGCGCCAAGTTCTACGGGTCCGACGTCCTCGTCCTTGGCGGCGATCTGACGGGCAAGGCCGTCATTCCGATCGCCGAGCAGCAGGATGGTACATTCCTCGCCTTTCAGCACGGCGAGTCGGTTCAGCTCAGGGACAAAAGCGAGCTCGACGACTTCGTCAAGCGGCAGGGCAATATCGGTTTCTATCCGACGGTAATGTCGGAAGCCGAGTATCAGGCCTTGAGGACGGACGCGGATGCGCAATCGGTGCTGTTCAAACGCCTGGTCCTGGAGCGCGTGCATGAATGGGCCGCCTTCGCCGCTGACAAGCTCAAGGGGACCGACATCCCCCTCGTGGCCCTTCCCGGCAACGACGATTTCCATGAGATCGACGAGATCCTGACCCGAGCCGCGCATTTCGATTTCCACGAGATGCAGGTGTGCGAGTTCAAGGGCGGGTATCAGATGCTTTTTTGCGGCGGTTCGACGCCGACGCCATGGGATACCGAGCGGGAATATTCGGAGGAGCAATATGTCGCCCGCTTCGCCGAGCTCCTGCCCCAGGTCGGGGACATGGACCGCTGTATCTTCAATGTGCACGTCCCGCCATTGGGCACCGCGCTCGACGCCTGTCCCAAGCTCGACGAGAAGCTGCGGGTCGTCTACGAGATGGGGCTACCCGCCCAAATCCATGCGGGCTGTCAGACCTTGATCGATATCATCAAAGAGCATCAGCCGCTTTTGGGCCTGCACGGGCACATCCACGAAGGACGCGCCAAGATCAATATCGGCAAGACGATCTGCATCAATCCCGGCAGCGTCTACCCTGAAGGGATCTTGCAGGGCGCCATGATCACCCTTAGGCACGGCCAGGTCACCCAGGCCAACCTGATGCAAGGGTAACGGAGCACTTTTTTCGGACTTTTTCGGCGAGCGAAATATCAACAGAAGGAGGGGAGAATGTCCGTTACTGATGTTGGGGCAGACAAGCGAATATTCTTGCGGAAAGCGTCCGGACTGATCAGGACCGCGAGCGGGACGGACACGTTCATCTACGATCTCGGCCTCGTCAGTATCGGCCTCGGCGTGGGGTCGATGCTGTATTACGGCCCCGCGTTCTACCCGCAAGGCAATCTCATTTGGGGATGCGTCATCGCGGGCGTCGCCATGGCTCTGATCTCCTTCGGGTTCATCACCTGGAGCATCACCTTGCCGCGCTCCGGCGGCATTTACGTGTTCGGATCTCGCATCCTGCCGCCGGCGCTGGCGCTCACCATGAGTTTGGTCGAGATCTCCGCCTGGCTGTTCTATTGCGCCATCGCCGCCTATTGGATCGTGATCCTGGCGCTGGCCCCGATGTTTTCGGCGCTCAGCCTCCTGACAGGCAATGAAACCTTCCTGTCGATCTCGCAAACGATGCTCGAGCCGTGGGCGACATTCCTGATCGGCGCCGTGATTCTGATCCTGTCGCAGGTCGTTCTCTCCTTCGGCATGCGCTTCTATCTCACGGTCAACAAATGGGTTTTCATTCTGGCGTTGGCCAGCACCATCCTCATGATCATCACGCTGGCAATGGCCACCCGGGAGCAGTTTGTCACCAATCTCAACGCGCTGGTTGGGCCATCGCTTGGCGTGCCTGACGCCTATAACGCGATCATCGCCAGCGGTAAGGAGAAGGGCTGGGGCGAAGCTGGAACCGATGTCTGGCAGACCATTCTCGTCTCCAACTGGCCATTCCTGCCGCTTGTCGGCGCCGCCTTCTCCATCGCCATCGGCGGCGAGATCAAGTCGGTCGGCAAGTCGCAGTCGGTGGGAATGCTCGGCGCGGTGCTTTGCGCCACCGTGGCTTGGATCATCACCGTTTACCTCGCCTACAAGGTGTTCGGCTTCGAGTTCCTCGGCACCGCCGTCTACAACGTCCTCAGCGGCAATGGCGGCCTGACCACGCCAACCGATCCGGCCGTCGCGCTCCTGACCGGCATTCTGACGCAATCGCCGCTGATCACGGTGCTCACTTCACTCGGACTGGCGCTGTGGATGTGGATGTGGATTCCGGGCATGCACACGTTTGGTGTGCGGGCCATCGTGGCTTGGTCGTTCGACCGGGTGGCTCCAGCGCCGCTTGGCAAGATCTCGGAGACCTATCACACGCCAATGGTCGCAATCACGGTGACCACGATCGTCAATCTGATCTTCATGGCGCTGTTCGTGTTCACGCCGTGGTTCTCCAAGATCGTGATCCTGATCGAAGCTGCGGTACTGGCGTGGTCGGTGGTGCTCGCCGCGGGGATCTTCTTCCCCTATCTGCGCCCGCAGCTCTACGAAAAATCTCCGATCGCGAGCAAGACGGTGTTCGGACTGCCGCTGATGAGCGTGGGCTGCTTCCTCGGCTTCATCGCCGCGCAGTTCTACTTCTGGACGCTGTTTTTCGATCCGAACGCGGCTGGTCATGATCCGACCCAGCTGATGATCGTGGCCGGCGTGTTCGTGCTCGGATTCGTTTTCTATTACGTGATGAAGTTGATCAGACGCTCTCAGGGCATCGACGTGACGCTGGCATTCAAGGAAATCCCCATCGAATGACAGGTCTCGGCGTCGGGTGAAGCGGGCGGAGCGCGACAGCGCTCCGTCCCTCATCCCGCCCCGGCATCCACAAGCACTCGCCGCGCGCGGAAAAGCGTGGCAGCATTGTGAGTGACCTTTTGAGGAGGAAAGGGGGTCACATGTTCCGATTGACCAGCAGTCCCAGGAGGCCCAATTGAATCAGATGCCTGCAGATCCAGGTCTTAATCTGGAGTTCGTCGATGAGGCGCTCGCTCTCGTCCGCGACGCGGAAGCCAAGGACATTCGCCTCCGCATCCTGGGCTCGATCGCCTATCGCCTTCAATGCCCCAACAATCTGCACCTTTTCGAAGACACCAAACGCGTCCTGACCGACGTGGATTTCGGCGCCGAGAAAAAGCAGAACAAGGCGATAAGGGAATTCCTGACGGCGCGGGGTTACGTGGCGGACGAGGGAATCTACATGGCGTCCGAGGGCGCGCGCCACGCCTATCTGCACGAGGACACCGGTCTAAACGTCGACGTGTTCGCGGACGAACTCTATTTCTGTCATCGAGTTCCATTCAAGAACCGGCTCGATCTCGACAGCCCGACTATATGCACCACGGATCTGCTGCTCGAAAAAATGCAGATCGTCGAGATCAACCTCAAGGACTTCAAGGACACGATCGTGCTGATGCTAGAGCATCCTCTCTCGCATCAGGAGCCGGGGCCGAAGTCGATCGACACCAGCTACATCATCGACGTGATGCGCAAGGATTGGGGCTTCTATCACACCTTCACCACCAATCTGAAACAGGTGCCAGACTTCTTCACCGAGTTTGCGACGATTGGGAAGCAGGAGCACGACGTGATCCGCGGCCGCATCGAGGATTTGATCACCGCGATCGAAACCGCACCGAAGACCCTGGGCTGGAAGATGCGGGCAAAGGTCGGGACGCGCCGCCGCTGGTACCAGGAAGTCTCGGAGAAATCGCAGCAATATTGAGCGGGCAGCCGGCTCCGCCAGGGAGGGGTCCGAACCCATGTCGACGCCAAGCGCCGCGCCGCCTCTGTCGCATGAAGCTTTCCGGCGGCGGCAGAAAACGGTAGACCTCGACGGCCTGAGCTATAGGCCGCTGCGCGTCGCTTGGACCGATCTCGGCGAGGGCGAGCCGGTCATCCTGTTGCACGGAATTCCCACCTGGTCGTTTCTTTACAACGAGGTGATCCCGCGTCTTGCCGGGCACAACCGGGTCATCGCGCCGGACTTTCTCGGCCACGGCTATTCCGATCGGCGCGATTTCTTCGACCGCTCGCTGCTGGCGCAGACGGCCATGATCCTGCGTCTGATGGATCATCTCGGCATCGAGCGGGCGAACTTTGTCGGCCACGATACCGGCGGCGGCGTCGCCCTGATCATGGCTATTCATCACCCCGACCGCGTCGCACGACTCGTGCTCACCAACGTCGTCGCCTACGATTCCTGGCCGATCGACGACATGATCGCGCTCGGAAACCCGAACTGGCGTAGCAAAGAGCCGAAGGAGGTCGCCGACTTTCTCGCCTCCGGCTTACCCGACGGCCTCTTCAACCAGGACCGGCTGACGCCTGCATTCGAGGCTGGAATCGTCGCGCCTTACAGCGACGAGGAGGGCAAGATCTCGATCCTCCGCAATGCGAGCGCCCTCAATACCAATCATACGACCATGCTGGTCGAGAGGCATGGCGAGATCGCCGCGCCAACGCTGTGTCTGTGGGGGGTGCACGATCCTTGGCAGACGATTGGTGACGGCGAGAGGCTCGCGCGCGAGATCCCCGACGCCCGCTTGGTGCGCGTGGAAAATGCATCGCATTGGATCCCGCACGACACGCCGGAGAGGTTCGCCGACGAGGTGCGCAGTTTCCTCGCACAAGAGTGAGGGAACTTCGCGTCGCGTGACCGGCATGAGATGCTGACGGCCCTGCGGCTCACTTCGCCAGCGCCCGTAGGCTAGGGGAGTTTCGCCGACAAGCCCGGGAGTTGTTTCGAATTGTGGTCGAGCGTCTAGTTGCCAATGCTGGATTGAGGCGTTTAAGCCGGAGCGGCATCCAGGACTTGATCGACTCGGTCCGGCGGGAGGCCGAACCCCGTCTCGGCGAAGGACGTCTTGCGGATTATATTCCCGAGCTTGCCAAGGTGGACCCGAACAAGCTCGGCATCGCAGTTGCGACGGTGGATGGCGACCTCATCTCTTGCGGCGACGCACAGGAGCCGTTCTCGATCCAAAGCATCTCGAAGGTGTTCATGCTCACACTGGCCCTCGGTAAGGTCGGCGACGTTCTGTGGAATCGCGTCGGCCGCGAGCCCTCGGGCACGCCTTTCGATTCCATCGTTCAGCTCGAGCATGAAAAAGGCCGGCCGCGTAACCCCTTCATCAATGCCGGGGCGATCATCGTCACCGATGCCGTGCTCGCGGGTCACGCGCCGCGCGAGGCCATCGGGGAAATCCTGCAATTCATCAGGTTTCTGGCGAATGACGATTCGATTGCGATCGACCCGGTTCGTGGCCCGCTCCGAAACGGAGTTTGGCTACCGCAATCGGGCTTTGGCGAACTACATGCGGGCGTTCGGCACGCTCACGCACCCGGTGGACCTCGTTCTCGGCGTCTATTTCCACCAATGCGCCATCGCCATGAATTGCTGTCAGCTGGCCCAAGCGGGCCTGTTTCTAGCCAATAGCGGGCGAATTCCGATCGCCAATGCCAGCGTCGTTTCACGCCTCCGCGCCCGGCGAATCAACGCCCTTATGCTCACCTGCGGTCAATATGACGGCTCAGGAGATTTCGCCTTCCGGGTCGGCCTGCCGGGCAAGAGCGGGGTCGGCGGCGGCATCCTTGCCATCGTTCCAGGCCTCGCCTCGATCGCCGTGTGGTCGCCGGCGCTCAATGCCCAGGGGAACTCGCTCATCGGCACGCAGGTGCTGGAGCGGATCGCGGCGACAGCCGGCTGGTCGGTGTTTTAGCGCGCGGCCCGAGGCTTTTGGTCCTCTATCCATTCAATATTGGTGTTGTTTATTTAAATGGCAGTTACGCCAGTGCTTTTACTTAACGCAAAAAGACAATTGGAAGAATGTTGGTGCAAGCGGCGAACAGAGCTATACTCCGCCCGCTTGAATGCTCAGTGAGCCGTTGCAGCCCGAACGAAGCCCTTGGCGGATTGCGGCGTGGGATCAGGGACCCCTCAAATTTTTACCAAGCACAATCACGGAGACAAAATCCAATGAAGAGGATGACGATGAGTTTGGTACGCAATACAACGATCCTCGTCGGGGCCGCGGTGGCGCTGACGGCGTTCTCACAGAGTGCTTATGCGTGGCGCGGCGGCTGCTGGGGATGCGGGGCCTTCGCGGCCGGAGCCATCGCCGGCGCGGCGATCTCGCGCCCTTATTATCCCCCGGTCTATTATGCGCCGCCCGTCGTCATAGCCCCACCGGTCTATACGCCGTATGCGGTTTATCCGACTTGCCCGGCGCTTCCTCCCTACCCGTATTATTGCCGCTGATCGCGACGGCCGACGCCGTCCACTTATTTGCCAACACCAACAGTATTGGATCAATTGGCGCCAGTGCGCGCCGAGGAGTAGACACACATGAACAGCATTTGCAGACTGCTAGCCGTGGCTGCGGTTTCTGTCGCGGCGAGTCTGTCGGCGCAGGCGGAGACCCCGGCTGATGGCGCCGCCAGCGCGGTAACGGCCAAGCACCCCCCGATCCCGACCCTTCGCTGCGACTTCAAGGCCATGAGCGCCTGCACGCCTGACGGCGACTGCAAGGAAGGCACCGAGGTTGCTGGCATCAAGGTCCCGGTCAAGGTTACGGTCGACTTCGAGAACAGCGTGGTCGCCGCCGTGGATGAGACCGGTTATGCCCGCGCTGACAAGTTCGACGGGGTCGCCGAGTCGGCCGATCAGCTCATCATGCACGGCATCGACGGCGCCTATGGCTGGCAATTGCTCATCTCCAAGACGAGTGAAGCCGCCTCGATGTCATTCGCGACCGCCGATACGATCATTTCCGGATTCGGGTCCTGCTCGAACAAGTAGGGGGTTTGATACAGATCGTTGATCGACCTGCCCGTTGTTAGAGTCCTGCCCTCCGCAAGGCTTGTCTCGGGCCCCGAGCCGGTACCCTTCCATCGACATCCGACTCCAGCGTCGGCGCCATCGCGCCGCCGCTGGAGTCCTCATGCCATCCGGCCGACAGCTTTTATCCCAGCCGATCGAAACGCGCCGTGACGGTTGGCGACGATACCCTTCTGCCGATGCTCGAGCAGCGCCTCGGGCGCCTGCATGCAAGGCAGCGTCTCGGCGTCGAGAAGGACCACGAGGCCCAGATCTTCGGACAGGGGCGGAACTTCTTCCATCTTGAGAATTTGACCATTTCGCACGCGCTGATCGGCGCCGTGCTGAGGTTGACTGGTCTCTATTGGCGGGGCGCTCGCAACGCGGCGAAGATCCAACTCCGTCACAATCACGTCGCCTCGGCCGGGCTGCCCGCCGCGTTTGACGGCTTCACCATACTTCAGCTGAGCGATTTGCACGCCGATATGAGCGAAGCGGCGATGGCGCGCGTGGCCGGCCTCGTTGCCGATATCGACTACGACATTTGCGTGCTGACCGGCGACTATCGGGGCTTAACCTTTGGCCCCTATGCCGACGCGCTTTTGGGGGTTGAGCGTCTGCGCGAGCGCCTCAAAGGACCCGTCTACGGCGTGCTCGGCAATCACGACACGATCCGCATGGTGCCGCACCTGGAGCAGATGGGAATAAGAATGCTGCTCAACGAGCAGGAGACGATCGAGCGCGGGGACGATCGCATTCATCTCGCCGGCATCGACGATGCGCATTTCTACCGCACGGACAGCATCGAGAAGGCGGCGCGCGAGATTCCGCCCGGCGCGTTCTTGATCTTGCTCTCGCACACGCCCGAAATCTACCGGCAGGCGGCACATGCCGATTTCAATTTCCTCCTCGCCGGCCATACCCATGGCGGCCAGATCTGCCTGCCCAGAGGCGTACCCATCACCCTCAATTGCGTCCTGCCGCGGCACATGGGTGCGGGGGCATGGAAGCATCACGGCATGACCGGCTACACTTCGGTTGGAGCGGGCGCGTGCATCGTGCCGGTCCGGTTCAACTGTCCGCCCGAGATCACGTTGCATCATCTTCATGCGGAGAATTCAGGCAGTCCAGAGCCATAGGGCCGGCCACGCCCTATCGAGCCCGCGGCCTTCGGCCACGCAAATGAACTCTTGTACCCGCGGCGTGGTTTGGCTCAATTCCAGCTGCTTCACTCTTTTGAGTCCGACTCATGGCCATCGAAAAGAAGACTGGCACATCGTCCCATAGCGAAGGCGGGGGCACCGTGGTCGCGGTGCTCGCCGCGATCAGCGTCTGCCACATGCTGAACGACGTGATCCAGTCGCTCATCCTCGCCATCTACCCCATGCTGAAAAGCGCGCTAAAGCTCGATTTTGCCCAGATCGGGTTGATCACCTTCACCTTTCAATGCACGGCGTCGCTGTTGCAGCCCGTGGTTGGCTACTACTCCGACCGATACCCCACGCCCTATTCCCTGGTGCTCGGCATGGGGTCGTCGCTGCTCGGGCTGCTGCTGATGGCCTACGCCTCGACCTATCTCATGGTGCTCGCCGCCGCGGCCCTGATCGGCATGGGGTCGTCGGTGTTCCATCCCGAATCCTCGCGCGTGGCGCGGCTCGCCTCTGGCGGGCGCCACGGTCTGGCGCAGTCGGTGTTTCAGGTCGGCGGCAATTTCGGCACCGCCATCGGCCCGCTGCTCGCGGCCTTCATCGTGCTTCCCTACGGCCAGAGCAGTCTCGCCTGGTTCTCCGTCGTGGCCCTCATCGCCATGGTGATGCTCACCGGCATCGGCACCTGGTACGGCAAGACCATCAAGCTCAACGACAGCAAGCCTGCGGGTCACGAGCTCGAGGCAATTTCGGAGCTGGCGCGGAGCAAGGTCAAGCGGTCGATCGTGATCCTGCTCGCGCTCACCTTCTCCAAGCACTTCTATCTCGTCAGCATCACCAGCTTCTACATCTTCTACCTGATCCACACCTTCCACCTTTCGGTGCAGAGCGCGCAGATCTATCTGTTCATCTTCCTCGGCGCCGTGGTTGCGGGCACGGTTATCGGCGGACCGATCGGCGACCGAATCGGCACACGCCGCGTGATCTGGTGGTCGATCCTGGGCGTGCTTCCCTTCACCCTGCTGCTGCCTTACGCCGATCTGTTCTGGACGGCGGTGCTCAGCGTGATCATCGGCGTGATCCTGGCGTCAGCGTTTCCGGCCATCGTCGTCTATGCGCAAGGCCTGCTCCCGGGCCGCGTCGGCATGGTTGCGGGGCTGTTCTTCGGCGTCGCCTTCGGCATCGCCGGCATCGGCGCCGCGGTACTTGGCTGGCTCGCGGACGTGACCTCGATCACCTTCGTCTATCATGTCTGCGCCTTCCTGCCCGCGATCGGCCTGCTCGCGGCCTTTCTGCCGGAAACACCGCCGGCCAAACCGCGCCGCTCCAGCTAGTGGATAAAATCTAACGCTGGAATCCCGAGGGGGATTCCCGGCCGGTGTGCGGCGTGCGAGTCTGGCGCATGCGCACGGGGATTTCCATCACCATCTCGCCGGCTGACCGCCGGCACCTTCAG
>Ga0307379_10001399_pt1 | contig 38313 bp, 33 predicted proteins | sample UN2MG_FD_202237 | JGI IMG/M metagenome (GOLD analysis project Ga0307379, IMG submission 202237) | Soil microbial communities from Risofladan, Vaasa, Finland - UN-2 | ecosystem: Environmental > Terrestrial > Soil > Coastal area > Acid sulfate soil | place: Finland: Risofladan, Vaasa | collected...
ATAACCTGAGAAATCGAGTTTCATCAGGTCGCACCATCGGCGTCGATGACACCCTTCTTGAGGCTCTTCTCGATCTCGGCGAGTTGCTCCTCGATTTGGGCGTCGAGTTTGCCACCGGAGCTTTCAATCACCGCGCCGCCGCGGGCGATAGCCGGATCGGAGACCAGCTTGACCGCACTGAGGAAATCCGCCGTGCCTTTGCTCAGGAGCACTTTATCCTCCGGATTCACCCGGACGACGAGGTCCTCTTGCACCCCCAGCAGGCTGATGGCTTTGCTGATTACTTTCGCCACCGTCTGTGGATCGTTGTGCAACTCGGCGCCGATGATCTTGCGCGCCACATCGAGCGCGAGATCGATAATTTCCAGCTCGTTTTCCTTGATCGCACGCTCGCGAATCAGGGCAAGTTCCTCAAGCGTGCGCTGGAAGTTGCCCGACACATCGCAGAGCGCGGCATTCTCCTCCTGCAGCGCCTTCTGCTGGCCCTCGGTATAGCCCTTGCTGAACGCTTCGCTCTTAATGGACTCGGCTTGTTGCTGTGCTGCGGAAATTATATTTTCGGCCTCAGAGGACATCTCGTCGGCATCCATGGCGGCGTTGCCCGAGCAGGCTTTCCGCACGCCTATCCGGCTTCCTGTTTCTCTCCGCTGCCTGTCCTCAGCGGCAAGCGCCTGGAGATAGTCCTCCTCCGTGGGAAACGTGAAGTTCTCGATATCCTGAGGATGGCTGTCGGCCTTGATGACCTTGGACTTAAACAACGTACTCCTCCCCACCGGATCCGCCGATGGAGATCACGCCCTCCTCCTCGAGCTGCCGCACGATCTCGACGATCTCGTTCTGTGCCCGCTTGACGTCCTTGACCCTCACAAGACCCATGTATTCCATCTCCTCGTTCATCATCTCCACGGCACGCTGGCTCATGTTGCGGAAGAACATCTGCTGCAACTGCTCGGTGGTACCCTTGAGGGCGAGGGCGAGCGTCTTCTTGTCGGCTCGCTTGAGGATCTCGATGACCGCCTGGTCGTCCAGCAGCAGGATGTCGTCGAAGACGAACATCAGGTCTCGGATCGCGTTGGCGAGATCGGAATCGATGACCTCGATTTTCTCCAGGACGGCTCTACCGGCGGTTCGATCCATGCGGTTGAACATCTCAGCGACTGCTCGCACTCCGCCGTACTCTTCCACCTGGCCGCCGCCGAGCGCCTCGAGCTTGTGCTCGAGCACGTTGGATATCCGCTTGACCACCTCGGGGTTGATCTGCTCGAGGCTAGCCATCCGCATCGACACCTCGCTTTGCAGGCTTTCGGGAAGGCTGGTGAGCAGTTCCGACGCCTGCGTCGGGTTGAGGTGAGCCAGCACCAGGGCAATCGTCTGCGGATGCTCGTTCTGGATGTAGCGGCTGAGCTGTTGAGGATTGGCCTTTTCGAGGTTCGAAAAGCTGGGTGTCGATTCGAGGCTCTTGACCAGGCGGTCGAGAACCTTGCGCGCAGATTCGGGACCGAGGCTCTTGATCAGCACCTTTTTGGCGTAATCGAATCCGCCGACGGCGATGTACTCCCGCGCCAGGCTCATATTGTGGAAATCCTCGAGCAGTTCGTCGGCCGTCTCCGGCGATACGTTGCGCAGAGAAGAGATCTCCTTGCTGATCATGGTGATCTCATCCTCATTCATCTGCTTGAAGACTTCCGAGGATGCGTCGTCCCCGATCAGGACCATCAGCATCGCCGCTTTGCGCGCTCCGCTTAGCCTGTCGATACTCATCAACAACCTCTATTACTCGTAGAGCCACGAGCGGATGAGCTGCATGAAGGTTTCCGGCTCGGCCTTTGCCAGCTCGGTTATACGTTTCTTGAGGATCGTACCTTTCTTGACCTCGCGCGCGCCGATATCCAACTCCTCCTCAAGCCTCCCCTCCATCTCCGCTTCGAGCTCTTCCACCGTCCTGGGCAAGCGCTCCGGCAGGGCGGCCGCCCCCCAGGCAGGAAGCTGCAATAAGGGCACAATAATACGCTTGCCCATCGGCCTGATCACAAACCACAGGACCATAAAGGCCAGCAGAATGATAACCGGGATCTTGATCAGCGATGTCCAGTCGCTCCAGTCGAGGATATCGTACATGCGGCGGCTTTGCTCGATCACCCGAAGCTGCTCGAGTTCCACCTCCATACGGTGGCTGTGCTCGAACGAATCCTCTTCCAGTGTCAGTACGTCACCGCGTTGCTCGTCGATGCCGACGGCGTTCTGGAGCAGGGACTGCCAACGCTGCAGGTTCTCTTCGCCCCAGGAGACGAATTGCGGGCTGCCGTCCTCACCTTCCGTCCTGCGCAGGTCGATGACCACCGCGACCGACTGGCGCACGATCTCACCGGGCCTGCGTTCGACCTCGGTGAGCGTGGTGGGGTAATCGATCTGACTCTCCTCCTCGGTCAAGGTGCGGTTGCCACCGCCGCCGCCGCTCGCCGTGGCGGTTTCCTCGCCGGTGTTGGTTTCGGTGCCGGGGACGCCCTGGGCGCCCATCCCAGTGCTCTCCTCTTCCTCGCGAGTCTTGCGCACCCGCTCGGCGGGGCGGGAGGTGTCGATTTCGGTGCTGGTCGACTTGCGTGAAACCGTCTCCAGCTCAGCCGTCACCGAAACGAGGGCGCTGCCGGGGCCGACTTTCTTGTCAAGCAACTGAAGAATCTTTTCGCGCTTCTCCTGCTCGATCGACAGCTTCATCTCGGCGAGCATCGAGTCGCCGTCGGCGCGGCTGCTGAGCAGATTCGAGTTGTGGTCGAGTATCGATACGTCGTCGGCCAGCAGGTTCTGAATCGAGTGGGCAATCTGAATCTGCAGGCCGCGCACCTGGGCGTGAGACAGCGTCGCGCCGGGACTTAGCGTGAGCCACACCGACGCTTTTGCCGGCTCGCGGGAAGCGATCAGGAAGCCCGTGTCGGGCGGCAACGCCAGCTTGACCTGCGAGGTAGAGATAAGCGGCAGCGAGTTTAGAGCCTTCTGTATCTCCTCCTGCAACGCCAGCTGCCGTTTGGCGGCGATCGTTTTCTCGGTATCGCCCATTGAGGTGGTCTCGAGACGCTCCAAACCCTTGAGCTGGCCGACGTGCAACTCCTGGCCGGCCATCTCGATCTTCAGCTCGGCAGCCGCCTCGGCGGGCACCATGATGGTGTCGCCCTCGAACTTGTATTCGACGTTATTGGAGCGGAGATACTCCAGCACCCGCGCACGCTCGGTGTCGGAAATCCCCGCCGCCAACGGCTCCCACGGGCGCAGCACCGCCATCGCCCCGGTCCAGACGAACCAGGCAAGCACCACCCCGGCAACCGCTAAAATGGCTACTCTTGCCAGGCCTGGGACTCGCGCCCACAACTGGCTGATCTGTCCCGCAGTACCTCTCTCCTCGGCCATATACCCTACCTATAAATGCAATCGCGGGAATCGGGCTACGCCTGACGACAGGCGACAGGCGAGTGGCGGAGGGCCATGGAGGACGTCCCGTCAGACCGGCATACGCATTATCTCTTCGTACGCTTGCAGGATCTTGTTGCGGATCTGCATCATCAACTGGAAGCTGATCTCCGCTTTCTCCAATGCAATCATTGTGGAATGAAGATCCGTGGTCTCTCCCGACGCAAGCTGCTTCTGGATTGCCGCGTCCGCGGCGCTGGAAAGCTCGTTTACTTCGCTGATGGCCTGTTTAAGCACGTCCCCGAAGGAGCCCTTGCCGTCAGTGACGGACTCCTTCCGCTGTAGCTGGTCCCGCAGGCGGTTCAGCTCCAGTTCGACCTGCTTTATTGAGAACTCATCAGCCATGGCCCGGTTCCCTCAATCGCGCTAGCAAACTGCCTTATTATACTTTATCTCCCGCCGGATTACAACAACGACGGAGCAGTTGCATGGCGATAACTGTTTGTACTTCAGCACGATAGCGCGGCGGTTAGGCATTGCCGAGTTCCAGCGCAGCTACCGACATCCGCTTGCTCGTCTTCACGACCTCGAGGTTCGCCTCGTAGGAGCGCGCGGCGCCGATCATATTGACCATCTCCTCGACGACGTTGATGTTGGGCATCCTTACGTAGCCGAACTGATCGGCGTCGGGATGCGAGGGGTCGAACACCTCCAACGGTGGGCGCGGGTCGTCGACGACGCGGTCGATCTGCACCTTACGTACTTGCCTGCGGAATTCGCCGGCGAAGTCGCCGTTCAGCTTGTCCAGTTCGGCGGCGCTGAAAACGATCAGCTTCTTGCGGTACGGCCCACCCTCGGCCGTGCGTGTGGTGTGCGCATTGGCCATGTTCGCCGCTATCACTTCCAGGCGGCGGCGTTGCGCGCTCATCCCCGAGCTGGCGATCTCGATCGATGTGTTCAAACTCATTGTTTCACCTAGTCTCTTATGGCGGCCTTGATCATCCGCAGCTTGACCGCCATCATCTTGGTCGCCTGCGCGTACCATCCGCTTGTCTGCGCCAGCTTGCCCATCTCGCTGTCGATGTTCACGTTGTTGCCGTCGAAACGTGCCGGACCGCCGCTTTCCACGATCCTCGGGCTGAGCACTTCTTCATAGCGCAACCTGGCGCCCCGAATCCCGATTTCCTGGGATTCGCGGCGTTCGAAGGCTACCCGCAGCTCGCGGCTGAAGTCCAGATCGACAGCCTTGTAGTTTGGTGTGTCGACATTGGCGATGTTGCTTGCGATGAGGCTGTGCCTGACCGAAAGCATATCCAACGAGGTTTCGAGGAACCTCACCGCCTGGTCATTGCCTAGCAGATCAATCATTCTTGTTCTCCCTCTCGGGCACTACCCATTCTTCCGGGGATATAGATAGCAAATGCCGTGCCGGAAAATCCGCCGGGCAGGATGGTGTCGAAGTGCCGGTAATTCATTAGAATTAAATCGGTTAGATGTGGCCGACTGAAGTGCGTTCAAAAAGGAAACGCCTTCGAGGGGGAAATAGCTGCCTCGGCGGCAGATTCTGCCGCGGCGGTTGTCATTCGATCTCGACACCCTGCTCGCGGTATTCGTTGATCTTGTTGCGCAGCGTTCGCAGGCTTATTCCCAGCAGCCTGGCGGCGGTGGTCCGGTTTCCGCCGGTGCGCTTGAGAGTGGCCAGGATCAACTCCTGCTCCATCTCCCTTACTGTCGTTCCCGGCTGGATGCCGGCCGTTGAAGGCGTGCGCACGGGGGCGGCGCCGGGAGTGAAGATGTCCGCCGGGCCAAGCTCCGTTTTTTCACCCGAGCAAACGATCACAGCGCGCTGGATTACATTCTCCAGTTCGCGGACGTTGCCGGGCCAGGAGTGGGCCGTCATCGCCTCGATCGCATCTTTGCTCAATTCCAGTTCGCGCCCACGGCCGTAACGCTTGGCGAAGTGTCTTGCCAGGACCGGTATGTCGTCGGGGCGCTCGCGAAGCGGCGGGATCGAGATCGGCACGACATTGAGGCGATAGAACAGATCCTCGCGGAACGCGCCGGTCCGCACGCGCTCGGCGAGATCGGTATTGGTGCTGGCGACCACGCGCACGTCCACCGGTATCGGTTTGCTGCCGCCCACCTTGTCGATCTCCTTCTCCTGAAGCACGCGCAACAGTTTGGCCTGCAGCAGGTTGCTCATCTCGCTGATCTCGTCGAGCAGCAGTGTCCCGCCGTCGGCGAGCTCGAATTTGCCCGCCTTGTCGGAGGAGGCGCCGGTGAAGGCCCCCTTCTCGTAGCCGAACAGTTCACTCTCCAACAGGTTTTCCGGGACTGCGGCACAGTTGACGGCGACGAATTCGCGTCCGCAGCGCGGCGAGTTGGCATGGATGAAGCGTGCGGCCAGCTCTTTGCCCGTGCCGCTCTCGGCCTGGATGAGGACGGTGGCGTCGCTGCCGGCGGTCTTGCGCATGTAGTTGAGCAGGCGCTTCATCTCAGGGTCTTCTGTAACGATGTGGTAGCGATCTTCCGCGTCCGGCTCACCCCGGCGGCCCACCATGCGTGCCACCACCTCCTCGAGGTAATCGGGGCTGAACGGCTTGAGCAGGTAGTCTGCGGCGCCGCGCTTCATCGCCTCCACGGCATCCTCGATCGTGCCGTAGGCGGTAACCATCACCACGGGCACCTCCGGGTCTGACGCCCTCAGCCGCGAGAGAAGCTCTATACCGTCCATCTCCGGCATGCGGATATCGCTGACCACCAGTTCGTAGGTGCCCTTCTCGAACATCAATAGCGCATCCGATCCGGAACCCGCCTCGCTGGTGGAATATCCCGCACGGCGCAGTGTTTCGCTCATCGCCAATCGCATCTGCCGTTCGTCATCAACTATTAATATCTTGGCCGCTTTCACACGCAAATCCCCAAGGAAATGATACGCGCGATATTATAGCAGGAAAGTTTAAAACATTCATCATAAAGGGTTTCCAGCTATGTCCGGAAGTGGGACACGCCGCAGGGCAATTGAAATTCTAATAAAATGCTGTCTTGTAACGCGAAAGATTCCGAGCTGCCGGCGTTTTGAATCCGCTCCGTCGAGTGTCATCATGCCAGCTTGCTGCCTTACCGTCGCTGCGCTATACTTCTCTGCCCTTTGGGCTAGAACTGAAACACAGTTGCGATAAGGACCGTTGAGATGGCCTATATTGAAAAAGGAAGAGCTAAAACACTCACGAAAATAATTCTCTGGGCGGTAGTGATATCGTTTATCGCCGCTATTTTCGTCACCTGGGGCGCACAGCGCTCGGAACTGCAGATGGGAAGCACGACGGTGCTGCAAGTAGCGGGGATAAATATCACTCCCGACGATATGCAGTTCTACGGCAACTTCTATCGCTACATCCGAGATAGAGTGAACTTCAAGTTCAGCCGCGATCTGCAGGCCCTGCAGTATCTATCACAGTTGATGAATCAGGGAATCGAGCTGCCCAAAATCGATACCGGCATGCTGACCTGGTACATTTCTTCGCTATCGATCGGCAACAGCCTCGCTGGCTCGATGCTGCAGTACGGCTCCGGGCAAGTCGAGGAGCAGATGCTGCAGGGTGTGATGCAGATGATCGGCGACCTGATTCTTTCCGAGCAGGCGAAGAAAGCCGGCATGCGCGTCAACGACAAGGAGATCGCCGCAGTGCTCGCTTCGATCTACATCGATCCCGACGGCAATTTCCTCGGCGAGGAGGAGGTTGAGCAGGACCTCCGCTATTACCGCATCGCCGATCAGAAGACGATGTTCATGGATTCGCTCCGCCGCCACCTGCTGGCGCGGCATTACGCAGCCGATCTCTTCGCCGCAGTCGAGCCGGACCTCGATAAGAACATCCTCGAGGCCTACAAAGCGCAGAGCATCAGTGCAACAGTCCACTTCGCAAAATTCCAGGCTGCCGATTATCTCGATCAGTTGGATTACAGCCAGGACGATCTGAAAATCTATCTCAAAGATCACACCGGCGAGTTCGTGGTCGCCGACGGCATCATCTTCGACGTCGACGCCTACAAGAGTTACCTACGCTCGCAACTTACCGATGAAGATATCCAGGCTTACTACAATGCCAATAAGGAAGACTTCAAGGAAGAAGAACGGCGCGACTTCCGCAGGATCCTGATCGAGCTACCGGAAGATGCCTCGGAAGAGCAAGTCGCACAGGCCCAGCTGCAAATCGATGAAATTTACCGCCGCTTGCAGCGTCCCGGGGAAACCTTCGCTTCGGAGGTGATACTCGAGAATCAGGCGCGGGACGAGATTGAGGACGAGATCCTTGCCAATGCCGTTTTCGCTCTGCAGGAGGTCGGTAAGTACAACGAGGAGGCGGTTCGCACCTCAAAAGGACTCGAGATAGTCCAACTAGTCAAGATCCACGAAGCCGGCTACCAGCCGCTCGAAGACGTCCGCGAGGAGATACTGGACGACCTCGCTGACGAGCGCGCCGGCGATGAGGCACGGACAAAGGCTGAGGAATTGCGGGCCGAGGCTGAGAGCGGGGATTGGGAGAAACTATACGAACCCGATTACGTCCGCTTCGAGCCGGAAGCCGTTGCCGTCGAGGGCGAGAGCAGCATCTACAGCGTCGAGGCCGGTCTCGAAGACAGGGGGACGCTCTCGGGCATCGATGAGCTGCTCGCCACCGAAACCGGTCAGATCACTGATCTCTTCCCGATGTCCGGAAACTTTGCTTTCTTCCGCGTGCGTGCCTCCGGCGATGAGCTGATCGAACGTTTCGAGAAGATCAGGCCGGCGGTACGAATGCGCTATACCAAGATCAAGAGCCGCGAGCTGGCTGAGGGTAAAGCACGGGATCTCGCCGAGACAGCAGCTTCGGTCACCGACGTCGATGCATTCAAGGTGCTGGTGGAAGAAGCCGGTATCACACCTGAGGAGCGCACTAACTCTCGTTGGGGCTTCTTCGAATTCGGGCAGGAACTCACCGAAGAACTCTTCTCCGCTGAAACTCCGAAGCTGATCGGCCCCGGCGGCGGCCCGGACACCTATTATGTCGCGCTGGTTACCGAGGTGACGCCGTTCGATGAAGAGGCTTTCAACCGCCGCAAGCCTGAACTGCGGCTCTCGATGCTGTTGCCCTGGATACAATCACAGCCGGTCATCGAAGCGCAACTTTCCTACCTGATCAACACCAGCGATGTGCGGCTGAACAGGGAAATCCTAAGCAGAATGTTCGGCGGTGGACCAGCGTCTTAACAGTGTTGAAGCGGAATCCGGCGGTAGCAGGGTAACCGCGGGCGAGAAAGCCGACCTTTCGCCGGCCCGCTATCCAGTCTCGAAGGCTGCACTCTGTGTCGGCTTCCTGGCGTTGGCTCTTTTGTTCAACAACCTTGGCACAGCGAGCCTGCCCAGCTTTGACGACGCCTATCACGCGCAGACCGCCAAGGAAATGCTGCTTCGCGGCGACCCGATCACGATAACCTACGGCGGCACGCCCTCCTTCCAGAGCTCTCCGCTGCCGTTGTGGCTGATGGCGCCGGCCTACTCAGTCTTCGGGATCGGGGAATACGCGGCGCGGCTGCCGTCTGCCCTCCTGGGGCTGGCCGCAATTATCCTGATCTATTTCTTCGCCCGTCGCCGCTGGGGCGAGGAAGCGGCGGTAGCTGCTGCGTTTATCCTCCTGGCCACACCGCTTTTCCTGCGCTACAGCCGCCATGCGATGGCCGAAGTGCCGCTGGCTTTCTTTTGCACAGCCGCGCTCCTGGCCTTCGCCGAGGCGCAGGAGCGCCCCGTTTACTATTACCTCTTCGGCTCGTTTACGGGGCTGGCGATACTGACTAAATCGGCGCTCGGGCTGCTGCCGGCGATTATCGCGCTGGTGTTCCTGGTCGTCTCCGGAAAGTGGAGGGAGTTGTTTAAACCGGCGTTTCTACTCTCCGGTGTTCTCGCTGCGGGCATCGCAGCCGCCTGGTACATTCCTGCCCTGGCGATGCATGGCCGGGTATTCACGGACAGCCATATCGGGGCCTATCTCGCGACCCACACTCTGTCGGGCCATCATGCCGAACTGGGATTATGGGGTCTGTTCTTCTACCTGGTCTGGGTGCCTTTTCAGTATTTGCCTTGGACGCTGCTGCTGCTGCCGGCGTTGTGGTGGGGCATCGTAGACCGACGCGAAAGCAGCACTTCCCTACTGCTCATGATTGCGGTGATCCTGCCCTTGGTGATCCTTTCGCTGATAACGTCGAAGTACACGCGCTACCTCATGCCGATCTTCCCGGCGGCGGCTCTGCTCATAGCAGCCACCTGGGCGCGAAGATTGCCTAAGCTATGGCTGAAGCGTATCCGCGCGGGCATCGCATGGTTCAGCGTCATCGGCGTGGTAGGCGTCATAGCGCTGCCCATCGACTTCGCCTTCGACCGTAACGCAGAAATCAAGGCGATCAGCGGGACAGTGAAGGAGCAGGTTCCGGAGGGGGAAAAGCTCTACAACGTGGATCTCGATTTCTATGAAATCCAGAATCCTTTGTTGTTTTATTCCGATCGCCTGTTCAGCTTCCCGGTCGAGGCACCCGACCGCCTCTGGACGGGCCTCAAGCCGGGAGCTACCAGATACGCATTGGCATCAAAGTTGGATTACGCAGAGTTGCCGGAAGCGGCTGAAGATGTGGACGTGCTCTCGGAAAGCAGCAGCGGATCGTTGGTATTCTTCAGCATCCACCGCGCCGGCGCCAGCGACTGGGCCGACGATGTCGCACACCTTGCCGAGAACATCAAGATCCTCGTCGCCGACGAACAGATCGGCTGCTACCGGCTTCCCAGGGGATTGATCGAATCCTCGCTGCACCGGCTGACGGGCAAACGCCTGCTGCCCCCCGACGACAAACCGCGCCGGATGATCCGCGCCATGGAGCGCCGCGGTACCCTGTTCGGCCTCTCATCGGCGCGCGGTTTCGATGATCTACGGAAATTGCCGCACGGCCTGCCGCGCGTGGTCAAGGTGGCTGAATCCGGGAGGCTGGTTCTGTTCCACATCGAAGCCCAGCCGGTGGAGTAATCAATGCGTTGGGACATCGACTTGCCGATCGCCGCGCCCGCGCCGACGATTTTTGAAATTTTGTCCGGCTGGTACCGCAACAGACGCCTGCGCAAGCTGGCATCCGCCAAAAAGTATCATCTGCTTTCAGCGAACAGCGGGACGGAGTATTTCTGGCTCGAGGTCCGCGATATCCCCTTCAAAGTGACCCACTGTTACGGCAAGAGGCTGCTTCGCAGCCCCGACGCTGCCGTGACCATTTTCACCTACCGGTTCATGCGCTCGAAGGAGTTGATTGACCCGACGAAAATCGAGCAGATGATGCAACGCGAGTGGGACTCGTTTTTCTATCATACGGTGCGCATCTTTCCGGTGGGACCGCGCTCATCCCGGCTGGTTGCCGCCGAGCCGACCGGAAATCCGGCCAACGGAACTCCGCTGAACGAGATCAGCGCTTTTTATATCGAAATTAAGCGCATGGCCGAAGCAGTTGCCGCCGGCGCAGCCCCATCTGATTGGAGTGACGACGACGGCTATGCCGCCAAAGACGCGGATTTCTTCTCACCTGAGGAGGGCGCGTATAATCCATATGCTGTTCTGGGGGTCTCGCGTTTCGCCGGACTTGAGGAAATCAAAAGAGTCTATCGCTCGCTCGCAATGAAGTGGCACCCTGACACGCTGGCCGGCCGCGGCGGTGCCGCCAAGGAATATGCTCACAACCAGTTCATCGAGATCGCCACGGCCTATCATTCGATCATAAGATCCAGAGACAAGTAGCACGCCCAGCCACCTTTGACTTGCGCATCATACCCAGGATTATCTATTCTGCTGAGGGGGAATTTATTCAGAATCAAGCCTCCTAAGATGCACAATAACAAATCCGCTGCTGGCGGCAGCAGCATCTTGCATTTCAAGAAATACAAAGGGTCCGGATCAAAGGAAGGAGTTTTCGATGAGAAAAATTGTTCTCTTCTCGTGCCTTATGGTTTTACTCGCCACTTCGGTTTTAGCGATGGCGGACGGAGGGACAAAGCTGCTGCGCTTCCCTGACTACGCTGAAGGCCGGATCGTTTTTGTCTACCAGAACGACCTCTGGATCGTTCAGGAGGCGGGGGGCCTCGCGCACCGCCTGACCGCATTCGACGGTGTCGAGAGCATGCCTAAATTCAGCCCCGACGGCAACGCAATCGCCTTTAACGGTCAATACTACGGCAACACCAATGTCTACGTCTTACCCCTGTGGGGTGGCGAGCCGGTGCAGGTGACGTTCCACCCGGAAGACGACTCAGTCGTGGATTGGACGCCGGACGGCAAGTCAATCCTCTTCACCAGCGGGCGCAACTCGCCTGTCAGGTTTTTCAACCGCTTCTTCGAGATCGCTCTCGATGGCACCGCTCCGGTGGAACTGCCGGTAGATCAGGCTGGAGCGGCAAGTTACAGCCCCGACGGTTCCAAAATGGTCCTCAACCGCCACAGCTTCCGCTACTGGTGGTGGAAGCGTTACAAGGGCTCTGCGAACACCGATATCTGGATTATGGACAGATCATCGGGCGACCTCGAACAGATCAGCGATTGGAACGGCCAGGACTCCTGGCCGATGTGGGCGGCCGATGGGAATATCTACTTCGTTTCCGAGCGCGACGGCACCGCCAATATCTACTCCATCAATCCGTCCACGCGCGAAACGCAAAAGATCACGAATCATGAGACCGACGGCGTGCAGTGGCCGAGTATCGGCAGCACCGGCCGCAAGATCGTCTACGAGTGCGAAGGCAAGCTGTGGCTGCTCGACATTGCTTCGCGCGAGAGCGGGGTGGTCGAGATCGTTGTGCGGACTGATCACCACCGGCCGATGGTCGAGTGGATCAATCCGTTCGAGGACTATTTCGTCGAAGCCTCCATCGGACCGAGCGGCAAGAGGGTGATCGTCGAAGCGCGCGGCGAGATCTTCAGCCTGCCGGTGGAGAACGGCGAAACGCGCAACCTGACCAACAGCCCGGGCGCTCGCGACCGCGAGCCCGCCTGGTCGCCGAACGGTCAGTACATCGCCTTCGTTTCGGACCAGGACGGGGAATACGAGATTTACCTGGTCGACCAGAAGGGCAAAGGGGAATCGCAACAACTTACCGACACAGGAGAGTTCAAATTCGGCCTGACCTGGTCTCCCGATAGTAAAAAACTGCTTTACTTCACCAACGAACACGATCTGATGCTGATCGATCTCGAGAGCAAGATCGTCGACCGCGCCGCCAAGCTGGCGGAGAGATACGAGCGCCGCAGCAGGCTCAGAAGTCAATTGAGAACCATGCAGGCGTCCGCATCATCCGATGACAGGCCTCAGGACCTCTATGGCGCGTTAGCGTCGCAAGCCCTCTCGGAGTCGCTCGAAGTTGAAATGATCACCCGCGTCAAAGAAACGCCAAAGGGAGTAGCCAACATACGGGAACCGAAGAAAATCGCGGGATCAAGGTACGCCAACGTCAGCGATTACGATTGGTCGCCCGACAGCAAATGGATTGCCTACATCGAACCGCTGCGCAACGACTACACGATCGTCAGGCTGTATTCGCTCGAGTCGGGGGAAAGCACAGCGGTTACCGCTGGAGACGCTCGGGAAAGTGACGTCGCGTTCGACAACGCCGGGAAACGGCTCTACTGGCTGTCTTACGGCCGCGCCTATGGAGGCTTCCGTTACAACGCGGAGCCTCAACGGCTGGTGATGTCGGCAGGCCTTGCACCTGAGGAGGAGGAGCCTTTCGTCAAGGCGGAGGACGAAGAACCCGAACCGAAGCCTGTAGCGGACGAGGAATCGAAGCAGGAATCCAAAGCCCGCGGCCAAAAACCTGAAGAGGAGAAACCGGAAGAGGAGAAAGCCGAGGCCGTAAAAGTGGTGCTCGACGGGATCGCGGGACGCATCCGTGCACTACCCATTCCTGCCGGTAACTATTCCTCCCTCGATGTCTCGGGCACTCATGTTTACTACCTCGAGAGGACTCCGGGATCAGGATTCCGACAGGGATCGCAGCTTCAGGCATGGAGCCTGAAGGACCAGAAGACGACCACCATTTTACCCAATGTTCAGGATTATGAGCTCAACTCCAAGGGCGACAAAGTACTCTACTACGACGGCAGAAACCTGGGTGTGGCTGGTGCGACCAGCCCGGCCAAGGCGGGCGCCGGCAAAATCGACACATCCAATATGCGCATGCGCCTCGACCGGCGGGCAGAGTGGAACCAGATTTACGAGGAAGCGTGGCGAATGGTGCGCGACTGGTTCTACGACGATAACCATCACGGCGTGGACTGGCAGGCGATCGGCGATTTCTACCGCTCGCTCATGCCCTATGTCACCACGCGCTATGAGCTCAGCCTGTTGCTGAGCGAACTCGTAGGCGAGCTTAACGCCAGCCACCAGGGCGCACGCGGCAACCCAGATGTCGAGACAGTGCCGAGTGTCAACATAGCCCTACTCGGCGCGGTCCTGGAACCCGACATGAAGGCGGGCTACTGGCGCATCAAGTCGATTTACCAGGGCGACAAAACCGAGCAGCGCTTCCGTGCCCCTCTCTATGCCAATTACGTCAAGGTGAAAGAGGGCGATTATCTCCTGAAAATCGACGGGCAAGAGATAAAAGCCGATGATAACTATCTCAAATACCTCATCGGCCGGGATAACGGAACCGTCACCATCACCACCAACGCCGAGCCGACGCTGGAAGGCGCCATCGAGACGAGGATCAGTCCGGTAACCAGTGAATCCAATCTGCGTTACAAGCGTTGGATCGATGGTAATCGCGCGAAGGTCGAGCGGCTCGGAGGAGGTAAGATCGGCTACGTCCACCTGCCCGACATGGTCTTCGGCGGGCTGGTTGCGTTTAATCGCGCCTTCACGGAATTCCGCTATCGCGACGGCCTGATTCTGGACTGCCGCTTCAACGGTGGCGGCGGGATCGATCCGATCCTGATCGACATGCTCGAGAGGCAAGCCTACCAGGTAACGCGGACCCGCGACTACGACGCGGATATGCGGCCCTCGGACGGCTTCTATGGCCATGTGGTCGTGCTCATCAACGAGCACAGCTACTCCGATGCGGAGGTCTTCCCCAGCGCATTCCAGGTGCGCAAACTCGGCACCGTGATCGGAATCCCGACGCTGGGATTCGTCATCGCGGTCGGGCCCTACCAACTGATCGACAACGGCGTCGTCCGGCGCACCACAACCGGTCTCTGGGACGTCCTCGGCAACCAGCTGGAGAGCCGCGGCGCGATCCCCGATATCGAGGTGAGAAATCCGCCCAAGGAGACCTATCATGGCGGCGACGCCCAGCTCGAAGCGGCGGTCAACCACCTGCTCAGGATGATTGCTGAGCACCCGGTTCCTCGGCCGGAAGACTACAAACAGGAGATCGAGCCCAGGTAGAAGAGGACCCGGTGCAGGATAAGCCGGCGGCGTAAAATCCGCCGGCTTTTTCCTTGGCCGCCGGTTATTGGTTGCATGGAAATGTATCTGCCCGCTCCTGCAATCCTCAACCGCACTTCCGGGTGGGTGTGCATCATCTAATTGAACTTGAGAACCATTTGCAATTTCACTATAATGATTGCGCGGAGCGAGAGATAAGTAATTTTATTTGAATAACTTGTCATAATAGGCTCCCCGAGACGGCAATGGAATTTGGACGACAGGCTAACAAAAGCGATGAATCAGAACACTCGGCCGGGGGTGGGGTGACCGATCACGCCATCTTTATCGCCCTTACCGGCAATCCGAACTCGGGAAAAACGAGCCTCTTCAACGCCCTCACCGGCGGACGCGCCAAGACCGGCAACTACGCCGGCGTGACCGTCGAAAAGAAGGAGGGGAAATTCCGCACCGCTGCCGGTCGCCTAGTGCGCGTGATTGATCTTCCGGGCCTTTACAGCCTCTCGGCCGCCTCGCCCGAAGAGGAGGTGGCGCAACAGGTGCTGCTTGGCTTGAGAGAGGATACGCCCAAGCCGGACGTCGCGATCGTCGTGGTGGACGCGTCCAACCTCGAGCGTAATATTTACCTTGCCATCCAGATCGCCGAGACGGGTGTGCCGACGGTGGTCGCGCTTAACATGAGCGACGTGGCGCGAAAACACGGCTTCGAAATCGACCGCCGCGAGCTCAGCCACGAGCTTGGGCTCTCCGTTGTCGAGACGATAGCCACCAACGGCAAGGGCGTGGATGAGCTCAAAGAGCTGCTCGACCACTTGCACACCATCGGTGCTCCGCCACGGCGTTGGCAGATGAGCCATGAGACAGAGCACGTCATCGGCGAAGTGGCCCAGGAGTTGATCGAGGCCGGCATTGCAGGCCGGAGTAACTCCGATTGGCTCGCCCGGCGTGCGCTCTTCACCGACAGCCTTTCCGCAATGCCGTTTGACGGCGACCTCGCAGGCTTGCAGCAGCACATCAAAACCCACAGGGCAACGATTCCTCACAGCGATGACGATCTGCTCGATGAAGAGGTCACAAATCGTTACCACTGGATCAGAAGGGTCTATAACCGCACGGTACTAAAGCCCGGCGAAGAGAAACGCACGCGCAGCGAGTTGATAGACAAGGTTCTCCTCCACCCCGTCGCCGGCTACCTGGTTTTCTTTGTCCTGATGGCCATTGTGTTCCAGGTGATTTTCTTCTGGGCTGAATGGCCGATGCTGGCAATCGAGAGCGGCATATCCTCGCTCGGCAACCTGGCCAGCGGAAATATGCCACCCGGCGAGCTGCGCGACCTGATCGTCAACGGCGTGCTTGCCGGAGTCGGCAACGTGCTCACCTTCCTTCCGCAGATCGTCCTACTCTTCTTCTTCGTCAACCTGCTTGAGGAGAGCGGCTATATGGCCCGCGCAGCCTTCCTGATGGACAGAGTCATGGGGCGCGTGGGACTCAGCGGCCACTCCTTCATCCCACTGCTGGGCTCGTTCGCCTGCGCGGTGCCGGGCATCCTGGCCACGCGAACAATCCGCGACCGCCGCAATCGGCTGGTCACTACCTTGCTCGCCCCGCTGATGCCTTGCAGCGCCCGCCTGCCGCTATACGCGCTCCTGATCGCGGCATTCTTCCCCGAGAGAATGATGCTGGGATTCGTTTCTCTACGAGGCATGATTCTCCTGCTGCTTTACATCGGAGGCGTCGTCGCCGCGCTCTTTGTCGCCTGGATCCTCAAGCACACTCTGCTCAAGGACGAGAAGACGACGCTCCTCCTTGAGATGCCGTCTTACAAAGTGCCGAGCCTCAGGAACGTCGGCCTGGCGATTTGGGACAGCGGCTGGTCGTTCATCAGACGCGCCGGAAGTATCATCCTGATCCTGACGATTATCTTCTGGTTCCTCATCTCCCACCCCGCCAACGAAGAGCTGGCAAACAGCCTCAGGCTGCAGGGCGCAAGCGAGAGCGAGGTGCAGCGGCAGCTGGTCCGCTCGAGCTACATAGGGCAGTTCGGGCTGATGATCGAGCCGGCGATTCTGCCGCTGGGATTCGATTGGAAGATCGGTGTCGGCCTGACCACGGCAATGGCGGCGCGCGAGGTGATCATCGGCACACTGGCAATTATCTACAACACCGAATCGACTGGAGAGGGATCGCTCAATCTCAAGAAGTCCATGCTTGCCGACATCAATCCGCGGACTGGTGACAAAGTCTGGACGCCGTTGGTCGCGGCTTCGCTGCTGGTATTCTTCGTTTTCGCATGCATGTGCACCAGCACCCTGGTGACCATTTTCACCGAAACGCGCAGCATCGGATGGACTCTGTTCGTTCTCGCGTATACATTCACGCTGGCCTATCTGGGATCGCTCGTCGTTTACCAGGGCGGGCTGGCGTTGGGATTTGTTTGATGGATATACAATCAATTGCTGTCTACATGGTCGTCGGAATGGCGGCCGCAGCGTTTGTGGTGAGAATCGTGAGGGCTCTGCGCCGAAAAGCGCCTCCCACCTGCCAGGGCTGCGCCGCCCACAACGACTGCCAGCACCGTGACAACGACGAGAGCCGCCGATGATCGGTCATCGCCATCGCCGCCACAGACCGATTGATTATCCGCCTCCGGCCGGTAAGACCACACTTGAGCAAATGACTCTGGGCGCCGAAGGCGAGGTGATTGCCATCAAGGGCGACAGGCGCACGCGCCGTCGCCTGATGGAAATGGGGCTGCTCAAGGGCAGCCGCCTGCGCGTCAGCAAATTCGGCCCCTCCGGCGACCCGATACAGATCAAGATTAACGACTATTTCCTCTCACTCCGCCTCGCCGACGCCGCCAACATTATTGTCAGGCTCGGTCGTCACTCCGGTCACGATGGCAAAACGCAGGAAGATGTAGAGTCCTGAAACCTGGATCAAAAATTCCTCTTGAAGTTTCTTTTCTGCGGGTGTATATTGTGCATATGCACAGTATGTGAGGAGTTGAACAGGTGCCGAGGCGAAAAAAATTCAGACACTGCGGCGGATTCCGGGGCGGCAGGGTTTTCAAGCCGCTGGGAACACCGATGGCGGATTTGGAGGTCATCGAGCTGCAGCATGACGAACTCGAGGCGCTGCGCCTGTGCGACGCCGAGGGCCTGACGCAGGAAGATGCCGGCGTCAGCATGGGCGTCTCGCGCGGCACTGTGCAACGCCTCGTCACCAGCGGCCGCTCGAAGATGGTCAACAGCCTGCTGCGCAGCGCGGCGTTGCAGATCGTGCCGACTCTCAACATCTCAAACGCCCCGCTTGAAACCGAACCGCCTTGCGAATCCGGAGGGCGGCGGCACGGATGGGGCGGCGGTCGCCACGGCGGCAGACACCGTGGGCGCATGTAAAAAAGGAGAGAAAAATGAAGCTGGCGATTACAGCCGAAGGAAACTCACCCGACAGCCCGGTCGATCCAAGGCTCGGCAGGGCGAAGTGGTTCATGATCTACGACAGCGACAGCGAGACATACGAGGCGGTCGACAACAGCTCGGGAGTCGAAGCGACACACGGCGCCGGCCCGATAGCAGCCGAGACGATCGCCGCACACAAAGTCGATTGTGTGATCACCGGCCACTGCGGCCCGAGAGCGTACCAGGCACTCAATGCAGCGGGGATCAAGGTAGCGGTCAGCGTGGAGGGTACGGTTGCCGAATCAGTTTCTAGCTTCTTGGCTGGAGAACTGAAGTCGACCGACGGTCCGGACGTGCAAGGGCACTGGACCTGATAATTATATGTAAAACCTCAATCACCGGCATGAGCCGGTTTTATGGAAAGGAGGCAGAAAATGCCAGGAGGAGATAGAACAGGCCCCATGGGAATGGGCCCGAGAACTGGGCGCGCCGCTGGCTACTGCGCCGGTTACGACGCTCCCGGATATGCAAATCCAATCGGCGGTCGCTGGGGAGGCCGAGGATTCTACGGAGGAGGGCGTGGCGGCGGTCGCGGTTGGCGTAATCGCTTCTACGCCACCGGCTTACCCGGCTGGGCAAGGCAGGGCTGGCAGCACGCCGGCTGGGCCCCGCCTTATTACTCCCCCACTCCGCCCGAATACACCGTTGAGAATGAGCTTAACACCCTCAAGGCGCAGGCCGAGTACTACGGCGAGGCGCTGGATGATATCAACCGCAGAATGGTTGAGCTCGAGAAAGAAGCTGCAGAGAGCAAAGACAAGTAGCTCTCGCGGCCCGGAAAGGATGTGATCATGCCTTCAATACGCGGACAAGGAGGAGGCCGAGGAGGTGGCGGCCGCGGTCGAGGCGGCGGGATGTCTCTTGGTCCCGGCGGAACCTGCGTCTGCCCGAAATGCGGCGAGACCGCTCCGCACCAACGCGGTGTCCCCTGTTACGAACAGAAATGCCCGTCCTGCGGCGCGATGATGGCTAGAAAAGACTGATCACAACCAACAAGCAATGCTCCCAGGAGAAACACATTGATAATCGCCATCGCCAGCGGAAAAGGAGGCACGGGAAAGACGACCGTCGCCAGCAATCTGGCGGCGGTCGCCGCAAGGAACGGAATCCAGGCCAGCTATCTGGATTGCGACGTCGAGGAACCCAACGGCCACCTCTTCCTCAAACCGGCAATTGACAACTCCCAACTGGTCACTTCGCTGGTCCCCGAAGTCGATGAGTCGACGTGCGAAGGCTGCGGCGCGTGCGCCCGCATCTGCCGCTTCGGGGCGATCGTCTGCCTGGCGGGCAAGGCAATGACCTTCAACGACATCTGCCACTCCTGCGGCGGCTGCGCTCTGGTCTGCCCCACCGGCGCGATAAGCGAAGTCCAGCGAGAAATCGGTGAAATCGAAACAGGTTCCTCCAACGGCATCGGCTTCATCCACGGCCGCTTGCGAATCGGCGAGCCAAAATCCCCTCCCCTGATCCGTAAAGTCCTGGAGCGAGGAAACGAGCTCGCAACGGACGGCGAAATGCTGCTCGTCGACGCCCCACCCGGGTCGGCTTGCCCGGCGGTGGCAGCTATTCGCTCCGCAGATTTGGTTCTGTTGGTAGCCGAGTCCACGCCCTTTGGCCTGCACGATCTGAAAATCGCCGTCGAGGTCGTAAAAAAGCTGAAGCTTTCTTTCGCCGTGGTGATCAACCGCCACGGGATGGGCGACGACCGCGTCGAGAAGTTCTGCCGGCGCGAGGGCATAGAGATCCTGGAGAAGATTCCTGACGACAGGCGGATAGCAGAGGCCTACTCCCGTGGCGAGCTGATTGTCGAGGCGATTCCGGAGTACCGCGACCTCTTCCTCTCGATCCTGGAGAAGGCCCGCAGCACAGCGAGGAATAGACAATGAAAGAGCTGGTAGTCGTCAGTGGAAAAGGGGGCACCGGAAAAACCAGCATCGTCGCATCGCTGGCGGCGTTGGCGGGCGGGAATGCGGTGTGTGCGGACTGCGATGTCGACGCCGCCGACCTGCACCTGGTGCTCTCGCCGCGCATCCAGGAAAAACATGAATTCTACGGGCTCGATATGGCCCGTATAGACCCGGAGAAGTGCACGGCGTGCGGCGAATGCGCAGAGCACTGTAGATTCGACGCAATATTTTCGCCGGTTTCCGGCAATGAATCTTACTCGGTCGATCCGATCTCTTGCGAAGGCTGTGGTGTTTGTTTTCACGTCTGCCCGGCGGAGGCCGTGATCATGGAGAAAAGCGTGGAGGGCGAGTGGTATGTCAGCGAGAGCCGCTTCGGCCCGATGGTGCACGCCCGCCTGTCGCCCGGGGGCGAGAATTCCGGCAAGCTGGTGACGCAGGTCAGACAAAGCGCTAAGCAGATGGCCGAAACGCGTAACTGCGGCCTGATAATCACCGACGGATCCCCGGGAATCAGCTGCCCGGTGATCGCATCGCTGACGGGAGCGGATATGGCGCTGATCGTCACCGAACCGACCCTCTCCGGCGAGCACGATCTGGAGAGAGTGGCACAGCTCGCAAAACAGTTTGGCATCCCCACGATGGTCTGCATCAACAAGCGGGATCTCAATCCGGACCAGGCGGAAAACATGATGCGCCGTGCTCAGGCAAACGGACTGGAAGTGACGGCGATGATCGATTACGATTCGGTCTTCACCGCGGCGCAGATCGAGGGATTGAGCGTCGTGGAGTTCAGCGACAATATAGCTGCAACTCAGATCAAAGAACTTTGGCGCAAAATCGTTGAAAGATTGGAATTGAATAACTCCCGGGAGGAATTCCCGGCTGATCAGAATGGAAAGGAACAGCAAGCATGAGAATAGCGATCCCAATATCCGGAGGTAAGTTGAGCCTACATTTCGGTCACTGCGAGAAATTCTCCCTTATAGATGTTGACATGAGCCGGAAAAAGGTCATAGGCAAGGACGAGGTCGCATCCCCTCCCCACCAGCCGGGCCTCCTGCCCCGCTGGCTCCAGGAGCACGGCACCGATATCATCGTCGCCGGCGGCATGGGCATGAGAGCACAGCAGCTCTTCGCCGAAAAGAACATCAGGGTGGTTATCGGCACGGCCAAGGACGATCCCGACGAAATCGTATCCGACATACTCGAGGGTCAGCTCGAGACCGGCAGGAATCCCTGCGACCACTGACATAAGGTGAAAATATGCCGATCTACGAATACACATGCAAATCCTGCGGCGCCGCTTTCGAAGTGCTGCAAAAGATAGGCGAGCGGTCTGCCGAATGCCCCGCGTGCGGTGCCGACGCTGAGAGGGTAGCCGCCTCGCAGGTCAGCGTAGTCGCTTCCAGCGAAGGTGCTCATCAGAGGGAATCTTGCGACCGCTCGACACCCTGCTGCGGCCTCCCTGAACCTTGCAATGACAGGTCATGCCACTGATGAGCAGCGAAGAAAAACGCATGCTTGTCTATGGCCCGGTTCCCTCGCGCCGCCTCGGCCGTTCGCTCGGATTGGATCTCGTACCGCTGAAAACCTGCACCTTCGACTGCGTCTATTGCCAGCTCGGCCGAGGCACGGGGACAACTCTGAAAAGAGACTCATACATCCCCCCCGATGACATCCTGGAAGCGGTGAGAGAGAGCCTGGACGGGGGCGCGGATCCCGATTACATCACTCTCTCAGGATCGGGAGATCCGACCCTTCACAGTCAACTCGGTACGATAATCCGTGGAATAAAGGCGCTGACGGGCATCCCTCTGGCCCTGATAACCAACGGCTCGTTGTTATGGGACGAAGAGGTGAGGCACGACGCCGTCGGCTGCGACCTTGTGCTGCCTTCGCTCGACGCCGGCGACGAAGAGACGTTTAAAAAGATCAATCGACCCGATAAAGCTCTCTCATGGGAGAAGATACTCGAGGGCCTGATACGCTTCCGCGTCGATTTTGGTGGTCCAATCTGGCTGGAGGTGATGCTCGTGGCCGGCATCAATGATTCCGAGCAATCACTGCAGAATATCAAAGCAGCAATTGAGCGGATTGCCCCGGACAAGATTCATCTCAACACCGTAGCAAGGCTCCCTGCAGAAAGCTGGGCCCACGCGGTGCCCCCGGCGAAGATGGAAGAGATAAGGGCGCTTTTCGGTGACTCGGCGGAAATAATCGCAGAGTACTCCGGCCGTCATTCTCTGCACTCTCACAGCCCACGCAGAGATGAGATCCTCGGCACGCTCCGGCGGCGCCCCTGCAGCGCCGACGATATCGCCGCAGGGCTGCAAATCAACCGACACGAACTGGTGAAAGAACTTGCACTGCTTGAATCGGAAGGCTTGATCATCGCGGAGGAGTGGGAAGGCAACCGGTTTTACCGCCCGGCGGATAGTTGACCTCTATCACCGGCGCATTGCCGAAGCAATGTGGAAGCCGGGCTTTATTCAGCCGCTCTGCCGGACTTTTCTAACAGTGAGCACCGACGCCACCATGCAGATGAAATAAACCGGCGCCAGGTAAAAGAGTGCGCCGGTACCCTCGATGGCCAGCGCCGTCGCCGCACCGGCGGCTATCCAAAGCACAACGATTACTATCTCGGCGACTCCCATGAATTTATCTCCCTGGCTTAAGGCTCATCAAAATGCCAATCGCTGTCGCGTATATCCATGACTCTGAGAACTGCCACGTTGCCTGTCGCGACGTCAAAGGCAATCTTGCGTCCCGTGTGCCCTCCTATATCCTCGCTCACAATTTTGATGCCTTTGCTCCTGAGCACCTTACGGGCAACGTTGATATTCTCCCGGCCGATATTGCGTCTCTCACTGTTTTCCTCTCCCTCAGGAGAGCTGCCGCCGAACAACTGTGCGATTATGTCCCTCTTGCTGCAGCCGGCCTCCTCCATCATTCTAATGAGAGTAATTGTTGCCACATTGCCGTACTTCGCGGTGGCTTTGTGCTTGTCATCCGTGAAGGGATAAAGAAAATTGTTCATGCCGCCGAAGCGGCGCTTCTTATCCCAGAGGCAGACGGAGACGCATGTGCCGAGAACGGCCTGAATAACGGAATTACCTTTGTTGAGGTAGATGAAGCCGGGCATAAGAAGATATTGGCTGTTATCGCGCTCAACCTCCGATCTGTGGCCTTTGCGCACCGCTATTTGCCTCCCTTGATCTGAAATATCCTACCATAATCACAGCATTGTTTATCCCGCCCGATAGGGAAAAACACACCCGATCCAATGCCCACGATTATTCTTTCATCTCAAAAGTGAAACGCAGGCTGAACCCGCCAAGATCGCTGCTTAATGGAATTTTCCGCCAAGCATTGCCTGGAAACAAAGGGAAAGGCAATACTCCATCGGAACTTTCTCATAAAATGTACACATTAATGCCCGTGAATGGACCTTTCGTCAAAATAATTTGCGAATTTGGGAAAGAATATCTTTTACCGACTTCCCCCAGGCCGGGCAAGCGGGATTCTGGAAATGGCGGAGGTGGTAGGATTCGAACCCACGGTAGGCTATCAACCTACAACGGTTTTCAAGACCGTCGCCTTAATCCACTCGGCCACACCTCCGCAAACCGTCAGCAGCGAAAGGGTACGTCGCTCGCCGGAGCCAGTCTAAGGATCAACACCCCTGATGGCAAGGCTGACTGTAACTTGCGCAACCCCTTAACACCTACTCTCAAGTTGACTATAAATTGTGCTGATGCAATACTCCGAGTCTCAATCTTGCTTAGTATCCGCCAACAGCAAAACAGCTCACTTCCAGTTTGGGGCAGCGATAAAGACTGCTGATCCGAAGAGATAATAAATCTCTCAGGCAAGAAAGGAATGAAGTCGACCATGACTCCCCTGGCCGATCCCCCGCTGTTCAAGAAGATTAAGTGCCTCGGCCGTGGTGGATTCGCCCAAACGTTTCTGGTGCAGGTCCTCGACCCCGATCGCGTGAAGGACTGGGGAGAGCTCGTTGCGATCAAGAATCCTCTCAGCGACAACGAGGAGCGCGTATTAATCAACGAATTAATCCTTAACGCCAGTCTTCACAAGTCGTTGCGTAAATTCGAGCACCCCAACATTGTGCGGTACCTGGGCTTCGAGAAGTTCGGGAGCGATGATCCACGGGACCAACGCTGGTCGATGGTGATGGAGTATGTTTCGGGAGGCAGCCTCAGGGACCGCCTCGGCAGGCGGGGCATGCAAAAACCGCTCGATCCGCCGTTGGCGGTGGAGATTGCTTGCGGCATCCTCGAAGGCTTGACGGCAATCCACAATGTCAACCTTATCCACCGGGATATCAAGCCGGAAAACATCCTGATGGATGGAGACATACCGAAAATAGCGGACCTCGGCCTCGGCAGGATGCTCGAGAAAAGCGACATGGCATACTCGCAGTATGGCACTGAGGACTACGTCCCTCCGGAAATCGTCGCCCGCTCAGGAGCTAGTTATAATGCCGATATCTGGTCACTGGGAGTGACGTTTTTTGAGTTACTGACAGGTGAGTTGCCATTCAGCGGCGCCGGAATGCCCACCACGGTTGTCGTCGATAACATCAGGTACCACGAAGCTCCCTCGCCGCATTGTATCAACCCGGCAGTACCGCAAGAGCTGGGAGAGCTTGTCATTCATGCCCTGAACAAAGATCCGCAAAAACGCTTTGCCGACGCGGGCGAAATGCTCGCCGCACTCAGAAATCTAGGATTGGGATCCGGTAAGGAAATTGAGCGGGAATTGGAATATGTCAGGGAGTTGATGGCATCGCCTGATCAGATGAATGAGGCATCGGCAAAACTCCAGGAGCTAATGGAAAGCTACCCCAACGATGCGAGAGTGTTTCAGTGTCATGGCGAGCTGCATAACCGACGCCAGAAACATGCCAACGCCATCAAAGCATTTAAACAGTGCATTGAATTGGATCCCGACAATGCCATCTACCATTGGGATTTGGCGCTTGTACTGCAAAAAAGGGGCTTGATCAAACCTGCAGCCGCCGAGCTGAAAAAGGCTCTGGTATTAGGTCTTGAGCCGAGCCTGCAACGCTACGCAAAAACCCTGCTCAGTACACTGGAAAGGTAGCCTTCGACCAAGGCTCGAGACCCGCGCCATGCAATCACGGGACGCGTTGTTTGATGCCCACCCTGAATTACGATCCCACTCTAAAATTCGCTGGCGACTGTGTCCATTTCCCTCTGTGCCGGCAACAAAATAATGCATTCACTGCTTGAATTAATCGAGTGATTGACGTAAGTTATTGGCAGTCGGGATTCCAGCTTAATAAATATTTTGGTGTAGGGACGAATCTCATTTTCACGGACTCGTGGGTTTTCCCAGTCTTTCACAGAGCAGTAAGCGTCAAGCTTTGGTGACTATCCGCGTGTGGAACTGACTTTGAATGGGGTGGATATGGAAATCGAAAATCCAGTTTGGCGCGATGTGAAGCCCGAGCAAAGGCTGTCCTTTATTGAACAGGACATCATTGCCCTGATGCAGAAATGCAAGGATCTGGAGGACACGGCGGACCAAAAGGAATCAGAGACCCGCCGGCGCTCAGACGAGATGTTCCTCTCGCTGATTGATGTAATGGACAGCTTTGAACGTGTGTTTGACAACATTCGAAACAAAGAGGAACTGCTTGATAAGCAGACGCAGATTTGGGTTCGTAACTTCAGGACGATCTATCGTTCATTCAAAGATATTTTGTCCAAGCAGGGAGTCACCGAAATAAAGATGGTGGACATGTGGTTTGATCCTCGGTGGCACAAGGCCATCGACGCCGTCGATGACTCTCCGGAACCTCCCGGATCAATATTAAAGATTGCTCGAAAGGGTTACATGATTGGGAACAGGTGTCTTCGTAAGGCCGAGGTAATAATCGTTAGGGAGGAAGCATAAGTTCTTATTACTCGAATTACTCCAGACTAATCGGTGCAGGGATTCCAGAGAGCAGCCGTTCGCAAAAGAGAACCGGGGTGGAGGGGGCCTTCCCGGCTTCCCAACCCAAGACTCGATCAAAAAGAATAATCTTGGACTCTGACAGGGGATGAATCATGGGAATCAAAATCGGTATCGACCTGGGAACGACCAACTCGGCTGCCGCTATTGTACAAGGAAAGCAGCCGAGAATCATCGACAGCAAGGAAGCGAAACCGCAGATACGCTCCGTTGTGGGCTTGAGAAGAAGCAAGAGAAAAGGTGAGGTCAAGGAACAGATTCTTGTAGGCGATATCGCCGTGGACAATTGGGAAAACAGCCCGCAGGACACGATCGTCTCCATCAAACGCCTAATGGGTCGGGGCGTAGCCGATCCTGTCATCCAACGTATGAAAGGCAATTCTAGTTACCAAATCATAGAACCCTCCGACGGCACAAAGGACAGCATCCGCGTGGTCATGGGCGGCGATGAGTACTCACCGATTGAAATCTCATCAATGATTTTGAAGAAGATCAAGGAGGACGTCGAGTTTAAGGTCGGCGAGACGGTCGACCAGGCCGTCATTACCTGCCCCGCCTATTTCGGCCAGATCCAAAAGCAGGCGACCCGCCTGGCCGGCGAGTTGGCAGGGATGAAGGTGATCAAGGTGCTCGACGAACCGACGGCGGCGGCAATCGCCTTCGGGATCGATGCTCTGAAAGGCGACGAAGCAAAAACCATCCTGGTCTACGACCTCGGAGGAGGGACTTTCGATATCTCGGTGCTGATGATGGCCAAAGGAGCCTTTGCGCAAATAAACCTCGAAGGCGACATGTGGCTCGGAGGCGATGATTTTGATCAGGTCCTGGTGGACAAGGCCGTCGAATGGATCAAGGGCGAGTATGATCTCGATCCGATTAAAGATCACAAGGCAATGGTTCGTTTGAAGAAGAAGGCAAAGGAAGTCAAGGAACAGCTCTCTGCATCGCTCGATGCCGACTTTATTGTTTCAAGCCTGATGACCGATGAAAACGGCAATCTGGTCGATGTCGACTTCGGCGTAACGCGCGATGAATACGAGGCAATGATCGATCCGATGGTCGACAGAACGCTCGCACTCGTCGATAAATCCATAGCTAATGCAAACCTTACCGACGAACATGTCGATCACATCCTGATGGCCGGCGGCTCGACCGGTATCCCTCTGATACACAAGAAAATTGAGGCGCGATTCGGCCCGAAGAAGATCCTGCGAAATATCCACCCCAAGCACTGTGTTGCTTACGGCGCCTCGATTTTTGCGGCCGTCTCGGAGTGCGTGTTCTGCACAAATCCCGACCCCGAAAATCCCAAGGATGTCTGTGATCATCCGAATCCGGAGGGAGCAACCGTCTGCGAGAGATGCGACGGACCCCTCGAAGTGATAAAAAAAACCACTGAACCAAAGGAGCCGACGGTCGAGAAGAAAGAAGAGGAGCAACCGGTCAGCGATGAAATCACCTTCGGCCCAATCAGCGGTGAATTACCCTATATTGAGGCGGCACCATATTTCTACGGAGCCCTGACAAGCGGTGGCGGATTCGCAGTATTTGTTAGAAAGGGTGATCCATGCCCGACGCAAGATCCTGAAACCAAGACATTTACGGCCTCGAGCGCGGAAGCCCGGATGATCGCAATCCCGATATATGGGAGAGACAGCATCGAGAATCCGGAGTTGGATGAAAAGCAGGGTATTGTATTTGCGGTGCTGCCGCCAAATCCGAAAAGAAAGCCTTTTACTATATTGGTTACGCTCAAGCTGCTTGGAACCAAAGAGTTCAAGGTGAATGCCCAACTTGAAGACGGGCGGCCGCTACACCCCTGGCGCATGATAGGAGAAAAGGATCAGAAGGCGATGGAAATCATGCAGCAGGGAGAAGAAGAAGCGTTTAGCAAAAGAGATTTCATTTCACCCGATGTTCAGATCAAGTTAAATGCCTTGCGGGACAAGTTTTACGCTGCCATGGAAGCCCACGATTTTGAAAAAGCGATGGAAATCGCAGAGGAACTGTTGAACGTTGCAAAGGCCATCACACAGGGCCCGACCGGCATTAGAGAGAAGTTGATGGGCATCGTCGGTTACACAGAATTCCTGCTTCACCGCTATGATAAGATGATGGACCCCGACCTGGCCTATCAGCTTAACAAAATGAAAGAAGACGGTAAGCATGCGCTGGAATCCGGCGATGAAGCAGACATGCAGACCGCCTTCGAGCAGCTCGATGCCACCACCGACAGGATTCCACAGCACGTCCAGATGCTTCTCGGCATGAGAATGGCGATTGCCCGCAGAGTGAGGCCGATCGATGTCGCCACTGCGGCCAACTTCGAGGAGAAACTGAACGAGGCCGAAGAAATGATCATGCAGGAGAATCCGATGGGATTACTGCTGCTCAAGGAGGTCACAGAGGAGCTCTCCAACTTCATCGAGACGCATCCCGAGCCGGAAGATATGCTCATCCCCTGCCCCCATCCGGGCTGCAAGCACATGGTGCGTGCCGACGTTTTCTTCTGCCCGGACGGTCATCCGGTCAACATCGTCAAGTCCTCCTCTTCAAGTTTCTCCGGGTGATATCGATTGCCTATGAGCAGGTACTATGAACGCGATTGATAAATAACTATTACATAAGGGGTTAACTGTGAAAGATCCACTCCAAACGCAGCAAACGCCTTATGAGGTGCTTGGCATCGAACGTGATGCCAGCGATTCCGAAATAATTGGCGCATTCAAAAAGGGTATGCTCAATCCCCGCCGGATGAAGGAAATCACTCTTGCCAACAAGATGCTGATGGATCCTGTCTCACGCGCTGGTACTGATCTTTTGCTCTACGACACATCGGTGCTTGAGAGGCTGACGCCTTCCCCTATAAACAATGAGAAAATCCTTGAACCCGGCCAGCGTCTTGCCACGGCTAAGGCGTGGGAACGAGCGTTGGCAGGTAATACAGCGGATCATGGCCTGAAACACAGCATAGCTCTTCTCTGGTACTGGTGGGCTCGTTATGAAGAGGAACGCGTGCAGGCCATGCTTATCCGCGCTGCGGAATTGGGTATTGAACTGAAGAAAATCGAAGGCAAGGCGGAATTGCTTCTCTTTCTCGGAGAAGCCGAAGGCTTGGATATCGATCCGGAATCGGGAAACGGCTGCCCCGAGAGCTTCGAGTGGCGTAACGATTGCCTTCCGGGAATTCCCCCGTTGGGCGATATCTGGAAAGCCGCCATCGGCTATTGGGTCATGTTGGTGAGCTCCGATGCCTTCTGCGACGCCTTCGATCGCCTCGATCAGAGGCAAAGAAACGAACTCCGCAGGAGCCACGGCGTCGAAATGCTTAAGAGTTCGCTCCAGAAGTACAACAGCGAGTACCGCAACCGAGGCGCCATTTCAATGGCTGCACTTTACAAAGAACTAATCCTCTCCCTCTCGGTCGAACAAAAGACGGCGCGTGCCATGTCCTCCGCCGGTGTGAAAGTCGGAGCGGGAGCACCTCTGAGCTGCGGCGCACTCGCTTTGGAAAGGCTCGGCTTAATCGATCAGATAAGGTCCAAACTCGACAAGGCCCTGGAACATTATCCCGATAATGAAACTCTTCGTAGTCTGCGCGACAGCCTGTCGCCGCACTCGAGGATCGCGACCCTCATCGACGACGGCAAGTTCGAGGAAGCCTTGGAGGCCATCGCCGGTGAAAAGAAAAGCGACGAAACAAATGCGCTTAAAGCAAAGGCTCTTTTCGGATTGGGAATGGACCTGGAAAGCGCGGGAGAATCGAACGAGGCCATGGAGGCCTGGGAAAAAGCCCTCAAAGCCGCCGACGATCCCTCGCTGAAGGACAAAATAAGGAACGCGGTTTCCGAGTCGTGTACCAAGCATGCTGCGGCAAAGGCGGATACAGACCTCGAGGGGGGAATCAGACTTCTGCGTAGAGGTTACAAGCTCGTCGCCAGTGAGAAGACCAAATCAAACCTGGCCGAGCTGCTGACCAGAAGAGGAATTGAAGTCGTTGTGCAAGTGCAACAGGAATTCGAGAAAAATCAGACACCCACCAAGAGCATGATCTCCAAGGCGAAAAAGGGTGTCGCCGACCTGCAGGAAGCCAGGAAGCTCGGCTCGCAGAAAGCCGCCGAACAGCTAAGCGCCGCTGAAAATTTCCTCGATATCCTCAAGCAAGCGATGGGGGCCGGCAAGCACCAGAAGAAACTGGAGACCGCCCTTAAAAATCAGGATTGGGACGACGCTATCGACATCCTCAGGCAGATGCGAAACGAGGTTTCCGGCGAAGCAAGAAACCAAATTGAGAAAAACATGGCTGTTTGTTACCTCAACCGGGCCGGCAAGAAAATGGAAGTGATACAGCGCGAAATGTCAAGCTCCTCGCCTGATTTGTGGACCCTGAAAAGCACACTTCAAGCGATCCTGGAGGACCTCGGAGAAGCAAAGAAGCTCGATCCGTACAACGCGGAGGTCGACAATTTCCTCAACTCCATCGCCGGCTCACCGCTGGCACAGATTCTCACCATGGATGACCTCTCAGGCTACAGCGTCTCATCGCAACCGACCTCTTACCAGGGATACTCGTCTTACAGCGACGCGGTCGAGAAGGTGATGGGCTGGTTATTGCTCGGAGCCGTATGGTTGGGAATGGCAATAATCATCTTCGGCCTGCTTTACCTTTCAGCCCTCTGGAATCCGGATTTCAATCCGGATGACATTCTCGGAAATTCGCTGACGGCTCTGGGCGGTTCGGCTTTCCTCGTCCTGATGTACAAACTGAACAGTTAAAAGAAATACATACGTGGGACCGGATAAGAATGCCTCATAACTACAGGTTGGCGAGTTCGCATCGAACAGGAAAAAAGGAACCGTTCCTGCGATCCGGAGAGGCTCAATTCTGGAAAAACCCGGCAATTAGATGGAATACAGAAGAGAAATCGAGTCTTTGAAGTGGGATTAGGTGAGCTCAATGAATATCGATTGTCCGGTATGCCCTCGAAAGAACATTCCACCGGAGAACTCCAGTTGTCCGCAATGCGGCGTGGATCTCGCACCGCTCAGGCGCGTGCGGCAACTCGGAGGGTCGTTCTATCAAGACGCCAAACACCACCTCGATCAGGGCGATCGGGATGCCGCGGTCCGCTCCCTCGATTTAGCCGTCAGTTTACATGGCGTGGCGGCATCCATTCCCGCCGCCCTGCTTCTGGCAAAATTAATGATCGATTCCGGGAAAAGCCGGTGGGCAGCCGCATTGCTCGAAAAAGTAATCGTCGCAGATCCCGACAACGAAGAAGCGCGGGAACTGCTGGCCGCGGAAGCGCCGCTCACCCGGGAAAAGCCTGGATCGAGATCCGCATTAAGAATTGCTCTCGCCGTCGTCGCCATTCTGGCGGTAGTCGCGGCATTTTTCATTGGCGAGCTCTCCTACAAGACCTTCTCTGCGGAATACAAGGCCCTATCAGACCAGGCCGGCGAATCGGCCTCTCTCCAGGCACAAGTACAAAATCTTGTCTCAGAGGCGGACAGCATGCGTAATCAGCTGGCTGGATTCGAGCTTGCCGAAATGAATGCTCGACGTTGCGTTGAACTGCTTGACGAAATCTATCGACAAGCTGGCAGCCTGCAAAACACGCTGGCCCAGCGCTCACCCGATGCTGTGATCCTGGTTCCCATTGACGGCCTCTTCAAGCCCGGCGGGAAGAAAATCAATTCAGAATCGACAGAAATCCTCAACCGTATAGCGAGCTTCGTTAATAAAAACGGAAATGCCATTATTCTCGAGATCGAAGGTCACGCCGACAGCGTTCCTTCAATTTGGGATCCCCGCTACGGGAATTGGATACTGGGACTCGAAAGGGCCTCCGTGGTTGCCACCTACCTCACTTCGGTCGGAGGAATCTCCCGCGATCTATTAAATATCTGCAGCGCCGGGGAGACTAATCCGCCTTTCCCCAACGACAGCGAAGAGAACATGCGGAAAAACCGGACCGTAACTTTCCGAATTCACGCCAATCCGAACAGCACCGGCAACCTCACTCAAGGGGAGGGCTGAACACGCAAAGATTCGCACCGACGATCGGACCGGCGCCATGTGAAGGAGGGATTAAGTGATGCACAGGATTTCATTCGGAACGCAGCTGGCCTGGATGATTGCCGCTCAGGAAGCGGTCACCCTCGAGTACGAATCGATATACATCGAGCACATGATGATCGCACTGCTCAAGATCTGCGACATCGATGAGAAAGAAATTAAATCGCTGGTGAGCATAGACGGCGACCAGTGGCTGCGATTTCTCAGGGAACGCGATCAGCTCAAACAGATTTTCGACTCAAGCAACCTGGCAATAAGCAAAGCCCGAAAGGAACTTCGCAGCTTCATTGGCGGAGGCGGCCAGCCCTACTCAGGAGGCACTGTCCATCGAGATAAGTCGGTAAAAAAAATGTTCGACCAGGCGGAGGAAATCCGCAAGGATTCAGCCGAAAGTGAGATCATCCTGCCCCTGCTCCTTGCCGCCGTGCTGAAGAGCGCGGAACTTTCCGACAGGCTCCAACAATATTTCTCCGAGGCCGACATAGATAAAGATGCTCTCCTGACGGCATGCTCCTCGGTAATGGAGGGTGCGAAACAACAACAGGCCGAGATAGAAAGCCGGGAAACGGCAATGCCTGCCAAGGCTCCCGTGGGACCGGTTAAGGAGGATCACGACACCCCTTTCCTCAACAAGTACGGCAGGGACCTTACAAGGCTCGCCCGGGAGGGCAAGCTGGGGCCGGTGATCGGCAGATCCGCAGAAATTAAAAAAATCATTCAGGTACTCAGCAAACAGAAGAAGAACAACGCAATTCTTGTGGGCGAAGCGGGCACCGGCAAGACTTGCGTGGTCGAGGGCCTGGCTCAAAAGCTGGTCTCCGGGACACTGCGGCCGGAATTGGCAAAACTGAGAATCGTCGAGCTGAAGGTGTCTTCACTCCTCGCCGGCACCAAGTATCGGGGCGACTTCGAAGAGCGGATGGAATCGATTTTGAGGGAAGCCAAGGAGGATGTGAATATCATCCTGTTCATCGACGAGGTCCATACCATCGTCGGCGCCGGAGACGGGGGCGGAGGCGGTCTCGATGCGGCCAATATCATCAAGCCGGAACTGGCACGCTCCGAGATGCGCTGCATCGGCGCCACGACAATCGATGAGTACCGCAAGCTGATCAGCCAGGACAAGGCTCTGGAGCGCCGCTTCGAGATGGTGTGGATCGACGAGCCCACCAGGGACGAGACAGTAGAGATTCTGAAAGGGCTCAGGCCCACTTACGAAGAGCACCACGGCGTCAAGATCTCCGATGAGGCCGTCGAGGCGGCGGTTGATCTCTCGATTCGTTATCTGCTTGATCTGCGGCTGCCCGACAAGGCGCTCGACCTGCTCGATCAGGCCTGCGCGCAGCTCAGCCTTGGATCTCTCTCACTGACGCCGGAAGACTTCAAACGGCTCTCCGAAGCGAAAGGCGACGCAAAGTTAGTGGGATTCCGCGAAATAGCCAAGGCCGTTGCTGAGCGGGCCCACATTCCGCTTGATTCGCTCACGCTGGATGAGAAGGATCGCCTGCAGCAACTGGACACCCTTCTCAAGCGCCATGTCATCGGCCAGGACGAAGCCGTCAAGGAAGTAGGAGATGCCGTCCGCCGCGCCCGCGCCGGCTTGAAGAAGAAAGCCCACCTTCCCGACGCCGTCATGCTCTTTCTCGGTGCGACAGGAATTGGCAAGACCGAGCTGGCAAAAGCACTTGCCAGGGAAGTCTACGGTGGCGAGGAGCGCGGGCTGATCAGTATTGACATGTCCGAATATCAGCAGGAGCAGTCGGTGACACGGCTGGTCGGCGCCGATCCCGGGTACGTCGGCTATGGTGAGGAAGGGCTGCTGATTAAATCAGTGCGCACTCACCCCTACTCCGTGGTCCTACTCGATGAGATCGAGAAAGCCCACCCAAACGTATGGATCACTTTCATGCAGGTGTTTGACGAGGGCCGGCTGACAGACTCCACCGGCCGCCGGGCCGACTTCTCCAACACCTTCATCATCATGACCTCCAACCTGGGAGCGGGAGTGCGGATCAAAAAGAAAAAGGGCCGGATGGGAATCTCCGTTTCCGAGGAAACCGTCGAAGAGCCGGCGGAAGAATTCGACAGGGAGGATTACCGCCAGACTATTCTCCAGGCTGTCGAGGATTCCTTCAAGCCCGAGCTCAGAATGCGCATCCAGAAGCACGTGGTCTTCTACCCGCTCGACCGCGAGGCCGTCAGACAGATTGCCGAGAAGGAGGTCTCGCAATTGGTCAACCGCCTGGCAGCCAAGGGGATCACCCTGACTGTGGACGACAGCGCCTACGAAATTATCCTCGCCAAAGGCTACAGCATCGCTTACGGCGTACGCCATCTGCAGCGGACAATCGAGCGAATGATTCAGGAGCAGATTGCCGCCGAAATCATCAGCGGAGCAATTTCCGGCGGATCAATTATCAACATCAAAGCCGCCGACGACGGCGAGTCTCTGCTTTTCGAGAAGTGAACGGTTCTCAACAAAGGAGGGGAACGTGCCATCGCCATATATTATCGAGGAAACACCGCGCGGCGAGAGGGTTGTCGACATCTACTCCCGCCTGCTGAAGGACAGAATGCTGTTTCTCACAGGCCCGCTGGACGACCACGTAGCCGACCTGATTATCGCGCAGATGTTTTACCTCGAGTCCGAATCTCACAACGACGACATCCTCTTTTACATCAACAGCCCCGGCGGTGTGGTGACCGCAGGAATGGCGATCTATGACGTCATACATTACATCACCTGCGACGTTGTGACCATCTGCCTGGGACAGGCGGCTTCGATGGGCGCTTTTCTGCTCGCTTGCGGCACTCCGGGAAAAAGGATGGCCCTGCCCAGTTCGCGCGTGATGATCCACCAGCCTCTCGGCGGCGTCCAGGGTCAAGCCACTGACATCATCATCCACGCCAAAGAAATCCTCAGAATGAAGGAAAAACTCAACCGAGTGCTGGCTGAGCGGACAGGAAAGACCATGTCCCAGATCGAGCAGGATACAGAGCGCGATTACTTCATGTCCGCTGACGAAGCAAGGGAATACGGCATCGTCGACAGGGTCGTCGAATCGCGTGTGAAAAAGAATTGACACGGGTTTCCAACCGAGGCCGGAAATAGAGCCTACTTCGCCTCGATTGCTCGCTTGATGTTCGCAAGCTCTTGCGATATCTGATTCAGGCTCCCGGCTATATCACGCAGCCAGCGGTCGGAGGCGTCACGGAGATTATCCGCGATCCGTGCCAGCTGACGGTCGGACTCTTGCAACGGTTCCGTATTCATACCGGCCACGGCCGCTTCCAGAGCCTCGATCCGAATTTGCAGGCCGGCAATGTCGGCCGTCGAAGTCTCAGCTCTCACGCCCGCCACCGGAGTCTGCAGTAGGCTGATTACAAAAAACGCCGCCGCGAAACCTGCCAACGCTGAGATAAGGACTGTTGTGACTAGTGCTTTCCGATTCGACATCCATTCCTCCAATTAATTGGCACGATGAGAAACCGATCGGCTGCTGCCGTCTAGCTGCCGACAACCGCCGACGCCTCGACTTCCAGCAATGCCGAGGGATCCGCCAGCCTGCTCACCTCTACCATTGTTGTGGTGGGTAGTACACCGCTCAGAACCTCCGCGTGAATCCGCCCAACCTCCTCCCAAAGACTGATGTCGGTCATGAAAATCCGCGTGCGAACAATGTCCTCCCTCCTGCCGCCAAGCACTTCGATGGCACGGATGACAATCGCTAAAGCGTTGCGCGTCTGTTCGCTGGGATCTTTAGGGCAGGCACCGTTCTCGTCGAGGCCGATGGTACCCGTCACTTCAATCCGATCCCCTACGCGCATGGCGCGGCTGTAGCCGATCACCGGTTCCCACGGCGCACCGGTGAACACAACTTCCCTGCCCGCTGCATTTCTCTCGATTTTCATGTTTTTCAGCATAAGCCTTACCTGTTTGGTGGAGCCGCCCTTATGGGCAGGCATGTGACTGCTCTGCCGACGTGAGAACGAGTAATCGGAATTCCAACAGATTGATAGTATATACTGTATCTCCGCAGAGTTATTAGCGAGGGAAAACGATGTCAAAAACTCTCCCCTTCAGGACAGCCGCGATCACAGTCACTTTGTTAACGGCAGTAGCAACTATCGCATTGGCTGGATCAACTGCGGCGGCCTCGAGTCCCGGCGAAATCAACAATGAATTGCTGAAACAGATAATCGACGAACAATATCCTGAGCTCGAGACGATCTGCAGGCACCTGCATGCCAACCCGGAATTATCCCTCCAGGAGAAGGAGACCTCGGCGTTGGTCGCGCGCGAGTTCCGCGCCGCGGGCTTCGAGGTAACCGAGAACGTTGGGGGTTACGGAGTGGTGGGTGTGCTGCGCAACGGCGAGGGCCCGACTGTGCTTCTGCGCGGCGACATGGACGCCCTGCCCATAACGGAGAAAACCGGGTTGCCTTTCGCCAGCAAAGTGCGGATGAAAGACCAGGCTGGCCGCGAGGTAGGCGTGATGCATGCCTGTGGCCACGACATCCATACCAGCGTCCTGATCGGCAACGCCCGCGTGCTGGCGAAGATGAAGGACCACTGGAGCGGCACGCTGGTGCTGGTGGCTCAGCCGGCCGAGGAGGGTTACGGTGGCGCGCAGATGATGTTCGACTCCGGGCTCTACGAGCGCTTCCCCCGACCCGACTACGCCCTCGCCCTGCACGTGGCGCCGAACATTCCCGCAGGCTCGATCGGCTACACCGAAGGCCAGGCGATGGCCGGAACGCTCTCGATGAAGGTGACCGTCCGCGGTCTCGGCGGCCACGGAGCCATCCCCCACACAACAAAGGACCCGATCGTTATCGCCGCCCGCCTGATTTTGGCATTGCAGACGATCGTCAGCCGCGAGATCGATCCCAACGAGCCGGCGGTGATCACTGTCGGCGAGATACATGGCGGGACGGCAGCCAACATCATTCCCGACGAAGTCGCACTCAAGCTGAATCTCCGCTTCGCCAACGACGCCGTGATGAATCACATGCTGGAGGCGATCGAGCGCGAGTGCCGCGGCATCGCCATCTCAGCAGGCCTGCCTGAAACGCTCTGGCCGGTGATCGAGCGCAGCAACAAGGTCAATCCACCCGTATTCAACAATCCCGAACTAACCGGCAGGGCCACAGCGAAATTCAGAGAATTCCTCGGCGAGGACAAGGTTGTTACCATCCCGCTGGTCACCGCCAGTGAGGACTTCGCACTCTTCCGCGACGGCGAGCCGCCGGTCAAGACCCTTCTCTTCTGGCTCGGGATAACCGATCCCGAGTTCATCCAGTCAGTCAAAGGCCGCGAGGGCGCGTTGACGGAGAGCGAGGCGGGAAGGCTTGCGCTGCACACACCCTACATGCGCGCCGAGCAGGAGCCCTCGATTAAAACTGGCGTGGGCGCGATGTGCACGGCGGTGCTGGACCTTTTGGATAAAGATCGTTAACAGTATTTCGAGACCGGATTAGTCTTTTTAGCGCGAAGGCTGGTCCGCCAAGTGCGTCTGGTGCATCAGGTTCCATACTTGCAGGTTGACGAAATCCATGTGGTTTTTAATGAACTTGCTGCCGTCAACATTGTAGATGCAACCGCCGCGCAAGCTGTACTCTTCACTCGCTTGCAGCATGTCGATGTCGACGACACAAGGCAGCGGTCCGCGAATGCCATAAGCTCCGATCGCCCCGAATGTGGGATATTCATCGGTCCTGGGATTGGGGCCTTCGCCGTAGGGCGGCGCATCGCGGAACTCCTTCGGCTGCGCTCCGCGGTCGCTGTTGGCGAAAGTGAACCAACGCCGCAGGACCTTGTCGTTCTTCGAGTAGACATTCACAATCGGGCCCTTGACCAGACCATCCCGAATGATATGCCAGTAGTATCCGGGGCCGATGTCCTCTTCCAGGTTCTTGTACGGCCGCCAGGGCTCGGGGATTCTCGAGCAAAAAGCCCAAATGGGGGCGGCTCCCTCGACCAGCAAGAGCGAGTCGATCGGGTGGATCT
>Ga0307379_10001400_pt1 | contig 38311 bp, 26 predicted proteins | sample UN2MG_FD_202237 | JGI IMG/M metagenome (GOLD analysis project Ga0307379, IMG submission 202237) | Soil microbial communities from Risofladan, Vaasa, Finland - UN-2 | ecosystem: Environmental > Terrestrial > Soil > Coastal area > Acid sulfate soil | place: Finland: Risofladan, Vaasa | collected...
GTCGTCGTCCTGGTCCGGGCAGCAAACCGCGGGGTCCAATCCATTCACATATTCGTCAAGGTTGGTCCTCTCGTCCCAATCCAGGTCCGGATAAATGTAAGAACCGGCCGGAAAAAACACGACCCCGGACCCGCCCTCGATCACCTCCTGGTCAACGGTTTGCTCCGCGAGGATGAGCTTCTTTCCATTATAAAAAAGTAAATAATAGCGCAAGGTGAGCGAGTGGCGCCCGGGAGGGATCGAGGTCAGCCGTTGTTGCAAGGAGTGGTCCGAAGTGGGGCTGAGGTTCAGGGCGTGAGTGGTGTCTCCGTCAATGACCAATTCCGCCAGGAGGCCGGGGAGAGGGTCTTCGGGAAGGAGTTCCGGGCTCTCGGCCCTGATAATGGTCCCCGGGACCAACTTGTCACCTTCAAAATCACAGCTATAACCAAGGGCCAGCGGCAGAAGCAGAAGCAACCGCGTCAGAGCAAACCTTGACCTTGTCATGACCGTGCCTCCCTTGGGATCGAGGGCCGATTTTCTCTTCGGGACTTACGTTATCCTCTACCACTACCTCTCGAAGATCATATTTACATCACCTCTCCAGGTAATGTCAAATTTTTCGTGTCAAGATTTTGTTGCGCCGCTCAAGGAAGTATGATAAAAATAATATGTTCGGAACGGAGTCGGCCGCGCCGAAATGCGGAGCAAAACTCCTTGATTCGCCGGGGCTTGGGGCATTGGGAACCGGTTGGCGGGAGTGGTTTGTTCATTTGAGGAGGCTCATTATTCTGGGACGGTCAGCGAGGATTTGGGCGCTTATTGTGATGGCCGCGCTGGTTTGTGTCTTGCCGGGGGCGGCGGGCGCCCGCGCCGAGCGCATGGAGGTGGTGAGTCCGTCCGCGGCGTGGAACCGTTTTCTGGCCAGATGGAACGATTTCCGGGAACATCTTGAGAAGGGCGAGTCCGCGGATGCGGCCAAACAGTTGGACCAGGTTCTCAGCGCCAAGTGGGACGGCGGTCTTGGCGACCTTCCGGTCCATGCCACGGCCCTGATCCGGTGGGCGGAAAAGCTCTACCAGCGCGGCGACCGCGAAACCGCGGAGCGGCTCACGGAGTATGCCCAAAAGCTGGCGCCCGGCTCGTTTCGGGTGCAGCTCTCGCTGGCGCGGTATTACCTTGGCGGCGGTCCTGTCGAGCCCGGGAAGAGCGTGTCGTATTACCTGGCGTCTTTGCGGACATTGGAGGACGACTTTGGGGCTCTTTATTGGCTGGGCGGCCGGTTCTGCATCTATCCTCTGGTTTTCATGGGGTTATTGGGATCGGTGTTGGGGCTGACGTGTCTTTTCCGCTATGGGGTGCTTCTGTTCCACGATTTCTCGGACCTTTTTCCCGCGCGCAAGATGCCCGTCGTGCTTTCCGATGCCCTGTGCATCCTGGTTCTTGGCCTGCCTCTGGCGGCGGGGCTTTCGTGGTGGTGGCTGGTCTCGTGGTGGCTACTGGTCATGTCGCTTTACATGAAACGGGGCGAGGTGGTGCTGGCCTGTTTGTGGTTTATTTTCCTGCTGAGCGCTCCGGTCCTGCTTTCCCGCTACAGCGTTTTCGCGGCCACGCGTTCGGATGCGGCGCTATATGCGGCTCTGCGGGTACGGAACGGGGTCCCGACCGGGTCTGACCGGTCGGTGCTGGAAGAGGCTTTGCAGAAGCGGCCGGATGACCTCTTGGCGCGCTTCAGCCTGGCCCAGCTCCTGCAGCGGGAGGGCCGGTTCAACAAGGCGGTTTCGGTTTACGAGCCTCTTCTGAAGGACAAGAGGACAGCGCAGGAGGCCTACAACAACATCGCGGAGATATATCTTTGGGACGGTCAGTTGGAGCCGGTTTTCCGGGCGCTCTCGGCGGCGGTTGATTCGGGGGGCCCGCGGGCGGAGGTTTTGTTCAACCTGGGCCAATATTACCAGGAGGCGGAGCAACTCGTGCGCATGGACGAACAGTACAAGGCGGCCAGCGCCATTAATCAGAAAAAGGTGGAGCAGTTGACGGCGCGGGGCGGGGAGTGGAAGCTCAACCGTTTCATGGCGTCGCTTCCGGTCCCGCGGTCCCTGGTTTGGGAAAGGAGCGTGTCCGGCTCGGCCATGGCCGGCGCCGCTTTCCCCGCCATCTGGAATGCCTGGATGGGCCAGCCTTCCGGGCTTGAGTATCTGGGGGTGGTCATCGCCGGTCCGGTGCTCATACTCCTGCTCCGGATCATCGGCAAGGGCTGGAACCTGTCGAGCCGGTGCTCGTCGTGTGGCCGTCCGATCTGCCTCACGTGCCAGAAGCCGCCGCGCGAGCCGGGCATCTGCACTCCCTGTTACAACGTGTTCAAGGGCGAGGGCGGGGTTGACCTGAAAGTCAAGATGCAAAAGCGCTCGGAGGTCCAGCGCTACCGTGACATCTGGAGCCGCAGCGGTCTGGCGCTCGCCATCCTGGCGCCGGGCAGCGGTCATATGCTGCTGGGCTGGACCGGGGCCGGGGCGCTGCTTTTTTCATGCGTGGCCCTGGCCTGGTCCGTTTTCATCACCCGTTGGCTGATGTGGCCGGAAGCCGCGCCGTCTTACCATGGAGGCGTGCCGGGTTATGGCATTGTCCTGGTTTTGGTCTATCTTATCTTGGTGGTCATTTCCGTGCTCAACTACCGGGCCCGGATTGACCGGTGGAGATAGAAAATGGCATTGACGGGCAGAATGCACGACTTCGGGATTTCCGAGATCCTCCAGCTCATCGGGCTGCAGAAGAAGACCGGGGCCCTCTTGGTGAGCGACAAGACGCGTAAGGTTGAGATCCTGTTTGACCAGGGCAACATCGTTTCCGCGAAGCACGAGCCGATGAAGGACGACTTTGACCTGGGGCTTATGCTGGCCAAGGCCGGACTGATCTCGCGGGCACAGGTGGCGGCGTTCAAGAAGGAACAGAGCGAGACCCTGAAGCCGCTCGAACAAATCCTGCTCAACGCCAAGGCGCTGGGGCTCGACGACCTTAAAGCCATGATCACGCTCACCCGGCTGGAAACCATCTACAGCCTGTTTTTGTGGAAGGACGGCGATTATTCATTCGACCAGGGTGCGATCAACTATCCGAAGCAATGGACGGATCCGATCAGCTCCGAGCACGTTCTCATGGACGGCTACCGGATCAAGGACGAGTGGCCCCTGATCGAGAGCGTGATCCCCGACACCGGGGCGGTGCTCGATCCGGTGGCTGGGGAGTTCGGGGTGGAGGACCGGCTTCTGGGCGACCAGAGGAAGGTCTTTGACCTTGTTGACGGCAAGCGGACGGCCGAGGACGTGGTTTTTCTTTCGCGGATGGGCAAGTTCGAGGCGTTGAAGGTGGTGAAGGAGCTGGTGGAGGCCGGCCGGGTGCGGGTGGTCGGGTCCGTGGCCAAACAAAAACGGGTGGACAGCCGGTCCATCGCCGTGCAGGCCATCGGCTCCTTGATTCTGGCGGTTGGTTTGTTAGCGATGGTGGCGGGCGGCTTCCGGAATTATCAGCGCATGTTGCGTCCCGGTCTTTCTTCGGCGGGGGAGCGGGCCCAGGAGAATTTATGGACGTGGTACCAGGTTGACAAGGTGAGAACTTCGCTCTCGATGCACGCGGCCATGAAGGGGGCATATCCGGAGGGTTTGAAGCTTCTGGTTCAGGACGGAGAGCTGAGCGGCAAGTCTCTGGTCACGGGCCAGGGCCCCTTGGATTACGAGGTCAGCGAGGGCGGAAGATCGTGCCGCCTCGCGGCCCCCGGGCTGAGCGCGGCGAAAAAGGCGGCGCCCGGCCCGGGCGGGGACGCTGGCGGGTAGTGACATGGAAACCACCCGTCAAATAACCCTCGAGGAGAACGAGGTGGCGCAGGCTCTCTTCGGGGAGCACCACCGCAACCTGAAGCGGATCGAGCAGCTCACCGAGGTCGGGATCCGGACGCGGGGCAACGTTGTTGACATCCTGGGCCCGGAGACGCGCGTGGTCACGGTGGAACGGCTGATCCGGGAGCTGTACCGTTTGATCAAGGGCGGGTACAGGCTGGCGGAGTCCGACATCGAGCCGGCGCTCAACCTGGTGCGGGACGACCCGCGGATCCGTCTGGACCGCATTTACAATAACGGCGTGCCGGTGGCGGGCGCGCGCAAGATGGTCACGCCCAAGGGCCTGGTGCAAAAGGAATACCTGGAGGCCATCCGCAAGAACGACATCGTATTCTCGGTGGGCCCGGCGGGCACGGGCAAGACCTACCTGGCCATGGCCATGGCGGTCTCGTCCTTGAACAACGGGGAGGTTGAGAGGATCGTCCTGACGCGGCCGGCGGTGGAGGCGGGCGAGCGGCTGGGCTTTTTGCCCGGCGACATCGTGGAGAAGGTGTCGCCGTACCTTCGGCCCCTCTACGACGCGCTTTACGACATGATGGAGCTGGAAAAAGCGCGGGCTTTGATGGACAAGGGGGTGATCGAGGTGGCGCCTCTGGCGTTCATGCGGGGCCGGAGCCTGAACCACGCCTTTGTCATCCTCGACGAGGCCCAGAACACGACCAAGGCCCAGATGAAAATGTTCCTCACCCGGCTGGGCTACGACTCCAAGGCGGTGGTCACCGGCGACGTCACCCAGATAGACCTCCCCGCCGGCGAGACCTCGGGGCTCAAGCACGCCCGGCTGATCCTGGCCGGGATCCCGGGCATTCATTTCACCGAATTCTCCGAGCGCGACGTGGTGCGCCATCCCCTGGTCCAGAAGATCATCTTGGCCTACGAAAAAGAGGAGCGCGCGAAGTACCCGGCGGATGAGGAGGCGCCAGATCATGAACAAGAACGGTGACAAGCCGGGAAAGCTGGCGGCCCTGGAAATCCAGAGCCAGGGAAAAAGGTCATGGCAGAAGCTGCTGATGGCCCAGTACCGCCTCCGGCCCGTGGCCATCACCTGGATCATCAACGTCATCACCGGCGTCATCATCATGTTCATCATCAGCCAGCCCGAGGCCCCCACCGCCCAGAAGGTCTACGTCCCCTCCATAAAGGAAGGGGAGCCGGTCATCGCCGTCCGCGACCTGGAGATTAAAAAGGACCTCGAAGTCCCCGACGTGGAAGGCACCGAGAAAAAGCGGGGCGAGGCCGCGGCCAAGACCCCCGCCATCTATGACTGGGACCCGCTCTTGCTCAAGGACAAGAAGAAGACCATTTCCTCGTTTTTCGAGGGTTTTCGAGAGCTGTATCCTCCTCCTCCCGACGTTCCGCCGGGAGAGACGCCCTCGCCCGACGCCGCTCCCATCACCGTGCCCGAGACCTTCATGCCGGAAAAGGAACAAAAGCTGCTCAAGGACTTCGGGGTGTCGCTTACCAAGGAAGAGATGGAGCTGCTCAAGCAAAGATACTTCATGCCCGAGCTGGAAAACGCGCTGATCAGCCTGATCGAGTCCGTGTACGCGGGCAAGGACCAGAACTTTACCTATATCGTGGCCAACAAGGATCTCGTGCTTAAAGACCGCGACCGCGGGATCAGGGCCCGGTCAATCGCCGCCAGGCCCGAAGACCCCATGATCCCCATCACCAACTTCGACGCCATCACCGACATCACCGGCTGCCAGGCCCGGATTGACCAACTGGCCCCGGAAAAGCTCAAGGACATCAAGGCCCCCCGCCAGGCGCTGCTCAAGAAATTGGCGCTGGCCCTGATCGAGCCCAACCTCACCTTCAACAAGAACAAGACCGAGGAAGTGCGCACCGCGGCCGTGGACGCCATCAAGCCGCTTTATTACAAGTTTAAAAAGGGCGAGGTCGTCGTCAGGAAAGGCGACCGTCTCTCTCCCGACGCCATCAAGAAGATTGACGCCATCCTGCTGGCGCAGCAGACGCGCGGCGCCCCCGCCTTGAGGCGGGCGGGCATGTTCGTCATCACCCTCTTCTTCATCGCCTCGATGGTGACCTTTGCCTCCCGCAACATCAAGAAGTTCCGCCCCGACCCCAAGGACCTGGTCTTCCTGGCCTCGGTCCTGGTCATCTCCCTGGCCGTGCTCAAGGGCATTGACCTGCTCTCCCGCGTGAGCCGCGACAGCTTCGCGGGCCTCCCGGAGGACGTCAATTTCTATTACCTCATCCCCCTGGCCGGCGCCGCCATGCTCGTGCGCATGGTCCTTAACTCCGAGATCGCGCTGGTCTTCTCCATCGCCCTGGCCATCTTCGGCGCCATGGTCGCCGATAACAGCATACTCTTCGGACTCTATACCATGATCGGGTCCGTGGCCGCCGCCGGGGAGGTCAGGCAATGCCGGCAGCGCTCGACCATCATCCGCGCCGGGCTTGCGCTGGGGATCGTCAACGTGCTGCTCATCTTCACCATCAGCTTCATCACCAGGCAATTAACCGCCGACAACGCCGCCGTTCTCGACGCGGGACTCATCTATAACTGCGCCTTCGGACTCGCCGGCAGCGTCTTCATTTCCATCATGATCACCGGGCTCGTGCCGGTGGCCGAGTCCCTGTTCTCCTACTCCACCGACATCAAGCTGCTCGAGCTCCTGAACCAGGACCATCCAGTCTTGAAGGACCTGTCCATGCGCGCCCCCGGCACCCACCTCCATTCCCTGATGGTGGCCAACCTGGCGGAGGCCGCGGCCAAGGCGATCAACGCCAACCCCCTGCTCGCCCGCGTCTCGGCCATATATCACGACATCGGCAAGATGAACAAGCCCCTCTACTTCGCCGAAAACCAGTGGGACGGAAACAACGTGCACGAGCGCCTCGCGCCCTCCATGTCAACCCTCATCATCCACAACCACGTCAAGGAGGGAGTCGAGCTCGCCGAGCGCTACAAGCTGCCCCGCGTCGTCACTGACGCCATCCGGCAGCACCACGGCCAGAGCCTGCTCAAGTTCTTCTACGAGAAGGCCAAGGAACTGAACGACACCGGAAGGCCGGTCGAGGAAACCGAGTTCCGCTACCCCGGGCCCAAGCCCCAGACCCGCGAGAACGCCATCATCCTCCTGGCCGACGTCGTCGAGTCCGCCGCCCGCACCGTCCGCGACCCCAACCCCGCCAGGCTCCAGGGAATGGTCCAGAAGCTAATCAACCGCTTCTTCACCGACGGCCAGCTCGACGAGTGCGACCTCACCCTCAAAAACCTCCACGACATCGCCCGAAGCTTCAACCTCACCCTGGGCGCCATCTACCACCAGCGGCCCGACTACCAGGAGCCCGTGGTCAAGGGCGCCCCCGATAAAAAGAAAAAGGCGGACCAGGATGCGGCTAAACCTAAGGACAAGCGGGACGATAAAGCCGGCGGCGAAGAGGAAGATGCCAAGGAAAGCGAAAATTATCTTAAGAGACTTGGGATGTGAAAACGCCGAAATGTCAATCCTCTTGACCGACGACCAGGGCATAACCGCCATCAACCGCGACTGGCTCCACCGCGACCGGCCCACCGACGTCATCGCCTTCAGCCAGCTCGAAGGCCATCCCTTCCCCGGAAACTTCATCGGCGACGTAGTCATCTCCGTCGAAACCGCCGACCGCAACGCCCGGGCCCTGGGCCATTCCCTCGACCACGAGCTCAATAACCTCCTCGCCCACGGCGTCCTCCACCTCCTCGGCCACGACCACGTCCGCGGCGCAAAACGCGCCGCCAAAATGCGCGGCCTCCAAAAAAGACTCGTTGCCGCCATCGAGGCCGCGGACCAGTCAAAATGAGGTTCTTCGCAATGGGGAGCTTCTTGCAAAAGTCCAGAACCCGGCGTGGGAGCGCCCTTCCGGGCGCGATCCGTCTCCCTGGCCCCGCCAAGAATCGCGCCCGGAAGGGCGCTCCCACGCCGGGTTCTCGTTTCCAAGCTGACTTTTACAAGCGGCTCCGGGAAATGGATAATATGCGCGGCGCGGATCGCGGAGAGCGTAGAGCGAAGGGCGAAGGGCGTAAATCTAATCAGCGCCAAAGCGGCGGTCTTTCACGCCCTACGCCCTGCGCTCTACGCTCTACGCGCCTCCCGTTCCCCTCCATGAAATTTTTCCTATCCACTTTGGAAGGTGAATAACCCAAAATGAAAGCCAAGCCCTACCTCCTGGCCGCCGCCAGCGGAATCCTCACTTTTTTCGCGTTCCCCAACATCCTCCATCTTGAATTCGGCCCGCTCGCCTTCTTCCTCCTTTGCCCGTTGCTGTTCGCGCTGGACCAGGCCCGCTCGACCCGGCACGCCGCCATCATCGCCTTCGCCTTCGGACTTATCGGCTACCCCGTCTTCTATCACTGGCTCGTCTACACCATGCACACCTTCGGCAGCATGTCCCTGGCCGTCAGCGTCTCCGTGCTCCTCGCGCTCGTCCTGCTGCTCTCCGCCTACATCGCCGTCTTCGGCGCCGCCTATCATCTGATGACCCAAAAGCTCGGGCTCACGCCGCTCATCGCCGCGCCGATCGCATGGGTCACCGTCGAATTCATGCGCGCCCATTTCCCCTTCGGCGGCTTCCCCTGGGCCCTCATGGCCTACTCCCAATACAAGGTCCTGCCCCTGATCCAGATTTCCGAGCTCACCGGGCCGTATGGAGTGAGCTTCATAATCGTCTTCGCAAACGCCGCCCTGGCCGAGGCCGTACGCGCCATCTTGAACGGCAAACCGGCGGATGCCGGCGGCCGGGACGACTCCCGTCTTAAAAATGTCCTCACCCCCCTCGCCATCGGCGCGGGTCCCATTGTCCTCGCGCTGATCTACGGCTTCGCGCGCATTCCCATGGTGGACAAGGCGTTCGAGGGCCGGCCCGAGATCAAGGTCGGCATCGTCCAGGCCAACGTGGACCAGTCAATAAAGTGGAGCCCGCAATTCTTCTGGAAAACCATGCAAGACCACATGGAGCTCACCCGCCGGCTCCTGCCCGAAAAACCCCGCCTCGTCATGTGGCCGGAGGCCGCCGTCACCATCAGCAACTTCAACGAGCAATGGGTAACGCGCTCGCCCGTGATTGATTTTCTTTCCTCGGTGGACGCCTCTTTCCTGGTCGGGACCCTGAGCCGCGACCCTTGCGGCCCCGGAGAGTATTCGCCCGAGCCCAAGGCCGGGAACTGGTGCTACTTCAACAGCGTGTATCTGCTTTCGCCCGGGGCCCAGGACCTGCTCGGCCGCTACGACAAGATGCGGCTCGTGCCCTTCTCCGAGTACGTGCCCATGGCCAAGCTCTTCTTCTTCGCCGACGCCATCGCCAAGGGCAACACCGGCGGGACCACGCCCGGCCGCGAGGTCCGCGTCTTCGGCATCCCGGAGGGCCGCTTCGGGTGCGTGATCTGTTACGAGGTGATCTTTCCGCACATCGTGCGCCGCTTCGTGGACCAGGGAGCGGTGTTCATGACCACCATCACCAACGACGCCTGGTTCGGCAAGACCGGCGCGCCATACCAGCACCACTCCACCGTGATCTTCCGCTCCATCGAGAACCGCGTCTACTTCGCGCGCTCGGCCAATACCGGCATCTCCTCCATCGTGGACCCGGTCGGACGAATCGTCCACCAGACCCCCATCTACCAGCAGGCGTCCTTCACCGGCGTCGTCAAGCCCTCTCCCCTCTCCACCTTCTACACCCGACACGGCGACCTCTTCGCCATCACCATCTGCGCCATGACCATCATCGCCTGCGCCTACGCCCTCATCCTCGCCCGCAAGCAAAAGAAGGCCGGGAGCAACTGATGGAAAAAAACGCCGGCTTGAGACGACTATTCATACCATTGGCCGCGCTCATGGTCGCGGTTCCGGCCGCCTGGTTCGCGTCCCGCTGCCTCGCCCCGGCCCCCCGCGAGAAGGCCGAAACCTTCACCCGCGTCAACAACAACCTTCATCAGGTGGATGGCGAGCCCGCGGGCCCCGGCCATCCGGAAAAGGCCTATCGCCTCTACCGGAGCGGGGCTCCGAGCAAAAAGACCTTTGCCAAGTGGTGCGATGAGTACCACGTCGAGCGCGTGATCGTCCTGAGCGGAGACGCCGCCGACAATGAGCTCGCCTACCAGGCAAAGGGAATATGTCCGGAAATCAAGGTGGTCTATGACGTGAAACAGCACTCGTCGGCGCTCGGCGACGGCTTTCTCAAGCTGTTCGACGAACAGGTGGCCGCGGCCAGGCGCGACCGCGCCGGCCTGCTCATCCGCTGCCAGATGGGCGCCCACCGCACCGGCCGGCTCGCCGCCTACTATCAGATGAAATACCAGGGCCTGTCCGCGGACCAAGCCATCGCGGTCATGGAGCGGCTGGGATTAAAAATGGACACCGCAACCGAGCTCGTGCCCCAGGTAAAAGCCCTCGACGACTACATCCACAACCGCCCCTGCTCCCAGCCGGCCCCCGCCTGCGTCATCATCAACTCGAAAAAATGGGTCCCGAAATAATGCTGGACAATGCGTGCCCAAGCCTCAAGCCTCAAGCCTCAAGCCCCAAGCCTCAAGCCTCAAGCCTCAAGCCCCAAGCCCCAAGCCCCAAGCCTCAAGCCTCAAGCCCCAAGCCTCAAGCCTCCTGAACCACCCGGTATCCCATGGCCTCGGCCAGCTCATGGACCCGGTCCTTCAAGTCGCCATAGACCGTGACCCGGTGCCAGCCCCATCGGTCCCAGAAGGTGAATAGCTTCTCGAAGTCCCCGACCGGCTCCGCCACCAGCTTGGTGCGGCAGGCGCGGTCGTCGGGATCGTTGCCCACGGTCTTGGCGCGGTGCATCAGTATCTCCTTGCGCTCCGGGGCGATCTCAATAGTGGTGGTCAGGTAGCCCGCGGGCAGGATCGAGCGCACCGAGGCGCCTTTGCGGTCCTCGGAATGGGTGAGGATCTCAAAGGGATTGGCCGGGCCGTCCGGGCCGAACGGCCGGTTGGAGGCCACGCAATGGGCGTAGATGATCCGCCGGTTCGCGGTGTCCAGCACCGGGTCGCTGATGTAACCCGGCCGGCCGCCGCTGAGCGCGTTTACCGCGAGCATGGTCCCGGCCGAGCGCACGTCGCACTCGCACGCGCCCACCAGGCCATTATTGTTCATCTCGTGGAAGCCCATGCACGGATAAGCGTGGAGACCGCCGCTGTAAAAACCGACCAGGCAGTTGACGGTCACGGCGTTGGCCCCGTATTTTTTCATCAGGGACTCCATGCCAAGATGCATGGCAGCGGAGTCCGCCAGCGCCTGCTCGGACACGCCCTCCACCACCGCCGCGTCTTCACGCCAGCGGCCGGCGAGCTCGCGCGCCCGGTCCGGGTCCGCCTTTCGGAAGGCGCGGTCGAGCTCGCTGAAGGGGATCATTTTCATGCCGATCATCGGGATCCAACGGGATGAAACTCCCGGGTAACCCACGGCCAGAATCCGCGATTCTTTCATGCGGGAGATGGCTTCCTCGGCCGTGATCGCGGGGAGCGGGTCCGGGGCTAAGGTGAGATCGCCGGGCCCGGGCGTCCGCTCCCGCCGGACCCTGGCCACTGCGTCCCCGAAACCGGAAGCGCCGCCGCTTTTCACGGACTCGAAGCATTTCACGGCCTCGATCACGTCGTCGAAGTCGGAGGACGACACGAAGCCGACGTTGCCCGCTTTCTGACGCAGGAACATGGCGTTGAAAACCAGGAACCCGCCGGTCCCGGCGTACATGAGCGGCACGAACAGCATGGGCTTTTTCGTGGCCGTGACCGGCAGGACCGACAGCTTCCAACTGTTCAGCTGGAACACGATGTAGCCGTCCACGTCCCGGCCCAGGTCCCCGGCCAGCACCGCGCTCATCCGGGTCGGGCCTTTGGCGATCACGGGAAGGAACTCGATCTCCGCGAAGGCGCCGGTGAGCGCGTTATTGTACTTCTCCATCACCGGCGCAAAGTCAAAGCCCAGGTTGGGCCAGTCGTTGCTTTTCTGGACCACGGCGCTCAGCACGTACACCACGCGGAGCCGCAGCTTCCCCAGGGCAGGGCGCGCCCGCGCCCAGCCTGGCGCGGCCATCAGCCCCGCCCCCGCGCACAGCGCGCATCCGTCCGTTAAAAAACGCCGGCGGTCGGTCCCGCCTTCCTTCCGTCCGCAACGATCTGATTTCACCATGGCTTCATCCTTTCCCGGGTTTTTTCCCGAAGTAAACAAGGGTCTGATCTTATTTTACCTCTTGCCCTCAATCGGAGCAGGCCGCGCAGGTCCATTTCTTCATATATTCGTAAATCGGAGTTCCCTCGACGGCCATGACCCATAGATAATAACCTTCATGAAGCTCCACGACTTTCGCCCTTGCATATCCCTTTTCCTTGCCCGGCTCATAAAGTCCGGAGTCCCAGTTTTTGGGGACGAATTTTTGAGGGTCGGAGGAGCGGATGATTATCAGGTCCGGGTTCTGGGCAAGGACGTATCCGGGCTCGCGCTCTCCGGTAAGCGCGATATGGGGATCGTTCAGTCCGAAAGTGTCAATGACGCGCCAGTTGGAATAATACGCGACCGCGCCCGCGTCCAGGATGGCCAGGAGCGGTGTGCCCGAGGAGGGGGCAAACGAGGCCAGATACTTGCCGAGAGCGATATGGGCCCGTCCCATCTGAACGGCTGACGTTCTCGGAAACTTGATGTAGTCGCCGGTCACGGACCGCTCGACGGAAAAAGCGGCCAGCAGAACCACAATGGTCCCGGCGGCGTAAAACGCAACCCGGTCCGATTTAATGGCAAGCCTCGCCTTAAGCCACGCCAGGACCACGGCCAGGCCCAGGGCGGAGAAGGCCAGGATCGAGGGAGTCGCGGGAACCAGGTACCGCCATAAATACCCCATAATATGAGCCGGAAAGAGGAAAAAGCCGAGGAACCCGGCGATGGCCGCCGCCGCAGGCAGGAACTTGCGGCCTCCCCAGACGAATGCGATGAGCGCAAAGGGCGTGTAAAGCCCCAATCTCCAGAAGTAGCTGGTCAGGAAGTACAGGCCGGTAAAACCCCGGTGTCCGCCCACCTTCAAATAAAAGGGGAGCGGGAAAAGGACATGGAAATAAGCCAGACGCAAGATGAAATAGGCGAGCCCGGGCAAAAAGTAATATAGAGCGACGGCTTTAACCAGCGCGGTCCTGGCCCGGCCCGGCATGACGGCGAGCAAGCACGTGAGTCCCAGGATGGCGACCAGATTGCCTTCGGGCCGGCACAGCCCGAGCAGGAGCGAGCACAGGGCCAGCCAAGGAAAAATTTTCGGTCCCGCCCCGGACGCGGCTCTGGTCACCAGATAGATGAAGAGGGTGAAGAAAAAGGTGAACAGCGCCGTTTCCATCCCCGTCACCGCGTGGAGGCCGGTAACAAGCTCGGAGCCCAGGAAAACCACGCCTGCGGAGGCCAGAAGGGCCGGGGACTTGAAATCGTGCCCGGCCAGCATCTCCTTGATGAAAACAAAGGTAAGCGCCATGGAAGAGACGGTGAAGAAGATGCCGAGGGCCTTGGAGAAAAGCACCGGGTCGAGGCGCAGGACAAAGGGAACGGCCATGATCATGACCCACGGGAGCGAGGTGTATCCTTCAACCGGCGGCGATCCCTGGTTCCAGGCCAGCCCGAAGCCCGCGACCAGGTTGCGGGAGTACCTGAAAATAATGAAGGTGTCGTCCACGACGACCGGCCAGGACCTGACGCAAAAAAAAGCGAACAAGGCCATGCCGGCAATGATCCCGAAGACGCAAGCGATCTGATCCGGCCGGCTCTTCCCGGCGGCTGACGGTGAATCCATGTTTTTTTCCAACTCTTTCGTGGCGTTAAAAATTCCGGGCTGTAATAATTGATGCTTTTGCTTATTCGTCCGTTTTTTATTTCCTCTTCAACTCTTCCATCGCCTTCTTCGCAACCTCGTTCCCCGGGTCCAGGCTCAGGATTTTTTTATAGGTGCGGCGGGCGTCGGCGAATTCGGAGAGGCGGGTCTGGATTTTGGCGAAGAGGATGAGGTAGTCGAGCTTTCCGGGCTTGCGGTCGAGGGCGAGGAGCACGTTCATGCGGGCGGCGTTGAGATCGCGGCCGTGGGCCTCGATCATGCGGGCGAGGTCGTAGCGGTACTCGGGGGTTTCGTTATCGAGCTCGACGGCGCGGGACATCCACTTGATGGCCGGGCCGAACTTTCCTTCGTCCTCGATATAGATGGCCTTGAGGGCGGCGTCCTTGGCCTGTCGGGCCTGGACCATGCGGCGGGCCTTGGCGAGCGCGGCCTGGAAGCCGTCCTTTTTCGGGTCGAGGGCCACGGCGAGCTTGAAGTTGAGCTCGGCGCCGGCGTGGTCTCCTTTCTGGAAGTCGGCGATTCCGCTTTCGTAGAAGCTCTTGGCGAGGTCGGGGTTGGTCTCGGGCAGCGGTCCGGGTCCGACCTCTCCGGACCAGAGGGCGTCGAAGGCAACGTCGTCCTCCTTTTCGAGGGCGCCGGTGAAGTCGGGGATGGTGAGGTCGTACTCGCGGCGGGCGCGCTGGTCGGAGAGGGTCTCGTAGGCGCGGGTGAGGATGCGGAAGATCTCCTTCAATTGCTCGCGGGTGTCGGGGTTCTGCTCCTTCATGAAGCGGTCGGGGTTGTACTCGCGCATGAGGCGGAAGTAGGAGCGGCGGATGGCGGCGGGGTCGGCGTCGGGGTTGAGCTGCAGGACCTGGTAGTGGTTCAGGTCTTTCAAGAATTCGAGGTACTGGGCGACCTCGGCGTCGGGCGCGGACTTGCCGGCCTCGGCGGGACCGTCGCTACTGCCGCGCGAGATGACGGAGCGGTCGAGCAGGCGCTTGATCACGTCCTGCATGACGGCGCTGTCCATGCGGGTCATTTTGCGGAGGGCCTCGACCGTGCTCGATCCCCCGGTCTCCGCGAGCGCAATGATCACCTCCCACTCCGCGTCGGAGAGGCTTAAACTCACCACCTCCTCGTCCTTGAAGACCTCGTCAAGTGAGAGGACGGCGTCGTCGTGAGGGTCGCGGGACATGGTAAATGCAGGAGTAGGTAGTAGATAGTAGGTAGTAGATAGGGAGGAAAAGGCGCCGCAACCCTATCTACTACCTACTACCTACTATCTACTTTTTCCTCCTCCTTTCGCTTCAAAGCCCCAACTCGGAGCTGATTCCCTTCATGGCCCCGATCGCTATTCCCATGAACTCCTCCATGGACAGGCCCAGCTCGGCGCAGGCGGCGATGCGCTCGCGGGAGGCGCCGGCGGCGAAGCGTTTTTCCTTGATGCGCTTCAGGGCGAAGGGCACGTCAATGGGCGCGAGCTTTTTCTCGGGGTGGATCAAGGCGCAGGCGACGACGAAGCCGGTGACGGGATCGGCGCAGTACACGGCCTGGTTCATGAGCTTGTCGCGGGGGGCTTTGTCGGCGTGGGCCTTGACCGCCTCGATCACTTCCGCGTCCACCCGGCCCTCGAGCCACTCGGCGGAGACGAGGCCGTGGCGGTCCGGGTCCTTCACCGTCACCTCATAATCCAGGTCATGGAGCAGGCCCACAAGCTCCCATTTGTCCGCGTCTTGGCCGAAGCGCCGGGCGAGTCCGCGCATGACGGCGGCGACGGCCAGCACGTGCTTGCGCAAATTCGCATTGGCCAGTTTCGACTCCATGAGGCGCCTGGCTTCTTCCCGGTCCATTATTCCCCTCTCCTCTTTAGATGCCGCTCTCTCGATTAATTATCAGGCACGAGTATCGGGGTGTCAAACCATTTGCCTTGCAATCATGCATGAGTTGTATTAAGGTTTCAGACCAGTTCCCGCCAAGACACAGGAGGATTTAAGATGAGAGTCAAGATGGATTTTCAGGGCGGCGCGCTGGCGCTGTTCGGGTACACGCTGCTCGCGGGCATCCTGGCGTATTTTTTCATCGTGCCGCTGGCGTGGGGGTATGCGATGCTGTTCGGGTTCATCGCGGCGAACACGCGGCTCTCGGACGGCAACTACGTGCAGTTCGTGGGCAAGGGTGGCGAGATCTGGTGGATTGTGCTCTTCGCGATCCTGCCTTTTTTCTTTCCGATGCTGACGCTGATCGGGATGAAGCAGGGTGACCAGCCGCCGCCGCTTTACTTCATCCTTCTCGTGCTCGCCATCCCGGTCTCGCTCTATTTCAGCTTCCTGCTGATGCGCTGGATGATCGGCTCGATCGTGTTCGGGTGGGGCGGCCGCCTCACGTTTAACGGGGGCTTCCTGGGCATGCTGGGCTGGATGTTGCTGACTTACGTCTCCGCCATCCTCATCATCCTTCCCTTCTGGGTGATGTCCGCTTTCATCCGCTGGACCTGCGAGAACACCAGCTCTTCCACCGGCGACCGCCTGATCTGGACCGGCTCCGGGTGGGGCCTCTTGTGGCGTATGTTCGTGCTCTATCTCACCAGTATTTTCATCATCCCCATCCCCTGGATGATGAAATGGTTCACCCACTGGATGATCGAGCACATCGAGATCGAGCGGGCGGGGGTGGCGCAGGTGCAGTACCCGAACCCGCAGTATCCTCAGTACCAGCAGGCTCCGCCGGGAGCGCCGCTGCCTCAATGAGCCGTGTTTTGGGGGCGCTGGTGCGGTATCCCGGCATCGGGGTTACAATAGCTTAAGATTGTGGTGCGGGCCTCTGGCCTGCACCAAGAGTTCTTTGCAGGCGGGACGCCTGCACCGCAATGTCAATAAATTGCTGAGACACTACCCTGGGGCGTTGGAGCTCCAGGAGTCAGTGGGAGCGGGTGATGGTATTCGTAAAAATGGTCCTCATCAGCATGAGGCCGAAGCAGTGGATCAAGAACCTGATCATCTTCGCTCCGGTGGCCTTTGCCCAGAAGCTGTTCGACCCTCCCATGTTCCTGGTCTCGCTGGCCGCGTTCTGCTGCTTCTGCCTGGCGTCGTCGGGCGTGTACCTGTTGAACGACGTCACGGACCGGGAGGCCGACCGTCACCACCCGGAGAAAAAGGACCGGCCCATCGCCTCGGGCCGACTTTCGGTGGCGGCGGCGCTGGCCGGGATGGCGGCGCTTTTTACGGCGAGCTTTGTCGGCGCTTTTTTGATCAGGCCGCTCGTGCTCTTGGTCGTCGTTGCCTACGTCGCGCTCAACGTGTCGTATTCGTTCGCGCTCAAGCGGATCGTGATCATTGACGCGTTCAGCATCGCGTTCGGGTTCATCTTGCGGATGCTGGCGGGGGGAGAGGCGCTCCGGCGGATTGACCCGAGCATCGTGATCTCCACCTGGATCATCCTGTGCACTCTGCTGGGCTCCCTGTTCCTGGCCTTCTGCAAGCGGCGGCAGGAGCTGGGCCTGGAGGAGAAGGCCGCGGACCACCGGTCCACGCTCAACCATTACGGCGTCAGTTTTCTCGACCAGATGATCTCGATCTCGTGCGCGGCCACGGTCATGGCCTACGCGCTGTGGACCATGTGGCCGGAGACGGTGAGAAAGTTCGGGACGCAGCGGCTGTTCTGGACCGTGCCGTTCGTCTGCTACGGCATCTTCCGCTACCTCTACATCGTGCACCAGAAGAACGAGGGCGGGTCTCCGTCCAAGGTCTTCCTCACCGACCGGCCGCTCCAGATCAACATCCTGCTCTGGATCGTGACGGTGATTCTGGTGCTGTACGGGAAGAAATTGATCGGACTCTGGTAGGGGCAGGCCCCCGTGCCTGCCCAATGCCGGGGCGCCCCTAGCGCGGCTCAAAGCCGCAACCAAAGAGTTAATTAACAAGGATATTCAGGATGTCAAGGATAAGATTTTTATCCTTAATATCCTAAACATCCTTGTTCATAAATTCTTTCATCCGGTTGCGAACAATATCGTGAAAAGTGCAAAGAAATTTATGCATCTTGCATGATAGTAGTACAGGGGGGCGCCCCTACGCCGCTGATGGAAGTCTAAAGCGGTCCGTTCCGCGATCCCGCCCGCAGTCCGGATTAATTCAGCGTGGGGCAGGCACCTTCATCAATGGTCCCGTAACCCACGTCGCCCGGGCATTGATTGTCTTGTTGGTCGCAAAGCTCCGGCGCGCCCGGATAGACCAGGCTGTCGCCGTCAGCGCAGTCCGGGCCCGGGCGGACGATGTAGTCATCACACCCGGCAAAGAAGCCGTCGCCGTCAACGTCAAAGCAGGTATCGCACGAGAGCCAGTTATCGGGGTCCTGGTCGTCGCAGTCGGGGCCGTTGATGCCGGTGTAATCATCGCATGAGACATACCAGCCGTCTCCGTCCGCGTCCACGCAGGCGGTGCACGTGTCCCAGACTCCGGGGTTCCGGTCATCGCAGTCCCGGGCCTCGAAGCAGGTGACCTCGGGCCGCGGGAACCCCGCCCCCACCTGCTCGCCCGGATACATCGCGCCATAGCCGTCGCCGTCGTAGTCCACGCACAGGAACACCGCGGTGTCATCTTCGCCGCAGTCCTGGAACCAGCCACAGATGAAGATGGACATTATAAAGATGCACAGGAAAGATATGGATAGCCTGGGGATTCGGGTCTTCATTGCTTGCCTCCTTAACATTTGTATTATCGCCGCTTTGAGCATGAGTTGTCAAAAGTCAATTTATCTTTACAGGCGCGGGCGGATGGGAGATAACGGAAGCGCACGAAAAAACCGACCGGGCATTTTTCTCGGGGTCAGCGTTTTCTGGCGGGGTGATCAAAGAGGGGCAAAATATCGGCTCCCGCGACTTTGAGGGCGGAATTGGCGGAGTTATTGGCGTAGGTAGGCCAATCGGGCTCATAGTCATCAACCTGGTCGCCCCATTGGACCCAGCCTTTTCTTTTACCCCGGGCGAAAAGCTCCAGGTAAGGTCCTGGACTGCAGGCCTCGATGATATTGTAGATTTCATCGGGTTTTTTGGAATGCTCGCGTTTTTGCGCGCAGATGATGTTCACTTGCCGGCGGCCCGGCCCAAGGGTCCGCATCTGGCCCCTGATGCCGAAAAGGATCATTTCCGTGGTGTTGCGGAAGTAAAACCCCACGCCGCGTCCATCCGGCCCCCCGTCTTTGCGCACCTTGTGCCAGATGATATTGGTCTTGTAAGTGAATCCCCAGGCTTTCATCACATCCAGGCCATAAGGCAGCAGGGCGTTCGGAATCCATAGATATAGATGACTGCTCTCCGCGGCAACCCGGCCTACGGGGATGTCCATGATTTCTTCAAAGCTCAGGGTAGTGTAGCGGGAGAGGCGGCGGTGCTCGGGCGCCATCTTGCCGGTGCGGTTTGCAAAACGCCAGGGAGGATCAGCCTGAATAGTGCGGAACTTCCCCCGGACGCTTCGCGAGAAATCCTCGGCCACGGTCAATACTTTGGTCATTTCAGCGGTCCTTTTCATACAATTTTTTGGTGATTCCGAATACGATCAGGGGACAGCCGCCCCCGCTGCCCCCTTTGATCCTCGGGAGCAATTTGCTCACGTGAGTTGTCGAGGCCCCATAGGAGGACCCGCGGCCAAGATCGTTAAAAATTTCCTGAAGATCATCGCAACGGGTAATGATGATCCCGACGCTAATTGCCCGGAGATCAAACAGGAGGCGGAAGTTGTTCAAGTCGCGATCGAAAAAAGGGTCTTTGTTGTTCCATTCGATCTCCAGCGCGACGCGGTTTTTATAGCAGTCCACCTTATGAGTTGGCGACTCCATAACGTTGTCGTCAACCTTGATCTGAGTGGAGAAGTCCTTCTCCACCCACCCCCGCTGGATCAATTGGCCGTCAATTGCTTCCGCGACTTTCGATTTACTTCCTCCGCCAACAGCGATCCAACTTTTTCGGAAGCGGAAATTGGCAAGGACCTCCGTCATATCCCGCCACTCGTCAGAGAAATCGTTGTGAAGGATAGCGCAGGCATGCTTCCATTCATGCACTTCGTAGTTCTCTCGAATGAAAGGGGGCAGAAGATCAATGGTCATGGCTTATATGGTATCGGAGCGCCGTTTGGAATTCAAGGCGATCCCTTTTATGATGTTTATCGTTCACGGGAGGGAAACAATGAAAAAGGCAACGATTCTATTTTTCGCGGTGCTTCTGATTATTGGAATAGCCGGCTGCCTGCGCATGGAGATCGTGAAGAGCAGGTATGAGAAGGCGCCGTCCTTGCCGACGATCGAGGGCACGCTCAAGGTGGCGGGCCTGGAGGGGCCGGTGGAGATTGACCGGGACGCTTACGGGGTCCCGCACATCATGACGGAGAACGAGCACGACCTGTTCTTCGCGATCGGCTACACGCAGGCCCAGGACCGGCTGTGGGAGATGGTGTTTTTGCGGGCCTTGTCCGAGGGCCGGATGAGCGAGCTGGTGGGCGACATGGGGATTCCGGGCGAGAAGATGATGGGTTTCCCCATGTCCACCACGGGCATTGACAGGACCCAGCGGATCCTGGGCATGAAGTGGCTGGGCGAGGTGGGCGAGGCCCTGCTTCAGGACCAGGACCCGGCGATTTATCATCAGCTTCACGCATACTGCGACGGGATCAACGTTTTTATCGCGACGCACCAGGAATGGGACCAGCTCCCCATCGAGTTCCAGGTGCTCAAGGTCCGGCCCGCGCCGTTTCGGATCGCGGACATGATGAGCCTCAACGTCTTCATCGGGGCGATGCTGGCCGGGAACATGGACGAGGAGCTGATGCGCTACGGGTTCTTCAAGAAGTACGGCTCGGACCTGGGCTGGCAGCTCATGGGGCTGCACTACTCGCAAGGCCCGACCATCGTGCCGCCGGAGCTTTTGCAGAACAAGCTCATGCATCCGCGCGAGCTTGTGCCCGGCGGCCGGCCGTCAGCCGCGGAGCTCGGGTACGATTTCGACCAGCTCTCCGCGGACGCGGCGCTTCAACTCCTCGCCGCCGAGTCGTCTCTGAAGAAGGCGCTCTACGTTGATTATCCTTTGGCTTCGAACAACTGGATCGTGAGCCCGAAGATCACGGAGTCGGGCCACGCCATGGTGGCGAACGACCCTCACCTCGAACACATCGAGCCTTCGCTCATGTACCTGATGCACGTGAAGGGCGCGGGGTTCGACACTTATGGCGCCACCTTCCCCGGGATGCCGTACGTGGTGCTGGGTCACACGCGGAAGCTGGGGTGGGGCGAGACCACCTCCATCGCGGACGTGCAGGACCTGTTCATCGAGACCACGGACGCGGCGCACCCGGGCATGTACCGGTACAAGGGCGAGTGGCTGCCGTTCACGGTGCGCAAGGAGATCATCAAGGTGCGGGTGGGCGGCCGGCTGGTGGACAAGGAGCTCGAGGTCCGGCAGAGCATCCACGGTCCGATCATCAACGACATCGCGGGGGACCTGCCCAAAGACACGCCGCCGATTGCGATGCGGTGGGTGGCTTGGGACTTCACGCGCGACGTGCGGCTGTTCGAGCAGCTGGTGCAGTCGGCCACGGTGGACGATTTCATGGCGCGGGTCAAGGAGCACGGGCTCACTGACCTCCCGCTGATGAGCGGCGCGCATACCTTTAACGCGATCGGCAAGGGCGAGAGCATCGAGGATTTCAAGCAGGGCATGGACAAGCTGGTGCTGCCGAACCAGAACTGGGTGGCGGCGGACTCGGCCGGCCACATCATCTATCTGCCGGGCGGGCTGGTGCCGATCCGGAACAAGGGGATCGGGGTGCTGCCGGTTCCGGGCGAGTCGGGCGAGTTCGACTGGACCGGGTTCATCCCGCTCTTGGAGCTGCCGTGGGCGCAGGACCCGGACCGCGGCTACATGGTGACCGCGAACAACGAGGTGGTGGACGCGGAGTGGTACCCGTACGTGTTCGAGACCAACTACGGCGACGGCTACCGGGCCTGGCGCATCGAGGAGCTGATCAATGAATTGAAGCCGCTCTCGATGGACGACATGAAGCGGATCCAGAACGACGTGCGGGTGAAACGGGCGGACTGGGAGATACCGTTCATCACGGCGGCCATGGAGAAGAAGAAGCCGACCGACCCGCAAGTGGTGAAGGCCTATAACGAGCTCAAGGCCTGGGACCACGAGGCGAGCCTCGACGCCACCGCGCCCGTGCTCTTTTTCACCTTCACCAGGGCGCTCCGGAAGAATACGCTCTCGGACGAGGTCAAGGACGAGGATTTCGGAAAGTTCCTGGAAAGCGGCGACCTGGACATGGTGATCGGGCTGTGGATGGACCAGGGCGGCTCTCCGTTCTTCGACGACCAGCGGACCAAAGACAGGGTCGAGGACATGGACGACATGATCGTCAAGTCCCTGAAAGACGCCATGGACGAGGTGGAGAAGGAGTATGGCCGGGACCCGGCGAACCGGGAGTGGGGCAAGCTTCACTACATCAAGTGGTACAGCCCGTTCGGGTGGGGTCCGCTGGCGGACATGTCGGTAGGTCCGTTCCCGCACATCGGCGGACCGGGCACGGTGCGCAACGCGGGAGTCACCGGCTTCGGCAAGGACCCGTGGAAGTGCCTGGGCGGGCCGGTGCTGCGCCACATCATGGACATGGGCGATCCGGACAACGCGCAGATCGTGATTGACGGCTCCCAGTCGGGCCAGTGGCTCTCGCCGCATTACCGCGACATGCACCCGCTGTGGCTGAACTCCGAATACCTGACCGCGGTGATGGACCCGGTCAAGGTGAGAGCGCAGGCCAGGTATCGGTTGACATTGGAGCCGTAGGGAGAAGGGAAAAAGATATTTTTTTGCCGCAGATGAACGCAGATGAACACAGATAAATAAATTCTTTCTCTTTTCTTATCTGCGTTAATCTGCGTTCATCTGCGGCTTAATTTCCCCGCGCTTTTTATCACAGCACCTCGAACCACATCAGCACCCCGATCAGCACGAAGAGCGCCGCCGCTCCTTTTTCCAGGTACTCGGTGGGGATGAGCTTGGTCAGGCCTTCGCCCACCAGCACCCCGATCAGCGTGACCAGGGCCATGGCCAGGACCGCGCCCAGAAATACCGCCACCGGCTTGCCGGTCTTGCCGGTCATGGTGATGGCCGCGAGTTGGGTCTTGTCGCCGAGCTCGGCCACGAACAGCGCCGCGAACGTCGCGCCGAAAACCTTCCAGTCCATGTCAGCCTCCTGGTAGCGCCGGCATCCTGCCGGCGGACGTTGCCGCCGGGCCGGTGGCGCTACGTATTATCGTTTGATTTTATGATCGGGGCAAGTTAGGCTTTGAGGAGGCGGAGCCGATGTTGTGAAGCCTTACATGATACCCGAGGACGTTATCGAGAAGGAGAACGCCAAGCTCGCGCGGCATCTTGACGCGCGATTCAAGGAGCTTGGCCACGCGCTCGCGGAGCGGGGGATCGAGATCGAGGCGGTGGTGGAGCAGGCGGGCAAGTTCGCGGCGGCGGTGCCGTCGTGGGGCGTGGCCAGCGGCGGCACTCGGTTCGGCCGGTTCCCGGTTCCCGGCCAGCCGCGCGACATCTACGACAAGATTGACGACGCGGCCGCCATTCATCAGCTCACCCGCGCGAACCCGACGGTATCTTTGCACATCCCGTGGGACCAGGTGGACGACACGGCGGCGCTCAGGAAGTACGCCCGGGCGCGCGGTCTCGGCTTTGACGCCATGAACTCGAACACGTTCGAGGACCAGCCGGGCCAGCGGTATTCCTACAAGTTCGGGAGCCTGTCGCACACGGACCGCGCGGTGCGGGAGCAGGCGATCGCGCACAACCTGGAGGTCGCGGCGATCGGACAAAAGCTGGGGAGCCGGGCGCTCTCCATCTGGATCGCGGACGGATCGTGCTTCCCGGGCCAGGCCTCGCTGTCCGCTTCGTTCGAGCGCTACCTCGGGAGCCTGAAAAAAATTTACGCGCGCCTGCCTAACGACTGGACCATGTTCATCGAGTACAAGCCGTTCGAGCCGGCGTTTTATTACACGGTGCTGGCGGACTGGGGCGCGGCGCTGATGGCGGCCCATGAGGTCGGGCCGCGGTGCAAGGTGCTGGTGGACCTGGGCCATCACCTGCCGGGGACCAACGTGGAGATGATCGTGGCGCGCCTGATCGCGGCCGGCCGGCTCGGGGGCTTTCATTTCAACGACAACAAGTACGCGGACGACGACCTCAGCGCAGGCTCGATTGATCCGTACCGCCTGTTCCGCGTGTTCCACGAGCTCACGCTGGCAAGCCGGGCGCAAGGCCGGAAGTTCCGGCCGGCTTACCTCATTGACCAGAGCCACCTGTTGAAGGACCCGATCGAGGAGCTTTGCATGACCACGGTCGAGTTGCAGCTCGCTTACGTCCAGGCCCTGCTCGTTGACAACGAGGCATTGGAGTCTTACCAGAATAGTAACGACGTGATGATGGCGGAGACGGAGCTCAAGAAGGCGTTCAAGACCGACGTCGGGCCGGTCGCGGCCATGGCCCGCAAGCGCGCGGGAGGGGCGATCAACCCGATCGCGGCGTACCGCGCGAGCGGTTACCGGGAGAAAAAAGCGAAGGAGCGTGGAGGCTGAATATGGAACCTAAAAAAGACAAGCTGCATTATCACCCGATTCACGACAAGAAGGGCAAGGCCGCGTTTTACCTGGACCAGGACAAGATCCACATTTATTCGTGGGACGGCGAGCCAATGGCGTTCGTGGAGAAGGGCGCGATTTATACGTTCAAGGCCAAGTTCCTGGGCTGGCACGACGAGGGGTGGGTGCGGGACGACGACGGCAAGTGCGTGGGCTTTACCGAGCCGGGCAAGGGCGGGCCGAACCCGCCGGCGGCCAAGCGCTCCGACCCTCCGCCCGACCACAAGGAGGCCCCGGAAAAGCCGGAGATCCGGGACACGCCGCCCCGGCCCGTGCGCAAGCCGGTGTGGTCCAATCTATCGGACGTTGAGTTCTTCGCGGCCAAGAAAACGGCGGCAAAGAAAAAATAGACATGTCCGACCATGAAGGGCAAGACCGGCCGGGTGATGGGCCTGCTTCAGGGCCTCCTGGGGAGGACCCGGCCGGGAAGCCGGCCCCCGTGGTTCTCTCCGATGCCGCCCCCCCCATCAGTCCCCGCCTGAAAATCGCGATGGAGGCCGCGGCCGTCTGCGGCCTTGCCCTCGTCTGCGTTTTTCTGCTTTACGGCCCGCGGTGGCTCTCCGGCCTGTCCATTTTCCGCGGCGCCATCCAGGAACAGTATTACCTGCTCGGCCAGTACGCCTTCGACCACCAGATTGTCGAGGAGTTCAGGGAAGGCTATTTCCCGCTGTGGAACCCGATGAACGGCCTGGGCACTCCTCTGCTCGGCAACATGCTGTGCGGCGCGTTGTATCCGTTGAAGCCCATCGTCTATGTCTGGTCCGGCCTCGCGGCGCGGGACTTTTACATCGTGCTGCGGCTTCTGATGGCCGCGCTGTTCACGTTCGCGCTGGCGAAGAAGCTCCGGCTCGCGTTCCCGGCGGCGGCGGTGGCGGCCATCTCGTTCGCCTTCACCGGATACATGAAGATGTTCGTGAACGAGAACTACCTTAACGCGGACGTGCTCCTGCCGGCCGCGGTGCTGCTCACGCTGCGACTTAAGGGAGGCCGGAAAATCCGGGACGTGGTCCTGCTCGGACTCGTCACTTTCGCCGTGCTCAACAACGGCCATCCGGAGGCGGCGTTTTACACGCTCCTGCTCCCGGCCTTGCTGGCGGCCGCGGCGTCGCTCGGGCCCGGACGCGCCCGGATGACCGCGCCGCTGTTCGCGGCGGGCGTCGGCGCGGGCGTCATGCTGTCGCTGCCCATGATTCTGCCGTTTTTAGAGTACTGGTTCCGCGGCTATCATTTCCACGTTCCGGGGACCGGGTTCTTCCATTACTCGGCGCGGCAGGCGGTGGCGCTCTGGTCGCCGTGGTTTTTCGGAAAGGCGCCGGCGGGCGCGCCGTTCCTGACAACGCCGCATATCGTGTGGCCGGAGACGCTCGCGGGCATGCCCGCGTACGCGGAGAGCTCGGTGCCGTGGCTGATTCCGGCGCTGGGCGCGGTCCCGCTGCTCCTGGCCATGATTGCCGTTTCCAAGCCGCGCGAGCTTGGCCGCACCGACCTCTCCCTGTTCGCCTATGCCCTGTTCTTCCTGGGCGTCATGTTCGGATTGCCGCTCTTTCGGCTGATCGGGTACGTGCCCGTGTTTGCCTTTTCCGGGAACTTCAAGCACCCGGAGCCGGGAGTGGCGCTCTGTATCGCGCTGCTCGCCGGCCGCGGCCTGCAAGAAATTTTGCGGGGACGGGTGAGCGGGACGCGGGCCGCGAACGTGCTGGTCGTCACGCTCATAGCGGTCATGGCCATGGGCGTGATTTACGAGCCGCTGCCCGGCGGCGCCGGGTTCATCAACAAGTATTCCGGCACGGTCCTCATCATCCTCACGGCGGCCGGGGCATGGCTCACCTGGAGCGCGTATCAGTTGAGCGGGAAAGGGAAGAGCGGGGGTCTTAATCCGGCCATGCGCTCGGCAATCGTTCTCCTCGCCGGGAGCCTCTCTCTGGCAGCGGTCATGGCTTGCCTGGTGCTGGACGGGTTGGCGCAGCCCATGCGCGATCCGGGCTATGAAAAGAGGATCAGCGCGGGCGGGGGTGTGGCGCGGCTCGAGGACCTTCAACCGCTGTCCCGGGTTTACATCAGCCAGGACATCTCGCCGCCGAACCTGAACATCCTGTTCGGTCTGGCCGACATCAGGGTGATGGACGGAGTGAACGACCGGCGCCTGGTGGAGGCCGTGAACCGGATCAACGGCCATGACCGCGCCGCCGCCGGAACATACTGGTACAAGGAGACCGGATACCTCCAGCCAATGCCCGACATGCTGAAAAGCCCGCTGCTCCAGCTCTTCAACGTGGGCTACGCCCTGATGGACGGGCCGCTGCCCTATAACCGCGCCATGGAGCGCGCGCTCGAGCAAGGCTTCGTGCTCGCGCCGGGCCCGGGATACGTGGGCCGGGCGCGGTTCCCGATCAAGGGCGGCAGCGCTCCCGGCCTGCTCACGCACCCGCCCTCCAAGATCGTCTGGGACGGCGGCGGGGACGACCACCTTGCCGGCGGCACGCTCCTCGTCCACTTCCGTCCGGCGCTCATTACGGAGGCCGTGGCCAAGGAGACGGACGGGCTATGGCTCATGGTGGGTCATGGCCGCGGGATCGCCTACGCCCGCTATCTGCATCCGCGCCGGCAGCCAACGGACGCGGACGTGGACTTCGTGCTCATGGGGCTCTCATGCGCGGGCGAGGGCGCCGGCGGCGGCGAGATCGTACTTTCCTCATTGCCCGGGGCCTCCAACGATTATGACCAGGCGGGATGGGCCGACCTGCGCGCGGGCGGACCCGAGGAATTCGACCCCGGCCCCTGGCAGGAGCTCACCCGCGGCGAGACCTGGCTCTATCACAACCCGGAGGCCCTGCCGCGGGTGTCGCTGGTCCGCGGGCTGATGAAACTGGAAGGGGACGGCGCTCTCACGGAGCTGGCGGACGGGGTGGTTGATCCGCGGCAATCGGTTATCATCGAAGACGTGGCTGACAATGCGGGGCCGGGCCGGGAAGCAAGCGCGGGCCTGCCCGGCCGGATCAGCGCGGTGAATTATTCCTCGCAACGCATCGGAGTTGACGCCGAGCTGTGGGACCCTGGCCGCCTGTTGGTCGCGGACCTTTATTACCCCGGCTGGCGCGCGCTGGTTGACGGGAAGGAAGAGCGGATCGAGCGGGCGGATTATTGCTTGCGCTCGGTTGAGCTTCTGCCGGGCCGTCATGAGGTGCAGCTTCTCTACGCCCCGGCCTCTTTCCGGCTCGGGCTGTGGGCCATGATCGGAACTCTCTTGTCAATGGCAGGCATGGTCCTCGGTGGGGCAGCCCCAAAGAGGAAACCAATGTTAAATGTTAAGACCTGACCCTAAATTCCCCCGAACGGTGGACAGACAAGAATGTCTGTCCTACCTTCGAGGATGGAATGATGACGGATGAAAGAATCACACCCCGCTTCTGGCCCGCGGCCATGGTGAATGTCACGAACAAGTGCACGTTGCGCTGCGGGCACTGCTTTGTTTTCCGGGAGGGGAACCCGACGGATACGCGGGACGAGATGGATGATGAGACCATGATCGCGACCTTGGCTGGCTTGCAGAAGCGCCACGGCATCAACACCATGCTGTGGATGGGCGGAGAGCCGCTGTTGCGGCCGGAGGTGCTGCGGGAGGGGGTGAAGATATTCCAGCGGAACAACATCACCACCAACGGCACCCTGGACCTGATTGATTTACCGCGCAGCATTTACATTGTTTCCCTGGACGGGCCGCCGAAGATCAACGACGAGGTCCGGGGAAAGGGCTCGTTCGACAAGGTGATGAAGACGCTTTCGCGGGTACCGGAGAATTTCGGCCCGACGGTCATGGTGCAGTGCGTGGTCACCAGGAAGAACGAAGGAAGCCTGGCCGAACTGGTGGAGATATTGCGGGGGACCCGCGCGCAGGGCATGACCTTTTCTTTTTACGTGCCGCGCAAAAACGACACTTCCGAGCTGACCTGGGGAACCCTGGCCCGCCGCGACCAGGCGGTGGCCGAGACCATGCGGCTCAAGCGGAAGTACCCGGACTTTATCTGGAACAACCGCCGCTCCCTGGAGCTGACGCTGTCGCAAAACGCCCGGGCCGTTACCGATAACTGTCCATCGAAGAGGTTCGTGCTGCCGCTGTACCTGGACCGCGATGCATTTGTCCAGCCCTTCTGCTGTTACGGCAACGACGTGGACTGCGACCTGTGCGGCGCCTGGGTGGTCTTCTATATCGCGGCCAAGATGGAGAAGAGCGGAGCAGCCGGTTATTAAGTTCGTGCCAGGCGCCATCTCCGCTCTGACCCGCCGGTCAAGAGGTGGGGCCGACACTCCTGTCGGCCCAGGCAGAGGGGACAAGAGTGTCCCCTCCACCGACATCTTTCTTCTTCGGGCGCCTCTATTTCCGCTTGACTTAAAGGCCGCTGATGGTATGGTCTTATTGTAGTTATCGGGACGTGATGCATGGGTGTTTATGAAGAGGCGGCCCGGATCCTTGCGGGCACGAGGAAGGCCGTGAGTTTCACGGGCGCGGGGGTTTCCCAGGAGAGCGGCATCCCGACGTTCCGCGACCCGGGCGGGCTATGGGACCAGTTCGATCCGGAGGAATTCGGGACTCCGGCGGGGATCATGGAGGTTTTCCAGCGTCGGCCGGAGGTGATCCGCCAGTTCCTGCTCCAGACCGTCGCCATCTTCGAGCAGGCCAAGCCGAACCCGGCCCACTTCGCGCTCAGCGAGCTCGAGCGCATGGGCATATTGACCGCCGTCATCACCCAGAACATTGACAACCTGCACACGGACGCCGGGAACAAAAACGTACTCGAGGTCCACGGCAACCTTTTCCGCGCGCGCTGCACCCGCTGCGACCGGCGGTATCCGCTGGACAAGGCGAGCTGGCTTAAGCAGGCGCGGGCGATCCTGGAAGACAATGCGGGCTTCGGGCTGGGCGCGGTGCTCAAGATCATGCCGGCGTGCGAGTGCGGCGGGATCACGCGGCCCGACGTTGTGATGTTCGGGGAAGCGGTGCTTGAGATCAACCAGTCGTTCCGCGCGGCCATGGCCAGCGAGGTGATGCTGGTTTTGGGGACCTCCGGCGTGGTCTATCCGGCGGGCGAGGTGCCGTATCAGGCCAAGCGGGCGGGGGCCAGGGTCATCGAGGTCAACCCCACGGAAAACTGTTACTCGAGCATAACCGACGTTTATATCAAAGAGCCCTCCGGCCAGGCCATGCCCAAAATCATGGCGTGCCTCAATAAATAGTTCTTCAAACCGGGGAATGGATAATATGTGTGGCGAGGATAAGGTAGAGCGTAGAGCGAAGGGCGAATGGCGTACATCAAATCAGCGCCGAAGTATCGGTCTTTCACGCCCTACGTCCTGCGCTCTACGCTCTACTCGCCTCCGATTCCATTCCACTGATATTTTTCGGATTCACTCTGGAAGGTGAAGAAAGTTAAAAATGAGCGGACCAGCGGTCCGGCGCGGGGACTAAAGTCACGATGAAGAAAAAATCCGGGGCTGGAATCAAGCGGTGTTTCCCGGCGGCGCTCATGTGCCTTGCGCTCACGGCGGCGGGGGCGTGCAATATCGAGCGCTCGGCCAAGGGCGAGGGACTGATGGAGGAGGCCCCGATCAACGTGCGCGCGGAATACCCGGTGGTCCGGCCGATGGAGGAAGTGATCGAGGTCCACGGCAACCTGGAGGCCACGGAGCAGGTTGACGTGGTGACGGAGGTCTCGGGTCCGATCGTTGCGATCATGGCCAAGGAAAGCGACCAGGTAGAGCCCGGCCAGGTGCTGGCCCGCATAGACGACGAGGAGTACAAGCTGAACCTCCGGCAGTCGCAGTCGGCCTATCGCGTGGCCCGGTCGGATTACCTCACGGCCAAGCAGCTTTTCGACGAGGGCATGAAGGCGCGCTCGGATTTTGAGAAGATGAAACGGACTTATGACGACGCGCGGTCCAACCTGGCGCTGGGCCGCATCCGCCTTGCCAACACCGAGATCAAGAGCCCGATCAAGGGCACGGTGGTGAGCAAGACGGCGGAGATGTATCACCAGGCCGGGGCCATGGAGGTCCTGTTCACGGTGGCGGACCTTTCCGGCTACAAGGTCCCGATCACGGTGACCGAGGCGGAGGTGGCCAAGATCCAACTGGGTCAGAAGGTGCGCGTGCGCATTGACGCGCTGGCACCCGACGCCGATTCCTTCCCCCTGGAGGGGACCGTCTCCAAGATCCAGCCGCGGGTGGACCCGCAGACCGGCACGGTGGGGGTGGAAGTGAGCGTGCCTGAGCCCGGGGCCAACGCGCGGCTCGGCATGTTCACGCGCCTCAAGATCGTGACGGCGACGCACCCGGAGGCGCTGGTGATCCCCAGAAAGGCGCTCTCGGCGGAGGACGGCAACCATGTCTGGACGGTGGGGAGCGAAGGCCCGAAGCTCGCGGAGATCCAGACGGGCCTTCTTGATCAGAAAGGGGTCGAGATCCTGTCCGGCCTCGCCCCAGACGACCTGGTCATTGTCGAGGGCCAGGCCGCGCTGACTCCCAAGAGCAAGCTCAAGATCGTGAACCAGGAGCCGGAGGCCGCGGCCGGCGACAGCGTGGTGCCGGAACAACCGTGAACCGTGCTAACCAAAATGGACGAACCGGAGGACCGCCAAGACGCCAAGAGCGCCGAGGATTATTTTTTAAGAGGGCTTGGGTGCGAGTTTTGTGGGCTTGGCGCTCGCGTCGGCCAGCTCGCCAAGCCGGTCGGGGGCACTGCCGTAGAGTTTTTCTTCGGGAGGCCATAAAGAAAAACCATGATTTACTTGGCGACCCTTGGCGCCCTTGGCGTCTTGGCGATTTTCTTACTGCCTGTTTTGGACAAGAGTAAACCATGAACCTTTCCGAAATTTCCATCCGCCGGCCCGTGGCCATCTCCATGGTGGTGGTCGGAATTCTGCTGCTGGGCTTCGTGAGCCTGGAAAAGATCCCGCTCAACCTTCTGCCGGACATCACGTATCCCAAGATCACCATCCGCACCGAGTATCCTCACGCCGCTCCGCGCGAGGTCGAGGAGCGGGTCACCAAGTTCGTCGAGAGCTCGGTGGGCATCATCAACAACGTGGTGAAGGTGAGCTCGGTGTCGCGTCCGGGCTGGTCCGACGTTTACGTGGAGTTCAAGTGGGGCTCGGACATTGACGTGATCTCGATGGACATCCGGGAGAAGCTCCAGCTCTTGGAGAACTTTTTACCGGAGGAGGTCGAGCGCCCGATCCTGCTCCGTTACGACCCGAACCAGGACCCGATCCTGACCCTGGCCGTGAACGGCGACATGGGACTCTCCGAGCTCCGGCGCTGGGTGGAGATGAACGTCGAGCTCGAGCTCGAGCGCATTGACGGGGTGGCCGCGGTCAAGGTCGAGGGCGGATATGAAGACGAGATCGTGGTGGACCTGGACGAGGAGAGGCTGGCGTCCTACGGCATCACCACCGCCACCGTGGTGGAGCGGCTCAAGCGCGAGAACCTGAACATCGCCAGCGGCTCGATCGAGGAAGGCGGCTCCAAGATCGCGGTGCGCACCTTAAACCGCTTCGAGAACCTCGACGACATCAAGAACGTGATCGTGGCCGATAAGAGCCAGTCCGGCGCCGGGGCCATCGCCTCGGCCGTCTCGACGCCCAGCGCGCCGTCCGGCGGGGGAGGGATGACCGGCATGTCCGGGATGGGCGGCGGCTTGGGAGGTCTCGGCGGACTGCTGGCCGGGCTGTCGGGCCTGTCCGCGGCATCCTCCACCTCCTCCACCTCCCCGGCCGCGCGCCAGGCGGTGATCCGGCTCAAGGACGTGGCCCAGGTGGATTTCCGGCACAAGGAGCGCACCGAGATCGCCCGCCTCGAAGGCCGCGAGTGCATCAAGGTCTCGATCTTCAAGGAGGGCGACGCCAATATCGTGACGGTGGCCCGGGCCGTGCACCAGGCCGTTGACTCGATCAAGGAAGAGCACCGGGCCGAGCCGCGGAGCGAGGAGTGGACCCGCAAATTGCGCAGTCCGGGCCGCAAGCTCCGGATCGTGGGCAACGCCGTCAGCAACGTCCTGCTTAACTATCGGCCGTTCACGATCGAGGAGGAGCCGATCGGGATGGAGCACGGGGTGAACATCAAGGTCATCTCCGACCAGTCGGTGTTCATCACCCAGGCCATCTACTCGGTGGCGCAGAGCGCGGTCTGGGGCTCGATGATCGCGGTGTTCGTGCTCTACGTGTTCCTGCGCAACGTGAGCTCGACCTTGATCGTGGGACTGGCCATTCCCATTTCCATCATCACCACCTTCAACCTCATGTTCTTCAAGAACATCACGTTCAACATCATGAGCCTGGGCGGACTGGCGCTGGGGGTGGGCATCCTGGTGGACAACTCCATCGTGGTGATCGAGAACATCATCCGGCGGCGCACCTTCGAGCCCGATCCGCGCATCAGCGCCGAGCGCGGCGCGCGCGAGGTCGGAGGCGCCATCACCGCCGCCACCCTCACCAATATTATCGTCTTCCTGCCCATCCTCTACCTGGAGGGGATGTTCCGCCAGATCTTCGGCGACCTGGCCTGGACCGTGGCCTTCTCCACCATCTCCTCCGAGGTCGTGGCCCTTTCCCTCGTGCCCATGCTCACCGTCATCATGGGCAAATGGGTCCGCTTCCCCCAGGAGCTGCTCGACGACCTCGACCTGCCCCCGGAGGTCCGCGAAAAAATGCGCCGCGAAAGGGACGCCGAGCTGAAAAGGATGGAAGAGGAAACCAGACAATCGGCCGCCGCGCCTCCGGAAACACCCGCCGGCAATCCCCTTAAATATGTGAACCACCGGGCGCGCCGCGAGCATGAGCTCCTGGTCCAGGGCAAGAAGCCGGGCTTCCTGTTCATGATCACGACCGTGCTCTCGTTCTCCGTCTTCGTGCCGCTGCTGCTTTGGGCCAAGGCGCTGAAAAAGATCGGCAGCGGCGGCGCCGGCCTGTTCGACCTGGTAATGAAATACCCGCTCAATTATTTCGACGCCGGTTTCGCCAAGCTGAAGAGATGGTATCCGGCGCTCTTGCGCCGCCTGCTCCGCCGGCCGTACCTGGTGGCCGGCACCGGGCTCACCCTGTCGGCCTGCTCCGTGCTCACCATATATCTTTTGGGCTGGGAGCTCTTGCCTACCGTGGACCAGGGCGAGTTCCGGGTCCGGGCCGAGTTCCCGACGGGCACGCCCATTGACGAGGCCAACCGCCGCATCTCCGTTCTCGAGAAGAAAATCCGCTCCATCCCGGGCGCGGACCAGTGGATCACCTCGGTGTTCGCCACCGTGGGCATCGGAACCGCCGAAGGGGAGGGCACATCAGAGAAGGCCGAGAACCTGGGCGAGTTCCACGTCGCCCTGGTGGACTGGACCAAGCGCGACGTCTCGGACGAACAGATCATCGCCGACGCCATGAAGTCCATCGGCGACGAGGTCAACCTGGTCGCCCGCTCGGCCAAGCCGCAGCTCCTGAGCTATAAGACCCCGGTCGAGATCGAGCTGGAGGGCGCGGACCTGAACCTGCTCCAGGCCTCCGCCATCCAGGTGATGCAGAAGATCGAACAAGTCCCGGGCCTCCAGGAGATCGAATCGTCCATGACCGAGCTCAACCCGGAGGTGAACATCACCATAGACCGCACCCGCGCCTCGGCGCTGGGACTCTCCGTGAGCCAGATCACCGACGTGATCCAGCGCAAGATCAAGGGCGAGATCGCCACCCGCTTCGACCTGCCCTCCCAGCAGCTCGACATCCTGGTGCAGCTGGAGAAGAAGGACCGCGCCACCTTCGAGCGCCTCAAGCGCATCACCATCCCGGGAGCGCGGGGCGACATCCGCCTCGAGCAGGTCGCCGCCATCAAGGCCGGGCTGGGCCCGGCCACCATCACCCGCTCCGGCAACTCGCGGGTCGCCGTGATCAACGCCAACATCCACGGAAGGCCGCTGGGCGACGTGGTCCACGACATCACCGCCGTGCTCGGCCGCACCAATCTGCCCCCCGGCATCACCTGGCGGATCACCGGGCAAAACGAGGAGATGCAGCGCTCGCTGCCCAGCCTCTACCTGGCCGTGGCCCTCGCGCTCGCGCTGGTCTACATCGTGCTCGCCGCCCAGTTCGAGAGCCTGGTCCATCCCTTCATCATCATGTTCGCCGTGCCCTTCGCCATGGTCGGGCTCACCATCATCCTGCTCATCACCGGCCAGACCATCAACATGTTCTCCCTGATCGGCATGCTCATGATGATCGGCATCGCGGTCAACGACGCCATCGTCTTCGTCAGCACCATCAACCAGCGGCGCGACGACGGCATGCAGCGGCGCGACGCCATCGTGGAGGCCGGACGCTCCCGGCTGCGCCCCATCCTCATCACCACCTTCACCACCGTCTTCGGCATGGTCCCCATGGCCTTCGTGCTCGGGCCCGGCGCCGAGCTCCGCGCTCCCATGGCCATAACCGTGATCGGCGGACTCTTGTCCTCCACCGTCTTCACCCTGATGTTCGTGCCCAGCGTTTACCTGATGTTCGACCGCATCATGCCCCGGTCCTATCATCCGCACCGGCCGGAGCTGACGGAACAATGCGAGGAGCAGGGGCCGGCGGCCGGGGGAACGGACGCGCCGGGCCCGGCGTCGTCCTGAGGGGGGAGCGCCGTGAAGATCTCCGAGTTCTCCATCCGCCGCGGCGTGACCACCGGCATGCTCTACGCGCTGCTCATCCTCCTGGGCGTGGTGGCCATTCCTAAAATTCCGCTCGAATTCATGCCCAAGATGGACATGCCTTTCATCGAGATCCACGTGCCGTACGAGGACGCCAGTCCGGTGGAGGTCTGCGAGCGCATCGCCGAGCCGATCGAGGAGGCCGTCGCCACCCTGCCCGGGATCAAGAAAATGCGCACCCGCTGCCGCCAGGGCTACGCCTACATCGGAATTGAACTCGCCAGCGGCGTCAAGATGGATTACATGGTCCTTGACATCCAGGAGCGCGTCGAGGCCATCAAGAAGGACCTGCCCACCGACGTGCGCAACATCTTCATCGCCAAGTTCGATACCGAACAGTTCCCCGTGGTCATGGGGGCGGTGACCTTCCCCCGGGACCGGCCCGAGAACAACGAGCTGCTCGACCGCTACATCGTGCAGCCGCTCAAGACGGTGGACGGCGTGGCCAGCGTCACCATCGAGGGGCTGGAGGAGAGGAGGGTGCTGGTCGAGATTGACCAGAACAAGCTTACCGCTTACGGCGTTTCCGTGCTCCAGCTCTTCGACGCCATCACCGCCGGCAACGTCACCATCTCCGCCGGGACCGTGGACTACGCCGGGAAAAAACACAACCTGCGCATCGTGGGTGAGTTCAAGGACCTGCGGGAAATCCGCGACCTGCCCGTGACCGCCACCGTCAAGGTCGGCGACATCGCGGACGTCCGGCTCGAACACGAGAAGCCGTTCTTCATCGGCAGGCTCAACGGGCAGAGGGCATACATACTGATGGTGATCAAGGAGTCCGGGGCCAACACGGTGAAGACCTGCCGCGAGATCCGGCGCGAGATGGACACGCTCCTTTCACACCCGCGACTGGCGGGGGTCAACTTCAGAATCTGGTTCGACCAGTCCCGAGAGATCACCAGCTCCATTGACATTCTGGCCCAAAGCGGCCTCGAGGGCGCGGCCCTCGCCTTCATCGTGCTCTGGATCTTCCTGAAAAACATCCGGAGCACCCTGGTCATATCCCTGTCCATTCCCGTCTCCATCCTCTGCACCATCGCCAGCATGTACTTCATGGGCCTCAGCTTCAACATCATCACCATGAGCGCCCTGATCGTGGCCGTGGGCATGCTGGTGGACAACTCCATCGTCGTGCTCGAGGCCATTGATCTCGAGCACAGAAAGGGACTGTCGCCCTTCATGGCCGCCCTTCACGGGTCCAAGGAAGTCGGCCTCGCCATCAGCGTCTCAACCACCACCACCGTCATCGTCTTTCTACCCCTCGTCTTCACCGGAGATTCCGCCGCCTCGGTGCTGATGAAACAGCTCGGCCTCGTCCTCTCCATGGCCATCACCTCGAGCCTCGTGGTCAGTCTCACCCTGATCCCGCTGTTCGCATCCCGCATCCTCACCCCCGTGCACCAGGGCCTCCCCAAATGGTACGAGCGCATGTCCGCGGGTTTCCTCTCCCTGCTCCGCTCCGCATTGCGCAACCGCTTCATCGCGTTGTTCTCGGTGGGCTCCGTCTTCATCCTTTGCCTCCTCATCTTGATGTGGCCGTTCCCCTTCAGCAAGGTCCTTGGAAAATGGGGCTATACCGGGAAGCCCCTGATCGAAAAGGAGGCGATCCCCGCGTCACTCATGAAGGTCGTGCGCATCAGCGTCAAGTTCGACCAGAAGCCGGAGCTGGCCGAGATTGACGCCAAGATGCACGAGCTCGAAGAGCTGTTCATGGCCAAGAAAGAGGAGTGGGACATTGACACCGTGGCCGCCATTGTCAGCCCTATGTTCACCCGCATCATGCTCGTCCTGCCCGACGACCGCTCCACCAAGTATTCGGCCTTCGAGCTCCAGGACATCGCCACCAAATACCTGGCCGAAAAAATCCATTGGGCCGGGGTCACCTTCGACACCTCCGGCGAAGGCATGCACGGGCCACCCGGCATGGGCGCCGGAACCTCCATCAAGGTCCGCGGGCCGGACCCTAACCAGGTCTACGATTTCGCCGAGCTGATCCGCGACCACCTCGAAGGAATGTCCGGCCTCAAGGAGATCAAGCCCCTCGAGGCCGAGGGAGGCAATGAGCTCCACATCATGGTGGACCGCGACCTGGCCCGCCAGTACGGCTTCAACACCGACCAGGCCGGAATGGCGGTCTCCTATGCCATCCGCGGCGTGCCGGTCGGCCAACTCCTCTCCACCGAGACCCCCGTAGACATTTACCTCCAGCTCCAGGAGGCCGACCGCAAGACCGTGGCCCAGCTCGAATCCATGAACATCCAGAACCTGCGCGGCGAATATATTCCCCTCAAGAACATCGCCGGCTTCAAGATGGTCCCCATCCCCGAGCAGGTGAGGAGGGACGACCGCCTCATCACCGTGCGCATTCCCATCGTGCCCGAGGGCAAGGACCTGGGCGAAGTGGCCGCCCGCATCAGCCTCCGCCTCAAGGACCTGCAACTGCCCATGGGCTATTCCTGGGTCATGGGAGAGGAGTTCGAGGAAAGGAACGAGGACCTCAAAACCCTGGGCGAGGCCATCCTCCTCGCCATGGCCCTCGTCTTCCTGGTCATGACCGCGCAGTTCGAGTCCTTCTTCCTCCCCTTCGTCATCATGTTCACCCTGCCCTTCGCCCTGATCGGGGTGGTGCTGGCGCTGCTAATCTCCCACGCTACTTTCAACGTCCTTTCCGGCGCCGGATGCCTGCTGCTCGTCGGCATCGTCGTCAATAACGCCATCGTCCTCGTTGACCACGTCCACAACCTGCGCAAGCGCGGGCTCGGCGAAAATGAGAGCCTGATCCAGGCATCATCCGACCGGCTCCGGCCCATCATGATGACCGCGCTCACCACCATCGTCGGACTCTTCCCCATGGCCATCGGCTTGAACGACACCGGACGCATGATGTATTCGCCGCTCGCCATCGCCGTGCTCGGAGGACTAATGGTCTGCACCTTCCTCACCCCCTTTGTCATACCCCTCATCTACTCCCTCTCCGACGACCTCATGCGATGGCTGCGCCGAATCTGGGCCGCGCTCAGCGAGGTGTAAAAAGGCTTGGGGCTTGGGGCTTGAGGCTTAAGAGACACAACCCTGCCATTCAAGTATCTCTCAACTCCCCACACCTCAAGCCCCAAGCCTCAAGCCCCATGCCTCAAGCCCCATGCCTCAAGCCTCAAGCCCCATGCCTCAAGCCCCAAGCCCCATGCCTCAAGCCCCAAGCCTCAAGCCTCAAGCCTCAAGCCCCAAG